>Ga0154020_10009765_pt1 | contig 11035 bp, 12 predicted proteins | sample Klosneuvirus_201_FD_109709 | JGI IMG/M metagenome (GOLD analysis project Ga0154020, IMG submission 109709) | Active sludge microbial communities from wastewater, Klosterneuburg, Austria - Klosneuvirus_20160825_MG | ecosystem: Engineered > WWTP > Aerobic digester > Activated sludge | place...
ATGGCATAGACAGCATATTTACCATCATTGCTGATCATGCGTTCACCAATACTTTTCCAGCCATCATATACAGAATGGTCTAAAGACTTTTTCATTTGTGCACTTAATTGAGCACAGATCAGCAATAATACAGGAAGAACGATTTTTTTCATACTTATAGTTTTGGAGCATTAAAGTTATCTGAAATGAAGCAAATTGCGGTAACCGTTCATACTTCACCTGATATACAGCTTTTATTTATTAGCCGGGAAGAAGGAAAGACATAATATTGTTATTTGATACATTCAATCCCCTATACGAATTAACGAATTAACGTATTAACAAATTAACGTATTCACGTATTAACATCTCCCCCCTCCCCGCAAAACATCACTCTTCAATAAACCCCCATTCATTCCGCAGCAGTTCAAGTTTTTCGCCTTCCAGTTTGGTTTTATCATAATGCCCTGCATTTGCTTTTTGCCGGTAGGCTTCATATAAACTTACCGCGCAGGCAACAGAAATATTCAGCGATTTGATGATCCCCACCTGCGGAATTATAAAATTTCCATCGGCCATGGCAATGATCTCTTCACTTACGCCGCTGTGTTCATTGCCAAATACCAAAACCACAGGTTCTGTTAAATTCAATTCATGTAGCCCAACGGCATCAGTACTTAAATGCGTGGTGTAAATTTTTTTGTAATGCTTTCTCAGTTCCGTAAAACATTCGGCTGCATCGGTAAACTGGTGAACGGTAAGCCATTTGGCAGCACTGGATGAACTTTTGGCGCCCCATTTTTTATGTGGTGGGATTTTTGTGTTGAGTATATAAATATCCTGTATGCCCACTGCTTCGCAGGTACGCATTACTGCAGAAATGTTATGCGGGTCAAATACATTTTCCAATAATATAGTAAGATCGGGCTGCCGTTTGTTTAAAACTGATACAAGGCGGTCGTTTCTTTCTGGGGTCATGGGCGCAAGTTAAATATTTTGCTCCGCAAAATGGATTTTACCACAAAGGACACGAAGGAAAATACAACACTAAGTACACGAAGAAGTGTTAACCACAGATAACACAGATAAAAATACAGCACAGATCTTCGCAGATGATCTTTGTGCTCTTTGTGTTCCTGCTCTGTGTGCTTTGTGGTAAAATATCTGTGATAATCTGTGACAAACATCTGTGTTATCTGTGGTAAAAAATAGCCCTTAGATTAATATTCAATAATTTTGTTCCAAACAACACCCGTTTGAATAAATCTATTCTGTTAATAACACCCCCCTTCACCCAGCTGAATACGCCCTACCCGGCCACGGCATACCTGAAAGGTTTTCTCAATACAAAAAATATACGTGCTTTCCAGTCCGACCTCGGTATTGAAGTTATCCTGGCTTTATTTTCAAAGCCCGGTTTGCAGCATTTTTTTGCAGTCATAAATGACCAATGCGCAGCGCACAGAACCCTGTGGGCATCCGGCGTACAAAAAGAAAACACCCCAAATACCTCAAGGATCATTTCCCTGCAGGAAGATTATATCAATACCATTGATGCCGTGATGTTGTTTTTACAAGGCAAAAGCCCTACCCTTGCCCACCTGGTGTGCAAACGTGATTTTTTACCGGAGGCTGAACGTTTTGCACAACTGGATGACCTGAAATGGGCTTTCGGCAGCATGGGAATCCAGGATAAAGCAAAGCACCTGGCTACCATGTATCTCGAAGACCTCGGAGACCTCATCAAGGAAACCATTGATGAACATTTTGGGTTCAGCCGGTATGCCGAGCGGTTGGGAAGATCGGCCAACAGTTTTGATGAACTGTACAGTGCCATGCAACAGGAATATACATACCTGGATAATATACTGATCGCTATTTTACAAAAAAAGATGGAAACTCTTCAGCCAAAGCTGGTCGCCATCTCTGTTCCCTTCCCGGGGAACCTCTACACTTCATTGCGCTGCGGGCAATGGATCAAAAAAAATTACCCGGCGGTGAAAGTAGCCATGGGAGGTGGTTTTGCCAATACCGAATTAAGGTCTTTATCAGATGCCCGTGTTTTTGAATTTTTTGATTTTATAACACTGGATGACGGCGAAGCACCCGTTGAAATTTTATGGCAGCATATTAATAAAGAAAAAACAAAAGAGGAATTAAAACGAACTTTTACTTTAGCCGACGGTAAAGTAACCTACATTAACAATACTGCCTGCACCGATTATAAGCAGGGCCAGGTGGGCACGCCCGATTACAGTGACCTGTACCTCGACAAATACATTTCAGTTATTGAAGTGATCAACCCCATGCACAGCCTGTGGAGCGATGGCCGCTGGAACAAACTAACGATGGCGCATGGATGCTATTGGGGGAAATGTACCTTCTGTGATATTTCGCTCGACTATATAAAAAACTACGAGCCCATCAATGCATCCCTGCTTTGCGACCGCATGGAAGCCATGATCGCACAAACCGGGCAGAACGGGTTTCATTTTGTGGATGAAGCCGCCCCTCCTGCCCTCATGCGTGCACTGGCGATCGAGATCATCCGCCGTAAACTGGTGGTAAGCTGGTGGGCCAATGTGCGGTTTGAAAAAAGTTTTACCAGGGACCTCTGCCTTTTATTAAAAGCATCGGGCTGTATAGCCATTTCCGGGGGACTGGAAGTAGCTTCTGACCGGTTACTGCAACTGATACAAAAAGGCATCACCGTTGCGCAGGTGGCAAAGGTCAATAAACATTTTACCGAAGCCGGTATCATGGTGCATGCTTATTTAATGTATGGCTTCCCCACGCAAACCGCGCAGGAAACCATTGATTCGCTGGAAATGGTGCGGCAGCTCTTTGAAGCCGGTATCCTGCAATCGGCTTTCTGGCATTTGTTTACCATGACGGCACACAGCCCGGTTGGACTTGACCCGGAAAAGTATTCGGTTAAAAAAGTTTCAGATGTTACAGGCACCTTTGCCAACAATGATATTGAACATACAGACCCCACCGGCGCCGATCATGAAAGTTTCAGTTTTGGATTGAAGAAATCACTGCTCAATTATATGCATGGCGCCTGTTTTGATTACCCGTTGCAAAAATGGTTTGATCATAAAGTACCACGCACAACCATTGCCCCGGATTATATTATCAGGGCCATTGAAGAAGTTGAGATCGTAAACTCCAACCCCAATACAAAAATTATTTTCCTTGGCCATCAACCCAAAACAGAAACCATCATCAAAACTAAAAAAGGCAGCCAGTGGGAGTTGTTATCCCTCAGTTTTGAGACTAAAAAAGAGACCGTCAATATTAAAGTTGATGTGGTACAGGGTAAATGGCTCGCCCAAATTTTACAAAGCACATCCATATCAAACCCTAAAACATTAACCAGGCAGGAAGTTCAGGCCGATTATGAAAATGCCGGGCTGGAGGATTTTGAATTGTTTTGGGACAATAAGCCGGTGAATACATTGTATAAGGCAGGACTGTTGCATTTGTAATTTTAATTTATTTATTTTAATATAAATTATTTCGGGATGTAGCGCAGTCCGGTAGCGTACGTCGTTCGGGACGACGGGGTCGCTGGTTCGAATCCAGTCATCCCGACTAATTTTATTGAATGGATGTAGCCCCGCCAAAGGCGGGGCACTTCGTTTGGCACGAAGGGCCCGCTGGTTCGAATCCAATCATCCCGACTAATTAATTTTTGCCGGGAAGACGGAAAAATGAAATAATAAAATATAAACGACTTTCCGGCTTTCCGGCTAATTATTTTTTCCTGTAACTTATCCCATGTTTTATTTAATTTACGGTTAACTAAACAACCCCCGGCAATGCGTACAGCACTTAAAAAAGACGAACATATATTATTAATAACAAGGCAGCACTGGTTAAGATTGGTACTGCCCTTCTTTGCATGGCTGTTGTTAACGGTATTGCTGATCTGGTGGCTCAACAATACCACTGCGTGGATCATTATTGCTGTTGCTGCACTTTACCCGTTCATCGAATATTTGAACTGGCGGCACAATCTCTGGGCCGTTACCAACCTGCGCATCATTGATGAAACAGGTTTTATTACCCGCTATTCCAAAGAAAGCCCGCTCGATAAAATAAATAATGTAGAATACGACCAGTCGATCTTTGGGCGCATATTTGGTTTTGGCAATGTAGATATACAAACGGCTGCCGAGATGGGCGAAACAAAATACGAACTCATTCATCATCCCAAATTACTGAAAGACACCATCACCCATGCACAGGAAGAATATAAAAAAATGCAGATCAGTAACCAGGCAACACAACTTGCCGAAGCCATTGCCCGCGTCAATCCTGCTGCACAGCCATCGCAGCAGATGATCGCCGATGAATTGCAGAAACTTTTTGAACTGATGCAGAAAGGCGCTATCACGCCCGAAGAATATGCAGCGCAGAAACAGCGGCTGATGGGAAATTAAAAATATATTGGTGGATTTATTCCAGGCATTTTCATTTTTACTTGCTCCGGGTAAATTGCAGGGGCAAAAAATAATTAAGATCGTTTATCCTGTACTGAATGATACAATGTACAACAAGGGCTTTGCAGCATCTTTTTTTAACAGTTCATGCTTAACATTATATTGTAAAATCCCATTTGTTAAATTTTTTACGGTACAAACTTTTCCACTAAAAAACGCGTTGTGTGTATAAGTAAGTTTGTGATGTATCAAATGCAATTCGTTACATTTGGCATAGAGACATGTTAGTAGTACCAATTGAAACAACATTGATAACTAACCGCTGCGAAGTATGCTTTTTTAATCAGCATGACAGCAACAGTGGCAAAATTAAGATCCATTGACAGAAACGATCATTAACCTCGAGACCGTAAACCCTATCGAATTTTTCGGCGTCAACAACGGTAAATTAGACATCTTAAAAAAGAAATTCCCACTATTAAAAATTCTCAGCAGGGGCACGCAGATAAAATTAAGCGGGGCACCTGAACAGATTGAAGGCGCCCGGGAAAAAATTGATCTCATTCTCCGCTACCTCGAACGCAATGGCCACATGAGTGCCAATTATTTTGAACAGATACTGGGTGGTGATGATGAACGGGCCGTGGATAATTTCATGGACCGCAACCCCAATGATGTTTTGGTATTTGGCCCCAATGGTAAAACCGTAAGGGCACGTACAGCCAACCAGAAGCTGATGGTGGAAGCCTGTGATAAAAATGATATCCTGTTTGCCATCGGGCCCGCAGGTACCGGCAAAACCTATACAGCCGTGGCTTTGGCGGTAAGGGCATTAAAGAACAAGTCGGTAAAGAAGATCATTTTAACCAGGCCTGCCGTGGAAGCAGGTGAAAGCCTTGGATTTTTGCCCGGCGACCTGAAAGAAAAGATAGACCCGTATTTACGACCGCTGTACGATGCACTCGACGATATGATACCTGCCGATAAACTCGGTTATTATATGAGCACCCGTACCATCGAGATCGCACCGCTTGCATATATGCGTGGCCGTACCCTGGATAATGCCTTCATCATCCTGGATGAAGCACAGAACACCAATGACCTGCAGATAAAAATGTTCTTGACCCGTATTGGCCCCAGTGCAAAAGCCATCATCACCGGCGATCCCACACAGATCGACCTGCCCAAGAACCAGTCGAGCGGTTTGTTCAAAGCCACCCGTATCTTAAAAAATATTGAGGGTATTGCACATATCGAACTCAATGAAGAAGATGTGGTCAGGCACAGGCTGGTGAAACAGATCATCAAGGCCTATAATAAAGATGATGTGCACACGACAGAAAAAAAGAAGACCACATAATTAGATATCTTACTAACCTTTCACATACCAGGGGCAGTTTCTACTGCCCTTTTTTATATACGGTATTTTATATGTGACTGAAAACAGTAACTTCATAAATAAATTCACAAATAAATTTACTAACAGGTATGAAAAAAATGATCACAGCCATCTGCCTGGCAGCAACCCTGGCTGCATGCAAACCCAATCCGGCAACAGCACCCACTGCTGTGCTCGACGGCATGTTCACCGCCATGAAGAACGGACAGATCGATTCCATGAAAAATTATATTACCAGCCAGGATATTGCCATGCTGGAAGCGGCAGAAAAATTCATGACCGGTATCGACCCGGAAGGCATGAAAACGATCCGCGAAAGGATCACCGGCGAGATCAGGGAAAATGCAAAGAATTATGAGTACCATCTGAAAAATGAAAAGATCAACGGCGACCGGGCAACCGTTGAGGCCGAGATCGTTTCCAAAGTACCCGACAGTACCGGAACCACAAAAAAAACATCCCACACATTTGAACTGGTTAAGGAGAACGATGCCTGGAAAATTGCCCTTTCCAAACCGGGCAATGAAATGTTCAACAGCATGAAGGGAAATATGGGCGCCCAGAAAGCAGACCTGAAAGACGGTCTCGAAAAATTACAGAAAATGGACCGGGATACGCTGAAAATGATGCTCGAAAAAGCCAAGCTGGCGCTGGATTCCATCGACCGTAAAAAGAAAGGCCAATAACCCGTTGCAGGGCATTGTACAACCGGGCAGTGATCACCGCAGGAGGTGAAATAAAAAAAAATCAAAAACTAAAAAATACAATTAATTTTATGCCTTAGCCGGACCATTTAACCCGGCTTTAACTTAAAAAAAATCAACGTTTATGAAAAAATTATTTGTTGCTCTTGTTGCTTTTTCGGCATTGTACATCACCGGTTGTAAAAGCGATGCGGGAGATCCCAAAGCCGTACTGATCAGTTTTTTTGATGCCATGTCGAAAAAAGATATTCCTGCTGCCCGTAAACTGGCAACAGCCGACAGCAAGGGCATGTTCGACATTATGGAAACGGGCTTGAAAATGACGGAGAATACCATGGATGATAAAACCAAAGAACAGTTTGACAGGAACAACATGGAAATTGCCGAAGCAAAAATTGATGGTGACAGGGCTACAGTAAATGTAAAGGATAAAAAGAGCGGTAATGCGGTTGATTTTGTATTACAAAAAGAAGGTGGCAGCTGGAAAGTAGCCATGGATATGAATACCCTGATGGAGATGGGCTCAGATAAAATGAAAGAAGAAGGGATGACGGATGAACAGATGGGTGAGCTGAAAGCCGAAATGGAAAAATTTAAGAACATGGACCCCGATTCTTTAAAGATCATGATGGAAAAAAGTAAAGAAGCGATGGAAAAGGGCATGAAGATGCTGGATTCCCTTAATGACAAAATGAAAAAATAAGAATCCCACCGGTTTTTTTTAAAAAGCATGCCGCCACAAACGGGATGCTTTTTTTTTGGGTATAGGGAAAGATGTTTAACTTTAACCATGATTAAAAAATTCCTCCTCTTCCTGTTTGTTGTGGCAGCCGGTTATTCCTGCAACACCGAAGAAAAAAAGTTACCGGTCACCGACATGGAAACAGCCACGGCATTTGTACGTAATTTGCTCGACAATGATTTTACGGCAGCCGAACAATACCTGCTAAAGGATGAAACCAATGTTCAGATATTTGAACGCTTTAAAAAACAGTACAGCCAGAAAGACAAAGCCATTCTTGAAAAACTGAAACAGGCCGACATCATCGTCAACGAAACCAGTTATGTGACCGACAGCGTTTTTATTTTTAATTACAGCAACAGTTACAGCCGTACAGATAAGACCATTTTAAAACTGGTGAGGCCCGAAAAAAAATGGCTGGTTGACCTGAAATATACTTTTTCCGGAAATTTATAAACCGCATCATGCTTAAAAATATTTTACTGGTTGGATTGGGTGGCGGCATCGGTTCCATGCTCAGGTTTGCGTGCAGTGTTTTGATCAATACAAAACTCTTCCCCTGGAGTACCCTGCTGGTAAACATCACCGGTTGTTTTGCCATCGGCATTATTTATGCCTTCAGCATCCGCGATGAAGCTGTTTTAAACAACTGGAAACTGTTCCTTGCAACCGGCCTCTGTGGCGGATTTACCACGTTCTCTGCTTTTTCGCTCGAAAATGTGGGATTGCTGCAAAGCGGAAAGACCGGCCTGGCATTGATGTATATCGGTATTAGTGTGATATTGGGCATTGCTGCCACTTTCGCCGGGTACATGTTGGTGGTGAGGAGTTGAATTGGAGACGGGAGTCCTCCTTCGCTAAAGCTACGGAGGATAAATCGGGAGTCAGGAGTCAGGAATTAATGCAGTATCAAGTATCCAGTATCAAGTATCAAGTATCCAGTATCAAGAATAAAAGCAGTTACTTCAAAAAATAAAAACACTTAAACGTATTAACGGATTAACCAATTAACGTATTAACGTATTAACCAATTAACGTATTAACGGATTAACCAATTAACGTATTAACCAACCAACCATGTACACACTCCACCCCTGGCACGGCGCACATTATGGAAATAAAGCTCCGCAAACGGTGAATGCCGTCATTGAGATACCGCAGGGCGCAAAAACCAAATATGAAGTGGATAAAACAACCGGCCTGCTGAAACTCGACCGCATTATTTATTCCTCATTTCATTACCCCGTAAATTATGGTTTTATACCGCAAACACTGGGACTGGACAGCGATCCCCTCGACATCCTGGTGATGTGCAGCGAAAGTATACAGCCGCTCTGCCTGGTAGAAGCTACCGTTATCGGCAACATGCAGATGATCGACAATGGTGAAATTGATGACAAGATCATTGCCGTGGCCACCAAAGACCCCGGTATCAATTTTTATACGGATGTGGACCAGCTGCCCAAACATTTTATGGCCGTACTCCGTAATTTCTTTGAACAATACAAAGTGCTTGAAAATAAAAAAGTGGTGATCGATGAATTTCAGCATAAGGAAGCAGCCTTTGCCATTATTGAGAACGCCATGGCCCTCTACAAAACAAAATTTCCCAAATGATCCCTAAAAAGAAAAGTATGGATATGCAAACTGTTTTGATCATCATCCTGGTGGGTGTTGCAGCCGGTATGCTCAGCGGGCTGGTAGGTGTAGGCGGCGGCATCATCATTGTGCCGGCACTGGTTTATTTTATCGGCTTCAGCCAAAAGACCGCGCAGGGTACATCGCTGGCGATGATCATGCTGCCGGTAGGCATTTTTGGCGTGCTGCAGTATTACAAACAGGGCCATGTGGATTTCCGCATCGTAGGCGTATTGGCCATCGGGTTCCTGGCAGGCAGTTTTTTCGGCAGCCGCATCGCTCTCAGCTTACCGCAGGAAACATTAAAGAAATATTTTGCCGTACTCATGATCCTCATTGCCATCAAGATGCTATTTTTTGACAGCTCCGGGAAAACCAACAGTACCGCAAAACAGGATCAACCCGTGAACATTAACAGCAGCGGGCAGGATGCCCACGGAATTAAGATGAACGACGGCTGATCAGCAACTTTATCATTTATGGAAATGACCTTTGTTTACATCTTACTGAAAATTGTGAATGAAGATATGTACCAGCAATACATTTAATAAATAAAGATCAGGATCATAAACCTTTTTGCCCTGGCATTTTGAACAAAAGCAAATACCAACATATTACCGATGCCGAACTGCTCAGCAAATTTTATGCGGGCCACGACCAGCAATGGCTGGGCATTTTACTGGAACGGTACACCCTGCTGCTGCTGGGTGTGGGCATGAAATACCTTAAAAATGAAGAAGAAGCCAAAGATGCCGTGCAACAGGTTTTTTTAAAGGCCATCAGCGAATTGCATAAATACAAAGTGGAATATTTTAAAAGCTGGCTGTACATGATCGCCAAAAACCATTGCCTGATGCAGTTGCGGAACAAAGGCAGGTTTACAGCAGAGATCAATGAAAAAACCATGTCCACCCCTGTTGAAACCGAAGAAAAAAACAGTTATATTGAAAAAGATAAAACACTCGACCTGCTGGCAACTGCCCTGCAGCAGCTGAACAATGAGCAGCAACAATGCGTAACTTTGTTTTACCTCGAAAAAAAGAGTTACCAGGAAATTGCAGAACAAAGCCGGTTCAGCGTTATGCAGGTAAAGAGCCATATTCAGAACGGGAAAAGGAATTTGAAGATCATAATGGAACGAATGACCAATGACCAATGACCAATGACTTAATGACCAATAACCAACAATCAATGATCAATATTCAACAAATACAATGAGCGATGATTTAAAAGATATATTATCCAACCTGAATAAGGATATTGAGCAGGATAAACTGCTTGATTACCTGAATAAAAAATTAAGCGCTGCTGAAGCACATGAAGTGGAAAAGCAGATGGCTGCGGATGATTTTATGAATGATGCTGTAGAAGGGCTCGAACATTTCAACAATAAAAAAGACCTTACGGTACTGGTTGAGCAGCTCAATAAAGACCTGAAGAAACAAACCGCCAAAAAGAAACAGCTCAAAGAAAAACGCAGGCTCAAAGACCAGCCCTGGCTGTACATCAGCATCATCATTTTGCTTTTATTGCTGGTGATCAGTTTTGTGATCATAAAAAAATACCTGGATAATTAGACCCTGGCACACCTTACCTTCTTTCCCTGGTTTGTGTTTCACGAAGCATTTTTAAGGATCAAACTCACATTTACATCAGCAATGACTGTCAAGTTGACTTTGGAAGCATCTCTTTGCATTGGTTCTTGTCTCACGAACCATTTTAAAACACAATTCGGTTTCAGTTTCGGTTCGTAATCCACGAATCCAGGCAATGGGGATTGTTATCAAATTATTGCACAAAACCCCAAAGGGGTGTAATTATTATAGAATAATATTTTAATGTACAAAACCCCGAAGGGGTGATATCATTATAGCACGTTATCATTTTGTTGCACAAAACCCCAAAGGGGTGAAATTATTATAGCATGTTATCAAATTGTTGCACAAAACCCCAAAGGGGTATAATTATTATAGCACGGTATCAATTTGTTGCACAAAACCCCAAAGGGGTGTAATTATTATAGAATAATAATATTTTAATGTACAAAACCCCGAAGGGGTGATATTATTATAGCACGTTAAAAAAATATTGCACAAAACCCCAAAGGGGTGTAATTATTATAGCA
>Ga0154020_10009766_pt1 | contig 11035 bp, 12 predicted proteins | sample Klosneuvirus_201_FD_109709 | JGI IMG/M metagenome (GOLD analysis project Ga0154020, IMG submission 109709) | Active sludge microbial communities from wastewater, Klosterneuburg, Austria - Klosneuvirus_20160825_MG | ecosystem: Engineered > WWTP > Aerobic digester > Activated sludge | place...
CGAGTTCGTGGTGGTGCTGCGCGATATTCTGCGGCGCCGCGGCAATCCGTCGTCCTCGCAGCGGCCGGCCTCGGGCGCCGCGCTGTTCGTGGCGGGGGCGCCTGGGGAGCAAGAGCGGCCGAACTGACCGTCCCCCGCGTTGTTGACGGTCCCGCAGCCCTGCACCTGCACAGCTCCCTGGCCGAAGTTCTTTCAGCCCGTGAAACAGATCTTAGGCTGGTGTGATGCATCGGTTTTAACGTTGTATACGTACATTACTTCCTTATTGTCGATGCGCTGGGAGTGCCTCCAAGGTGTCTGCATGAACAAACTGAAGAACATCCTCGTCCTCACCGACTTCTCTCCCACCGCCAGCGATGCGCTGAAGCGGGCCCACGACCTAGCCTCAGCAAGCGGGGCAAGGCTGCAGGCACTCCACGTCATCGACGAACAGATCGTCACCGACTTCCAGGAATTGACCGAGCACCCCACGGACCTTGTGGATCGGGAACTCAGGAACGAAGCCCGATCTGACTACGCCGAGGCTCTGGTCGAAGCCGGCCTACCGCAGGATGCGGTTCCGCTTCGGGTTGAGGTCGGATCACCGTTTGCGGTGGTCCTCGATCAGGTCAACGAGGACAACATCGACCTGGTCGTTGCCGGCAAGCAGGGCCGAGGGTCTGCGCACCTCCGCGGTGGCGTCGGCGCCTTCGCCGCGAAGGTCCTGCGAAAGCTGCCGACCAAAGTGATGCTGGTCCAGCGGGGCGGCGGCATACCCAGGAAGGTGCTCTGCGCAGTTGACCTCTCACCCAACGCGAGGCTCGCCCTTGAGCAAGCGATCATCGTGGCCCACCTCGGGCACCACCACCTGGAGATCGTGAACGTCTTCCCGCCGCCGTGGTCTCCAGGCTCAGGGCACAGGCCGGCCTATAGCGTGATCGACGAGCAGCGGCGCATGGCACAGCAGCGCCTCAGCATCTTCTTGCACGGCAAGCGCGGCATCCTCCAAGAGCTCGACGTCACCGAACTCACCCTCGAGTCCGATGAGCCCGCCCTGGCGATCGCTGAGCGTTTGGCTCCGAACGATCTGCTGGTGATGGGCACACGCGGGCGCACTGTGGCGACCAAGGCGATGGTCATCGGCACCCACGCCGAGCGCTTGCTGCACGCGGTCCCCTCGTCGGTGCTAGCGGTCAAACCGGCCGACTTCGCCTGGAGCTGAGAAGCAGCCCACGGGCCGGCCGATCTGCTATCTAGAGGCGGTGGACTGGCTCAACTACCACCACCTGCTCTACTTCTGGATGGCCGCTCGGGAGGGCAGCATCTCCAAGGCCGCGCAGACACTGCGGCTAGCCCAACCGACGTTGAGCGGTCAGATCAAGCAGCTTGAGGACCGGCTCGGACAGCCGCTCTTCGCCAAGGCTGGGCGAGGTCTCCGCCTCACGGAGTTCGGCGAGTTGGTGCTCGACTACGCCGATCAAATTTTCGGCCTCGGTCAAGAGCTACTCCGTACCGTGGAGACCGGGCTCCCTGGACGGCGGTCCCGCCTCGTGGTCGGCGTCGCCGACGTCATCCCCAAGCTGATCATCAAGCGACTCCTCGAGCCCGCCCTGGCGATGAGCGATCAGATCCGCCTCATCATCGACGAGGCCCCTGTGGAAGAGCTGGTCGCCGCGCTCGCCACCCATTCGGTCGACGTTGTTGTCGCCGATGAGGCGCTCGGGTCCGGCAGCCCGGTCCGCGCCTTCAACCACCCGTTGGGGGCTTCAAGAGTCGCCTGGTTCGGTGATCGAAGGACCGCGGAGCGCTTGCGGCGCGGCTTTCCGAGGACGCTCCATGGCGCGCCCGTGCTCTTGCCCTCCGAAGGAACCGCGCTCCGGCGCTCGATCGATGAGTGGCTGGCACAGCACGAAGTCACGCCCCAGGTGGTTGCGGAGGTCGAGGACAGCGCGCTCCTCAAGACGCTCGGAAGCGAGGGTGTCGGCGTCTTCGCGGCGCCCACCGTGATCGCGCAGGATATTCAGGAAAGATACGGGGCGGTACGCTTCGGCGATGCCGTGGGGATCGTCGAGCGATACTTCGCGATCTCCGCCGAGCGCCGGGTACGAAATCCCGCAGTCCTAGCCATCTGCGCGGCCGCGCGGGTCGACGTCTTCGGCTCCGACGACTGAGCGTCCGCTTATCGGGCCGGCCCCCGCGAAGGCCTGGGACGCTATTCTCCGGGCGATCGACAGCCCGGCGAAACCGCTACCGCAGACCTCACTTGAACAGAACGCGACCGCTGTCGAGATCGTACATTGCTCCAACGATCTTCACCTTGCCTTGGTCCTCGAGTTCCTTCAGCAGCGCGCTCTTCTCACGGATCTGCTCGATGGTTCGCTCCACGTTGTTCTCAGCGATTCGCTCCACCAACGGCGCGTCGGACGAGTTGCAGGTCGGCCCCGAAACCGCTGCGACCGAGGGCTGGATGGCCTCGACCAGCGAAGTAATGTGACCCAGTTGGACGCCGTCACACGATCCCTTCACGGCGCCGCATTTGTCGTGGCCCACGACGACAATCAGCTTCGACCCCGCGACCTTGCTCGCGAACTCCATGCTGCCGAGGATATCCGCATGGACGAAGTTCCCCGCCACGCGCGCGGTGAAGACATCACCGATGCCTTGATCGAAGACGTGTTCGACGGGAATTCGGGAGTCGAGGCAGCTTAAGACCGTCGCGAACGGGTACTGCCCTGCGGCGGTCGCCCGAACCTGCGCCGGGAGGTCGCGCATCAGCGGCTTCCCTGACACGAAGCGTTCGTTGCCGTCGCGCAGACGCTGGAGCGCCTCCTCAGAGGTCATGGCCTCCTGGGCCGCCTTGGTCATAACGTCCGCAGTTTTCTGGGTGCCAGGGGACGTCGCACACGCCCCGAGCGAGACGACGCCTAGGCAGAATAGAAGCTTTGAGTATGTATTCACGACCAGACCATGCGTTCGGAGGGTCGATGTGACAATACCGCAATTTCGACGTAAATCATCGGTTTTATAGATATGAGTGCGCCGCTCGACCTCGTCCCGACTGCGAGGCTCGCGGGACGAAGATTCCCGGGGCAGGGATCGGTCGTGGGAGCGCTGGGGCCGCGGCGTCTGTCACCGCCGGTTCTGGGGGTGGCTGTTGAGCCCGACGCAGAGCGGAACGATCGCGCCCGCAACAAGACGGGCCGCTGAGAAATTTTTGCGCCGGGCCGCTCGATCGGTTCGGCCCTTGAGCTTGGCGTCGTCCTGTCGATAATCGGTCCTCGGCGGGGGCCTCCCTCAACGCCGGGAGGAGCGGCGGCAACTCATGTCCATGACCAAGATCCGGAAGATCGCCATCAGCACCGGGGGAGGGGACGCGCCTGGGCTCAACGCCGTCATCCGCGCCGTCGTGCTCTCCTCCATCCAGCGCGGCTGGGAGTGCTACGGGATCCGCGAGGGCTACAACGGCCTCCTGACCCCCGAGCTCTATCCGGACGGCGGCGTCGTGCGCCTCACCCGCGAGCTCGTCGCCGGCATCACCCACCTCGGTGGCACGATGCTGGGCACGACCAACCGCGGCAACCCGCTCAAGTTCCCGGTCGAGCAGCCGGACGGCTCTTTCGTGGAGGTCGATCGCGGGGACGAGCTGGTCGAGAAGTTCAACGCCGCCGGGCTCGACGCGCTGATCACCGTGGGCGGGGACGGTTCGCTCTCCATCGGCTACGCGCTCTCCCAGAAGGGCTTGCGGGTGATCGGCGTCCCCAAGACCATCGACAACGATCTCGATCGCACATTCATGACCTTCGGCTTCGACACGGCAGTGTCGTTTGCCACCGAGTGCCTCGATCGCCTGCACACCACCGCCACCTCGCACCGGCGGATCATGGTGGTGGAGGTGATGGGGCGCTATGCCGGCTGGATCGCGCTCCACACGGGCATCGCCGGTAACGCGGACGTCGTGCTGATCCCCGAGATCCCCTACGACATCGACAAGGTGGCCACCTTCATCCGCAGCCGCGATCGGGGCGGCCGGGGCTACAGCGTGGCGGTGGTCGCGGAGGGCGCGATCCCGAAGGGCGGCGCGGTGACGGTGCAGGGCAAGGCGGTGGGGCAGGCCGAGAAGCTCGGGGGCGTCGGCGAGAAGGTCGCCCGCCAGCTCGAACAGCTCACCGGCAAGGAGGCTCGCACGGTCGTGCTGGGACACCTCCTGCGGGGTGGCTCTCCGACCAGCTTCGATCGCCTGGTGGCGCTGCGCTTCGGGGCGGCCGCGGTGCGCGCGCTCGACGAGGGGCAGTCCTCGGTGATGGTGTCGCTGGCGCCGCCCACGGTGCGCTTTGAGCCATTGAAGGAGGCGGTGAAGCGCATGAAGCAGGTGCCGCTCGATGGCGATACGGTTGAGACCGCGCGGGACATCGGGATCTGCTTCGGGGACTAGCTAGGTCCCCTCGCTCGCTTCCGACCGAGCGTACTTGCGTCGGCCTGCCCAGACAGCGGACCGCAGCGATCGAACAGGTACGACATGCCCCGGCGAACCTTCCGCGCCGCGCCCGCGGTTTGGTACGGGCGTTGCTGATGGCCTTCGCATGACGACCATCGCGGCCTTGCAAGGCAATCAGCATCTGTATCTGAAGAACCTTGCGGGGACTGGCGAGGCCGAGGCCGCAGCGACCAAGGCCCTCACGGATCAGGGACGCGGCACTGATGAGGCGTCGATCCGCGCGTTTCAGGCGGACCACAACCTCAAGGTCGACGGGAAGATCGGCCAAGAGACCCTGGGCGAGCTGATGAAGCGCGTCCCCACTGTGGAGGCCTCAAACAAGCCCGTACCGGCGGGGCAGGCGCGCGTGTCCATGGCGACCGGAGCCAATGGGGCGGCTGCCTCACTGCAGGCCCTGCTGCCCCCCAAGAAGCCCAAGGTCGAGCTGGGCACCGACGGCAAGCTCTTGGTGCAGGGCACCGACAAGAGCGAGTCGATCCACGTCAACCAAGACGGCGACAAGCTGAGGGTGAGCATTCGCGATCTAAAGGACGGGGGCCTCACGCAGGCCGAGTTCAACCGCGACGACGTGCGCTCGCTCGAAATCCTCGCCGGCGGCGGTAATGACATGGTGTTCAACGGCAAGCAGGAGACGCGCGGCGTTGACAACGCCACCATCAAGCTCGGTGGCGAGGAGCGCGGCGGGCACAACGCCGTGTACTCCTACGCGGACAACGTCGAGGTCGTCGGTGGCCAAGCTGAGTCTCTCGCCCTGGCAGCCAAGGGCGACAACGTCCGCACGTCGGGCACGAACGGGGCGGATTCTGTCGCGATCGAAGGGAACAACGCGGCGGTCGGGCTCGAGGTCGCGGACACGGCGGCGGCGGTGGGTTCAAACAACCGCGTCTACGGAGCTGGCAACGTATCGGCGAGCACGCCGCGCGGCGCCTGGCTGCGTCAAGATGGAGCCGACGCCTTCTCGATGGATCCCGACCAGAATGCCGCGATCGGGGCGGCCGTGAGCGAGCGCGTTGGCGGGACTGTGAAGGCGATGAACGATCAGGAAGCCAAGCTCCTGGTCGAGATGATCGGGCGCTGAACTGACCGGCCACCGACTTCGCGCGAGACCGCTCCGCGCGGCGAGCCGTGGCGGCACTCATTCTGACGGTGCGCGCTCCACCCCACCAATCCCCGGGTCTGGCTCACCGCGTGCACCGCCCCCCGCATGCTCACCGTCGTCGTCGGTACCGAGAACAACACTCCCATCAAGCTGCACTATGAGGATCGCGGGGCCGGAAAGCCCGTCGTGCTCATTCACGGGTGGCCGCTCAGCGGTCGGTCGTGGGAAGGCCAGGTCCAGGCGCTCGTCGACGCCGGCTTTCGCGTGATCACCTACGACCGGCGCGGCTTCGGTTGGTCGTCCCAGCCTTGGGGCGGCTACGACTACGAGACCTTGAGCGCCGATCTCGACGTGTTGATGCGGCACCTCGATCTTCGTGAGGCGACGCTGGTCGGGTTCTCGATGGGCGGGGGCGAGGTCGCGCGCTACCTCGGGAAATACGGCAGGGAGCGGATCTCGAAGGTGGTGTTCGCCTCGGCGGTCACGCCCTGCCTCTTCAAATCCAAGGACAACCCGGAGGGCCCGCTCGACGACGCCGCGATCGCCGAGCGGCAGGCCGGCGTCAAAGCCGATCGCCTGGCCTACCTCGAGCTGTTCACGAGGAACTTCTACTCCGCCCGCGGCGAGCTGAGGGTCAGCGAAGCGCAGCGCCGCTACGCCTTCGACATCGCCGCGTTCGCCTCGCCCAAAGGGACCCACGACTCCATCGCAGCCTTCGGTCGCACCGACTTCCGCCCCGACCTGGCCAAGCTTGACCTCCCAGCGTTGGTCCTCCATGGCGACTCTGACGCGATCGTTCCGTTTGAGGTCAGCGGAAAGCGCACCGCGGCGATGATCTCGGGCGCTAGGCTGGTCCTCATCAAAGGAGGCCCTCACGGGATCAACGTCTCCCACACCACCGAGTTCAACCGAGCTTTGATCGGCTTCCTGACGGCCTGAGCGCCCTCTTTGGCCCGCCGTTCATCGAATTGGTGGTGCGTTCCCTCAAAATGGTGGAGCCCGGGCGACCGGTGCCAGGACTAGGGCGCCGGCGCCGGCGCCACCACGGGCGCGACCTGGATCGACTGCAGATACTCGATCAGCGCCCGCAGCTTGCTGTTCACCGTGACGTCCTTGTCTTTGGTGCTTCCGTGGGCGGCTTCGGCGAAGCGCTCGCCCCACACCGGCATCTCTCGGTCACCGTGGGCTACGACCGCGGCGCGACCATCGATGAAGGTCATGATGTCCGCGACCGGAAAGCGTCCGTCGCGACGCTCGGCGATCTTCGTGAGATCGGAGGGCGGCGTCCGCAGCGCTTGCGCGATCGAGCCATCACCTTTGCCGCTCGGCCCATGGCAGGTGGCGCAGTACTGCATGAACAACGCGCGACCTCGGTCCTGGATCAGCGATCGGCCGCTCGGAGAAGGCGCCGGCGGCGCGGCCCAAGCGGCGCTGGCGGTGGTGAGGGCGAGGAGGATCCCAGCGATGTGGATGCGCATGCAGGAGAGGCAGTGCAATCACCAAGCCCCCGCTAGATCCCCGGATCCTGGCCGTTGCGTCACCGCTCCGTGACTAAGAGGTTACCGGGGGTAGAGTGACCGCCCGGAAGGTCAGGCTGATGCGTGGCGCCGGCCGAGACGTTCGGGGGAGCGAATGCTGCCACTCCTGCTGCACCTCGGGCGCCATGAAGAGCAGCGACCCGGGGGCCAGCACGTAGTCGAGCCGCTCGTCTAGGGCGGCCGTGCGGCGGAACCGCAAGGAGCGCTGGGCGCCCAACGACACGATGGCGACCCCCGCACCATGGACGATCCCTTCAGCAGAGTCCGAGTGAAAGCCCATCCGCGAAGACCCGTCCGGGTAATAGTTGAGGAGGCAGTTGTTGTAGGGCGCGGCCAGTCGCTCGGCCACTCGCGCCCGGATCTGCTCAAGCTCTCGGGGGAATGGCAGCGGCGGATAGCTAAGGCCGGCGTAGTTGTAGGGCTGACCAAAGCTGGCGGTCTTGCGGGCACGGATCCGCTCGTCCCAGCGCACGGCACGCACTGCCCATGCGAAGACCTGGGCCTCCTCGGGCAAAAAGCCCTCTTCGTAGAGGATTCCGGGGATGGTGCCGATCATCGACGGTCCTTCACGCGGATCACCAGCCGCAGACCGGACCAGGTCTCATCGATGGCGCAGACCTTGTTGTCGACCAATCCGAGGCCGAGGCCGATCTCTCTCACCGCATCCTCCGTCACGTCTGTCGCTACGCCCGAAGCCTTCTTGGGCCAGCCGATCCACAGGCCCCCGTTCTGGGCCAGCCGCGCCTTGAGCTTGGTGATGGTCGGCGTGAGCTTCTTGGCCTGATCGACGAAGGCCACCACGACGTCGAGCTCACCGCGCTGGGGCATCGCCTGCACCAGCCGCGCGCCGACCGGCAGGGGCTCGAGCGTCTCCTCGAAGCCGGGCGGAGCCGAGACGGCGAGCACCAGGCTGCCCTCCTTGACCCCGAGCTTCTTCCACAGCGGCGTGCCCGAATACCCAGCCATGCCTCAGGTCTCCACCCGCAGCAGCTCGAGCAACACCTCGGGCGCGCCCGGAGGTCCGTAGGAGCCCTCGAACTTCGCGACCCGGTGCGGTGCCGCGTCCTCGAACCACATCTCGTACCGAGGGAGGAGAGGCTTGGCGAGCTTGGTCAACACGCCGCCCAGCGACACCCAGTCGTTGAGGTCGGGGTACATCCAAACCTCGGTCGCGCTCAGCGATCCCACCGGTAAATGCAGCACCTTTCGCTCGCGACTCTCATAGTAGACCCGGGCGATGAAGCGGTCGCTGGTCCAGGCGCACAAGGAACGCCGCTGCCCATCGCGCCGCTGTCCCCGCATCAAGAAGGGGATGAGCACGTCCGGATAGGTCGCAGCCGGGAAGGGGTAGGGGCTGTCGATGAAGTCGGCGTGTTCCTTGCGCGCGCCGCCGGTGGTGCGGGTGAGGCGGCCGGGGTGCAGTCCGCCTCTCCATACGCAGTCGAAGCGGTCCTCGATCTCCAAGGTCCCAGCCTTGAGCGTCGAAAAGAGCTCCAGCGCGACGTCGCCGTGGGCGGCCGCGCGGACTCGGGTCGTGACGGTGTATGTGCCGGGAGTGTCTCCGAAGACCCGGCGAGGATCGATCACCGTATGGAACTTGGGCTTCGGCCGCGGCGTGACGCGGTACACCAAGGTCTCAGACGCGAAGCCGTCCGGGCCCGGCGCGACGCTCAACGTGGGGAGGGGGAAGAGGGCCTCCATCAGCCTCGTGTTTCGCCCGAGCGAAGGCCCATGTCCACTGCTTGCCTCCGTCAGCGGCAGCGACTAAGGCGTGCGCGCGTGAGCTTATCGATCACCCGGCGCAGGCGGGTCGGGGCCCGGGGTGGCCGCCAGGCGACCGTGAAACACGCCGTGGAGAAGACCCTGGAGCTCGAGGACGCCGTGGGCCGCGAGGTCTCGGTGCTCCTGACCGACGATCGCGAGATCCACGCTTTGAACCTGGAATACCGGCAAAAGGACAAGCCAACCGATGTCCTGGCCTTCGCTTTGGACGAGGCGGGGGGACCGACCGGACCGCTCGGGGATGTGGTGATCAGCGTAGAGCGCGCGGCGATTCAGGCCCGCTCCCGGCGCACCACGCTGGACGCCGAGCTGGAGCTCTTGGCGGTCCATGGGACCCTGCACCTCCTGGGGTACGACCACGCCGAGCCTGGGGAGGCACGGGTCATGCGAGCGCGAACGCGTGCGGTGCGGCGGCGGCTGGCCCAAAAGGCGCGAAACCGTCATTGACATCCCCCCCGTAGAAACCGAGATTCCCCGCGATGAGTCACGCCCCGCACGACTCCGGCCACGAGTCCCCGATCTACACCCCCAAGGGTCAGATCCACCTCAAGCTCGGCCAACGGAACCCGCTCCCTCGCCTCGGCCCCATCGAGATCCCGCCCGAAGGCAGCGGCAAAATGATCGTCGACATGGGCCCCTCCCATCCCGCCATGCACGGCACGGTGAAGATGCGGGTCCTGCTCTCCGGTGAGACGGTCGACCGCTGCGATGTCGACGTCGGCTATCTCCACCGCGGCTTCGAGAAGAGCGCCGAGAACTCCACCTGGACGATGGTGTTCCCGTACACCGATCGCCTGAACTACCTCTCCCCCTTCATCAACAACCACGGCTACGCCATGGCGGTGGAGAAGCTGATGGGCATCAAGGTGCCCGAGCGCGCCGACTATCTCCGGGTGATCTCCAGCGAGATCTCCCGCATGGCGGACCACCTAACCTGCGTCGGCGCTGGCACCATGGAGCTGGCGGCCTTCACCGGCATGCTCTACCTGATCGAGTGCCGCGACATGATGTGGGACGTCACCGAGGAGCTGTGCGGCGCGCGGCTCACGGTCTCCTATTGCCGGATCGGCGGGGTCGTCGGCGATCTCCCGGAGGGCTTTGGGGATCGTCTGCGCGGGCGCCTCGATCGGATCGAGAAGCTGATGGACGACGTCGAGACGCTCTTGACGACGAACCAGATCTTTATCGACCGCACCAAGGGCGTCGGCGCGATCTCCAAGGAGGACGCCATCGACTGGGGCTGGACCGGGCCCTGCCTGCGCTCGACCGGCGTGCCCTACGACGTGCGTTTGGCCTCGCCCTACGCGATCTACGATCGCCTCAAGTTCGACGTGCCGGTCGGGAAGAACGGCGACAACTACGATCGCTACCTGGTCCGCATGGAAGAGCTGCGGCAGTCGATCAGCATGATCCGGCAGTGCCTCGATCAGATCAACGACACGCCGCCGGCGATCATGGTCGACGATCCTCGCGTGAAGCTCCCCGAGAAGGACAAGGTCTACACCGCCATCGAAGAGCTGATGAATCACTTCAAGATCATCATGGAGGGCATCCAAGTGCCGGCCGGCGAGGCGTACTCGTACGTAGAGGGCGCCAATGGCGAGCTCGGCTTCTACCTGGTCTCCACTGGCGGCGGGCACCCCTGGAAGGTCCGCTGCCGGCCTCCGTGTTGGCCGATCGTCTCCTCCATCGCCCAGCTCATCGAGGGCCACATGCTCGCCGACATCGTCCCGACCTTCGGCTCGGTGAACATGATCGGCGGCGAGTGCGATCGCTGAGCCCGTGAGCTCCCACCGAGTCACCGTCCGTGGCGGAACGCTGGCGCTGCCGAGCGGACTTGCGGCGGGCGATCTCCAGATCGAGGATGGCGTCATCACCGCGGTCGGCGCGGTCAGCGGCGATCCGGGCGAGATCATCGACGCCCAGCACCTCCTGGTGATGCCGGGCCTGATCGATCCCCAGGTGCACTTTCGCGAGCCGGGGCTGACCCACAAAGAGGACATCGGCTCGGGATCGCGGGCCGCCGCGGCCGGAGGGATCACGGCCTTCCTCGAGATGCCCAACACCGATCCGCCCACCACCTCGCGGGAGCGCCTCGACGACAAGAAGGCGCGCGCACGGGCCGGCTCCAGCGTCGATTTC
>Ga0154020_10009767_pt1 | contig 11035 bp, 5 predicted proteins | sample Klosneuvirus_201_FD_109709 | JGI IMG/M metagenome (GOLD analysis project Ga0154020, IMG submission 109709) | Active sludge microbial communities from wastewater, Klosterneuburg, Austria - Klosneuvirus_20160825_MG | ecosystem: Engineered > WWTP > Aerobic digester > Activated sludge | place...
ATCGTGGCGGCCGAATGAAGGCGCCTTCCTGCCGGTCGTGGCCGCGACCCGGCGGAAGTTCGCCGACGACGGACAGGTCGCGGCTTCGGCGGACAAGGGCAGGGTCTGGCTCGCCGCCGTGGACGAGGGCCCGGCCCCGGGCGGCTTCATCAACCTGTTCGGCAACGTCTGGATCTATCTCCACGACGGCGGCAAGGATTTCTATGTGGCCGGCGGCTCGGCGCTGTCCCCGCCGGGCGTGGACATGACGGTGCCGCACAAGGTCGAGGCCACGGCGGTGATCGGCGCCACGGAAGTCAGTGAAGGCTTCAGCGACGTGGGCATCCGCCCCGCCTTCGATGCGCCCCCCGGTTTCCGGGAGCGCTACAAGCTCTTAGTGCTTGTGCGGGAACAAAAATATCTGACATTGTAACCTCCCATGCAGCCTGCCTCCGCCAACGACGTGGCTTTAGCTGAACCCGGGGCCTGGGCATCGTCCCTCGGAGAACGATGGAAGTATTTGCAGACCAGCCTCGCGACAGAGACTGCGGAGAACCAGCAGGTATACATGGAGGAGGAGCTGCGCCGGGCGTTGCTCGCGACGCCCGCCGCCCAGCGCGGTGCTTATCTGGAGGCCCTGGCGACGCGTTATCCCGCCTGGGAGCTGGCTGCTGTGGCGTTGAATGCACCGGCCGCAGTCACCCGCCAAAAGCCAGACGAGATCATCGCCGCCTTCCTGCAACTCGTGCCGCAGTTGACCGGCGCGCAGCGCGAGGGCGTGAAGCAGAAACTGGCGGCACTCGGCCTGGTGGCGCCGGCCGCCGCCCCCATCGAGGGCGAGGCGCTGACCGAGGTGCAGGCCAAGCTCAAGCTGGAGCCCGAGGACCCGATCGGCGTCCAGCAACTGGGCAAGGTGTTCGCCCTTTACGTCGAGGCCATGCTCACGCTCGACCAGCTGGCGTGGAATGTCTGGCGCAACGCTGCGCCGAAATCCGCCATCCGCCGCGATACCGCACAGGGGGACCTGCGGACGGTGACACGGCGCGCACTGGCCGGTGATGCCACGCTGCCGGCGAACCAGGTGCAGAAGCAGATCGAGGCCTCGCGCCTGTTGATCGCGGGCCTGCTCGCGGGGCTGGGCCCGGCGGGGAAGAATTTCTCCCGGCGTTATCAGCAGTATTACGCGCCGGATGCCATCCGCGAGGTCCTCCGGGCCGAGGGTGGAGGCAAATCCGACGCCCACTGCTGGAAAAAATACACCGAGCTCGCGACCCAGCTTTCCGAGACCGTGATCGAGGACGATGTCCAGGAAGCGGTCGTGAAATACGCCGAGGATTTGATGCGCAGCTCGGGCAAATGAGTGCGCGCGGCCGTTGCCCCTTTCCGCCATGACCATTCCCTCCCGCCCCCCAGTAATTTTCCCCGGCGCGGTCTGATAGCCCCGTCGGCTCTCCCCGCCGGCGGCTCCGTTCACCCCCACTCGTCCCTTACCCATCCCTCCCATGTCTGCCAGCCTTATCACCCATTGTGACACCCTGTTTCAGGCCGTTTGCCGCTACAACCGGATCGCGCGCAAAGGCTCCGGAGCTTCCTTGGACTACACGCAGGTGCGCACCGAGGTCGAAGAGATGTTCGAGGTGCTCGCCCGCACCGCGCGTGGCGACATCGCCCTCGGCGAGCAATACCGCCGGGTCGAGCTGCCCCTGATCATCTTTGTCGACTCCATGATGGCGGGCAGTGCGCTGCCCTTTGCCCAGAAATGGAGCAACAACCCGATGGCCTTCGCCCGCAACGAGCGGTCCGGGGACGACAAGTTCTTCGCGCTGCTGGAGGAGACGCTCGCGGAAAAGAAGGAGGGCACCGACGAGCGGCTCGCCATCTACTATATCTGCATGGGCCTGGGTTTCACGGGCGGCAACCAGCCGGACTTTCTGCGGAAGAAGATGGAGGAGTGCGCCCAGCGCGTGCGCGCCTATGTCGACATCGACGAATCGGCCTTCATCACCCCCGCCTCCTACCAGCACACCAACACCGCCAACCTGCCGTTGCCCATGGCCGCCAGCCTGGTGCCGCTGCTGATCATCCTCAGCGGCCTGCTTCTCGTCGTGGTCGCGGTCAACGTCTATACCTTCTACAGCGCGTCGGCCGAGCTGACCGAGGCGCTCACCACGATCACGGCGCGCAATCCGGCCACCACCACCGTCCAACCCTGAGAGCCCCGCCATGTTCAACAAATTTCAGCAGATCCCCAAATCCATGCAGTTGGCGCTGGCCGCGCTGGGCGGCATCGGCCTGCTGGCCGGAGCGGCCCTGATCGACCGCCGCGCCTTCATGATCGCCGCCGCCGGCATCGCGCTCGTGGTCGGCGCCATGTTCATCTGGCAGTTCTACACCAAGTGGCAGGCCCGCCAGCGCACGAAGGCCATGAGCGGACAGCTCTCGGCCCACACCTCCGGCCGGCCGAGCTCGCTCAACGATCCCGCGCACATCGCCACCCTCGACCGCCTGCGCGAGAACTTTTCCCGCGGCATCGATAAATTCCACGCCGTGGGCAAGGATCTCTATTCGCTCCCGTGGTATATCGTCTGCGGCGAGCCGGGTTCGGGCAAGACCGAGGCCGTGCGGCGCTGCAAGGTCGGCTTCCCCCCAGGCCTGCAGGATGAGATGCAGGGCGCCGGCGGCACCATCAACATGCACTGGTGGTTCACCAACCACGCCGTGCTCATCGACACCGCCGGCAAGCTGCTTTTCCAGGAGACCCCGCCCGGAACCACGACGGAGTGGACGGAATTCCTCAACCTCCTGCGCACCTCGCGCCCGCATTGCCCCATCAACGGCCTGCTGCTGGTGATCCCCTCCGAGAGCCTGATCAAGGATTCGTTCGAGGAGATCGAGAGCAAGGCCGGCAAGATCGCCCGCCAGCTCAACACCATCCAGCGCACCCTCGATGTGCGCTTCCCGGTCTTCGTCCTGATCACCAAGTGCGACAAGATTGTCGGTTTCCGGGAATTTTTCGCCGGCGTGAAGAACCCGCAGCTGCAGGATCAGATGACCGGCTGGTCCAATCCGGCGCCGCTCGACACCCCGTTCCAGCTGGAAGCGGTGAGCCAGCATCTGGCCGAGGTCGTGAAGCGCATCGGCCGCCGCTCGCTCGGCCTGCTCAAGGATCCGGTGCCGACGGATGCCGGCAAGCGCCGTCTGGACGAGGTCGATTCGCTCTTCGCGCTCTCCGCCAGCATCGGCGCACTCGCCCCGCGACTGCGCAAATACCTCGAGACCATTTTCGTGATCGGCGGCCAGTCGGCCAAGCCGCTCTTCCTGCGCGGCATTTATTTCACCTCGGCGCTCACCGAGGGCAAGGAGCTGGACACCGAGCTGGCGGCGGCCTTGGGGCTATCCGAGGACCAGTTGCCCGCGAGCAAGGCTTGGGAGCGGGAGCGCTCGTATTTCCTCAAGGACCTCTTCCTGTTCAAGGTGTTCAAGGAAAAGGGCCTCGTCACCCGCGCCACCAACACCGACCAGCTGGTCAAGTCCCGGCAGCGCATCATCGGCGGCGTGGTGGTGGTCGGCCTGATCGCCGTGCTGGCGGTCAGCATCTTCGGCTACCTCGCCCTCAAGTCCAGCGTGGGCAGCGAGCTCGTCTTCTGGCGCGCGGGCGCCCGCGTAGAAAACTGGTCGGGCGCGAAATGGAAGCCGGTCGTCAACAGCCGTCTCGAATACACCGGCAACGACATCGTGCAGCTGGACGACAAGGGCGAGTGGCCGATCCTCCAGTTCCACGAGAAGCTGCAGTTGCGCGTCAGCACCGACATGCAGATCCCCTGGATCTATCGGCCCATCGAATCCCTCGCGCTCGGCGCCAATGCCAGTCGGCGGCAGGCCCAGCGCATCCTCTTTGAGGCCAGTGTCATTGCGCCGGTGATCGAGGCCAACCGCGACCGCTTGGTCAATTCGACCGACTGGGGCGTGGCGGATTCGGCGCGCCTGGCCGCGCTTATCGAGCTGGAGGATGCGATTCACCTGCGGGAATTGCCGGGCTTTGTCGCCGAGTATCCGTCCGAGGATTTCTTCAAGCCGCTGCTCGGGCCTTCGCTGGCGGCTGCGCCGACCGGTCAGGCGGATATGGAGACGCTGATGAAAATCTACGAGTGGACCTACTGGCGGGGCGGAGCCGGCAAGGGGCAGTGGCCCGGGCTGTGGCTCTCGCGCGGCAAAAGCCTGCGCGACAACCAGCCGCTCACCCGCGGTTGGGACACCTTGGACCGCTCGATCCAGGCGGAACTCGGCACCCAAGGCGGGACGGTCAAAGCCATTCAGGCCGGCCGGTTGGTTCTGATCCGCTTTGCGGAATCGGAGAAGGCGTTCCTGCGGGCCGTGGGCCAGCCGCGTTCCGGCGCGACTTGGAAGGACGGCGTGGTCTCAGCTTGGGACGATCTCATGGTCCGTCGCGCCGCCGTGGACAAGATGGCCGGCGACCTAAAAACCCGTATCGGCGGCAAGGAGGATTTGACGCTGGAAGGGGCCTACCGGACCACGGTGGGTCGCATGCGCGGCGAAGCCGACAAGGCCTCCCAGTTGGTGCGCACCACGCTGCTTAAACAAAAGGCGGCCGCCGACGCCGCCGCGCAAGCCACCTCGGGGGCGGCCAGCGAATACACCCTGCACCGCGATCTGGAGCGCCGGCTCACCACGCTCGGCGGCCAGGTATCGACGCAACTTGAGCAACTGATGCCGCCCTCAGAAGAGGCGCAACTGGCCGACTTGGATGCCATGGCACTCCTCACCGTCAATGAAGGCGTGCCGGCCTACGCCGTGCGGTGTGATGCCTATGCCCAAGCCATTGACCTGATCTCCCCGGCGCACGCGGCCGGCCCGAACCCGGAGGTGACGCAAGCCCTGCGCGACCGCGCCGCCAAATACATCGGTCATCTGCGCAACGAATTCCGCAACACGGTCAGCGCCTTGCTCGAAGCGGCGCCTCCCCGGGGCTGATCCGCCGCCGCCCACCCCGCCGTCCTGCCGCTGTATCCGCCGCTCCGGTCATGAACGATTTTGCCAAAAAATTCCTGAACGAGGATTGGCGGGCCATGCCGGATGCGCCCCGCTTCTACTTGTGCGGATTTGGCAAGCATCCCGGTTGGAACGACCACCTCGATGACATCGGGGTGATCACGGATTCCCTCATCAAGGCCAAGGCCTTGATCTATGACGGCATCGTCCACCAGGTGGAAAGCGCTGCCTGGGAAAAAGGCGGGCCGGAAAAAATGGCCCGCGGATTTGACCACGTCATCCACTGGCGGCGGATGAATGAGTCCCTCACCGGCCTCATGTGGTCGTCCAGTGACGGCAAGGGGCGATCGCTCTATCCGATGATCACCCTGGCACACTGCGTGGGGCAGCCGTTTGGCTGGCAGGCGGAGGAAGTCTTGCCGGCGCTGGAGGAGGTGGGGAAAAAATGCCGCGCCACGACGTCGAGTGTTTCCGTGGTGGCGATCCTGAATGCCGCGCAGGAATCGCTGCGCGCACGCCTGGCCGTCCTGCCGGGTGCGCCCCTGAACAGCCTCGGCGTGGGTGAAAAGGAATGGGCGGCGTGGTTCACGCGCGAGCCGACGGGGCTGCGCCGGATCCTGCACCACTTGCGCACGAATTTTGCCGCCTGCGCGCCGGGCAGCGCGGCGTGGTGCGAAAACAAGCAACCGGTGCCGGCCCAGTCGCGCGCCTTGCGGCTGCCGGTTATTCCCGGCGCCAGCCCGGCGGATTCGCTCCATGCGTGGCTGTCCTTCCTGTCCACCCAGCTCAATTCAGCCGTGCCCCTGCTCGGCCTGTGCCCGGCGGGTCGCGAATGGCTGGATGTCATCGTGGGGGAGCCGGCCGACGCGGACTTTGTGGTTTTGCGGACCTTGCCCGCCGCCACGCCAGTCGTGAGCGATATTCCGTATCAGCTTGGTGCCACTTTGTCCGCCGAGGAGGTCGGGGTGTTTGCCAACCTAGCCCGAGGGGAACTGCCCGCGGTTTCCTGTCTCAATGGCTTCAACATCGCGGCCAACCGGCAGGCCGCCGCCAAGTCTCTCGCGAATTCCCGCCTGGGGTTTTTCAGCCGCCTGCTCCGCTCCGGGACTCCGTTTTGAGCAAACCAGTGATCCTGCGGCACTAAGCAGGGGGCCAGTGAGGTAGGTTGAACCTACTGTGTCTGGTGGGCAGTTCCTCCCAGAAGGTAAAAAATCTAGTGACATCTGGCTTTAACTCGTTGAGCATGAATGACGGCAAACGACTTACAGCGGACAAGGCAGAGCTGCTGAAGAATGAAATCCAACTCAAACGCCCGAAGAGGCACTACAAGTAGTTGTGTGCATCTGCTACGCTCGCAGCTGAGCGTGGCTTTTAGGTCGCTTGCCCGACAAAATCAGCAAACCGGGCAAGGGGGGATTTCTGCGGTTAATACGGATCGTAAATTACGTCGGTTGATCATCGGCCTCCTACTGCCAATATCGACTTTGTCCGTCCTAGGGCATGGGCAGGAAGCCGTCGTGCCAGCACCGACTGAGAGCGCCGCGCCATCGGCCGCGCCGGAGCCGACCGGCACCCCGGGTGTGGCGATTGATCATTTTGAATTCACCTATGGCTTGGCGCATCCCGCGCTCCCGCCCTTGGATGAACTCAAAGGGCTGGCTTTCGATACGACGCGCGACGGCAACGTCTTTCGCGCTCCCGCCGCCGGCCGGTCGGAAAATCTGACCCTGAACGCCATCCCCGAAGGCAGCCGGTTCGATGCCGACATCCTGCGCGACATCGCCCAAGATGTGGTGCGCTGGTATAACCGCCGGGGTTTGTTCGGCGTGTGGGTGGCCTATACCGATTTCGAGACCTCTGTTTCCGGCTTGGTCGATAACCGGCCGGCGGACAACCGGTCCGCCCGCGTGGTCATCTGGGCCAGCCAGATCGCCGAGGTGCGCACGCTGGCCCGCGGCAAACGCATCAAGCCGCAGTTCTCCATCAACAACCGCAAGCATCGCGGCATCATCATCCATTCGCCCCTGCACCCGGGTGAATCCGCCGACCAGCCCGGCAGCCTCTTCAATCAGGATGTGCTCGACGATTACCTGCACGGCCTGAGCCTGCACCCGGGCCGGCGCGTCGAGGCCTCCATCGCCTCGGCGGGCGCCCCCGGCAAGGTGGTGCTCGATTACCTCGTGAACGAGTCGAAGAGCTGGCAGATCTTCAGCCAGGTAAACAACTATGGCACGGACGCGACCGGGGAGATCCGGGTGCGGGTGGGCTTCCAGCACAACCAGCTGACGAATCATGACGACATCCTGAACGTGGATGCGATCAGCACGCCCGACCTCAAGACCTACGGGTCATTCCTCTCCTACCGGATACCGGTGTTTCGTCCGGCCCGGCTGCTCGCGCGGGTCTACGGCTCCTACGGCGATTTTCTGGCCAACGATGCCACGTTGGAAAACCTGCGTTTCGCCGGCAAGAACTGGCTCGGCGGCATCGAGCTCACGAATCAACTGACGCTCTGGCGCAACTGGCAGCTGGTCACGGCGCTCGGGGCCAACTACAACCACTATGGGATCCAGAGCCTCATCAGCGACACGCCGTTGGTGACGGGCTTCTCGAATTTTCTCGTCCCCTTTGTCGGCACCACGCTGTCCCGGGATGCCGGCTGGTGGGCGGTGTCCGGCAGCCTGCGGATTGATCACACGGTGGGCGATCTGGCCAACCTCGACCCGACCTCTGGCATCGCCGCCCTCGGCCGCCTCTCCGCCGACGCCGACTGGACCTCCGCCCGCTGGGGCCTTAACGGCACGGTTTATCTGGACCAACTCTTCAATCGCACCGCCAAGACCCTGGCGCACGAGGTCACCCTCCGCCTGAAGGGGCGCCAGCTCCTCCGCGGCAAGCGCCTGATCCCGCACGAGCAAGAGCCGCTAGGCGGCGCCCAGTCCATCCGGGGTTATCCGGAGTCCGTGCTTTCCGCCGACCAGTTCCTCGCCGCCACGGTCGAATACGCCTACCATCTCCCGCGCGGGCTCAAGGCCGGCGAGCCCAGCACGGTTTTCCGTCGGCCGTTCAAGTGGCGCCCGACCTCGAACGGCCAGAATGCGGATTGGGATTTGGTGCTGCGCACCTTTTTTGATTACGCCTACCGGGAGGTCTCTCCGGTTCCCACCGACGAGCCCGCCACCACCGAACTGCCCCTGATCGACCGCAACCTGAGCATGGCCGGCGTCGGCGCGGGCGTGGGCTTGTTCGTGAAGCAGAATTTCTCCCTGCGCTGCGACTTCGGCATGTCACTGATCGAATTGCGGGATGACACCCGCCCCGCCGACCAGGTGATCGTGAGTCCGAAGGGCAACAAGCAGGTCTATCTCGTCTCCAGCTTTTCATGGTAGGCCAGCACCACAGTTATCGCGCCCCGCGCCGCCGGCCCTTGGCCGCCGGGTTGCTGCTGCTGTGCGGGCTTTTGGCCGCCCGCCTGGCCGCCCAGCAGCCGGCCGGCGGTTCCGTCGTGGCCGGCCATGCGACCATCGCGACGACCCCGGTGCAAACGACCATCACGGCGGACAACAACACCGTGCTGCGCTGGGGCTCCTTTGATGTCGGCACCGGCCAGACCGTGCAGTTCGTCCAGCCCGGCGCCGAGGCGCGCGTGCTCAATCTGATCGGCGGCCTCACCCCCTCCCAGATCAACGGCTCCCTGCTGGCCAACGGCCAAGTTTACCTGATGAATCCCGCCGGTGTCTATTTCGGCCAAACTGCCATGGTCGATGTCGGCCGCCTGTATGCGGTGGGCGGCTCGCTCTCGAAGGAGGATTTTTTCGCCGGATTGAACCGGTTCACCGGGCTGACCGGCGAGGTGAATAACGCCGGCTCGATCCGAGGCGAGATGGTGGCCCTCATCGGCCGGTCGGTCGCCAACACCGGCACCATCGTTTCCCCCGGCGGTTTCATTGGCCTGGTCTCCGGCGATCAGGTGCTGCTCGGTCAGGACGGCAGCAGCATCTTTGTCGATGCCGGCCGCTCCAACCCGACCACCACACCGGCCACGGGCACTGCAGTGGCCAACACCGGCACCATCGACGCCGGCCGCGGCACCGCCGTGCTGGCGGCGGGCGATTTTTATTCGATCGCCATCACACACGACGGCAGACTTGCCGGTCGCGACGTCCGTCTGCAAGGGCAGGGCAGGGGCGATGTGCTCGTCAGCGGCACCATTGACGCCTCCGCTCCGGGCACAGGCGGTCACGTTGAGATTACCGGCGAGCGCGTCGGCCTCGTCGGCCACGCCAGTATCAACGCTTCCGGTCCGGCCGGCGGCGGCACGATTCTCGTCGGCGGCGACTATCAGGGCGGCAACGCCGCCGTCCGCAACGCCGCCCGCACCTTTGTCGGCACCGACGTGATCCTCAACGCCAACGCCACCACCGCGGGCGACGGCGGCAAGGTCATCGTCTGGGCCGACGAGGCCACCCGGTTCCATGGCACCATCACCGCTCGCGGCGGCGCGGCGGGCGGCGACGGCGGCCTCGCGGAGGTTTCCGGGAAGGGTTGGCTCGAATACCGCGGCCTCGCCGACCTGACCGCTGCCCTCGGCCGCACCGGCACCCTTCTGCTCGATCCGACCGACATCACCATCAATGGCGCCGGCGTGGACGCCAATCCCACCTTCGGTTCCTTCAGCGGCGGCATCTTCGACGGCGGCGCGAATAACACATCCGTTATCTCCATCGGCACGGGCGGCGGTGACACCAATAGCACCCTGCTCAAGCAGCTCGCTGCGGCGAATGTCGTCGTCACGACTACCTCCACTGGCGTGGGCACTGGCAACCTGACGGTCTCCGATGTCATCAGTTACAATTCGGCCAATTCCCTCACGCTCACCGCAGGCAACACCCTCCTCATCAGCTCCGCCATCACCAACGCCGGTGCTGGCGACCTCAACCTCAACTCCGGGGCCGGTATCGGCATTGGCGCCGCCCTCTCCACCACCGGCGCGGTCAATATTAACGCCGGCACCAGCCTCGCCATCGGGGCCAATGTCTCCGGCGCGGCCGTCGCGATCACCAACAGCGGCGGCGCGGTCACCCGAAGCGCCGGCACCATTACGGCCACCACGCTCACGCTGAACGGCTCCGGCAATGTCGCCCTCGGTTCCGGGCGCCTCGATACCAATCTAGGCACCCTCATCCTCAACAAAACCGGCGGCAACGTCTTCCTCAACGACACGGGCGCACTCGCCATCCAAGGGTCCACCACCGGCAACCTCGACCTCACCGCCTCCGGAGCCCTCTCCCAGGCCGCCGGTCTCACCGTCGGCGGCACCGCCGCCTTCGACGCCGGCGCCAACCCCATCACGCTCACCGACGCCGCCAACGATTTCACCGGCGCGGTCAGCCTTAACAACAGCGGGGCCAACAACGTGGCGGTGACTGACGCCAACGCACTCGTGATCGGCACGTCGTCGGTCGGCCAGGATCTGGCCCTCATCGCCGGAGGTGCTGTCTCCCAGACCGGCTCCATCACCGCTGCCGGCGGCACCACCACCGTCTCCGTCACCGCCGCCGGATCGGACATTCTCCTCGGCACCGCCGCCAACGATTTCGGCGCCGCCGCCCCCGTCTTCGGCGGCACCCAGGCAAACATCCGCGACGTCTCGCTGCGTAACATCAACGCCACGGCCGCGCTGCCCGACTTCTCCACGCTGACCAGCCTCCGTGGTCTCACCCTCGCTTTCAACGCCGCCAACCTCACGCTCCCCGCCTTCACCCTCGCCAGCGGTGGCAATCTCTCCGCCGCCAGCGGCGCCCTGCTCACCGCCAGCGGCAATCTCACCACCACTGGCGGCGGCACTATCACTCTCGCTGGCGCCACCGGGCTAACCATCGACGGCAATCTCGCCAGCAACGGCAGCGCCATTTCCCTCAACGCCGCCACCGGCACTCTGACACAGAACGCCACACGCACCATCTCCGCCGGTGCCGGCGCCATCACCCTCGTCGCCGACACCATCGCCCTCGGTGGCGCGGCCGGCTCCATCGCCCGCACCCAC
>Ga0154020_10009769_pt1 | contig 11033 bp, 9 predicted proteins | sample Klosneuvirus_201_FD_109709 | JGI IMG/M metagenome (GOLD analysis project Ga0154020, IMG submission 109709) | Active sludge microbial communities from wastewater, Klosterneuburg, Austria - Klosneuvirus_20160825_MG | ecosystem: Engineered > WWTP > Aerobic digester > Activated sludge | place...
CGTGGGTCGCCGCCGCGTTCCCGGGCCAACCCTTCCTTCCGGGACACACAAATGGGACACACAAATGGGACACACAAATGGGACACACAAATGGGACACACACCGGTGTGTGTCCCATTTGTGTGTCCCCAAGTCCTCGCCGCCTGTCGACGTCTCTGCGCTATCGTCCGCGGCATGATCTCGGGGCCGCGTCCGGTCTGTGCTCTTGCCCTCTTCGGTGGGTGGCTCGCGGGCTTCGCGTGCCCTGCGGCTTCAACCGCCGCGGTCACTGGGAGCGGCGGCCGGTCGGAGGGCTTCCTCGCCGCCTGCGGTGTCGACGACGCGCCGGGCGCGACAGGGTTCGCGGAGGTCTTAGTGCCGCGAGCCGGGACTCCGGATCCCGCAGACTGCGCGGCGACGTCGTCGAACCCTTCCACCGACTACGCCCCGACGACCGTGCTGGCGATCCAGGTGGTGGTGCACATCATCCAGAACGACGGCTGCGTGGCGGGTGGGCTCACCGACGAACAGGTGGCGAGCCAGATCACGGTCATGAACGAGGACTTTCGCGCCCTTGCCGGCACGCCTGGCGATGGCGGCGTCGACTCGGGGATCGAGTTCGTCCTGGCCAGCCTCGACCCGCAGGGCAATCCGACCACCGGTATCACGCGCGACTGCAACACGGTCTGGTACAACGATCCGAGTCCCTGCGCCTATTGCGCGGCGCTCGCCTGGGACCCGGCGCGCTACCTCAACCTCTACACCAACACGGCGGCGAACGCGCGTGGCTACGTGCCCTTCCTCCCGGCACAACCAGGGGCGGGGGTCGGCACGAGTCTGGATCGCGTGGTGATCAACACTCTGGCCTTCGGCCGCCCCGGGCCGATTCCAGCCCATGCCGGCGGCCGCACCGTGACCCACGAGGTGGGGCACTTTCTGGGCCTCTACCACGTCTATTTCAACGGCTGTGGCCTGCCGACGCCGCCCGACTGCTACGCCACCAGCGACCTCCTGTGCGATACCGCACCCGACGCCGCAGCGCACGACATCTGTCCGGTGGGAGCGAGCGGCTGCAACGGCGTCCTGGCGCCGATCGAGAACTACATGGAGCTCACCGACGACGGCTGCCTCGAACGATTCACCCCCGAGCAGGTCCGCCGCATGCGCTGCACCCTGCAGCACTATCGACCCGGCCTCGCGACCGTCCCGGCGATCTTCTCCGACGGCTTCGAGAGCGGTGGCACGAACCTGTGGAGCCTCACCACAGGCTAGGGCTGGCTCGCCGCTCGGGACACACAAAAGGGACACACACCGGTGTGTGTCCCTTTTGTGTGTCCCTGGGGTCAGGGAGCGGGTGACGGTCGATCAGGGCAGCGGAGTCGAGAAGACGCCGCCTCCCGCTGTGCCGACCCAGAGACGAAGGTCCGCGGCGCTGCCGCCGACGGCGAGGGCGCGGACGTCGCGGTGGGGGAGGCTCTCGCTCATCGAGGTCCAGGTGGCGCCGCCGTCGCGGCTGGTGAAGACGCCCCGCCAGCTGCCGGCGAAGAGCTTGCCGTCGGGCGCGACCGCGACCGATTCGACATCCTCTTCGGCGACGGCCGAGCCCGCTTTCTCGAAGCTCGTTCCGCCGTCGCGCGACAGGAACATCCCCTTCTCGGTGGCGACGAAGAGCCTGGCTGTCTGCGTCGGATCGATGACGACCTCGCGCAGATCGATGCCGGAGGGCAGGCCGCCGCCCGCTGCGACCCACTTCGCGCCGCCGTCGTCGGTGCGATAGAGGGCCTTCCCGACGACCGCGTAGACGACACCCGGTGCCGCGGCGCGGAGCAGCGTCACGTCGCCGCCGGGCAGCCCGACGCCCGCGGCCTTGAAACTCTTGCCGCCGTCGACCGACTTCCAGACCGCCTGGCCGGGATCGTCGTTCGACCAGGAGCCGGCATAGAGGATGTTCGAATTCCCTGGATCCAGCGCCAGGCTGCGAAACTGCGCCGAGGCGAGGTTGCCCTTGATCAGGTCGCGCGTCGAAAGCTCCTTCTTCGCGAGCTCCCGAAAGCTCTTGCCGCCGTCGTTCGACCGCCAAGCGCTCGAAGTGTCGAACGCCCAGACGGTCTCCGGCGACTGGCGGTCGAAGAGCAGGCCGTCGAGCTCGACCTCGTCGCCGTCGTCCTCGAACGGCTCGGCCTTCTCCTCCCAGGTGCCGGCGGCGTCGCGGCGGAAGAGGCCGGTCGCCGTCTGGACGAAGATCGTCGCCGAGGCGGGACTGGCGTCGATCCTCTCGACCCAGGCGGCGGCGAGGCCGGCGCTCGACGGCGCCCAGGTCGCGCCGCCATCCGCGCTACGGTAGATCCCGGCGCCCGAGCTCGCGGCCAGCATCAGCCGGGTGTCGGCCGGATCGAACGAGACGGCGCGCAGGAGATAGCGCCCGCTGTCGCGATCCGAGCGCTGCCAGCTGGCGCCGCCGTCGGTCGTGCGGAAGAGCCCCTTCTCCGACGCCAGCCAGAGGTGATCCGCCTTGCCGGGCTCGAAGCGCAGGGTGTAGATGTCGTCGGTGCCGCCGATGGGCACGGCGAGCGCGGTGAAGGTCGCGCCGCGATCGGCCGACTTCGCGAGATGGCCCGAGCGGCTCGCGGCGTAGACCGTCGCGCTGTTCATCGGGTCGACTTGGAGGAGATGGATCGGCGGTTCGAGGCCCGCTCCCACCGGCTTCCAGCTCTTGCCACCGTCGTCGCTGCGCGACATGTGCGCGGCGCCGCTCTCCTGGCCGCCGTGCCCGCCGGCATAGACGACGTCGGGATTCTTCGGGTCGACCGCCATGGCGTAGGCGTCCTGGCCCTCGACCCGGAAGTCGCTCCAGCTCTTGCCGCCGTCGCGACTGTGGTAGTGCAGGTTCGTCGAGGGCACCCAGATATCGGCCGGCCGCGACGGCGCGAAAGCGATGCGGTAGCCCACCGGATGGAGGGTCGACATCTGACCGGAGTAGTTGTCGGTCACGACGCTCCAGGTCTTCCCCTGGTCGCGCGAGCGCCAGAGGGCCGGTTTCCCGGGATTGTCGACACCGAGCCAGAGCGTGCCGGGGGTGCCGGGGTCGAGCTCGAGCCATTGGATGCGGCTGTTGGTCTTGGGCCGCCCGGCAGCCACCCAGTTGCGGCCGGAGTCGGTGCTGCGGAAGATGCCGCCGTTCGATGCCGCGGCATAGGCCAGGCCCGGCGTCCGCGCATCGAAGGCGACATCCACCACCGTGCCGAGGAAGGGGCCCTCGGAGCGCCAGGCGATGGCCTCGTCCGCCAGGGCCGTCGGCGGCAATGAAAGCGGGATCAGTCCAGCGACGACAACCAACGCAAGGATGGATCTTCTGGGCGGGAGCGACGGATGCATGGTGCCTCCTCGAAGTGAGCGTCGTTCGGGGAGGAAGACGCTATCCGAGGCGGCGGGGGGACAGGAAGGCTCGGCGGAGCTCCCCGTCAGAGGCAGTCGGGAGCGCCGACGGTGACGGACCAGTAGCAGCTGTCGCCGGCTTCGAAGTTGTCGCGGAAGAGGCAGCCGTCGACCGAGTTGCCCTCCGAGCAGTTCTTGGCGCGGTCGGTCGCGATGCCGGTGAAGGGGCCGAAGGCGTTGCCGATCGCCGTCACGACCCGGGTCGGGGCGACGTTCCCCACGGCCGTGCGCGCGTGGCCGACGAAGTTCTCGTCCGTGCCGCCTTCGTTGCCGATCAGGAGCTCGTCGCCGTCGGTCAGGACCGCCTGGTGCGGCGCACTGAGGAGAGTCGAGCCACCGCGGATCTCCCGCAGCCAGGTGGCCGTACCGCTCGCCGTCCTGGAGTAGAAGCGCACGGCGTTGCGGCCCAGGTCGACGACGATCAGCTCGTCGTTCGCGAGATCGACCAGCAGGCCGCGCGGATTGCCGGTGCCCGCGCCGGTCAACGAAAGCGTGCGCAGCGGCGCGGCATTGTCGGCCGCCGTGCGGGCGAAGACCCGGACGCGCGCGGTGCCGCTCGAGGCTGCGACGTAGAGCTCGTCGTGGACGAGATCGAGGAAGCCCATCGTCGGGAGCGCGAGGCCGGTAAGTGCGCCCGTGATCGTCCGTGTCGGCGCGACGTCGCCGTCGGCGAGCCGGGGGAAGACGCGCACGGCTCCGGCCGCATCGACGACATAGACCTCGTCGTGAACCAGATCGAGAATCGTGGCGCAGGCGTTGACGAGCCCGGTGCTCGCCCCGGTGATCCTGCGCCGCGGCGTGACGTCGCCCTCGTCGTCCATTCCGAAGACCAGAATGGCGGGAACTCCGAGGCAGCCGCTCACCCAGAGCTCCCGGTGGACACGGTCGGCCGCCATCGTGAACACGGCCGGCAGCTCGGTCAGGACGCCGGAGATCTTGCGCAGCGGCACCACATCGCCGCTCGCGTCGTCGGCGAAGACCAGGATCTCGGTGTCCGAGCCGACGAAGATCTCGGCGGCGGCGGAAGCGTCGAGGGCAAGAGCGCAGAGAACGGCCGACCCGAGGGCGGCAAAGTGGCGGCGGGGGACTCGCATGACCGGATCCTGTCCCGCTTCGCGCCGCGGCGCCCCACCTTCTGGAAGGGGGTCCGGGAGAGTGGCTACAGGGGAAGCGGGTAGGGGGGCTGCAGGCGAGATGCAGCTCGACGCCGGCGCTGAGCTCGGCTTCGCGGCCCGGCGCCAGCCAGAAGAGGTCGGCGAACCTGGAGGAGCGGAGGAGAATGTGTCCCTTTTATAGGACATCTGGTCGTGGGCCACCCACCGGTGGACTTCTAAGTGACCTCTTTGGAACCACTTGCGCCGCAGCGCTCGCCTGGCATGCGTCTCGCTAATTCCCTTCGCGGGAGGAACGAGGATGAACCGATTTCACGCTGTCCGCCACCCGAGCATCGTTGCCGCCACTGTCCTTTTTGCCGTGGGCGGGCTCTTGGCCGCTCCGGCGACGCGCGCCGATTTCCCCCTGCCGCTGCCGCACGAGATCCATCGTGAGGTGCGGGCGCACGTGCACGATGCGCTGCGCACACTGGTCCGGATTCCGGCGGAGATCCATCGCAGCCACGTTCAGAATCTCGAGGTCTTCCTGGGCGGCAACGTCTACTACGCGCCGCACCGCCATCACCACGCGACGTACAACTTCCCGGTTTCGATCGACGGCGGTGTCTTCTATCGCCCCTACACCTACTGCAACAACCGGCTCTACGGCAGCTACGCCTCGCGTCCGCAGTTCTGGGCAGGATGGGGAGTGCCCTCGCAGGGTCACTGGTGCCAGAGCCATCGCTCCTACTATCCGACCGGACACTCCTGCTTCCGCCGGCCGTCGCGGTCGAACGGCTCCTACGGCTACAACTCGCACCCGCGCGGCTATCGCAGCGACTCCTACGGTCACAACGACCGCGGGTACCGCAACGAACGTGTTCATCAGAACGATCGTGGGTATCGGACCTATCAGAACAATCAGAGCCATCGGAGCGAGCGGAGCTATCGCAGCCAGAGGAGCTACCGCAGCGAGCGCGGCGACCGGAACCATCGTCACGACAGCTCGTGCCGGCACGACCGGCGCGGCCGCGACTAGAGATTCGAGAGCAGGCCTGCCAACAGGGACTGTCCCGCACGAACGGGGACAGTCCCCTTTTTTGTCTCCTCGGGAAGTCGAGTTCGTAGCCCGGTAGGATGCGGTAAGCGAAGCGCACCGCATCGGTCGCGGGACGGTGGAGTCATTCGAAACGCGATCGATGCGTTTCGCTTCGCTCGACGCATCCTGCATTTCATGTCCCCCAGCTCCCGGCCGGGCGAATGGCGCTCGCTCGGGGCAATCTGCGTTCTCATGAGCAGAGACCTTTCATCGGAGGAGTGCCCATGTCCCCGCTCGTTCCCGTCCCCGCCCACAGCCGTGCTCCGTGGAGGATCGTCCTCGCCGCTCTCCTCTGTGCCGGGGCAGGCGGGCTGGCCGCCGCCGCCGACGCTCCTGCCGATCCCGACCCCGGTAAGACCGTGACCCTCGCCGATGTCGAGAAGGTGGTGGGTGGCAAGTTCACCAGCCGCTCGCCCGAGCCGGGCGCGCTTTTCTATGAAGAGGTGGGTGGACCGCGTCAGGTCAACGTCTATCTCTGGCCGGCGAACGGCAAGAGGCTCGACGACCTCAAGCCGAACCTGGTCAGCAACGGCGAACCGATCGAAGAGATCGCCGGCCTCGGCGACGGGGCGATCTTCCGCCCGCAGGGCAGCGAGGTGCTGGTCGAGGTGACGAGCCCCTCCGGGGAGCTCCTCTGGTTGACCATCACGGTCCACAATGTCGACACCCCGGCCGACCTCAAGCGGATCGCCCTCGATCTCGCCAAGCGCGGCGCCGCCCGCCTCTGAGGCGTCGCAAGCGGCCAGATTGGAGACCGTCCCAAATCTCCCCAAGTGCCTTCGTAGCTGAGAGATAGCGGATTCGGGAACGGTCCGGCCGCTGTCCCAACGTCTTCGGAGTGGAAAGTCGCAAACCGCTGATCAAGAATGGCTTGTGGCTGAAATGGCCAGTCGCCGACTTGAAGTCGGGGGCATTCGTTAGAGTGGCGGCTTCATGTACGACCTCATCGGCGACATTCATGGCCACGCGGCCGAGCTCGAGGAACTGCTGCGCCGGATGGGCTACGCGCGCCGCGACGGCGCCTGGCGGCATCCGGAGCGCCTGGCGGTCTTCGTCGGCGACTTCCTCGACCGCGGTCCCGAGATCCGCGAGACGCTGCGCCTGGTGCGCGAGATGCTCGAGTCGGGATCGGCTCGGGCGGTGCTCGGCAACCATGAGTGGAACGCCTTCGCGTTCCACTCGCCCGATCCCGATCTGCCGGGCGAGTTCCTGCGACGGCACGTCGAGCGGAACGTGCAGCAGGTCGCGGCGACGCTCGCGCAGGTCCCTGCTGCCGAGCTCGCGAGTCATCTCGACTTCCTGCGCGCGTTGCCGATCGCGCTCGAGCTGAGGAGCCCGGGCGGCGCGGGCGACCTGCGGGTCGTCCACGCCTGCTGGGACGAAGTCGCCTTCGAGGTCATCGAAGAGGCTCTCGCCCGGCACGGGGGCCTCGCCGACCCCTTCCTCATCGAAGGATCGAACCCCCAGTCGCTGCTCTTCGCGGCGCTCGAGATCGTCCTCAAGGGCAAGGAGATCGCCCTGCCCGCGGGCGATTCGCTGGTCGACAAGGACGGTAACGTGCGCCACCTGGCGCGGGTGCGCTGGTACGCGCCGACCGCCGGCCAGTCCATCTCGAGCTACACCCTGCCGCACTTTCCGCATCTGTCGCCGGCGCCCCTTCCGGCCAAGGTCGTCGCCGAGGCACGCCCCTATCCGGAGGCCGCGCCACCGGTTTTCTTCGGCCACTACTGGCTCGCCGACCCGGTGCCGGCAGCCCTGGCGCCGAACGTTTTCTGCCTCGACTACTCGGTCGCGGCCGGCGGTTTCCTGTGTGGCTATCGCTGCGGCGGCGAACAGAACGGAACGTTCGTGACCGTCCCGAGCCGCCGGCGAAGCGGAACACGTTCTAGCTGAGGATCCCGGGCTGTCCGGCGAAACTTTTTTTCGGCGACAGCGTTTGATTCCTCCGTAGCTGCCGAGCCCGCTGGAGAGGGTCCGGCGCCCTGCGCTCGCAATGGCGGAGCGGCAGGAGCGTCACCTCCGGAGGGCCGAGTTGGCCGCCGAACCACGAACAAAGGAGAGACTTTGATGTCGCAGGGAAAGATCTGCCTCGCCATTGCAATCCTCGCGCTGGCCGCGTCCGCCCGGACGGCCCCGGCGCAGAATCTTCTGACGAATCCAGATTTCGACTCGCCCGCCGGGCTCGACGGCTGGACGACCCATAGCGGCAGCACGGTGCTCGGGGACGACTCGGGGAGCTGCACGACCTCCGGAGTCGTCGATGGACTCTCCGGGATCTCCGGCGGCGAGCAGTACTTCTGGATGAGCTCGCAACAGTGCATCCTCGTCGATCCGGGTGCGAATCCGGAGATGTTCCTCGCCGGAATGTACCGGACGACGGGAAACGTCTTCGCGCGCATCTACCTGCAGCGCTTCTCGGACAGCGACTGTTCGACCGGGATTGGCTTCACCGGCATGATCGCGGGGGATTCCTCCCCCGAGTGGAACAGGATCGCGGGCACCCTCGAGATCGCGAGCGGCACCGTGGCTGTCCGGCTGATGGCCGACAACAACGTCGCGATTCTCGGAGCGCCGGTGTTCACGGTGCAATGGGACCGCTTCTACCTCGGCCTCGCCCCCGAGATCTTCCTCGACGACTTCGAGTTCGAGAGCGGCAGCGCCTGCCACTGGTCGTCGATCGTCGACTAGGCTCGCTCGCACTGGCGGCGCCGTCGCCACCGGACCTCCTGCCCAGTCGACCGCGGCGCTCTATCCCGGCTGGAAAACTGTCACCGCTTCTTCGTCTGCCTCGCGGGCTGCGAGATTTGCCTCTCCGTCGGGCGCCCGACCTGGGTTAGTCTGCGCCGACTCCAGGAGAGGCAAACCCCGTGACCACGCCCAAGACTGCGATTTCGACGCCGCGCGCTCTGCTCGCAGTCCTCCTCTTCTGCTGTGCGGGCGGCCCGGCCCTGGCCCAGAATCTCCTCGCCAACCCCGACTTCGACGGTCCGGGGGGGCTCGACCTGTGGACGGTCCAGACCGGCAGCATGGTGCTCGGCGCCGACTCCGGCAGCTGCACGACCTCCGGTGCCATCGATGCCTCCTCCGGGCTTTCCGGCGGAGGGGACCAGGCCTTCTGGATCACTTCGCAGCAGTGCACTCTCATCGACCCGGTGGTGACTCCGCTGATTCACCTCGCCGGCATGTACAGGACGACGGCGACCCTCTATTCTCGCGTCTACCTGCAGCTTTTCTCGGATACCGCCTGCTCGGCGCCGATCGGTTTCAGTTCCCCCGTCTTTGGCGGCACCGCTCCCTCCTGGAGCCGCATCGCCGGCGAGGTCGCGATCGACGGCGCGACTCAGTCCGTCCTGTTCTTCGCGGAAACCTACCCCCAGACCGCTGGCGAGCCGGCGTTCACCGTGCAGTGGGATCGCTTCTACATGGGCATCCTTCCCGAGATCTTCCTCGACGACTTCGAGTTCGAGAGCGGCAGCAGTTGCCGCTGGTCGAACGTGGTCGGCGGGATCTGAGGCGAGTCTTCCGGGCGCGCTACCGCGGCCAGAGCCAGCCGAAGCAGCCGCCGGTGACGAGGGCGTAGACCAGACCGTCGAAGACCGCGCGCAGGGTGTTGCTCCACGGCACGCCCATCCAGATCGAGTTGACGATGTTGCCCACGCCGTAAGCGAGGAAGGCCGCCGTGCCGACGAAGCGGAAGACGATGAGGTAGTCGATGCCGGGCGCGAGCGTCCGCCCGGCGAGGTAGGCGAGGAAGAAGCTCACCACCAGGCAGTAGACGAACCACTGGCCCAGAGTCTTCCCCATGGCCATCGGGGCGTTGGGAAGCAGGGTGAGCGTCCCGACCGGTCCGCGGCGGAACTTCTCGATACCTTCGGGCGTGCCCATCTCTTTCATCGACTCGCAGGCGGGGAACATGTAGTAGCCGGGCGGCAGGGCGGCCTTGGCGAGGCCGGCGAGCGCCTCCGCCTCGTTCGGGATCTTCTTGTAGTCGGCGGCGTGGTACTTGAGCACCATGTGCAGGATCGAGCTGACGAAGAAGACGGCGAAACCGGCGACGACGATCGGCATCCACAGCGCGGCAATCGTGATCATCTCGGCTCTCCTCGAGTGGGCGCGAAGCGTCCGCCGGCGAGGAGTCGCCCGCGGCGTTCGTCAGTGCCCGGAAATATCGCGGGGAGAGTACCACTGGCCTGAGCTCTCCCGAGCGTGGGCCTGCAAGAAGGCTCGGGGACACACAAATGGGACACACAAATTTGTGTGTCCCGTTTGTGTGTCCCCGAGAGGCCCTTCTGTGTGTCCCCGGCGAGACCCGGGCAGCCCTAGCAGCCGCCGGTGTCGGACGACCAGAGGCTGCAGTTGCCGATCTCGAAATTCCCGACGAAAACACTGTTCCACTCGTCGGCGCCGAGGTCGTAGGTCCCGAAGGGTCCGTTGGGAACCGCTGTCGCGTCGCTGCCGCGCGCCTCGCCGTGGAAGTCGGTGTCGACGGGCGTGTAGCGGAAGGTGTCGCAGTAGTCGATCGCAGGAGAGTCCGGCCGCAGGCGAGGGCTGCCGCTCGTCGGCGCCGCGAGGACCGCCTCCGCCGAGGCCACGACCTCGAAGCTCCCGGGATCCGGTGGAACGGGGAAGTTGGCGAGCGAGCGCGTGACGATGCAGTCACCGAACAAGGTGGCGCCGCCGGTAGGTGGGCTGAAGGTTGCGTCATCGAGCATCACGGACGAGAAGACCGCTATGTTCGATCCCGCGTCGTGGGCAATGAACGTTCCACTCGAACCCACGTTGTTGGCCCAGGCGGTGACGAACGCCGCGGTCACATTGCCGCCGCCAAAGGCCAGGACCGGATAGCCGAGATTCGCGTAGAAAAGGTCGCCCTCGAACAGGACCGTCGAGCCGGCGCCTTCGACCGCGACGGCGGAGCCCGAGCCGGGCGAGTAGTTGGCGAAGAAGGTCGTGCGGCGGATCTTGGCGTCGCCACCGCCGGTGACGTGGATGCCGCCTCCCGGAGAGCTTCCTCCGGTCGCCGCGGCCGTGCCGTTGTTCATCACCCGCGAGCAGCCGCCAGGGCTCTCGCAGTTGGCGATCGTCGAGCGGATGAGGAGTTGCGCGCCGTTGTCGACGAAGGCGCCGCCGCCGCCGCGGAGGCCGAGATTCTCCAGGATGTCGGCGTCCCGGAACTCGATGTCCGTCGCCGCGCCGGTGGCGAAGAGACCGCCGCCGTAGTCCGCCCGGTTGAGCGTCAGGGCGGCCCTCTCGGTCGCGCTGCCGAAAAAGTTCACCACCGCGCCGTTCGTAGCGTAGACGCCGCCGCCGGAGCCGATGAGGGTGCCCGGGCCCGCCTGGTTGCAGACGATGCCGAGATTGAGGCCTCCGGGACAGCCGACGGAGCCGCCGCCGGCGAAGACGTTCATGCTGCAGTCGTCGAGGTAGAC
>Ga0154020_10009770_pt1 | contig 11033 bp, 6 predicted proteins | sample Klosneuvirus_201_FD_109709 | JGI IMG/M metagenome (GOLD analysis project Ga0154020, IMG submission 109709) | Active sludge microbial communities from wastewater, Klosterneuburg, Austria - Klosneuvirus_20160825_MG | ecosystem: Engineered > WWTP > Aerobic digester > Activated sludge | place...
AACTGAATGTAGAGCAGCAGGCCCGCATCGCCGCGCCGCTCGCGAGTCGCGCTTCGGCTTCGGTCCCGGCGTCGGCGACGATTCCGTTCCTGCGCTCGGAGCTGAGCGCGTGTCCGCAGCACCTCAAGTCTGCCGTGATGCAGATGATGGAGCTCATCGAGGGCAACCGCCTCGTCACCATCAACGTCGGCGACTTCTTCGCAGGGCGCATTGAGACCCCCGAGCAACTCGATGCGGCCATCGGCGCACTTCGCCAGCGCATTGAGAAGCTACTCGGCGAGGGCAAAAAAGTCTGGATTCAGTAGGAGCAGCGCGTGGAGAAGGAGACACGACAGAGGCTGGAACGCCTCACTCAGCAAGCGAGACGGCTCCTCGAGCAGGAGTTCCGGGAGCAACTCGAAGGCCGCTATGACATCCTCCTGGATGGTCGGATCCCGCTCGCGCCCGGCGCGCACCTGTCTCCTCGCGAGCGCGTGGTCTGGGACAAACTCGTCGCGGCGGTGGCTCACAAGCGCTCGCAGGGCATCACGTCCGCCGATGCAGTGGCCGCCTACCTGCGCGAGGCCGCCTTCCACACCCTCAACCGCTTCGTGGCGCTCAAGATGCTCGAGGCCCGCAAGCTAGTCCAAGAGTGCATCTCCCGCGGTGAGGACTCGGCCGGTTTCAAGGAGTTCATCGCGCTCGCACCCGGGCTGGTGGCCCTGCCCGACAAGGGCTACAGGCTCTACATCGAGATCATCTTCGACGAGATCGCGCAGGAGGTCCGCGCGCTCTTCGACCGGCGCGATGTCGCCACTCAGCTATGGCCCCGGCGACAGAGCCTGCTAGATCTCCTCGCTGCGCTGAACGACCGCGAGGTCGGCCCCGTCTGGGGCGAAGACGAAACGATCGGCTGGGTATACCAGTACTTCAACGGCGAGGACGAGCGACGCCAGATGCGGGCGCAGAGCCAGGCCCCGCGCAACAGCCGCGAGCTCGCTGTGCGCAACCAGTTCTTCACGCCTCGCTACGTTGTCCAGTTCCTCACCGACAACTCGCTCGGTCGGGCCTGGTGTGAGATGCGCAGCGGCGAGACCCAGCTCGCCCACCTCGACTACCTGGTGAAGAACGACGGCTTCGACGACCGCGCAGCCAAGGACCCCCGTGACCTGCGCGTGCTGGACCCGGCCTGCGGTTCCGGGCATTTCCTTCTCTATGCTTTCGACCTTCTGGCCGGCGACCCCGCTCGAGGCTTCTTCGGCGTATATGAAGAGGCATGGCGCACCGAATCCGCGCCGTCCTCCGATCTGACGGGGCGAACCCTCAAGGAGGACTACCACACGGAGAATGACCTGCACCGCGCGATCCCTGAGCTGATCCTGCGGCACAACCTCCATGGTGTGGACATCGATCCACGCGCCGCGCAGATCGCCGCACTTGCCCTCTGGATGCGCGCGCAACGCGCTTACAACGACCACAATGTGTCGGCGACCGAGCGTCCCCTCATCGAGCGCACGAACATCGTCACCGCTGAGCCGATGCCGGGCGACCGGAGCATGGTGGCTGAGTTCGCCTCAACGCTCCGGCCGCAGGTGCTCGGTGAGCTGTTCCAGCGGATGGTGGATGAGATGCGGCTCGCAGGCGAGCTCGGCTCGCTGCTCAAGATCGAGCGGGCGCTTCAGAACGCCGTCGCCAAGGCCCGCGGGCAGTTCGTGCGCGAGAAGCAGGAGCCTCAGCTGCTTCCTGGCTTCGACCGGCCACGCAAGCAGCTCGAATTCGACCTCTCCGGAGTCTCGGACGAGTCTTTCTTCGACTCCGCTGAGGAGCGCATCGTCCGCGCCCTCGAGGAGTACGCGGCGGGCGCTCCGGCCTCGTTGAGCGTCCGTCGCCAGCTTTTCGCCGACGACTCGGCCCAGGGCATCGCGTTCATCGACCTGTGCCGAAAGCGCTTCGACGTCGTGCTCATGAATCCTCCCTTCGGCGCCGCGAGCCTGGCCGCAAAGAAGGAGTTCGAATCGGCCTACCCGCGAACCAAGAACGACGTCTACGCGGCCTTCGTGGAACGCGGTATCGAGCTCCTCCACCCGACCGGCTACCTTGGCGCCATCACGTCGCGCACGGGCTTCTTCCTCTCGAGCTTCCAGAAATGGCGCGAGGAGATCTTGCTGAAGGAGGCGCCGCCGATCGTCTTCGCTGACCTCGGGCTAGGCGTCCTCGACAGCGCGATGGTCGAGGTCGCTGCTTACTGCCTGCGCAAGGAGGAGAGCGTATGAGCACTGATTTCCGAGATGCCTCGGGACGCCATTTCGAGGATGCGCTGCTTTTGCTCGACGATAGTCGAGAGGCCAACGCCGACCATCTCTTCGGACTCTCAGCCGAGTGTTCGCTCAAAGCTGTGATGGTCGCACTCGGCATGGCAGTGAAGTCTGACGGGGCGCCAGCGGATAAGGGTCACAAGGTCCATATGCCGGAGATCTGGGCGGCGTTCCAGAGTTTCGCCTCGGGGCAACTGGCATCGCGGTACCTCGAGCCACTGGACAAGCAGAACCCGTTTGCCGATTGGGATGTCGAGCAACGCTACTGGTCGCGGACGGTCATCACCGCGGGCGCACGTGCGACCCACCAAACCGCAGCTGTCCAGTGCCGACAGAGCCTGGAGAAGCTACTTCTCGATGGAGTGACTGCGTGAACTTCAACGACGCGCTCAAGCAGGCGACACTGCTCGTGTCGGCAAAGCTGCCCGATCTCAAGGAGTCCGTGTTCGTCGTCCGCGACCTACACGGGCGGATTCGTCTGCTGCTGAAGAAGCGGCGGGACTCGAAATCGGAGTTCTTCCCACACATCCAGCGCCTCATCACCGATCTGACCCAGGCCCTTGGCCCCTACGCCTATGCCGCGAATGACCTGGTCATGTATAGCGAAGAGCTGAAGTCCATCAACCTGCCGGCCGACGCCTCCTCGACGGTACTAGCCGAGAATGGCGGCTACAAGGTCTGTCTTCACGACCGGCTCCTGATGGGTACCGAGTGGAATGCCCGGCCCATCGTCGAGGCCACGAACCCCCGTCGCTTCACCCTCTTCTCTATGAAAGGCGGCGTCGGGCGCTCGACGACCGCGACCATCCTCGCCCGGCACCTTGCCGGGAAAGGGAAGCGCGTCCTGGTCTTCGACCTGGACCTCGAATCGCCAGGGGTCGGCGCGACGCTGCTCGGTGAGAGCCTTCCCCGGTTCGGAATCGTCGACTGGTTTGTCGAGGACGCTCTCGGTCAAGGGGCCGGCGTGCTGCCGGACATGGTGCGTGACAGCGGGCTCGCGACCGGTGCTGGGGCGATCATGGTGGTCCCGGCCTTCGGTTCGGACACGGACGATTATCTGGCCAAGCTGGGGCGCACGTATCTCGAGCGTGGTCCGAATGGGCACGAGCCATGGCCGAGCCGGCTCCGGCGGATGGTCGAAGCCCTCGAAGCACAGCACTGTCCCGACGTCGTTCTCCTCGATAGCCGCACCGGTCTTCACGACACGAGCGCGGCCCTCGTTCTCGCCATGGGCGCTCACACCTTGATGTTCGCGATCGACACGCCTCAAACGTGGGCCGCCTACGGCTATCTTTTCCGCCACTGGATCCATCATCCCAACATTTCGGCGTTCTACGACAAGCTCTGGGTCGTCGGCGCCGTCGTACCCGACACCGACATCGAGCCCTACGTCGCAGGCCTTCGGGACCGCGCGTGGACGCTCTTCGACGAGACCTTGTACGCGGCGCCGCAAGTCGCAAGCCGAACGGGCTTCTCGCCGCCGGTGGTCGATGAAGAAGCGGGCAACCACTATCCACGGGCCATCTTTTGGCAACGCGGACTGATGGCGTTCAATCCCCTCGCGAACTGGACCGACCAGTTCGTGACGGCGGCGTACCAGAAGTTCCTCGCCTGGTTCGACCGCGTGCTCCTCGAAGAGGCAGAGGCCCCATGAGCAGCGCGATCATGACCGCGACCGAGCTCCGCGAGCTCGTGCGCAACGCCCTGCCGGCCGAGGAGAGCACCGAATACGGCGCCCCACCGCCGCCGCACCAGTTCTTCGTCCCCAAGACGCACGCGCGCGCACTCAACCTCAACGTGCCGGTAGTCCTTGGCGATCGTGGAACGGGCAAGAGCTACTGGTGGGCAGCGCTACAGTCTTCCCCGCACCGCGAGCTGCTCGCGCGCTTCGCCTCCGACACCCGCATTCGGCGCGACACCTGGGTGCGCCCCGGGTTCGGCAAGACCCTCAATTTGGACAGCTACCCAAGCAAGGACGTGCTCGCGAAGCTCCTGGCCAACGGGCATAAGCCGCGTCTTATCTGGAAGACGGTGGCGCTCCGGGCCTTCGCTCGCGAAGGTCAAGGCCTTCCCAATGGTGACTGGTCGGATCGGGTGGCGTGGCTCGCCGCGAACCCCGAGCCGGCCGACCGGATCTTGCAGGACACAGACCGGACGCTGCACACCGAAGGGCGCGATGCCCTCCTAGTCTTCGACGCGCTCGACGAGGCTGCGGACGAGCGGGAAGCCCTGTTCGTGCTCATCGAGGGCCTCGCGCAACTCGCCTTGGAGCTTCGCGGTTCCCAGCACCTGAGGGCCAAGGTCTTTCTGCGCACCGATCAGTTCGAAGATCCTCGGGTTGGACGCTTCGCTGATGCCTCTAAGCTTCGCGCCTCCACGGCTACGCTGAGTTGGCTCACGACCGAACTCTTCGGACTCCTTTGGCAGCTTCTTGGGAACCACCCCGTTCTAGGATCGAGGTATCGGCAAGATCTCTACTTGAGGTTCTACCAAAGCAGGGTGAAGGATCGGGGGATGAGCCCTGAGCAGGAGCGCGAAATCCTGCTCCTTACGGGGGCTGCGGAATGGACGCCGCCCTCCGAGGCGCAATTCGACCCCAAGACGCAGGATCTCCTGTTCCAGCGGTTGGCGGGGCGCTTCATGGGCGAAAGCGCGCGCAAAGGCTTCCCCTACAACTGGCTGCCGACCCACCTCGCCGATGCGCACGGAGACATCAGCCCCCGCAGCTTTCTCACGGCGCTGTCTACTGCCGCGACGCACACGGCGGAACATCATCCGAATCACGAGTCCGCCATTCACTTCCGCAGTCTGCACGCCGGCGTGCACGAGGCGTCTCGAATTCGCGTCGCCGAGATGGAGGAACATCATTGGGTGAAGCCGCTCCTACGGCCCCTGGCTGGCAGCGTGGGTGTGCCCTTCGACTTCGCGGATGTGGAGGCGATTTGGAAAGCCGAGAACCTGCTCGATGACCCCGAAGTCCGACGCGCTGAGATCAGCACGCAGGCTATCGCGCGCGACCGGCTAATGCAGTTGGGTGTCTGGCGCCAGATGAAGACCGGCCGCATCGACATGCCCGACATCTACCGGCTTGGATTCGGGCTAGCACGCCGAGGCGGGGTGCCGCTGGTGAAGGACGGGGAGGTGCGGCAATGAAGACGGTGTTCATTCGCGCCATTGAAGCTTCAGTCGATGAGAAAGCCACAGCGATACGTGCTGCGATCCGGGCCCCCAGCCATGGGCGATTCGATGTCGATGTCCAGAGCTTTAGGCAAGTGCCCCGTTCGCCGTTCGCGTACTGGACTAGCGAATCATTGCGGCAGAGCTTCATTCGTCACAGCGGACTAAGTACCGCGTCCTGTACGGTGGTCTCTACTAATCCTCTCAACGAGGATGCTCGGTATGCGAGGCTATGGTGGGAAGTTCAGCCCGGCTCGCTGAATGAGTCTTGGGTACCTTGGGCAAAGGGAGGCTCCTACTCGCCCGTTTATTACGATATCCACACTGTCATTTCATGGTCGCTTTCGCGAGAAAGCTATGGCTCATTCATTGGGACTGTGAACCGACCGCTTACTCGGCCGGCATCCGTCCAGCACTTCTTTCGACCCGGCCTGACTTGGCCGCGGCGGACCCAGGGTGGGCTCTCTCTGAGAGTGATGCCGAGGGGCTGCATCTTCGCGGACAAGGGGCCTGCGGTATTTGTCGAGGGGGACGAGTCGCAGACGCTTCTAGCCCTCGCTGCAATAACGAACAGCCGCGCTTTCTCCGCGCTTGTCGACATGCAGATGGCCTTTGGGTCTTACGAGGTCGGCGTCATTCAACGAACGCCGATGCCCGAGCTTGGCGTAGTCGACTCTAGGGTGCTGAGCCAACTGGCGCATCGAAGCTGGTCGCTCAAGCGACAGCTCGACACCAGAGCAGAGAATTCGCATGCCTTCCAACTGCCCACGTTGCTGCAAGTCGATGGGGAGAGGTTTGCCGCCCGAGCCGAAGCCTGGGTTGAGCTTGCGCGGGCCGCGCAGATCGAGCTGGATGGTTTGCAGATCGAGATCGATGACAATGCATATCGCCTCTACGGTGTCACAGCTGAAGATCGAAGACGGATCGAACAGGGATTCGGGTCATCCGAGGCCGAGAGAGACGTCGAGACCGAAGACGATGACGCTGAGGAGGGTGAGGTGGCGGAGGTCGACGCCGCACCGATGGTCGCTTCGTTGCTGTCTTGGGCCTTCGGCGTAGCCTTCGGCCGCTTCGATGTTCACCTTGCTACACCCGACCACCCTTCGCCGACTGAGCCCGAGCCCTTCGAACCACTGCCGGTGTGCTCGCCCGGGATGCTCACCGGCGATGACGGCTTCCTGGTCCAAGCGACGCCGCCCGGGTACCCCTTCACGTTCCCGAACGACGGGGTCCTCGTCGACGACCCCGGACATCCGCGCGACATGGTGTCGGCGGTACGGGCGGTATTCGACACAGTCTTCGACGATGCGAACGCCCGCTGGCACGAGGCCGCCGAGTTACTTGGCGAGCAGGACCTGCGCAGCTGGTTCTCTCGCGGATTCTTCGAGCAGCACATCAAGCGCTACAGCAAAAGCCGCCGCAAGGCCCCGATCTACTGGCAGCTCGCGACCTCGTCCGGGTTGTACTCGGTGTGGCTCTACATCCACCGCATGACCGATGACACACTCTTCCGCGTGATCAACGATCTCGTCGGCCCGAAGCTCGATCACGAGAAGGCGAAGCTCGACGGGCTGACACAAGCCGCGGGAGCGAACCCCTCGGCCGTGCAGCGACGCGACATCGATCGGCAAGAGACCTTCGTCGGCGAGATTCAGGCCATGAAGGCCGAGGTGGCGCGCATTGCTCCGCTCTGGCGGCCCAATCTCGACGATGGGGTCATCCTCAACTTCGCTCCGCTATGGCGCCTCGTGCCACAGAGCCGGAGCTGGCAGACCGAGTGCAAGAAGACCTGGGACAAGCTAACGAACGGCGACTACGACTGGGCGCATCTAGCGATGCACCTCTGGCCCGAGCGGGTCGTCCCGAAGTGCAGCGATGACCGCAGCCTCGCCATCGCTCACGGGCTCGAACAGATATTCTGGCACGAGGATGAGGCGGGCACCTGGCACAAGAGCCGGGTGGACGAGTCTGCGATACGAAAGCTGGTCGCCGAGCGGACCTCGTCCACGGTCAAAGCCGCGCTTAAGGATTTGATCTCGGTGCCGACCCCCACCACTGGAACAGGACGAACGTCCAAGGGTCGCAGCGCCGCACAAGGGAAGGCCGCACCCCGGCCAGTAGCGCATTCTCCTGTCGCTTCAACTGCGGACACCGCGGTCGACGAGGCCACCCTCCGCGTGGTGAAGACTGCCATCGCCAACTTGGCTGAGGGTGCCTCCAAGGCCGACATCCTCGCCGCGACGGGGCTCTCCGACGCGGACTGGAACCAGGCGATCGCCGTCTTGCTCGACCGAGGCGACGTGTCGCGCACCGGACAGAGCCGCGGCACCCGTTACCACATGAGCGCGCAAGGAGAAGGCGAATGACGCACGGCCTCCACCAGCACATCGCGTCGGCGCTCGATCGACTCCTCCGTGAGCGGCGCGTCGTCGTGTTCTACGATCTGAGGCACGAGTTCCAATCGTTCCTCGACGAGCTCGATGTCGTGGGTACCGGGGTCGGCGGCTTGCCACGGGTGTGCGTCCACGACACGCTGACGCATGTCGCCCGCTTCGATGGTTCGTTCTTCGCGCTCAAGGCCGCAGTGGAACCCATCCTCGCCGCGCAGCGGCCCGAGCCGCTCCTCGTGTACGTGCCCGGCTACGCCAAGGAGAAGCTCGGCAAGCTGCGCGGCCCGGCGACCAGCAACGCGCAAGGCAGGGACGTCTGGAACGTGCTCTTCGAGCTCGACTGCGCGGGCAAGTCGTACGAGCCGAGCCTGCGAGGGCTGGCCCGCATCGAGCTAAGGCGACGGTTCACGGACGGCGACATCGACGAGATGCTCGCGCCCGAGTCACTCACTTACCACGATGTCGTGCGCTTCCTGCTTCAGGACAGCGGCGAAGGCGGAGGCCAGGCATCGCTGGTGAAGCTGGTCCTGGGCAAGGGGTCGAGCGAGGAGCTCATCTGCCGGTGGCTGGCGAACGAGGGGCGTGACGCGGAGCTCGAGGCGAAGCAGGCCGTACCCGAGTTGCTCAGGCTGGTCCAGGCGTGGCTCGGCCTCTCCCTCGCGCTTGACGCGGGGCTCGCCAGGGCACGCCACCAGACTCTGCGCTACGTGCTCGTGAACGAGTTCCGATCCGACCTCGCCGGCACGCCACCCGGGCAGCTTGCGCTCGTCCCGCACCCGCCGACCAAGGACGAGGTCCAGCATGTGCGGGAGGTCGCAGAGTGCCTCCGTCGCGAGCACCGCGCCGCGTACAGCGACATTGCAGACGGCATCGAACGCGAGCTCGACCTCCGTGCGCTGAAAATTCAGGCGGAGGCGCTCGGGACAATCGACACCTTCCGATTCGAGGAAGCGGTGCTTCTCGAGCACGCGGCCAACCTCATCGCGGACGCCCACTATGAGCGAGCCCTCGAGCTAGTGGTCGCCAGACGACGGAGCTTTTGGGTCGACCGCAGTCTCGGTCGGCTGGGACAGTGGGAGACCTGCCGACTGATGGCCGAGCTGGGAGCCGAAGTTGTCCGAGTTCGGCCGCTTCTCAGGAAGGTCAACGGGACCCCGAAGAGCTGGGTGGAGGGCTACGCAGCCGACTGGTACCGCGCCGACCTCGCCCAGCGCGCTCTCGAGTCCTGGGTCGCGAAGCTCGAGGACGAACCCGAGACCGCCCTCGAGAAGGCGCTCGGCCTAGTGCGCCGCAACCACGAGGCCCTGCTCAAGGATATGGCGCAGGGCTACTCGAGCAGTCTGGCTGCGGCGGGGTGGTCAGTCGGCGGCGTGCTTCACCAGACCCGCATCTACTCGGAGCTCGTCGAACCGGTGCGAGGCCGTGTTGCGTACTTCTTCGTGGATGCCATGCGCTTCGAAATGGCGGCCGATCTGATCGAGCAGCTTGAAGGCGCACAGGAGCTCCGGCTCATCCCCGCGACGGGTGCGCTGCCCTCCATCACACCGATCGGGATGGCCGCGCTCCTGCCCGGCGCCTCATCGAGCTTCTCGGTGGTCGACCACAAGGGCAAGCTCGCCGCTCGCATCGGCGACACGGTTATGCCGGGATTGACCGAGCGGATGAGGTATCTGAAAGCGGTTCGCCCCGATGCCGTTGACGTCGATCTCGGTGAGCTGCTTCAGAAGCCCACCCGCGCATTGGAGAAGCTTCTGGGCAACGCGCCCCTCGTCATCGTGCGCTCCCAGTCGATCGATGGGTTGGGCGAGATGGATGGCGGCCTGCTCGCCCGCCAGATCATGGACACCGTGATCGGCAACCTGGCGCGCGCGGTCCGAAAGCTCGCCCGGACCGGGGTCGAGCACTTCGTCATTACGGCTGACCACGGGCATCAGTTCTCCATCCGGAAGGAAGAGGACATGCTGATGGACAAGCCCGGGGGGGACACGGTGGACCAGCACCGGCGATGCTGGGCGGGCCGTGGCGGGCACACGCCGGCGGCTACAACGCGGGTATCGGGCGCCGATCTGGGATACGACACCGATATCGACTTCATCTTCCCGAAGGGCCTCGCCGTGTTCCGCGCGGGCGGGGACCTCGCCTTCCACCATGGTGGGCCGAGCCTTCAGGAGATGATCGTGCCAGTGGTGACGCTCCGGATCCCGCCCGGAACACCGGAAGCGGCTTCGGGGTCCAGGGTCTCGCTCGAAGGCCACCCTGGCGTCCTGACCAACCGCACGTTCGGCATGCGCGTGGTGGTTGCGGCGGACCTCTTCTCGCAGGAGCCGATCCCCGTTCGGCTGGTCCTGCTCGCGGAAGGACTTGAGGTCGGCCGCTGCGGCATGGCCTTGGATGCAGAGCTCGACCGGGGGTCCGGCATCCTGATGGTGCAACCCGGCAAGCCGGCGAACCTGGCCATGATCCTCACCCGAGATGAGTTCAAGAAAATCCGAATCGTCGCGCAGGATCCCGCTACCGATGCGGTCCTCGCGCAATCCGACGACATCGACGTCAAGCTAGGAATCTGACCATGACCAAGGAAGCGGTACCGAGCCGAGACGACCTTGATGACAAGGTCAACAGGGTGTTCGGGGGCAAGGTCGTCCGCAAGGATCTTGTCCGCAAGGTGAAGGTGGGCGCCAACGTGCCCGTGTTCGTCCTCGAGTACCTCCTCGGCAAGTACTGCGCGTCGTCGGATGAGATGGCGATTCAGATGGGCCTCCAAGTCGTCAACGACACGCTGGCCCACAACTACATCCGGCCGGACGAGAGCACGAAGGCGCAGAGCAAAGTGAAGGAGAACCACAGGCACACCTTCATCGACAAGGTGAAGGTTCGCCTCGTCGACTCGCAGTATTGGGCCGAGGTCACGAACTTCGGGCACAAGTACGTTCGCATCCCAGACCACTACGTCCGCGACTTCGATCGGCTTCTCACCGGCGGCATCTGGGCGCAGCTCGACATGCGCTTCGAGTACGACGAAGAATCCAAGGGCAAGTACCCGTTCTGGATCGACAAGCTCACACCTATCCAGCTCGCCACGTTCGACCTCGACGAATACCGGAAGCTCCGCGCCGAGTTCACCACAGATGAGTGGATCGACCTCATGCTGAGAAGCATGGGCTACGAGCCA
>Ga0154020_10009771_pt1 | contig 11032 bp, 10 predicted proteins | sample Klosneuvirus_201_FD_109709 | JGI IMG/M metagenome (GOLD analysis project Ga0154020, IMG submission 109709) | Active sludge microbial communities from wastewater, Klosterneuburg, Austria - Klosneuvirus_20160825_MG | ecosystem: Engineered > WWTP > Aerobic digester > Activated sludge | place...
CCCACCTTCGGCGTGGAGTTTCGTATGAGCTACATTTTTTCGGAGATTCAAAATCACATCCTCTACATCTTTGTCAGTTACTTCTACGGTGATTTCTTCAGCGTAAATTTTCTGTGCTATTTTCTTGTAGTCGCCGATCTTTACTTCAGGCATAAGAGCAGTCTTGATTTTAAAACCAAGGGGACTGCCGACACCGATTTTGGTGATGGTAACCTCTGGTTTACCAATCGGATCGAGCTTCTCATCTTCCAAGATGTCAGGATACACCTCGCCGAGGGCAAGCTCTCCTGCTTCTTCAAGGATTTTAATATCTCCAATCTGCTGCACGACGAGGTTTTCAGGTGCGGTGCCTTTTCGAAAGCCGGGAAGGGTAATATCCTTCTTCAATGAATCAATCGCTTTTTTGCGCATTGCGTCCATTTTCTCTGCGGTAATCTCACCGGTAATTTCCACCTCCTGTGCCGGAAGTCGAGTCACTGTTATGTTGCTGTAGTTTTTTGTTGCCATAGTTTAAATATACGAATTAACGAATATACGAATGATACGAATTTTTACGAATAATGCAAACAAAAACTCACACGAGGTGTGAGTTTTTATAATTATTTTTTAACTATAATTATTCCAATTCCGTACCCAATCCACTGGTCTGAGTTGCGTTCAGTTCAGCCTCCAGCGATGCAGTATCGTCATTTGTACTTACTGACTCTATTGCTGCTGCTTCCTGTGAAGCCTGCATTTCCTGGTTTACCAATGCATTAGCTTCTTTCTGAGTATTAATTCTCTTTCCCCAGAAATACAGTCCGCCGAGAATGATAAGGGCAATGATAATGATTGTTCCTACTACCCCACTCGTTGATGCTTTTTCAGGAGAGGTTGCTGGTGCTACAGGAGCGCTCATTGGTGCAGGCGCTGCTTGCTGTGTATTTTGTACTTGGTCTTCCATAAAAATAATGTTTCAACGTCGCATCTCGGAAGTTAAGAAAGTAATCTTTCTTAACTTCACTCGAAGCTAGTCGAAATAAATGATATTAATTAATAGTTGATGTAGTTGTTGCGGTCACACTCATACCTTTAAAGCTTTTCAACGCATTCCCAATTGCTTTGTGAGCTGTTTTCAACTCCTCCTCCACTGCTTTTACTGCTGCTTTTGTAGTTGCCTGAGTGCTTGATGCGGTACTTGTATCTGTAGGAACTACAATCGTACCAATCTTTACTTTTGCACTTGCAAGAGCAGTTTTTGCTTCTGCTGAAGCTGTCACTGCTGCTGTTACATCTGCACCATTTGTCTTAAACTTTTCAATGCGAGTATCGAGCTTTACAAGAATCTTTTCAAGTCGAGTCACGGTAGCATTGAGTCGAGTAACTACAATTTTAATCATTGTAGTTATGCGTGTTTGTTCTCGTTTCCCTTTAGATTCATCTCTAAAATCCTCACGCTTTTCTTTTGTTTCTTCACGGAATTCCTTTCGATCCTCTTTTCGCATCGCTGGTGTGGTAGAAGCGGTACTTGATGCCATTAGTTTTCGATCTTCTCGAATATCTTCACGAAGATCTTTTCGGTCCTCACGAATCCCTTCGTTCATTTCCTCGCGATCTTCTCTAATCTCCTTTCGCACTTCACGTATAGGTGCAAGTGGTTTTGGACGTGTTTCCCCGGTACTCGTTGTTACCGAAGCATTTACCTCTGCTGTAGCAGACACTTCTTCTGCATAGGCAGATGAAGTGCTGAGTAGAGCAAGGGCAATAATTGATATGTATACGTATTTTTTCATAGAATATTTATGTAGATTTAAGGATACAGCGGTCACTCTATCCATGCTTTGCATTATATCAAAAAAACCTCCCTTCTGTATCGAAGGAAGGCTTTTCTGTGGATTATTTAAAAACTAACTATCTGGCAAATTTCGTTGTTGGACGTCGGTAATTTGATTGTCATCGTACAGCTGTACGCCTCCAATCAAATTCCTAGTCCGCCTAGAACTTTGCTCAGCTATTTAATTTTTACTATTTTACAAAGGCTTTTGTTGCTTTTTCAAAGGCTTCCATTGCAGTCTTTTTGTCTCCAAACCCTTTGATCACCACTTCTTTGTTCTGAAGTTTCTTGTATGTAGTGAAGTAGTGCTCCATTTCTTTGAGAGTGTGCTTGTTTACATCAGAAAGATCTTTAATTTCGGCAAAACGAGGGTCTTTTACTGGTACGGCAATGATTTTTACATCACTTTCACCGTCATCTACCATATCCATCATCCCGACAGGGCGAACCTTAACCAAAATACCAGGAAAAAGAGGGTATGTAGTCAAAAGAACGACATCGAGCGGGTCTCCGTCTTCCCAGAGAGTCTGTGGCACAAAACCATAGTCAAATGGCATGTCCTGAGAGGTGTGCATCACTCGGTCAAGGGCGATAAGGCCAGTTTCTTTGTCGATTTCATACTTGTTTTTAGAGCCTTTTGGGATTTCAACAATCATATTGATTTCCTCGGCACTTCCCGCACTGATTTCTTTGATTAAATTCATATAAATAGTCTGTATTTAATAGGTAATATGGGAATAATACAGGAAAAAAGAGGTGGATAAAAGACTTGACAAAAAGTATAATTATTTATATAATATTATATAGGAGAACAAAGTGACAACTCAATTCATTAAAAAGGTGCTTGATCTGGTAGATTCAGTACTCAAACATGCTTCAACGAAGAAGATATTTGAGACTCCGATCTCCACCGGAGGGCAACCTCTCATGTACGAGATTTTATCTCGGCATTCACAAGGGTTTGTAAATGTTAAGCTGGTGAACCTGTACTATCATGATGGTTCATATGCTGAGGTAATGGTCGCTGTCGATCCAGATCAGCTCATATCGGTTGATATATGGAGATTTTATGGCAAGAAATATTATTGTGAGAGTCTGCATGTTGACCGGTACGGACGATTAAGATCGATAATGTCTTTCTAGTTGTTTACCCAGAGTCCCGCGATACGAAAGTATCGCGGGCAATTCGTTTTTATGTAACAAAAAACTTCCCCCAAGCGCCACCTTAAGGGAATATTGTTAGATGAACCTAATACTTGACAAAACCATATGATATGGTGTATAATGGTATCTGTAAGGTTCTTTGATACAACACCCTCAATTTCCTCGATGGAACTGCGAAAAGCGCCTAAAGCGAGCCTTGCTTTAGGAATTCCTCGCATTTCCATCACCCAAGTATGGTGGAGAATGACGGTGAACTTCAGTTCACTTGCCCCGCCTAGTAGGGGTTTGCCCAACTTGGGAATAACAAAAATTGTTAAGGAGAAGGAAATGGAACAGTATATGGACTACAGCTTTAACAGCCTGATGAATGTGGAGCCTGTGGTGGCGGTTGAGATTTGGGGGATGACCTCGGTCATCCCCCAAGACGGATGGGGCTTGGTATTGGATCGAAAGATCCATTCCAAATATGGTTCGTTTTTCGAGACGAACCATCGGTTCGATGACCGAAACCTCGATCCGTTCGCGTTTAGCGCTTTCCGTCCGGCGTTGGATGGTGAGCAGTACGTCGATCCAATCGCGGTATCGGATGAGGGGATGATTTGGTATTACCCCGTCCGGACCGCAAAAGGGCTCCCCCAAAGAGGGGATGTCCTGATTGTCAAACCGAAGTAATGTGCCTCTGGCCGACGTGTATGCGTCGGCCTTTTTATTAACAAAATTCAACAAAAAACCTCCCCTATGTCCAACATAGGGGAGGTTTTTGAGCCATTCCTTAATCTCCGCCTCTTCGGCGGACTCGCCGAGGAGGCGAGTTATTCTTTCACTTCTTCTGCTGGAGTTTCAGCCACTTCTTCACTTTTGAGTGTCGAAATATCTGCAAAACCTTCATCTGAGTCAACAATCGCTTCTTTTTCTGGAGCTGCGGTGACTGGGGCTGCACCTTCTGACTGAATATCAATTCTCCAACCAGTGAGTTTTGCTGCCAAACGTACGTTTTGCCCACCTTTTCCGATTGCAAGTGACTGCTGGTCGGGAGATACGCTCACTTTGGCTGACTTTTCAGTCTCGTTGATATCCATTGAGAGGATTTTCGCAGGTGAGAGTGCTTCTTCGATAAATTTCTTCGGATCGGCATTCCATTCAATAATATCGATCTTTTCACCACCAAGTTCAGACATTACCGTTGCTACACGTACCCCACGCTGGCCCACCATTGAGCCAACCGGGTCAATGTGGTCGTCGGTTGAAGCCACAGCGATCTTTGTGCGTGAACCTGCTTCTCGAGCGATTGATTTTACAACTACAGATCCAGTTGCTAGCTCGGGAGCCTCTGTTTCAAAGAGTTTCTCGAGGAATTTAGGGTGTGAACGAGAAAGTCGCAAGAATACGCCTTTTCCTGAGTCTTCCACTCGGTACATGTAGGCTCGTACGCGCTCACCTTGGCCATATCGCTCGCCAGGGATCTGCTCTTCGTATGCAAGAAGTCCTGTTGCACGACCCATGTCGACAAAGATATTTCCTCGTTCAATACGCTGGACTGTGCCCGTCACAATCTCACCTTCACGTTTACCGTACTCGCCGAGTACAGAAACTTTCTCAGCTTCACGGATCTTTTGCATGATTACCTGTTTTGCAGTTTGCGCTGCAATACGGCCGTAGTCAGCCTTGTCTTCAAGGGGGAAGATCATTTCTTCACCAAGCTCGATACCTTTTTTGATAAGTTTCGCATCATTGATCAACATATGATGCTCTGGATTGTAGAGTTCCATGCCATCGGGGAGGTCTTCGTCGTCTGCAAGCTCCATCACTACTGTCGATGGGTCTACCACAACTTTTACCTGGTACATTTCTACCGTACCGGTGTTGAGGTCGAATTTAGCCCGAACAATCTGGCCTTTTTTGCCGTATTCTTTCTTGTAGGCAGTCGCGAGAGCAAGCTCAATAGCCTCAATAATCTTTTCTTGGGGGATACCTCGTTCTTCCTCCAACTGTGTCAATACGCTGTGAATTACTTTTAAATCAAACATGTTACTTTTGGTTATTTTGGTAAAAAATTGGCCCGCCTTTCGGGCGGACTCATCAGATACACATATCATACCGTAGGGTCAAAATGTTGTCAAATTGATGTTTTGTCGCTTGTTGTACACATTTTTGCACTCGAAAAAAATGCTTTCTTGGTATACTAAATCTAAAGATACGAATCAACGAATAGGAAACATACGAATAGTTGCGAATGAATCCATTCGTTTTTATTCGTAAGCACTCAATTCGTATATTCGTATGTTTATCTACTATGCACATTGAAGAAACACAACTTAAGGACTTCATTCTCGACTCGGGACTTGTATCTCGGGCCGACATTACTGCTGCTACAAAGGAGGCTGAAGAGGTGGGGGAAAGTATTGGAAAAATTTTAGTTAATAAAGGTAAGCTTACCGAAGACGACCTGCGTCGTATGCAAGCATACATTCTCGGTATTCCTTTTGTGGATTTAAAAGGTGAAAAGCTCGACTTTGATGTTCTCTCAATGATTCCTGAGCCTATTGCCCGCAATCACAACATTGTGGCATTCAAGAAAACAAGCGAAACACTCGAAGTGGCGATGCTCGACACCGAGGACCTAACTGCAATCGACTTTGTTAAGAAAAAAGTAGAATTAAGGATTATGCCACGCTTGACCGACGGAGAGTCAATGAAGTCGGCACTTTTGCAGTATCAAAAAAGTCTTAAGGCAGAGTTTGGTGACCTGATTCAAAAAGATGCGGTAGCACTCAAGAAAATCTCTGATGACCCGGATGAAGAGGTGTCAGAAAGCGATCTTAAAAAACTGGCAGATGACGTGCCGGTGGTGCGTATTGTCGACACATTACTCAAACATGCAATTCTTCAGGATGCATCCGATATTCACATTGAGCCAATGGAGTCTGAGCTTTTGGTACGCTACCGCATCGACGGCATGCTTCATGATGCGATGGTGCTTCCGAAGAATGTAGCACCGTCTATTAGTGCACGTATCAAAGTGCTTTCTAGCCTCAAGCTCGACGAAAAGCGTCTTCCTCAAGACGGTCGTTTTAAAATCGACATGAACGGAGAAAAAGTTTCTTTCCGCGTTTCTACACTCCCGACCTACTACGGGGAAAAGACCGTAATGCGTTTGCTTCGCGAAACAGTATCTGGTTTTACTCTTGAAAAACTGAGCTTTCATGGTGAAGGTCTCGAGCGTATTCACAAAGCAATTAAATCAACCACCGGACTCATTTTGACGACCGGACCAACTGGTTCCGGAAAGACCACTACCCTTTACACGATTCTCGATATGCTCAACACTCCAGATGTAAACATCTCAACGATTGAAGACCCTGTGGAGTATCAAATGAAACGAGTCAACCAAACCCAAGTGCGACCTGAAATTGGTTTTACCTTTTCTTCTGGATTACGAACACTTGTGCGACAAGACCCCGATATTATTATGGTGGGAGAAATTCGAGACAATGAGACTGCAGCTCTGGCGATCAATGCATCGCTCACTGGTCACGTTGTGCTCTCAACACTTCACACCAACAGTGCTGCTGGTGCGATCCCACGTCTCATTGATATGAAAGTTGAGCCGTTTCTTTTGGTCTCTACCATCAATATCATTATTGCTCAGCGACTCGTGCGAAAACTTACGGATCTCAAAGAGAAATATAACCTAACGAAACCAGAAATTGAGACACTGGGTAAGTCAGTAAATTTGGATAAAATCCTCAAAGCACTCAAAGAGGAGAAGATAGTTGGTAAAAGTGATACCTGGTCTGACATTTCTTTTTATCGACCAAAAAAAGGTACGAGTGAAGGAGATAGTTATTCGGGACGATCGGGCATTCATGAGATTTTGAAGGTGTCACCGGCGATTAAAGAAATTATTATGAAAGGGGAGACTGCAGATGCGATACAGAAACAGGCTGAAGCAGAAGGAATGCTTACGATGATCGAAGATGGGATTTTCCAGGCAGTACAGGGTTACACGACAATCGAAGAGGTATTAAGAGTAATCTCGGAGTAATTTAAAAAAATGGCATTATATAAATACAAAGCAAAAGATGCAGAGGGCAAGGAATACGAAGGGACGCATGAAGCTGCAGACAAATTTGCGCTCTATCGAGATATTAAAAAAGAAGGTGGGCAGGTTATTTCTGTAACTGAAGGGAAAGAAAAAGGTGCTCTTTCTTTCAAGTTACCTTTTCTTGGTGGAGTAAAAATGCACGATAAGATTATCTTTGCTCGCAACCTCGCATCGATGATCGAGGCAGGACTTCCGATCACTCGCGCACTCTCTATTATGGAGCGTCAGTCCAAAGGTGAATTGAAAAAAGTACTCACCAAGCTTGGAGAGGAGATTTCTCGTGGCGTTACTCTTTCTGACGCAATGAAGCTGTTTCCTGATGTGTTCTCAATGCTTTTTGTATCAATGGTTAAAGCAGGTGAAGAGTCAGGTAATTTGATTTTGGCTCTCAAGAATATCTCCAATCAAATGGAGAAGACCTACCAGCTCAACAAGAAAGTAAAAGGTGCAATGATGTACCCAGCGGTAATTTTCTCACTCATGGCGGTAATTGGTGTGCTCATGATGGTCTACATGGTACCTACGTTAACAGAGACCTTTAAAGGTTTGGGTGTGAAGCTCCCGCTTTCAACTCGTATCATCATTGCAATTTCAGATGTAATGAAAAATTATTTCCTCCTGATGATCGGTGGAGTTGTTGCTCTCGGAGTTGGTTTTTATTACGGTCTCCGTACTCCAAAAGGTAAGCGTATTTCTGATTTTGTTTCTTTGCGTATTCCTGTTATCGGGGAAATTGTAAAACAGGTCAATGCTGCCCGAACAGCTCGTACGCTTTCAGCCCTTATTTCTTCTGGTGTGGACATTGTGATCGCTATTGGAGTAACTAAGGAGGTGATTCAAAATAGTTATTATAAAACCATTCTTGAAGAGTCAGAGAAAGCGATTCAAAAAGGAGAGCAGATTTCCACCATCTTTCTCGAACATGACGACCTGTATCCACTTTTCGTAGGAGAAATGCTTTCGGTGGGAGAAGAAACAGGAAAGATTGGTGATATGCTCGCGGGTGTAGCGTCGTTTTACGAAGACGAAGTTGATCAGAAAACAAAAGACATGTCATCGATTATTGAACCGGTGTTGATGATTGTCATCGGTGCAGCTGTAGGCGCGTTCGCAATATCAATGCTCGCCCCAACGTACTCTTTGGTGGATGCAATATAAAATAATTTTCAATGAAAATTCAAACATTGAATCATTGTTTGTAAATTGAAAATTGTAAATTGAAAATTAAGATGGTATCTAAAACCACTACATCTCAGTTGAAGAATAATATCCGTAACCAGGGCTTTACGCTAGTAGAGTTGTTAGTGGGTGTTTCTGTTTTTACCGTTATTGTTGTTGGTGTGTACAACGCCTATACAGCTGTCTACCAAGTGGTTTCTGCGTCACGGCAAAAGATTGCTGCTATCGACCTTGCAAACGAGCAATTGGAGATTGTAAAAAACTTGCCATACGCATCTGTTGGAGTCGATGGGGGAATTCCTGACGGCTTGCTTTCTCACGTCCAAACTCTTACTCGTGACGGAGTAGTATTTACCGCTACTACAACGGTGCGAAATATTGATGACCCGTTTGACGGTACCTTGGGAGGCACTCCAAATGATCTTTCACCTGCAGACTCAAAAACGGTGGAAATAGAAATTGGCTGTGGAAATTGTAGAAACTTTAAACCAATTGTTATTACATCGAGAGTTGCTCCAAAAAATCTTGAAACTGCTTCAACTAATGGTGCACTCTTTATCCGAGTTTTTGACGCAAACGGTAATCCGATTTCAGGGGTAAATGTGCATATTGAAAACAATGTTGCGATACCTGCCATTTCAATCGATGATGTAACCAACAACGACGGTCTTTTGGCAATCGTTGATGCGCCTCCTGGGGTAAATGCATATGAGGTTACTGTTACGAAGACAGGATACTCCACAGACCAAACGTATCCAATTACAGTTGCAAATCCAAATCCTACAAAACCACATGCAACAGTGGTGATTCAGCAGGTTACTGCACAGAGTTTTATTATCGATCAAGTCAGTACACTCTCTATTAAAAGTCTCACTGACTCATGTGCTGCGGTTGCAAATATCCCACTTACCCTTCAGGGGACAAAAACAGTTGGTGTCAGTCCTGTAATTTTAAAATACAATCAAAATCTTTCAACGGGTGCACCAGGTATTCTCAATCTTTCTAGTATGGAGTGGGATACATATACGCTCGCTATGACTTCTGGAACATACGATCTCATTGGTGCAAACCCGCTTATTTCTTTCTTGCTTTCTCCGGGTGCTGCACAAAATGTGGATTTGATTTTGGCTCCAAAAGACCCAAACACTGTGTTGGTGGCAGTAAAAGACAGTGCCTCATTACTTCCTCTGGCTGATGCAACGGTTGAGCTTCTTTCGGATGTGGGTTCTGTGCTGGCAACACGTATTACAGGTAAAGGTTCTCTGGTACAAACTAACTGGTCAGGTGGTTCAGGTCAGGCAACATCAACAAATCTTACTCGGTATTTTAGTAGTGATGGAAATATTGAGACCAATAGTCCTGCAGGAGATTTGAAATTAAAATATATTCTTGGTCAGTATCAAACGGATGGTACGCTTACTTCCTCATCGTTTGACACAGGGGGTGTTTCAAATTTCCAAGAAATAGTATGGTCTCCGCAGGACCAGGCGACGTCTACTGGAGCAACCGCAGTGCGTTTTCAGATTGCAACCAATGATGATGGAGGTACATGGAATTACGTAGGACCGGACGGTACAGCTGCTACATATTTCACTACCGCGAACCGAACTATTAATGCGGCACAAAGTGGAAAACGATATCTCCGATATAAACTTTACCTGCACACTGATGACGTAGCCCGAACACCAAATATTTCTGATATTGCTTTTACCTTTACTGCGGCATGTACTCCGCCGGGGCAGGTAGTGTTTACAGGGCTTTCAAATGGTTCGTATCAGCTTCGAGTAACTAAAGTAGGGTATGAAGATGAGGTTGTTCCGCTGACGATAAATAGCGCATGGAAGCTACAGGATGTTACACTAGTAAGTGAGTAATTGTTCTCTCTTTATGAAATATAATTGGAAATATACATCAAAATATAGACGAGGTGTCACACTACCAGAGCTTCTTATTTCCATTGCTATTTTGAGTGTGATTACCTACACGATGAGTATTTTTCAACGAGATATTTTTTCCTTAAATTTTTCTGCGCAAAATAACCTCGCCGCTCAACTTGATGCTCGACATGTATTAAAACAAATGATTTCGGAGCTTCGTGAAGCTTCGGCGTCATCTTTAGGTGCATACCCTCTTGCCTTAGCAAGTACCTCGGCACTTACTTTTTATAGTGACGTTGATAATGACGGAATCAAAGAACGTATTCGTTATTATCTTTCGGGCACTACGCTAAAGCGTGCACAGCTTACTCCTACAGGGAGCCCATTGGTATATGTGGATGCTAATGAGAAAATAACTTCAGTAGTTTCCAATATTGCAAACAATGCCACCACCTCTATTTTCACCTATTACCCAAGTACATTTGCGGGAACAACAACGCCGCTCTCGCAGCCGGTTACGATTGCAAGCATCCGCATGGTTGGTATCAAGGTAGTGATAGAAAAAGATGCAAATAAAAGTCCAAACCCGATTATCGTAAACACATCGGTTGTTCTTCGAAACCTAAAAGATAATTTATGATCCCGTTAAAGTTTTACCTACAACGTAGAATGCAAAAATTAAACTAGTTATAAAAAATATTTAGTAATAAGATACACATATGAAAAACTCTAACGGGATGATACAAAAAAAATATAGAGTAAAAGGGTCCATTCTTGTACAGGCGTTGGTCTTTGGAAGCATTGCTGTAGTTATTATTGGAGGTCTCATTTCTTGGGCAGGAGTCAATATTAAAGCTTCACGTTTAGCAGTCTACCGTGAACAAGCGCTCCAGA
>Ga0154020_10009772_pt1 | contig 11031 bp, 11 predicted proteins | sample Klosneuvirus_201_FD_109709 | JGI IMG/M metagenome (GOLD analysis project Ga0154020, IMG submission 109709) | Active sludge microbial communities from wastewater, Klosterneuburg, Austria - Klosneuvirus_20160825_MG | ecosystem: Engineered > WWTP > Aerobic digester > Activated sludge | place...
CACGAGCGTGACCCGCTGTCGGAGTTCCCGCCGGAGTACGCCGCGGAGGCCCGTCACGCACTCGCCGATGCGCTCGCCCGGAGCGAGGCGCGCCATCCGGCCGTGCCGCGCAATCGGCCGGCGATCGACGAGGTGCGGGAGGTCTGGCGGCGGTCCGGTGGACGCACGCCGAAGCTGGAGCTCGCCGAACTCACGGCGTGGTACGAGGCGCAGCTCGCCGACGTGGAGGATCTGCACGGATTCCGCACGGCGTCACTCCGCTTCGCGGCGGACGAATTCGTTCCGGCGGCGGAGCGCGCGCGCTGGATGGCATTGCCGGGGGCGGTGGAGATCCGTGATCGCACCGTGAGCCTCCACTACGAGGTGGAGGAGCTCCCCGATGGCACCGCGCGCGGTGTGGCGCGGCTGCAGATGCCGGAGAAGCTCGCGCGGAACCTGGTGGCCGAGGAGCTGCCCGTGCTCGATCGGCCGCTGCGGTTCGTCGTGACGCGGGGCGCACGTGGCACGGTGCGGGCGGATTCCCTGCATGAGGTACAGGACCAGCTGTCTCGACCGTGGACGACGGATGAGACGCCGCGTTCCTCGCGTCACGGCGGGCGGGACACCGATCGTGGGCAGCGCGGCACTCGCGGTGGCCGTGATGGGGGGCGTGGCGGGCGCGATGACCGTGGGGGAGCGGGCGGTCGACCGCCCTGGGCACCGAAGCGCGGGAAGCGTCGCTGAGCGCGGCCGCCGACCGGGAGTTCGGACCGGGGTGCAAACACCCAGAGGTTTGGATGGTGCTTTCAAGCCTTGTCCAGCTTGTAAACCGTTTATTCACAGCTACTTGTCTTAAGTCGAGAGAATAATTTGGCGACTAGGACTTTCGGTCCTATGTTTCGCCCCGTGAATACTCGACGCATCCAGATCCTCGACGCCGCCGCCGACCTCATAGGCGAGAAGGGCTTCGTCCAGACCTCCGTGGACGACGTCATCGAGCGGGCCGGCTTGAGTGGCAAGAGCCACTTCTACCACTACTTCAAGTCGAAGGAAGAGCTCGGGCACGAGGTGCTCGCGCGCCAGTTCGACGTGCTCGGCGAGCGCGGGCTCGCCATCCTGCGCGAACCGACGTTGGATCCGATCGAGCGACTGCACGTCTTCATCGACTCGGTCGTCGCGATCCAGGCGGAGCGCGGGATGAAGGGCGGCTCGCCGTTCGGCGCGCTGGCGACGGAAATGGCGGAGAAGGACGAGGGGTTCCGCATCCGCATCGCGCGCGTCTTCCGCAACTGGACGAGCGAGATCGCGTCGCTGCTCACGCAGGCGCAGGATCGCCTCGAGGAGGATGCCGATCCCACGCGGCTGTCGCGGTTCATCGTCGCGACCCTCGAAGGCGCGACGACGATGGCCCGCATGAAGCGCGACGTGAGCGTGATGCACGGCGTCGCCACCGACCTCAAGCGCTTCGTGGCGGGGCATGTGCGTCGCCCCGTCGCCTACTGATCCGGGAGCCCCTCTCATGGCCACGATGGCAGCCAGTGTCGGACTGATCGGAGCAGGCGAGCGCGAGCGCGCCGACCGACGGGCCCGTTTCGACGAGGAGGCGGTGCGCCACCTCGACGCGCTCTACTCCTTCGCGCTCAAGCTCACCCGCGCGCGCGACGACGCCGAGGACCTCGTCTCGGATACGATGCTTCGCGCCTTCCAGCGATGGGAGCAGTACAACCTCGGCACGAACATCCGCGCCTGGCTCTTCACGATCCTCTACCACGCCTTCGTGAGCCGCAAGCGGCGCATCGACGCGCGCGAGGTGCAGCCGCTCGAGGACGAGGAGGGGCGCGAGATCTTCGAGGCGGTCGGCGAGACCGATCCCGAAGGGAAGTACTACGACTCGTTCCTCGATGAGGAGATCGTCACGGCGATCCTCGCGCTGCCGGACGAGTATCGCGACGCGGTCGTGATGAGCGACCTGCACGGGCTCAAGTACGCCGAGATCGCGACGGCGCTCGGTGTCCCGGAGGGGACGATCAAGTCGCGGCTCTTCCGCGGGCGACGGCTGCTGCAGGCGCAGCTGCGCGACTACGCGGAGACGATGGGCTACATCAAGCCCGTCGCCGCCAGCGCTGCGCCTTAGCGCGATTGCCGCAGGTGCGCATGTCGCACCACTTGCGGGTGCGGGACTTCGTGAGATCGACGAAATGGCGGGGACAGCGGCGGTCGGCGCACTTGTGCACGCGGAGCAGTTCGCCGCGGACGAGTGAGTCGACCGCCGATTCGATCACGGGGATCACCAGACCGCCGAAGAGGTCGCCCACCGGGACGAAGCTGCGCGCGTAGCCGCCGTCGGGGAGGGCCTCCACGCGGCGCGTGCCCACGGAACGGCCGAGCACGCGATTGATCTCGGCGAGGACGACCTCGCGGGCACGCTCGCCCTGGTCGGTGCGTCCGCGCTCGGCGAGCGAGCGGAGCGCGGCGCGCACGCGCCGTGCCTCGACGAGGGCGGCGGCGGCACCGGACGGCTGCTGCGCGGCCCGGCGCCGGAGGGTCTCGCCCCGCTCGGCGTCGAGGACACGCGCCGCCTCGAGCCAGTCGACGAAGCGCTCGAAGCTCGCGATGGTGTCGGTGCGGACGCCGAGCCGAGCGTCGTCGGTGTTGACGAAGTCGATCCAGAGCCGGTCGCCGACGAAGACGAACTCGGTGCCCGGCGAGGAGGGAGGGCGCGAGGCCATGCGGCGAAGATAGCGCGCACCCGGGCGTGCCGCGCCTAGATTCCCGGCTCATGCATACGACCCCCCTCTCCGTCGCCGTCGGCTCCGCCAATCCCGTCAAGCTCGCCGCCGCGCGCGCGGTGCTCGCCTGGGCGGCGCCGGGTGCGACCGTCGAATCGGTCACCGTGCCGAGCGGCGTCCCCGACCAGCCCTTTGGCGACGAGGAGACGATCGCCGGCGCGCGCAACCGGGCACGCGCGGCGCGCGAAGCGCTCGATGCCGACCTCGGACTGGGGCTCGAGGGTGGCGTGGTCGATTCCCCCGAGGGGATGCGCTCGTGCGCCTGGTGCGTGGTGGTGCATCGTGACGGGCGCGAGGGCATCGGTGGATCGCTGGCGATGCCACTCCCCGACGCCGTCGCACGGATGATCCGCGGCGGTGCCGAACTCGGTCACGCGATGGACGCGCTGGTCGCCGAGGTCGGGACGAAGCACGGCAAGGGGGCGGTGGGGATCCTCACCGCGGGCCGCATCGACCGGCAGGGCGCCTACGAGGTGCTCGTCACCTATGCGCTCGCACCGTTCGTCACGCCGGAGCTCTACGCGCGCTGATCCGTGCGTGGCACTCCGGCGTGATGTCCCGGTATGCGAGGCCGACTAGCCCTTGTGCGGCCGCAACACGAGGACCGGCCGACCGGCCGACCGGATGAGCTTGTCGGCGACCGAGCCGAGGAAGATCCGCGACACTCCGCGTCCCTGGGTGGCGATCGCCAGGCAATCCGGCGTGGTCTCCTTGACGTGCTCGAGCAGGCATCGCGTCGGCGACAGGTCGACTCGCACGGTATGCGTGACCTTCAGGCCGGCCTTCTCGAGTTCGGCCCCCGCGTCGCTGAGCGACTTCTTGGCATGCACCGTCTCGGCGTCGATGCCGAACGGGTCCGGACGGTCGGCGGCCAGCGTCGCGACGACATCGCCGGGAACGTACGGGGCGACGACACGGATGAGGTCGACGGCCGCGCCGAAGGCGATCGCGAGGTCGCGGGCGATCGGAAGTATCGCGCTGGCGCGGTCGCTGCCGTCGAGCGTGACGAGGATGCGGCGGAGCGTGAAGGGTTCGCCCAGGCGTGCATCGTTCTCGGGCAGCGCGAGCACGGGCCGATGCGAGTGCCGGATGACCGAATCGGCGACCGAGCCGAGCCAGTCGGGCGTGAAGCCGCCGGCCCCGTGCGTGGTCATCACGATCAGGTCGGCATCGGAGCGATCGGCGATGTCGGTGATGAGCCCCGCCGGACTGCCGTCCTCGCACACGGGCGTCACGCGGAGCCCCCACTCGGCGGCGTACTTCGTCGCGACCTCGTCGGCATACTTCTGCGCCCGCTGCCGCAACGCATCGTCGGCGGCGAGCATGTCCTGCGAGAAGATCGCGCCCTCGGCCGTCGCGCCGACCACGGCGATGGGCACATGGGCGCGGACGACCTGCACGGCGCCACCGGCGCGGCGGGCGATGTCGCAGGCGATCGGGAGTGCGCGTTCGGCGAGGGCCGATCCGTCGAGCGGGACGAGGATGGTGCGCAGCATGGGGGGCTCCGCGTTGAGGCTGATGGGTGTCGGGCGCGACCACCCATGCCGAAGTTACCATTGGGTACGCGTCCGCGCGTCGGCGTTCCCCTCAACGGATGTCAGGTGACCCACTCGTGACACTGAACCCGCCCGCTTTCCCCTTCGCCGTGCAGGAGCGCGTGCGCTGGAGCGACTGCGATCCCCTCGGCATCATCTACTATGGCACCTACGTGCGCTTCTTCGAGTCGGCGGAGCACGAGATGTTCCGGCAGGCGGGACTGCCGTACGAGGTCATGCGCGTGCAGAAGCAGGTCCAGCTACCGCGCAAGGCGTTCGCGGTGGAGTTCCACTCGCCAGCGGAGATGGACGAACTGCTCGAGATCCGCGTCGGGGTGTCGCGCATCGGGGAGTCATCGCTCACGATGCGCTTCGAGGCCTATCGCGCGCGCGACCTCGTGCACCGCGCGTCGGCGACGCTGACGGTGGTCTGCGTGGACAAGGCGACGATCACGAAGCGGCCGTTGCCCGACTTCGTGAAGGACGCGCTCAGGCCGTTCCGGGTGCCGTCGGCGGCGTAGTCCCGGTGTCCGCCGGCGTGTGACTCCGCGCGGTCATCGCGGCGCTCACGCGCCTCTGCAGGCGCTGGAGCCCATCGTACGCCGCGTACTTGAAGGCATCCGAGAGCGTCGGGTGGTTGAAGACGCACTGGATGAAGTAGTCGAGCGACCCTTGGAGCTGGATGACCGCCGCGGGGATGTGGATGAGCTCGCAGGCCCCCTCGCCGACGACGCTCGCCCCGATGATCCGCTGGTCGCTGACGCGGAAGACGAGCTTCACGAATCCCTCGGTGTCCCCGATGATCTGCCCGCGGGGATTGTCGCGGAACCAGGCCTTCCCGATCTCGACGTTGATCCCCTGGCCTCGCGCATCGTCCTCACCGAGCCCGACGGTGGCGACCTCGGGCACGCTCCAGACCCCGTAGGGCAGGACGTTGGAGATCGCGGTCTTGTACTTGAGGTCGAACGCGTGGCACATCGCCACGCGCGCCTGCTCCATGGCGGTCGACGCGAGGGCGGGGAAGCCGATGACGTCGCCGGCGGCGAAGATGCGCGGGTTATGCGTCCGAAAGTGCGCGTCGACCTGCACGAAGCCGCGTGGATTGGTGCGGACGCCGGCGGCCTCGAGGCCGAGACCGGCGACGTTGCCTTCTCGGCCGGCGCAGTAGAGGACGCAGTCGGCGTCGACGGTGCGGCCGTCGGTGAGCGAGACGGTGGCGACGTCGTTCTCGACGAGCACGCCGCTGACCCCGGTGTCGAGCATGACCTGGACGCCGAGTCGACGCGTCATCTCCTGACGGAGTGCGTCGGAGAGGTCGGCGTCGAGTTGCATGAGCAGGCGCTCCTTCGCGTTGACGAGCGTCACGCGGGCGCCGAGAGCGGCGAAGGTGCCGGCGTACTCGCATCCGATCACGCCGCCGCCGATGACGACGAGGCGCCGGGGGATGGCCATGAGCGAGAGGACGTCATCGCTGTCGACGACGATGCGCCCATCGAAGGGGATCTCGGCCGGATGCTGCGGCTGCGCGCCGGTGGCGACGAGGAAGACGTCGGCGGTGAGCGTGCGCGCGGGTTCCTTGAAGCGCGTAACCTCGAGCGTGCCCGCGTCGGTGAACCGGGCACGGCCCTGGAGGCGGGTGATGCCGTGCCGCGCCAGGTTCTGCTCGATGTGCTGCCAGGCCGACTCGACGACGGCGCGCTCACGGTACATGAAATCGCCGACGGTGAGGTCGGCCTTCACGCGGTACTCGATGCCGTACATGCCGCGCTGGCGGAGGCCGCTGAAGTAGAGCGCGGTCTCGCGGAGCGTCTTGGAGGGAATGGTGCCGGTGTTCACCGCAGCCCCGCCGGGCCGCGGGGTGCGCTCGACGAGGCAGACCTTCTTGCCGAAGTAGGCGGCCTGGGCGGCGCCCTTCTCGCCGGCCGGTCCGCTCCCGATCACGCAGAGATCGAAGTGCTCGCTCATCGGGCCGAACTTATCCCGTATGGTGCTGGAGCGCGAGGCAGGGTCGCCAGCGCGGATCGCGGACGGGGCTGCCGGTCGGGACCCGTGCGGAGCGGACGACCGTTCATCCTGCGGTCCCCCCTCCCCGACCTTATCTTTCAACGATGTCCTCCGAGTCCACCTACTTCCGCAAGGGCTTCGGCCTCAAGACCGAGGTCCAGGACACCCTGACCGCCGACTACGACGGCCAGCTGGTGGACCTCCTCCGAGCCCGCGACCACACCCTCGTCGCCGGCCCGGTGACGATCCGCCTCGCCAAGGAGTTCGGCTTCTGCTACGGCGTGGAGCGCGCGGTCGAGTACGCGTACCAGACGCGCGCCAAGTTCCCCGACCGGCGCATCTACCTCGCGGGCGAGATCATCCACAACCCGCACGTGAACGCGAAGCTGAAGGAGATGGGGATCGTCTTTCTCGCTCCCAGCGACAAGGGGTTCGACTACTCGGGCGTGAGGCCGGAGGATGTCGTCATCCTGCCGGCCTTCGGCGTGACGATCCACGATTTCCAGACGCTGCGCGAGCGCGGCTGCGTGATGGTCGACACGACCTGCGGCTCGGTGCTCAACGTCTGGAAGCGGGTCGAGGTCTACGCGCGTGACGGCTTCACCTCGCTGATCCACGGGAAGTACTACCACGAGGAGACGCGGGCGACGGCGTCGCAGGTGGAGAAGTTCCCCAACGGGACCTACCTCGTGGTGCGCGACATGGCGCAGGCGGAGGACGTGATGGCGTACATCGCGGGCACCTTCGCGGGCGGCCGTGAGGCGTTCCTCTCGAAGTACGCGCACGCGGCGAGCCCGCAGTTCGATCCGGACCTCCACCTGCAGCGGATCGGCGTCGCGAACCAGACGACGATGCTCGCGCGCGAGTCGCTGGCGATCGGCGAGGCGGTGGGTCAGGCGATGGCCCGCGCGCACGGCGAGGCGCATCGTGCCGAGCACTTCCGCACGTTCGACACCATCTGCAGCGCGACGCAGGACCGACAGGACGCGGTGAATGCGCTGCTGGTCGAACCGCTGGACGTGATGCTCGTGGTCGGGGGATACAATTCGAGCAACACGATCTCGCTCGCGGCCCTCTGCGCCGAGCGCGTGACGACCTTCCATCTCGAGGACGCGGCCGGGCTCGACCCCGTGGCCGGGACGGTACGGCACCGCGACCTCGCGACCGGCAAGGAGGTCGTGACGGCGCAGTGGCTCGCGGCCGAGGGGCCGGTGCGCGTCGGCCTCACGGCCGGCGCCAGCACGCCGAACAACAAGATCGGCGAGACCGTCGCGCGCGTGCTGGCGACGCGCGGCGTGGATCTGGCGTCGATCACGTGAGCCCTCGACTGCTCGCGCAGGTCTGGGGACGCGCGTGACGGCGCCGCGCGTCGCGGCGACCGAGCCGGGCTTCATCGCCCTGCAGGGCGGCGACGCGCGCGTGGAGGTGGTGCCGGCGATGGGGGGGCGGATCCGGTCGTTGCGCCTGCGCGGACGCGAGTGGTTGGTGCAGGGCGCCGCCGCACCGTCGAGCGCCGTGGGGGTCCTCGCCGGCGCGGGCTGGGACGAATGCGCGCCCGCAGCCGGCGCCGGCACCGTTCCCGAGTGGGTGAAGGGAATCGGTGGCCGACCGATCCCCGCGGGCGGCGAGGCACGGCTCCAGCTGCCCGAGCTCGACCTGCGCACGGGCACCGATGGGCACTCGCTCCGCTGCACCTGGCGCGGCGAACGCCTGCCGTGGACGCTCACGCGGACGCTCCTCGTCCGGCCCGACGGCGTCATCGAGGCGCGCTACGAGGCGGTCGCGACGGGGACCCAGCGGTTGCCGTTCCTCTGGAGCGCGTGCCTCCTCCTCCCGCTCGATGCGCAGACGCGGCTCCGTATGCCGGAGGCGACGCGATTCCGCGTGCAGACGGTTGCGGGGGTGGAGGCCGATCCACCGGTGCCGGCGGCGCCGCAGTGGCCGCGCTTGCCACTCCGCGGACGCGTGTACGACCTCGCGAACCCCTGGCAGCTCCCCCGTGCGGCGATGGTCACCGGGTGGCTCGACCTCGCCGGCTCCCGTTCGGCGCTGCAGGTGCGGCAGGGCGAGGCGGCGCTCTCCATCGCGATGGACGGCGAGGGCGTGCCCCATGTGGGCGTGATGCTGGACCGGGGCGGCCTTCGCACTGGCGTTCGTCGCGGCCCCTTCTCGCGCGGCGTCGCGCCGTCGCTCGCACTCATTCCCTCGCTCGGTGCACCTGACCGCTACGCGGATGCCCTCGGGGAGTGGCAGTCCGTCGCGTGGCTCGTGCCGGGGGAGCCGCGGCACTGGACGATGGTGCTCCGCGCCGGGTCATCCGCGTGAGCGGGCCGCGGATCGATCGCGCGCAGGATGGAGTCGTGCACCGCTCGGGGCGCGGCACCGCACTCAGCGCACTCCTCGACGGCCTCGTCGACTACGCCGGACTCTTCCCGCCTGCGGCGTTGCCGATGGCTGAGGCGGTGGCACGCCATGCGACATACGCCCGCGGGTCCGACCGCGCGCTCCTTGGGCGCTTCGTCCTTCCCACGGCGCGGCTCGACGAGTGCGCGGCGGCGGTCGACGCGCTCCCACCGGCGCTGGCCCCGACCGGCGGGGCTCCCTGGCGCCTGAGCGTCCTCGCGGCGGTGGATGACGCCCCGACGCTCGCCGTATTCGACGCGCGGGAGCGCCGACGGTTGGTGATCGACACCGTCGAGACGCGTGCGGACGCCGTCGCTGCGATGACCGACATCGCCGCGGCCCTCGACGGCTACACGACGTATGTCGAGATCCCGGTCCGAGAGGATCCCGCACCCCTCGTCGCGGCGCTCGGCGCTCACGGACTGCGCGCGAAGGTCCGCACGGGCGGTGTGACGGCAGATGCCTTCCCCTCGCCAGCTGAGGTGCTGCGATTCCTCGACGCGTGCGTCCGAGGCGGCGTCCCCTTCAAGGCGACCGCCGGTCTGCATCACCCGCTGCGCGGCGAGTACGCGCTCACCTACGCGGCCGACGCGCCGCGGGGCACTATGTACGGCTTCCTGAACATCTTCCTCGCGGCCGCATTCCTCGAGGCTGGGCTCGCACCGAATCAGGTCGCGCCGCTGCTCGAGGAGCGCGATGCGTCGGCGATCGTCGTGCGCCCCGAGTCGATCGGCTGGCGGACGCATCTCCTCTCGGGCGACGCGATCGCCCGGACCCGTGCCCGTCTTGCGGGCTCCTTCGGCTCCTGCTCGTTCGAGGAGCCGGTGCAGGATCTCACCTCGCTCCGACTGCGCTGAGCATGCCGACCGACCCGACACTCGACCCGACGCTTCGATCCTGGGTGGCCTCCGCGCACGCGGACGGCACCGACTTCCCTCTGCAGAACCTCCCGCTGGGTGCCTTCACCTCGGGGCTCGCGCCGCGGGTCGGCGTGGCGATCGGCGACGACGTGCTTGACCTTCGGGCGGCGCGCGACCAGGGCCACCTCGACGGGCTCGACGCACGACTCGTCGAAGCGGCGGGGGCCGAGACCCTGAACGCGCTCTTCGCCCTCGGCCGCCCGGCGCTCTCGGCGCTCCGGGCGCGCGTCAGCGCGATGCTGCGGGCGGATACGCCCGAGGGTGCGCGCGCGGAGGCGGACGGCACCCTGATCCTCCCGGCGCGCGAGGTCACGATGCGGCTGCCGGCCGAGGTCGGCGACTATACCGACTTCTACGCGAGCATCGATCACGCGACGAACGTCGGCTCGATGTTCCGGCCGGACCAACCGCTGCTGCCGAACTACAAGCACGTGCCGATCGGCTACCATGGACGCGCGTCGTCGCTGGTGCCGAGCGGGACCGCGGTGGTGCGGCCGCACGGGCAGGTCTCGGCGAAGCCCGAGGGGCCGCCGACCTTTGCGCCGAGCGCGCGCATGGACTACGAGCTCGAGGTGGGCGCGTTCATCGCGGGTGGGAACGCGATGGGCACGAGCATCGCGCTGGCCGATGCGGAGACGCACCTCGCGGGACTGGTGCTCGTGAACGACTGGTCGGCGCGCGACCTGCAGACCTGGGAGTACCAGCCGCTCGGGCCGTTCCTCGCGAAGAATTTCGCCACGACGGTCTCGCCCTGGGTGGTCTCGCTCGATGCGCTCGCGCCGTTCCGTGTTCCGGCGCGCGCACGCAACGAGGGCGACCCTGCGCTGCTGCCCTACCTGCTCGCCGAGGGCGATCGCGCGCGGGGCGGGTTCGCGATCACACTGGAGGTCTGGCTGCGCACGGCCGTGATGCGCGAGCAGGGTCTCCCCGCGGAGCGGCTGAGTCAAGGTTCGTTCACGCGGATGTACTGGACGCTGGCGCAGATGCTTACGCATCACGCGAGCAACGGCTGCAACCTCCGGGCGGGTGATCTCCTCGCGAGCGGGACCGTCTCAGGGCCCGAGAGGAGCGGGCGCGGTTGCCTGCTCGAGCTCGCGTGGCGCGGCAGCGAGCCCGTCACGCTCTCCACCGGCGAGACGCGCGCCTTCCTTGCCGATGGCGACGAAGTCACGTTGCGCGGCTGGTGCGAGGCGCCGGGCGCGGCGCGGATCGGGTTCGGCGCGTGCACAGGGACACTCCAGGGGGCTTCATGATCCGTCGCATCATGTTCGTCGCGGTGCTCGGCGCCGCGGTCCCGTCGCATGGCGCGCTCGCGCAGGGCGGCACCGACATCTTCGTGGCACCGTTCAGCGACGTCGCCGGGCGCCTCTCGATCGGACGTCCGGTGAACGTCACGCAGAG
>Ga0154020_10009773_pt1 | contig 11031 bp, 4 predicted proteins | sample Klosneuvirus_201_FD_109709 | JGI IMG/M metagenome (GOLD analysis project Ga0154020, IMG submission 109709) | Active sludge microbial communities from wastewater, Klosterneuburg, Austria - Klosneuvirus_20160825_MG | ecosystem: Engineered > WWTP > Aerobic digester > Activated sludge | place...
TGGGTGCGGGTCACCGCCGTCGGCGTCGCCAGCAGCAGCTTGATCTACGTTTATCTGGCCGGCCTCGGCGAAGGTTACATCGACGACCTGAAACTCGTCGCCGAGCTCAACCCCGACGGCGGCGCCAACCTGATTCCCAACGGCGACTTCGAGAGCCCCACACTTTCCCCACCGTGGAACGTCTCGCCCAACCTGACCAACTCCACACTCTCCACCACCGTCAAACGCAACGGCAATCGCAGCCTGCGCATCGTTTCCACCGCCGGCGGCACCACCCAGAGCTCCTCGATCTGGCAAAACATTCCCGGCCTTGCCGCCGGACAAATTTACTCCATCAGCTACTGGTACCTCGCCACCACGAACAGTTCGCCGCTCACCGTTCGCTTCTCCGGCGGCTGGATCGACACTACGCCCGCGCCCTGCGGCGACGGCACAGTCGCGCGCATCTTCGTCGACGGAAACGAAGTCTTCCAGCGCACCGCCCTCGTCAGCAGCGACACGTATTCCGTGACGGTTCCCACACGGCTCGGCTCCCGAGTGGATTTCGTGCTCGATCCCGGCAGCGGCTCGGACAGTGAGTGCGATTCCACCGTCTTCACCGCGAATCTCGAAACATCCGATCCCTCCCTCACCGTCGTGGCAGACTCCGTTGCCGACTGGTCCTTCTCCGGAGTTCAGGGCGAGAACAACTGGTTCTACGGCTACTTCGATGGCGGAACCAACGCAGCCGCTCCGATCTATCGCGCGACCAACTTCGTCGCCTTCCCCCGCAACAACGGTCCGCACAGCACGAACAATTTCTGGGACGGCGCCTCGTGGGATTGGTGGAACGGCGACCCGCCGTCGACCGAGATCGGCCAGCGCGTGATGAACCCGAACGGCATCAACGCCGGCCCGCAGCACTGGGTAGTGCGCCGCTGGATCAGTGAAGTCAGCGGAAGCATCACCGTGGACTGGAGCGTGCTGAAGCTCGACGCCAACGGCGCGGGCGTCTCCGCGCGCGTCTTCCACAACGGCAATCAACGCGACGCCATCACCCTGCCCGGCACGAATTCCAGCCCCACCTTCCGCTCCGTGACCATCAACGGCGTGCAAGCCGGCGACCCAATCGACATCGTGCTCGAACCCGCTGGCTTCGGCGGCGCGTACGGCGACGGCGGTGATCGCTCGTTCGTCACCGCCACCATCCGCGGCCGGCCAACCCTCTCGCCCTACCTGACGTCGAGCCTTCAATCCGCGATGAAGGATCAAAACGCCTCCGCCTATCTTCGCCTTCCGTTCACCGTCACGAACCCCGCCGCCATCCAGTTTCTCAATCTCCGCCTTCAGCACGACGACGGATTTGTGGCTTATCTGAACGGTCAGCCGGTCGCCAGCGCGAACGCTCCGGCCACGCCGCAATGGAATTCCGCCGCCTCCCAATCGCGCACCGATGGTGACGTGATGAACTTCGACGAGTTCAATCTCACGACATTCCGCGGACTGCTCCAGCCCGGCGCCAATGTCCTCGCCATTCACGGCCTCAACGCCAGCGCCAGCGACGGCGATTTCCTCATCCGTCCTGAACTCACCGCCAGCAGCGTTGCCTTGGATCCCAATGCGCGACGCTACTTCGCTCCGCCGTCGCCCGGCGAAGAAAACGGCGCCGGTGGCAGCGCCGTCGGTCCGCTGCTCTCTGACGTGGCGCATCTCCCCACGTTACCCGGCGACACCGACGAAATCATCGTCACCGCCCGCGTCGCGCCCACCTTCTTCCCCGTCAACACCGTCCGCCTCGTCTACCGCGTGATGTTCAGCAACGAAGTCAACGTCGCGATGTTTGACGACGGCCAGCATGGCGACGGCGCGGCGCTCGACGGTTTGTATGGCGCGAGCATTCCCGCCACTGCGTCGCAGCCCGGGCAAATGGTCCGCTACTACGTCTTCACCACGGACACCTCGACGAACAGTTCGCGCTTCCCGCTCTTCAATGATCCTAAGAACTCGCCGCAGTATACCGGCGTCGTCATTCCCAATCCTAGCCTGACAAACCCGGTCCCCGTCCTGCACATGTTCGTGCAAAACCCCGTGCTCATCACCAACGCCACCGGCACGCGCTGCTCGATCGCCTACGACAACGAATTTTACGACAACGTCTTCATCAACCTCCACGGCCAGACCACGGCGGGTGTCTTCCACAAGCGCAGCATGAACGTGGATCTCAATCGCGGTTACAAATTCCGCTGGAGCCCCAACGCGCCGCGCGTCGATGACTTCAATCTTCTCACCCCCATCGCCGACAAATCCTACGTCCGCCAGCCGCTCGCTTACGAAACCTTCGCGAATGCCGGGGTGCCCACGCACTTCGCCTTCCCGGTGCGCATCCAGCAGAACAACGCTTTCTTTGGCATCTTCTACATGGTGGAAAAAGGCGACGACAACTTCCTCGACCGCGTCGGGCTCGATCCCAATGGCGCGCTCTACAAGGTTTACCTCCCGCTCACCAACGGCTACGGCGGTGTGGCCGAAAAGAAAACGCGCCGCGACGAGGACAACTCCGATCTCCAGTCGCTCGTCGATGGTTTGAACGCCCCCTCCGAAACCGCGCTGAAGAGTTTTCTCTACGACAACGTGGACATTCCCGAGGTCGTCAACTTCCTCGCCACCATCCAGCTCGTGCAGAACGAGGACTGCTGCTGGTTCAAGAATTACTACCTCTACCGCGATTCGGAAGGCACCGGCGAGTGGCAGATGCTGCCGTGGGATCTGGATCTCGTCTTCGGCCGCACCTTCGGCTTCTTCCAGGTCGGCAACCAGGTAATCAACGGTTACTTCAACACCAACATCTACTGGACGAATCTCTATTACACCCAGTCGCGGTCAGCCTACGACTACATCGGGGTCAATCATCCGCTCGTCAACGCGATCTTTCTCACCGACGAAACCTACGAGATGTTCCACCGCCGCTGGAGCACCGTTCAGGAAGATTTCCTCCGCCCGAGCAACACCCATCCCCTGCTTCTCCGGCTCGAACGTCGCGTCGATGAACTCGCCGCTCAGCTCGAACCAGACGCCGCGCTCGACTTCGCCAAGTGGGGCAACTGGGCGCCCACCCAGACCATGTCTGTCGCCGTGAACATTCTTAAGACCGAATACTTCGCGCGCCGCCGCGGCTGGATCTTCAACACGCTGCGCTTCGCGAACGACGGTCCCTACGTCGGCCCGCAACCGACCAATGCCGTCATTCAGTTCGGCGCGATCGAGTTCAATCCCGCCTCCAGTCGTCAGTCGCAGGAATACGTCGAGCTGCGCAATCCGAACAACTACGCTGTGGACATCTCAAACTGGAAAATCGACGGCGCGATCCAGCTCACCTTCCGCGGCGGCACGGTGATCCCCGCCAGCGGCAGCCTCTACCTCTCGCCCGATGTGAAGTCCTTCCGCGCCCGCACCACCGGACCACGCGGCGGCCAAGGCCTCTTCGTGCAAGGCAACTACCGCGGCCAGCTCTCGGCGCGCGGCGAACTGCTGACACTGACCGATCATCGCGGACGTTCCGTGCGCTCCACCAATTACGTCGGTGCGCCCAGTCTCGCCCAGCGTTACCTGCGCGTGACCGAAATCATGTATCACCCGACGACGCTCGTCGGAAACGTCAACAGCGCCGCGGAGTTCGAGTATCTCGAAGTGAAAAATATCGGTCCCGTCGCCGTGCCGCTCACCGGCGTCCGCTTCACCAGCGGCGTTGAGTTCGACTTCACCAGCAGCGCCGTCACGAACCTAGCCGCCGGCGCCCGTGTGTTGATCGTGAAGAATCCCACGGCCTTTGCCGCCCGCTACGGAGCGCCCGGCAACATCGCCGGCCAATACACCGGCTCGCTGGAGAACAACGGCGAACTTCTCCGGCTCGACGACGCCACCGGCGAAAAGATCCTCGAGTTCAGCTACAACAACTCCTGGTATCCGATCACCGATGGCAACGGTTTCTCGCTCGTCATCGTGAATGAGAATGCGCCCTTCAATACGTGGGATTTGAAATCCAGCTGGCGCCCGAGCGGTTCTGAGAACGGTTCCCCCGGCGCGAACGACATCGCTCCCGTCGCCTTCGCCCCGGTGCTCATCAATGAAGTCCTCTCGCACACCGACCTGCCCGCCGTGGATTTCATCGAGCTCTACAATCCCACGACGAACGCCGTGAACCTCCGCGGCTGGTTCCTGTCCGACGACTTCGGCACGCCGAGAAAATTCCGCATCGCCACCGACGTGGTGATCCCGCCCGGCGGCTACCGCACATTTACCGAGGCAGATTTCAACGCCGCACCCGCGCTGCCCACCAGCTTCGCGTTCAGTTCGCTGGGCGATGAAGCCTATCTCTTCTCCGGCGACGCAAACACCAACCTCACCGGTTACTTCCACGGCTCCCAGTTTGGTGCGGCTGCGAACGGCGTTTCGTTCGGACGCCACGTCACCAGCACCGGCGAGGAACATTTCGTCGCGCAGATCTCCAATACCCCCAACGCCGCAAACTCCGGACCCCGCGTGGGCCCGGTGGTGTTGAGCGAAGTCATGTTCCGCCCGCCCGACAACGCCTTCGGCCAGGACGACGACTTTGGCGAATACATCGAACTGTTCAACGCCGGCGCGTCCAGCGTCGCGCTGTTCGATTCGGCGAACCCGATCAACACCTGGCACGTGCGCGGTGGAGTGGAGTTTGATTTCCCCACCAATGTCACGCTCGGCGCCGCCGCTCACCTAGTCCTAGTCAGCTTTGACCCAGCGAATGCAGAACTGTCCGACGCCTTCCGCGCCCGCTACAACGTGCCTCCGTCCACCCGCATTCTCGGCCCCTACTCCGGCAAGCTCGACAACTCGTCCGACACGCTCGAACTGCTGCGCCCGGACGCACCCGTGCCCGGCGCGATTCCTTACATTCTCGTCGAAGCATTGACCTACGCGGATTCCGCTCCGTGGCCTTCCGGCGCGGACGGCACCGGTGCCGCGCTTCGTCGCATCGCCACTTCGCAATACGGCAATGATCCCGCAGCATGGCGGGCCACGACTCCAAGCGTGGGCGCGGGCAGCGTCGGCACCATCGCCCCCACCATCACCACCCAACCCGCAAGCCAGACTGCAGTCGGTTCGCAGACGGCGACGCTCTCCGTCACCGCAACCGGCAGCAATCCCCTCCGTTACCAGTGGCTCTTCAACGGCGCAAATCTCTTCGGCCAGACCAATCGTTCCCTCGTTCTGCCCAACGTTGAATTCGACAACGCGGGCGTCTACCAAGTCGTCGTGTTCAATCCAGCCGGCGCCGCCATCAGCTCCAACGCCAACCTGTCCGTCGTTCTCGGCGCCTACGTCACTTCCCAGCCGACCAACATCGCGCTGCGCGGTTCGACCAACCTCGCCACCTACGGTTTCACGACCAACAACGCGCGCTTCACCGTCTCGGCCATCGGCACCGGATTGCTGCGCTACCAGTGGCGTCTATACGGCGTGGAGATCGAAGGCGCGACCTCCAGTAGCCTTACTGTCAGCAATGTCACATTTGCAAACGACGGCCCTTACGATGTCGCCATCACGGACAACGTCGGAACCATCTTTAGCAACCCGGCGCGCCTCACTGTTCTCATCAATCCCATGATTCACGTGCCGCCAGCCAGCATCACTGTCATCACTGGATCGCTGTTCACCGTCAGCGCTTCCGCCACGGGCAACCCCTTGCCACTAGGCTTTGAATGGCGTCAGCTGAGTACGCTCCGCGCCAGCAACACCGTTTTCAGCTTCGCAGACTTCCCCGTATTTCTCGCGCCCACGAACTTCGTGACGAACCAGACCTGGCGCGTCGTCGTACGCAATCCCGCCACCCTCGGACTGCCCGCAAATGCCACGTTCCAGGTCACCACCGTTGCCGATTCCGATGGTGATGGCCTCTCCGATGACTGGGAACAGCGCTACGGCTTCAATGGTGGCAGTGCGTTGGATCGAAATCTCGATCCCGACAACGATGGGATGACCAACTGGGAGGAATATCAAGCGGGCACCAACCCCACCGACGGCAACAGCTTGCTGCGGATTGAGGGGATCAATGGCACCGACTATCGCACGCTGTCGTTCGACGCCGTGGCCAGCCGCAGCTACACCGTCGAGTTCACGGACAGAATTGAAGACTCCTCATGGCAACGCCAGTTCGATCTCCCGGCGCTCAGCAATAGCCGGAGGACAGTGCTGGATTTTTCCCCCATTACAAACCGTTACTACCGCATCGTCACGCCACGTCGCCCGTAATCGGCGCTGCTCAATCCGGCTTGGACTTCCGTCGCTTCGGCTTGAACAACTCAAGCTGCGGCTCGCGGAAGAACCCGTAGTTTTTCAGGATCCGAATCACCTGAAGCAGGTCGCTCTTCTGGTAATTGCGGTTTACTTCGATCTGCTCGATCAAATCCGCCAGCATCGTGCGGAACGAAATCACCGCATCGATTCCCTTCGCCTTGAGCATCTGGATGCTCTGCTCGCGACCCTCCGTCGCGTGCGGCAGCGCCGGCACCACAAGAATCTTTATCAAGGGCTCCCCGTCACCGAACGCCTTAATCGCCGCCTGGAACACCGCCGGTTCGAGAAAACGAAAAATCTCCGGCGCATTCGCCAGCAGGCCGGGGCTGAACGTGTCCGTGTGCCACCCCTTCACCACCACGACGGCGCGCACCACAGCCGCGAGATCCGCCGAGCTCAGTTCAAACGGCAGTTCGCCCTTCGCCACGGGCTTCGGGTTCAGGACAAAGAAATCAATCTCGTCATCATCGCGTCGCGACGACGTGATGTACTTCCGCTGCTGCCGGACAAAGAAGCCATGCAGCTCGAAGTATTCGCGGACGATCGTTTCGCTGACGGCAGACACGTTGAATTGGAGTTTACGGTATCGAGTCGTCGGGAGGGCCGCCACCGAGGAGTTCGACCACCAGTTCCTCTGGCACCTTCTGGCCCCAGACTACTTTGCCAATGTCCTCGGCGAGCACGAACTTGATCTCGCCGCCGCTGACCTTCTTGTCGAGCTTCATCGCGGCCAGCAGCTTCGCGCGCTGCGCGGACGTCAGGCTAATCTCCGTTGGCAAACCGGCGCGCTTGAACAAATCGCGGATGCGTTCCGCGCAACCGCCGCAGAATCCGAGCACCGCGCACGACAACTCCGCCGCCGCGATCTGCCCGATGGAAATCGCCTCGCCATGCAGATACTTGCCGTAGCCGAAGGAGTTCTCGATGGCGTGACCAATCGTGTGGCCGAAATTCAGAATCGCGCGCAGGCCAGTCTCCGTTTCGTCCTGCCCCACGACCTCCGCCTTGATCTCGCAGCAACGCGCCACCACTTCGCCCAGCAACTTCGCGTCGAGCTTCAGCAACTTCGCCAGCCGGTTCTCTAGTCGCTCGAAGAGCGCCTCGTCGTAGATGATTCCGTATTTAATCACCTCCGCCAACCCTGCGCGAAACTCGCGCTTCGGCAGCGTCCGCAGCGTGTCGAGGTCGCACAGCACGAGCTTCGGCTGATAGAACGCGCCTACGAGGTTCTTTCCCGCCTTGAGGTTCACGCCCACCTTGCCCCCAACGGAACTGTCCACCTGCGCCAGCAGCGTCGTCGGCACTTGCACGAACGGCACGCCACGCAGATACGTCGCCGCCACGAAGCCCGCGAGGTCGCCCACCACTCCGCCACCGAGCGCGACGATGAACGACTTGCGCTCCAGCCGATGCGACGCCAGTTCATCGTAGCATGCCTGCACCGTCTTCAAGTTCTTCGCTGTCTCGCCCGCCGGAACAGTGATGAGCACCGGGTCGAAACCCGCCGCCTTCAAGCTCGCAATGGCCGCCCGCGCGTAGCGTGGCCCGACATTGCGGTCCGTGATGACGGCACAGCGTTGACCGAGCTTGAGCTTCGCGCACTCCGCGCCCAGCCGGGCCAGCAATCCGCCGCCAATGAAAATGGAATAACTCCGCTCTTTCAGCGGAACTTTGACCTGTCGCATTGCCGCAGCATACGAAGCCCGCGCCACCCGTCGCAAGCCGGCAAAGCGTCCACGAGTTTCTGCTTTTGGCCCCTCCCAAAAACTCCTAGCGTTCCCGCGTGAATCAAGTGGCTCTCATCACCGGCGCTTCCCGCGGCATCGGACGCGGCATCGCGCTCGAACTCGCCAAGCTCGGCTTTGATCTCGTGGTGAATTACGCCGGCAACGAAGATGCCGCCCGCGCCACCGCCAAGGATTGCGTCGCCACCGGAACCGCCGTCGGGAAAACCATCCGCACCGAAATCTGTCAGGCAGACATCAGCCTCACCGCCGACCGTAGCAGGCTGATCGATTTCACGCGCTCGACTTACAGACGGCTGGACTTGCTGGTGAACAATGCCGGCGTCGCACCGAACGTTCGCGCGGACATTCTGGAAGCCGGCGAGGAAAGCTTCGATCGCTTGATGAACATCAACGTGAAGGGGCCCTACTTCCTCACGCAGCTCGTAGCGAAGTGGATGATTGAGCAGACAACTTCATCGCGCATCACGCATCACGCCTCACCCCGCAAAATCATCACCATCTCCAGCATCTCGGCCTACACCGCGTCCACGAACCGCGGCGATTACTGCATCGCCAAGGCCGCGCTCTCCATGCTCACTCCGCTCTTCGCCTCACGACTGGCGGAGCATGGCATCAACGTTTACGAAATTCGCCCCGGCGTCATCGCCACCGATATGACCGGTCCGGTGAAGGAGAAATACGACAAGCTCATCGCCGATGGACTCACGCCCATCCAACGCTGGGGGACGCCGGAAGACATCGGCCGCGCCGTCGCCGCCATCGCGCAAGACCTTCTGCCGTTCAGCACCGGCGAAGTCCTCAACGTCGACGGCGGGTTTCACCTTCGCAGACTTTGAGCCACGGATTGAACACTGATGAAACACGGATGCCGCCATTGTTCTGTGTTCAATCCGTGTTTCATCAGTGGCTAGAAAAAATATGGCCATCAAGATCGACAACAAGCTGACCGCGCAGAAACTCGTCCCCGCCATCGAGCGGATGTTCGAGCTCTCGGCGCAGAAGATTTCCAGCATCGAGAAGACCTGGAAGCCCGCCGACGGCACGCCCGTCTTCACCGTGAAGGGCCGCTACACGTCGCGCGGCTGGACGGAGTGGACGCAGGGTTTCCAGTTCGGGTCCGCGATTCTTCAGTTCGACGCCACGGGCGACAAACACTTCCTCGACATCGGCCGGCGCAAGACCGTCGAGTTGATGGCCAGCCACGTCTCGCACATTGGCGTGCATGATCATGGATTCAACAACGTCTCCACCTACGGCAATCTGCTCCGCCTGATGCACGAAGGCCGCATCGAATGGAACGAGCGAGAGAAGGATTTCTACGAACTCGCGCTCAAGGTCAGCGGTGCGGTGCAAGCCGCGCGCTGGACGAAGCTCGCCGACGGCACCGGCTTCATCCACAGCTTCAACGGCGCGCACTCCCTCTTCGTCGATACCATCCGCTCCTGCCGCACGCTCGCCGTGGCGCATCAACTCGGTCACTGCCTGATGGGCGAACAGGACGCGAAGGTTTCCCTGCTGCGACGCCTCATCGAACACGCGCTAAACACGGCGCGCTACTCCGTCTATTACGGCGAGGGCCGTGACGCCTACGACGTGCGGGGCCGCACGACACACGAAGCCGTGTTCAATGTCGCGAACGGTGTCTTCCGTTGTCCGAACAGCCAGCAAGGCTACTCGCCGTTCAGCACCTGGACGCGCGGATTGGCCTGGGCGATATGTGGATTTGCGGAGCAGTTGGAGTTCTTGAATCTGAAGAGACCAGATGAGATCGGCGAAGCAGCCGAGTCGGGTCTCGTTCGAGCCCGCGCAGAAAACAGTGAGATGAAGCGAATCAAATGGCTGAAGGCAAAGGTCAATAAGTTTATCGATCAGCAGGTGGACGCCGCTTCGAATCGAGCGTTGGCTTCATTTGAAAGTGCGGCCCTCGCCACCGCCGACTTCTACCTCGCCCATTCCAGCGCCGACGGCGTGCCGATGTGGGACACCGGCGCACCGAACCTGCATCGTCTCCCGTCGAACTATCTCAGCAAACCTTCCGACCCTTTCAACGCCCACGAGCCCGTGGACAGCTCCGCCGCCGCCATCGCCGCTCAAGGATTGATCCGTCTCGGCAACTACCTCGCCGCCCATCGCCTATCGCCTCTCGCCTCGAAGTTCCGCCAAGCCGGCCTCACCATCGCCCGCACGCTGCTCGCCGAACCGTATCTCTCCACAAACGCGAAGCACCAAGGCCTGCTTCTCCACTCTGTTTATCATCGACCGAACGGCTGGGACCACATCGCGCCCGGCCAGGAGGTGCCCAATGGCGAAAGCTCCATGTGGGGAGATTACCACCTGCGCGAACTCGCGCTGCTCATCCTCCGAGAAGCTAAGGGCCTGCCGTATCTCACGTTCTTCTGCTGCGTTCCAGAAAAGGTAGGAGCCGATGTGAGGAGGCTCTAATCGATTCTTAAATTGAGTCTCGTTACCTCGACTCCTACGAAGCGAATATGTCTACCCCCTTCAAACTCACCCGCATCCCGACGCTCAAGACGGTCGCTGACTTCCGCCAGCACGTCGCGGCACTTGGTCTCGATCTGCCATGCGAGGACGCCATCGCGTCCGGCAAGGATTCGCCGCTGGCGCAGGCGATTTCTGATCTCACGGTGAACGGCAAGCGCATCGGGAATCGTTGGGCGATTCATCCGATGGAAGGCTGGGACGCCACCACGACCGGCGGCGCAACGGATGAAGTGCGGCGGCGCTGGCAGCGCTTCGGCGAGAGCGGCGCGAAGGTCATCTACGGCGGCGAGGCGATGGCCGTACGCCCGGACGGTCGCGCAAATCCGAATCAGCTCATCATCACGGAAGAGAACGCGCGCGACCTCGCGGAGTTTCGCGAGATTCTCGTGAAGGCGCATCGCGAACGCCACGGCACGGCGGACGATCTCGTCATTGGATTTCAGCTCACGCACTCCGGACGCTTCTGCAA
>Ga0154020_10009774_pt1 | contig 11031 bp, 10 predicted proteins | sample Klosneuvirus_201_FD_109709 | JGI IMG/M metagenome (GOLD analysis project Ga0154020, IMG submission 109709) | Active sludge microbial communities from wastewater, Klosterneuburg, Austria - Klosneuvirus_20160825_MG | ecosystem: Engineered > WWTP > Aerobic digester > Activated sludge | place...
CGATCAGCGGTGAGCCAAGGCCAGCCTGACTCCGAGCGCGAGCAGGACGCATCCCATCGTGCGGTCAAACCAGTGACCGAATCGGATGAAGGTCTTCCGGACGCGAAGCTGGGTAAAAAACAGGGAAACCGTCATGAACCAGATCGCAGTGGTGACGGCCATCCAGACGCCGTATCCAGCCTGGATCCACCGGGGTGTCTGAGGACTCACAACGACGGAAAAGACCGAGACGAAGAAGAGGGTGGCCTTGATATTTGTCGCATTGGTGATGAACCCCGAAAGATAGGCCGAGCGACGGGTCAATTCGGGCCGCGATGCCTCGCCTTCGCCCGCTCCTTCATCGCGGCGAGGCGGAGCCCGCAACGCCTGAAAGCCGATCCACATCAGATAGGCGGCACCGATCCATTTCATCACCGTGAACGCGTACAGCGAGCTCTGGACCATCAATCCCAGTCCCAACAACGAATACGCGACGTGGAGAAAGATGCCTGAACCGATACCCAGGCTGGTGGCCAGCGCGGTTGATCGTCCGTAGACAATGCTTTGGCGCAGAACGAGCGCGAAGTCTGGTCCGGGACTGGCCACCGCCAGCAGATGCAGACCGGACAGGGTCAGGAACTCTTCGAGTGCGAACTCCATCGAAGGCCCTTGGCTCGTCATCTAAATGCGATGATCCTTGATGGCGGGATCCGCCAGCAGGGCATCGATCCCCTTCTGAGACTCGAACTCGCGGAGTTGCGGGTGATCGGCGTGCTTGCGACGCCCCTTCTCCAGCAGGCTGCGGGCATCTTTTTCGCGATCGAGCACCATGAGCACGTAAATCTGTGCGATGATATCCGCTGGATCGTTGGTCGATTCGTATCGGTCCTCGTGCAGTCCCAACGCTCTTTTGTAGGCCGATTTCGCTTCACCATTCTGGCCCAATTTCTTGTGCAGCGTACCGAGGCTGAACCACCAATCGGGAATGTCGTCTCTCAGCTTGACGGCCTTGGCGAGTGAATCCGCCGCCCGGCTGAAGTCCTTGATTTGTACCGCGAACGCGGCGTCACTCGCATGATTCTCCGCTTCCGCGGCGACACGTTTGGAGACGGCCTTGGGTTCTCCCGGTTCCTGTTTCTTCGCCGTCTCGTTCCGGCCACAACCGGCCAGCGCCCACAAGACGAGGAGGAGGCCGCCAGCAACGCCGAGGCGGCGCGCACGAGTCAGACAGGAACGGTTCATAGACAGGGGAGAAAGGATCGGGTGGAGAGAAACTCCGAACCTAAGGGTCCGCTCCGCCTGATGAAACCCAAAAAGGACACGATCCCACGCCATCCCTGATCCGTCGCTCCCTCCGTCCTGCCGGCGCGCTAGAGGTCGAGAGGCACTGTCGCGATCGCCTCTTCCAACGTGGTGACGCCATCCTTGACCTTCAAAAGCGAGTCCTGGTGGAGCGTCTTCATGCCTCCACGCATCGCGATCTTCTTCAACTCAGTCGACTCCATGCCTTTGTTGATCCCTTCGATCAGCTCCTCGTTGGTGATCATCAACTCGTGAATGCCCACGCGGCCTTTGTAGCCTGAGTTGCCACACTTGGGGCAGCCTCGCTGATTGGCTTTATAAATGGGTCCACTCCAGCCAATTCCTTTTTCCAGGATCTCCTTCTCGCGACCGACTGGGTCGACGTGATACCGGCAGCTTTTGCAGACGCGACGCATCAGCCGCTGGGCACAGACGCACAGAAGCGAGGACGAGATCATGAAAGGTTCAACCCCCATGTCGGTCAACCGCGCCACAGTCGAAGGCGCATCGTTGGTGTGCAGGGTCGAAATGAGCAAATGGCCCGTAAGCGCCGCTTCAACCGCGATGTTCGCCGTCTCCTTGTCTCGAATTTCACCGACGAGGATGATGTCGGGATCCTGACGGAGGAACGACCGCAACGCAGCGGCGAACGTGAGTCCGATCTGCCGGTGCATCTGCATCTGGTTGATGCCGTTCAAAGTATACTCAATCGGGTCTTCCGCGGTGCGAATGACGAGTTCGGGTGAGTTAATCTCATTGAGAGCCGAGTAGAGCGTCATCGACTTGCCCGAACCCGTGGGTCCGCAATGCAGGATCATGCCGTAAGGCTGCCGGATCACGTCCCGATAGCGTGCGAGATTCTCCTCGGAGAACCCGAGCGCGGTGAGAGGAAGCGTCGACTTCTGCTTGTCGAGAATACGCATCACCATGCCTTCACCATGGTTCAGGGGAGCGGTGGAAACGCGCAGATCGATGTCGATCCCTTTCTTCGTGTATTGCTTGAAAACGATACGTCCATCCTGCGGCAACCGGCGCTCGGCAATGTCGAGGTTGCACATGATCTTGAGCCGGGCAACCAACGCCGGACCTACCTTGGCGGGCAACCGAAGCTTCTCCTGACAAACGCCATCAATCCGGTACCGGACCACGATCTCCTTTTCCTGCGGCTCGATGTGAATGTCGGAGGTGCCTGAGTAGTAGGCGTCTTCAATGATGCGATTGCCGAGTTGGATGATGGGCCCGGACTCCTCTGTCACATCCTCGTCCACCTCCTCACCCTTCTTGCCGAACTCCGCTCCGATCTGCTGGACCACCTGGTCGAAGTCGGTGCGATCGCTGCTCTTGGCAAACTTGTCCCGGATGTCCTTTTCCCGCCCAAGAAGCCGTACCACCCGCTTGCCGGTCATTTCCTGGATTTTCGCCGGGACGGTGACCTCAAAGGGGTTGGCAAAGGCAACCAACAGGAACTCCCCCACCTGGCCGACAGGCAGCAGGACATTTTCCTGACAAAACTCCTGCGGAACGCGTTCGAACGTATTCGGTGCGATGCGATACCGGGCAACGTTGTACGGGGCCAACCCGAGGGCTTGGGCTCGCGCCACCAGAAGCTGAAAGGGGGTAATGCCGTGGCTGTCTTGCAGCAACTTGTCCAGCGCTTCGCCGCTCAACTCATCGGGGTGGCTGGCAAGCGCCTGCCTCTGCTCTGAGGTCAAACGACCGTATTCTTCGAGCTTGGCGACGACTTGGGATTGGACTTTTCCGAGAGGCATGTGGTTCACGCCCCACCGGATTGCCTACCATCAGGATTTGGTCGCACCAGGCGAAGATGCCCGGTCCGTTTCCATTTTCTCCAGATAGTCAGCAATCATCTCGAGGGTGGTTGCGTACCAGATGATCGGCGCATTGAGCACTTTCTCCCAATGCTTTCGCACCGCAGCGCTCAAATAATACGCGGTCGCCACGGAGTAAAAGTCATCCTCCCGATCGAAAGGTACCGTCCATGTCGCCCAACAAACTCCAATATCCACCGACTTACGAAGATCTTCCGACACTTCATAGTTCCGCAAATCGATCAATCCCACGGGATCGTGCTCGGTCACAAAGGCGAGCACATCATCTTCCTGGATCACCTTCATGTGATTGCTCAGGACCCCAAGCAGGGTACTTTGGCGAACGTTTTGCGATGCTATGATCTCAAAAAGCTTTTCGTTCGCCTTTTCAAGGTCCTCGACCTTCACCAAATTGTTTTCCACCAAAGCGGCGCCCAGCAATCGATTGGCTCGCATCAGTAGGGCCCGGTTTTCGGGGGACATCGGGGTCATGGGGATCTTGAAAAGCCTGGTAGCCTAGGAAGCGGATTTTACGTTGGGTTTCTTCGAGACGGCTCCACGCCCACGAACCCGTTTCCGTAGTTCCAGCTTCAACGACTCCAATCCTTGACCTTCAAGGCAAGAGATCGGGAGGAGGTCGACTTTGTGGCGACGCTTGAACTTCGCCAAATGGGCAGCCGCTTCCGGCAGATCCATTTTATTCGCCACCACAAGTCTCGGCTTCTTCAACAAGGCTGGATCATAGAGTTTTAACTCTTTGAGCAGCACCGCATAATCGTCTCGGGGATCCCGCCCGTCGACCCCGGCCATGTCGACCAGAAACATCAGCAACGCACACCGTTCGATATGGCGGAGAAACCGGTGGCCCAAACCGCGATTCTCACTCGCGCCTTCAATCAACCCGGGGACATCCGCGAGCAGCAACCGGTCAAAATTCATCGGATCCGGATATTCGATCACACCAATTTGCGGATGCAACGTGGTGAACGGATAGGCCGCGGTCTTCGGACGGGCCTTCGTGATCGCCGTCGTCAACGACGACTTTCCTGCATTCGGATAGCCCACCAAGCCAATGTCGGCGATACTCTTGAGCACAAGCCTGAAGTTACCGGTCTCGCCCTCTTGTCCCGCATTGGCCCGCTTCGGAGCGCGGTTGGTCGAGGTCTTAAAATGGGTGTTACCCCAGCCCCCATTGCCACCTTTGCACAAAACGATCTGCTGGCCGTCCTCAATCACTTCCGCGACCACCTTCTCGGTCGCTTCGTCGATCACCACCGTACCAAGAGGCATGCGCAAGACGGCGGGTTTACCCTCCCGACCGTGACAGTCTTTACCGAGGCCATGTTCTCCTCGTTCACCTTTCCAGTGGGGCTTGTACTTGTAGTCCACCAAGTTGTTGGTGTCGTCATCGCCCAACAAGATCACGTCCCCTCCCTTGCCACCATCACCCCCGTTGGGGCCACCCCAAGGTTCGTATTTTTCGCGACGAAAGGACACGCAACCGCGCCCACCATCACCCGCTTGAACTTTAATGACACATTCGTCGACAAACATGACCTTAAATAGAGTGCAGAAAGGGCGGGACTTGCCAAGGGGTATGGGTCCGGAGCGGAGGGAATCCTCTCCCTCTCCGTCGCTCGCTCATTGCCGTCGGCTCCGAAAACGATGACTAGAGAGCAATCTTGATGCCTTTGCGAAGATAGGTCGGCACGTCCAAGTCCTGGCCTTCGAACAGGTTGCGATCCGTTTTGTCAAAATACCCACGACTCTCTAACTCATTGAAAGAGAATTCATTCTGCTGACCCTTCGGCGCCGACAGGTCGAGTGGGAGCATGGGCTGCGTAGGTTTGGCTGGCCCTGACTTGTGGGTCTCCACGGTAGCACCGGCCATTCGTTGTGCGCTCTGACCTGAGGCAGGCGCGACGTCATCGCCCCGAATCGGCCCCAAAGCGGGCGAGGGCCCTTTGTGCCGGGTCGCCGGGGAGAGGCGGCGCGGGCCTATGCGACCTCCGAGGTCGCTGGTGCCCAGGACGCAGACTTCAACCCGCCCCTGCATGGTCTCATCAATCACCGCTCCCATAATAACATGGGAGTCGCGCCCAAACTGTTCGGTCACCGCCGTCATGATCTCGTTGACCTTGGGCAAGGTCAGGTCAGGCCCGCCCGTGATATTGACCAGCAGTCGATCCGCTTTCCGAGAGAACTCGGGGGTCGCCAGCAGCGGACATAGCTTGAGACTCTCAATCGAATCGGCAACCGCCTGTTCACCCACGCCGGAGCCAAGTCCAAAGAGGGTCTTCCCGCTGCGGCTCGCAAACGCCTGGCGCAGGGTGGCAAAATCAAGGTTGATCAGGCCCGTGCGGTGCAACATCGCCCAGATCGATTTGACTCCCCGGCCGATCCACTCATCCGCTCGCGCAAAGGAATCCAGCACGGTTTCGTTCTCGGCCGCTTCTTGGAGAAGAACGTCGTTGGGTAGCGGGATGACGGCATCGCACACTTTCCGCAACGCCTGCAAGCCTTCCTCCGCCTGCCGAAGGCGGCGCCCACCTTCAAACGCAAAGGGCATCGTCACAAAGGCGATCACCACGGCCCCCGCTTCGTTGGCCACCTCGGCCAAAACCGGAGCCGCTCCACTTCCTGTCCCGCCACCCATACCGGCGAGGAGGAAGATGAGATCACACTCTTTGACCACACTCTGAAGTTTCTCCCGATCGGCCTCGGCCGCTTCCCGGCCCAAGTCGGGATCTCCACCCGCACCCAGCCCACGGGTGACACTCATGCCGATCAGGAGCTTCTCCTGCACCGGCGAGCTCGACAGAGCCTGGTGATCGGTATTGATCGCCGCCAGCTGCAGCCGCTCTAGATTCTCCATCTTGAGACGGTCCACCGCATTGGCGCCGGCCCCGCCTACGCCTATCAGTTTGATCGCTACATTCCGGTCAGTCAGAATGCGGTGTTCCAAAGGAAGTTCGTTCGGATTCATCCGGAGGGCTGCTTCAAACCGAAGCAAAGAGTTTTTTGAAGAGGCCCGGACTGCGTCGCGTTACGGCTGGAACCTCGGGACGCGCACTGAGCCCGTAGTGCAAGAGACCGAGCACCGTGGAAAAACTGGGGTCACGGAGGTTTTCACTGACCCACGCCGGTGCTTCACTGATGTGGGCCGGTATTCCGAACACCTTCCCCGCCGCCTCTGCCATGCCTGGAAGTTTTGCCGTGCCTCCGGTCAGAACGACACCAGCTCCGGTCTTGTCGGCCTCAAATGCGGGTCCGATCTTCTTCTTCACCACCTCGAGCAATTCCCAGATCCGCGCCGAAGTGATCTGCTCGATGGTCTGCTTGGGAAACTGCCGGTCACCGATTGCGAAGTCGCCATTGAGCCAGACCTTCTCATCCCGACTCTTGGTCAAAAGGGTGGCCCGGCCGAAGCGGAGCTTGAGTTTGTCCGCCTGGCCTTCCGTGAGCCTCAACCCCAAAGCCAGATCATTCGTCAGATGCGACCCTCCCACGGGAACAACCCCGGCAACAAACGGCATGCCGTCCCGATACAGCACGTAGTCCGTCGTACCTGCCCCAATATCGAGCACCAACACGCCATGCTGACGCTCGTCCGGTGCCGTGACCACGGCTCCGGAGGCCAGACCGGCCAGAATCAATTCGGAGACGCGGACATTGAAACCGCGAATGACGTGGATGTTGTCCGCGATGCGATTCTCCTGCCCATGCACCACAAAATAGCTCACTTGGAGCTCGCGACCCACCAGGCTGTCGGGATCGGGCACGAGCCGTCCATCCAAACGAAAAGGCCGTCGTAGGCGCTGCACCACCATCCGGCCTTCAGGCAATTGCTTTGTCCGGGCAATGTTGCACACAGCATCAATATCGAAGTCACTCACCATGTTATTGGCGGCGGAAACCTGGACGGACGCATCGCTCGAAAAGCCATCCAAATGGCCGCCAGTCTGCGCCAGGTACACTTCGTCAACCCGGATTCCCGCGCTGCGCTCTGCCTCCAGGAGTGCGCTGTGGGCGGAGTCGCTGGCCGCCTTGAAATCAAAGACCGAACCTTTGATCACGCCGCGGGAGGCACACTCGCCCATGCCGACAATGCTGAGGCTTCGATTGTTGGTGAGCTCCCCAATCAGCACGCTGACTTTCGCCGTGCCGATTTCGACAGCTCCAATGTATTTAGTCCTAGAGATCACGTGACGCTTCCCGGGGTTGAAATGGTTTAAAGGTAAAGTAGGGACGGCCCGCCAGCACCGGGGTTTGGTTCGGTTCACCGCGCCGCGCATCACGCAGGGCGGGGGCTGGCCCTGGCGCGGGCGCCGCGGGCAAGGTCACATTGGGAAGCGGGGCGAACACGACAGGAACCTGCTTCTTTCCAAACGAAAGGTTGATCGATTGCACTGGCTTTGTCCGTGTCTCCGCCAGCACGGCGTCGAGGAGCGCGATCTGCGTGAAGAAGTCGTCTCGCAGTCCAAACACGATCTCGGGGATCGTTTCCGTGCGCACCACGATTTCCCCGTACGTCGCGAAACGTTCCAATGACGCCACCCGCCACGTCCGGTAATGCGTGGGCACATTGACCTGCGCCGTCTCGAAGAGATCCGCCAGCGTTTCCATCCCTACCACCGGATTGAAGCCACCACCACGCGCCGGGGTCAGGGCTATCCCATCCAGCCAGGGCAGACCGGCGATAAGGTGGGCGTCAAAATTGATCCCCGCAAACGTCATGCCGTCTCGCGCGATGAGCAAATCCTGGGATCCACCCGCCCGGTCCTGAACCCGCATCCGCCCCACCGGAGTGCGCTCCCGCAACGTGACCACCAGCGTGTCGGGAAACTTCCGGGTCAAAACCGCCGTCCTCACTTGGCGGTCCACCAGCAAGGCCTCTTGCAAGACGTCGAGATCCAACTCCATGAGCGAAGCCCCTCGCGGGAGCGCCAGCCGGTGGGTGACCCAGGCTTCGTCGAGTACACCGTTGGTGCTCAGTTTGACCACACGCACGGCTTCAGACTTCACCGGGGCCGCCAGCTTGGTGGGATTGTTCTGCCACGTCTGCAGCACTTCCCACGCTGCCCAGGCAAGGGCGAGGCTGACCATCAGACCAAATCCGAATTTGACAAACCCCATGACGACCCGCCTGCGTCCTTCACGCGACATCGAACGTGGCGCGACTTCCTGAGGAATGTCACGCCACGAACGGGCAACGGTGAGACTGGAAGCAGGTCTGTTCATTCTGTCTAGTCGGCACCCCCGCCATGAAACCGCCGCAACGCAGGTGCCACCAACTCCCGCACCAAGGCTGTGAAATCCAATCCCGCGCAGCGAGCGCTCATCGGCAGCAGGCTCGTTTCCTTCATGCCTGGGAGCGTGTTGATTTCGAGCAAAAACAACTCCGCTTGATCCGAGATCATAAAATCGATCCGCGCGTAGTCTCGACAACCGCAAGCCGCGAACGCGGATGCCGCGGCTTGCTGCGCTGCCGCGGTCAACTCCTCGGTCAGCGGTGCCGGCGCCAGATAGCGTGTCCGGCCCTTCGTATACTTGGACGCATAGTCAAAAACGCCGGAATCGGGAACCACCTCCACCACGCCCATCGCTTTGCCATGGAGCACTCCCACTGTGATCTCCCGGCCCCGAATCCGTCGCTCGGCCAGCCACTCTCCGACCTGGATCCGCGCCAGCGCCGCCTCCACCGCGTTTCCATCGTCACAAATGGCGAGACCCACGCTACTGCCGGACGCGCGCGGTTTCAGGACCACTCCGTTCCCCAAGGCCGCCACCACGTCAGCCGCAGTCGGTTTGGTCGCGGCCGAAAAGGTCAATCCGGGTGCCACCCGTACTCCCGCTGCGGCCACCCGGCGCTTCGTCGCTTCTTTGTCAAACGTCACAGCGCTGGAGGCGGCATCGCATCCCGCATAATGCACCGCGGCCTGATCCAGTATCCGCTGCATGCCTCCGTCTTCCCCAAAGATTCCATGCAGGGTGGAAAACACAACGTCGCGGCGCGGATCCAACCCCGCCGGCAGGGCGTCGCTGCGCACATCGACCAGCCGCGTGGCATAGCTGCGCGCCAGCGCCAAGGCACTGGCCTTGCCCGAGCCGAGGGACACTTCGCGTTCGGGTGAGGTGCCTCCGCAGAGGACGACAATTCTCGGAGATTGCATGGTCGGTTGGTTCAGTCGGCAGGTCGTTCGATCGGGTTTGGGTACGCCAAGAGTTCTTCCTTCCAATCGCGTCCGTAGAGCATCACTTCGGGTTCGAGCACAACGCCACTGGACAGACGCACACGCTCTCGGATGCGGCGGACCAGTTCGATCACGTCGGCACTGGTGGCACCGCCACGATTGATGACAAAATTGGCATGGACCGCCGAAACCTCGGCTCCGCCGACTCGCTGACCTTTGAGGCCCGCCGCGTCGATCAGGCGGCCGGCGGAATCTCCCGGCGGATTCTTGAACATGCATCCGGCGCTGGGTTCGCGGGGCTGGGTCTTGTGACGTTTGTCCCGGTAGGTGTCGATCTGTCGCCGGATGTCTGCATCGTCCGCCGGCCGCACCGAAGCGGCCCTGAGGATCGCGGCTACCGCGATCGCCGTTTCGAGTTCCGCGCAATGGCGGTAGTCCACCTGCATGGATTCCCTGCGCCTCGTTTGAAACTCGCCCGCGTGGCTCACCAGCTCCACTTCTTCGACCACATCAAACATCCATCCGCCCATGGCCCCTGCATTCATCCGAAGCGCGCCACCCACATTTCCGGGAATGCCTTCGAGGAACTCAAAACCCGCCAGACCCGCCTTGTTGGCCAGTCCGCAGAGATTCTTCAGACGCAACCCTGCACCGACTCTGACCCGATGGTCGTCGATCAACTCGAACGAGTGCCAGTACGGATGCTGGAGGCATATCACCACTGCCTCCACCCCTTGGTCAGGGATCAACAGATTGGAGCCTCGGCCCAACATCACGAAGGGCGTCTTTTCCCGATGCACCACGCGCAACATCGCCTGCAAGTCCGGTCGATGCGCGGGTTCGCAATAAATCCGGGCCGGTCCTCCGACCCGCAATGTGGTTCTGGCCGCCAGCGACTCCTCCCGGAGAACCTTGGTTTCCGGGGTGACAGCCGCACGTATCGCATGAGCCAGGAGGTCCCAGCGATGTGCCCATCGATCGTGCCCTTCGAGCGCGCGTCCAACCTGTGGAAGTGGCGGCGGAGGTGTCATGCCGATTCGGGGAGCACGCAGTTCGCCTCCGGTGGCAGGGTTTTGCCAGCGTCCGCGATCGCCTCCAGGTCCGCCACCATGAACGCAAGGGAGTCGAGCCGGTCGAGCCGGCCGAGTTGCTCGCGTTGGAGGGCACGTTTCTCCACATCCGCCAGTAACCCGAGCACGGCCGCGGTCAGTTCATCCAACCGGTCCTGCGGAATCACACTCCCGCACCCCTCCCGCGCAAACGCCTCGGCGTTGGCCGCCTGGTGGTTGTCGGCCGCCTGCGGATACGGTATGAGCACGGCGGGCGTGCCCACGCGGGCCAGTTCAGCCAGCGTGCCGGCGCCCGCGCGGGAAACAACGAGATCCGCCGCCGACATCACGCGCGACATGTGATCGGAAAACGCCGCGAACACCGCGTTAACCCGCTCGCCGGCGCCCGAACGGAGGGAGTGACTCTCCGGTGCGCCCTTGCCCAGACCGGTCAAACAATAAATCTGGACCCCGACCGCGGCGAGCGCCGGCATCTCGCGCCGCGCCCAGTCGTTGAGGACCGAGGCGCCCTGGCTTCCACCCAAAACCGCAACCACGGGCATGTCCGTCTCCAAGCCAAGTTCCTTTCGCGCCTCTCCCGCGGGTTCACGCCGGAACTCGCGACGGACCGGAAGCCCGACGGCACGGACCGCCCCCTCCCGGGCCCCGGGTAGGGTC
>Ga0154020_10009775_pt1 | contig 11031 bp, 10 predicted proteins | sample Klosneuvirus_201_FD_109709 | JGI IMG/M metagenome (GOLD analysis project Ga0154020, IMG submission 109709) | Active sludge microbial communities from wastewater, Klosterneuburg, Austria - Klosneuvirus_20160825_MG | ecosystem: Engineered > WWTP > Aerobic digester > Activated sludge | place...
GGGCGTGAAGCTGATGCCCGAAGACGTGTTCTCGCGCGCCAGCTTCGTGCTCAGTGCCAAGGTGCTCGACCCGCAGTTCCAGGGCCAGATCAAGGAACGCCTGAACAGCCGCGACGCGCTGCGGCTGGTGTCGGCTTACGTCAAGCCGGCGCTCGAACTCTGGCTGAACCAGCATGTCGACCTGGGCCGCAAGCTCGCCGAACTCGTCATCCGCCAGGCGCAGACTCGCCAGCGCGCATCGCAGAAGGTCGAGAAGCGCAAGGGCAGCGGCGTGGCCGTGCTGCCCGGAAAACTCACCGACTGCGAAAGCCGCGACCTGCTGTTCAACGAGGTCTTCCTCGTCGAAGGCGACAGCGCCGGTGGCAGCGCCAAGATGGGCCGCAACAAGGAAACGCAGGCCGTGCTGCCGCTGCGCGGCAAGGTGCTGAACACCTGGGAGGTCGACCGCGACCGGCTCTTCGGCAACACCGAGATCCACGACATCGCGGTGGCCGTCGGCGTCGACCCGCACGGCCCGAACGACGAGCCCGACTTCAGCGGCCTGCGCTATGGCAAGGTGTGCATCCTGAGCGACGCCGACGTCGACGGTTCGCACATCCAGGTGCTGCTGCTGACACTCTTCTTCCGCCACTTCCCCAAGCTGGTGGAGCGCGGCCATGTCCACATCGCGCGGCCGCCGCTGTACCGCATCGACGCGCCGGCGCGGGGCAAGCGCCCGGCGGCCAAGCTCTACGCCTTGGACGACGGTGAACTGGAGGCCGCGCTCGACAAGCTGCGCAAGGAAGGCGCGAAGGAAGGCAGCTGGAGCATCAGCCGCTTCAAGGGCCTGGGCGAGATGAACGCCGAGCAGCTGTGGGACACGACGCTGAACCCCGAGACCCGCCGCCTGCTGCCCGTCAGCTGGCAGCTGCGCGGCTTCGACGCCACCGGCACGCTGCTCGCCAAGCTGATGGGCAAGGGCGAGGCGCAGGCGCGGCGCGACCTGATGGAGCTGCGCGGCGACGAGGTGGACGTGGATGTTTAATCCGGAGCAATCCAAAGGGAACACAGATGGCCATTCTTGAGGGCATTCGCATAGAGAACTATCGGGCTCTCAAGATGGTCACGATGGGCAAGATCGCGGGTGGGCGCGATCAGCCACTGCCAAGGCTGATGGCCGTGATCGGGGCCAACGGTTCGGGCAAGTCGACGCTTCTCGATGCGCTGGGCTTCATTGGTGACAGTCTGGCCGACGGCGTGGAGTCCGCCTGTGATCGACCCCACCGCGGGGGCTTCGAGAGGCTGCGCACGCGTGGCCTGGACGAGCCGATCAAGTTCGAGATTCGTTACCGCCAATCGGCGGAGTCGAGGCCCATCAACTACTCCCTGCATGTCGGTGCAGACCGTCATGGGCGGGCTCAGGTGGTCTTCGAGCGGCTCAGGCAGGCCAGGAGCGGCGCAGAGGCGCGCGGCCGACTTTTCACCTTTCTGGAGCTCAGGAACGGGCGCGGTACCGTGTGGTCCGGCGAGGGGTCGGAAGAGCACGAGGGTGACGCCCGGCACGACATCCGCATCAGCGATCGCCAGGTACTCGGCATCGCCACCTTGGGCACGCTCGCCGACCACCCGCGGATCGCCGCGTTTCGCGAGTTCCTGTCGGGCTGGTACCTCTCGTACTTTGTGCCGCAACTCGCCCGCACGCAGCCCGTTGCAGGTTCGGACCCGCATCTGAGCCGTACGGGTGAGAACCTGGCCAACTACCTCAGATTCGTGCAACGCGAGCGGCCGCTGGCATTCCAGGGCATGCTGGACCGAATCGGCGCGAAAGTCCCCGGCATCAAGCGCATCCGTGTCGAGATTGCGCCGGACAAGCGCTTGCTGCTGGCCTTCGACGCCGAGGGCTTTGACCAACCCTTCTATCAACAGGACATGTCGGACGGCACCTTGAAGCTGCTCGCCTACATGCTGTTGATGGAGGATCCGAACCCAGCACCGCTGGTTGGCATCGAGGAGCCCGAGAACGGCCTGTACCAGCAACTGCTGGCCGTGCTGGCACAGGAGTTCAAGGCCTTCAGCCAGCGGCCGAAGGGGCCCCAGGTGCTGGTCACGACACACTCGCCGAACTTCATCGACGCGCTCGCACCTGATGAGGTCTGGCTTTTGGAGAAGCGTGCGGACGGGTTCGCCACGCTGTCGAGCGCTGCGGCAATGCCTGGCGTCAAGGAGCTCTTTCGCGAAGGTCTGCCCATGGGCAGCCTCTGGTTCAGCAATCACCTGGGCCAGACGTCCCTGGCATGACCTTCTTCGAGGTTCTCGTAGAGGGTGCGTCCGACGTTCCGGCCGTGCACGAAGTGCTGACGCGGCGATTCGGGTTGTCGGAGAACCATCTCTTCCGTGTTCACCGTCATCACGGACGGGGGAGGCTGCCCCGCGACCTGCTGGGACAGCCGGATCCCCGACGCCGCGGCCTGCTGGACCAACTGCCGGCCAAGCTGAGAGGCTGGGCGGGCCTCGGTCCTTCGGTCTGCGTCCTGGTGGTGATCGATGTGGACGACGAACCCTGCGCCGAGTTGCTGCTGCAACTGAACCGGATGCTCGAGCGGCTGCCGAGGCGTCCGAAGAGAGTGCTATTCCGACTCGCCATCGAAGAGACGGAGAGCTGGTTCATCGCGGACACCCGGGCCGTGAAGGCGGCATTCCCGCGGGCTGATGTCCGGCGCCTCGCCCGCATCCCGGCGGACGCCGTCGTCGGCGCGGCAGAACATCTGGCGCGCGCCCTGGGCAAGGACCCCGACCGTATGACCGGCGCAGACAAGTTCGGATGGGCGAGCGCCATCGCGCCCCACCTCGACCTGGTCGACCCGCCAAGTCCAAGCCTGGCGCGGCTGATCGGTGCCATCTCGCGTGAGGTCGATGGCACGGAGGGGAGGGAATGAACCAGACTCCCACCCCTGCGCCTGGACTGCCCCCGCTGCACCTGCGACCCACGATGCTGTCCGACCTGGACTACGTGCAGACGGTCGAGACCGACGCCGCCAACCGCCCCTTCATCTCGCCCTGGGAACGCACGCAGCACGAAGGCGCGCTGCGCTTCCCCGACTTCCGCCATTTCATCGTCGAGGCGGGCGTCAGCGGCAGCCGCGACGGCTTTGTCATCCTGCAGGGCTGCCGCAACCCGCACAAGAGCGTCGAGCTCAAGCGCCTGGTGCTGCAGACCAAGGGCCAGGGCCTGGGCCGGGCCTGCGTGCGGCGGCTCAAGCGTCTGGCCTTCCGCGACCTGCACGCGCACCGCTTCTGGCTCGACGTGAAGTCGCTCAACACACGTGCGCTGGCGCTGTATGCCAGCGAAGGTTTTGTCGAGGAAGGACGCCTGCGCGAGAGCGTGCGCATCTTCGGCAACGACGCCGACGGCTACGACAGCCTGGTGGTGATGAGCCTGCTCGACCGCGAATACCAGGCCCGTGTGGCGCTGGGGCTGGAAGCGGGCTGACGAGCGGGTTCTGCGGTAGGATCGACATTGACCAAGGTTGGTCAATATGGGGCGCCGCATGCAGGTCAACATCTATGAAGCCAAGACCCGGCTCTCGGAGCTGGTGGACCAGGCGCATGGCGGGGCCACGGTGATCATCGCCAAGGCCGGCACGCCGATGGCCAAGCTGGTGCCGCTGGACGCCGGGCCGAAGCGCAGGATCGTCTACGGCCTGCTCAAGGGCCAGATCGAGATTGCCGACGACTTCGACGCGCCGATGACCGACGAAGAGCTGGCCCTGTGGGAAGGCCCGATCGAGCCGTGAGGGTGCTGCTGGATACGCACATCGTGCTGTGGGTGATGCAGGACGCCGCGCAACTGGGCCCGCAGGCGCGCCGGCTCATCGACGACGCCGACGAGGTCTATGTCAGCAGCGTGTCTCTCTGGGAAGCCTCCATCAAGGCCGACCTGGGCAAGCTGAAGGTCGACATGGACCTGCTCGAAAGGCGCCTGGGCGAGATGGCCATGCTGCCCCTGCCCATGACCTGGGCCCATGCCGCCGCCTTGCGCAAGTTGCCGCGACTGCACGGCGACCCCTTCGACCGCATGCTGGTGGCGCAGGCCGTCAGCGAACCGATGCAGTTGCTGACCCACGACGCCGCGCTGGCGGGCTATACGCCGCTGGTCACCCTGATCTGAGCGCGTCACCCCTCTTACTGCGCTGGCCGCTGCCATGCCGTTTCCTGCCCCATGAACGACCTCTTCGACACCCCGCCCGCCGACCCGGCTGACACCCTGGCGCTGGCCGACTACGCCGAACGCGCCTACCTCGAATACGCGCTGAGCGTCGTCAAGGGCCGCGCGCTGCCCGACGTCTGCGACGGCAACAAGCCCGTGCAGCGCCGCATCCTGTACGCGATGTTCCGCATGGGCCTGGCCTACAGCGCCGGCGGCGGTGCGCCCAAGCCGGTGAAGAGCGCGCGCGTCGTCGGCGACGTGCTGGGCCGCTACCACCCGCACGGCGACACCGCGGCCTACGACGCGCTGGTGCGCATGGCGCAGGGTTTTTCGCAGCGCTACCCGCTGATCGACGGCCAGGGCAACTTCGGCAGCCGCGACGGCGACGGCGCAGCGGCCATGCGCTACACCGAGGCGCGGTTGACGCCCATCGCGCGGCTGATGCTCGACGAGATCGACGAAGGCACGATCGACTTCCAGCCCAACTACGACGGCAGCACCGAAGAGCCGAAGCAGCTGCCGGCGCGGCTTCCGTTCGTGCTCCTGAACGGCGCCAGCGGCATCGCCGTCGGCCTGGCCACCGAGGTGCCCAGCCACAACCTGCGCGAGGTGGCCGCGGCCACGGTTGCGCTGCTGAAGAACGAGGCGCTGAGCGACGACGAACTCTTTGCGCTGCTGCCGGCGCCCGACTTCCCCGGCGGCGGCCAGATCATCAGCCCGGCCGCCGACATCCGCGACGCCTACGCCGGCGGCCGCGGCAGCCTGAAGGTGCGCGCTCGCTGGGTCATCGAAGACCTGGCGCGTGGCCAGTGGCAGCTCGTCGTCACCGAGCTGCCGCCGCAGGCCAGCGCGCAGAAGGTGCTGGAAGAGATCGAGGAACTCACCAACCCGAAGGTCAAGGCCGGCAAGAAGGCGCTGTCGCCCGAACAGGTGCAGCTGAAGGCGGCCGTGCTGGCCGTGCTGGACACGGTGCGCGACGAAAGCAGCAAGGACGCCCCGGTGCGCCTGGTGTTCGAACCCAAGAGCCGCACCGTGGCGCAGGCCGAACTCATCACCACGCTGCTGGCGCACACCAGCCTGGAGAGCAGCGTGACCATGAACCTGACCATGGTCGGCCGCGACGGCCGGCCGGTGCAGAAGGGGCTGCGGCGCATCCTGAACGAATGGATAGGCTTCCGGCTGGCCACGGTGGAGCGCCGCACGCGCCACCGCCTGGCCAAGGTGCTGGAACGCATCCACGTGCTGGAAGGCCGGCTGCTGGTGCTGCTGAACATCGACGAGGTGATCCGCATCATCCGCAACGCCGACGAGCCCAAGCCGGCGCTCATCGAGCGCTTCAAGCTGAGCGATCGGCAGGCCGAGGACATCCTGGAAATCCGCTTGCGCCAGCTGGCACGGCTGGAAGCCATCCGCATCGAGCAGGAGCTGAAGGACCTGCGTGAACAGCAGGGCCGGTTGGAGGACATCCTCGGCAGCCCGACAGCGCTGAAACGCACCGTGATCAAGGAGATCGAGACCGACGCCAAGGCCCACGGCGACGAGCGCCGCACGCTGGTGCAGGAAGAGAAGAAGGCGGTCGCCGAGGTGAAAGTGGTGGACGAGCCGGTGACGGTGGTCATCAGCACCAAGGGCTGGGTGCGGGCCCTGAAGGGCCACGAGGTCGATCCGGCCAGCTTCACCTTCAAGCCGGGCGATGCGCTCTACGGCCACTTCCTGGCGCGCACGGTCGACCCCCTGCTGGTCTTCGGGAGCAACGGCCGTGTCTACAGCGTGGCCGTGTCGCTGCTGCCCGGCGGCCGCGGTGACGGTGTGCCCATTACCACGCTCATCGACCTGGAGCCCGGCACGCAGATCGCGCACTACGTCGCCTGCGCCGCCGACACCACGCTGCTGCTGGCCAACAGCGGTGGCTACGGCCTGCTGGCCAAGGGCGGCGACATGGTCGGCCGCAACCGCGGCGGCAAGGCCTTCCTGGCGCTGGACGCCGGCGAACGCCTGCTGCCGCCGGTGCCGGTGGCGCCCGCGCACACCCAGGTGGCCTGCCTGGCGGCCGACGGGCGGCTGCTGGTCTACCCGCTGACCGAACTGAAGCTGCAACCCGGCGGTGGGCGCGGGCTGACGCTGATGGACGTGGACGCGGCGACGCCGCTGCTGTCGGTGGCCACATTGACCGACAGCCTGAAGGTGCTGGGCAGCGGCCGCGGCGGCAAGCCCAAGGAGGAACTGCTGAAGTGGGCGGCGTTGGCCGAACACCAGGGCAGGCGCGCGCGCAAGGGGCGCAAGGTGGACGGGTTGCTGAAGGTGCTGCGGCTGCAGTAGTCGGCCTGCGATGCCCGCGGGAGTTCGTTGCTTGGCCGCGACGACCTGTAAGTTGGCGTGAGCTAGATCACGTCGCGACCCCGCACGCAAGGGGGCGGCCCCGAGTCGCGGGGTGACGTTCTAGGGGGTCCATCTGTAACGTCCTGTTATCGGCCGGCATCTCCCGGCCACTGGAACAGGAAGTCACCATGTCCCCGAAGTTTTTCCTCCGTGCCGCTGTCGCTGCCGCGATGCTGGCAACCGGGCTGGCCGCGCAGGCCGGCACGGTGACCTTGACCAGCTACAAGTACGGCCAGAACAACGTCAACGTCACGTTGTCGAGTCCCAACACGCCCAAGACCTACAACAGTGGCGCGGGTGCTTTCACCGCCACCTTGTCTGGCTTCGCGGGCTACGACGGTTCCTACGAGAGCTACTGTGTTGACCTGTACGAGTACTTCACGCCCGGCCAAGCCTACTCGGGCTACACGCTGCTGAACGCCGACAGCTACTTCGATGCCGCCAAGGCGGAAACGCTCGGCAAGCTCATCGGCTACGGCACCGGCCTCATCGGAGCCGCCGCCGCAGGCATGAAGGACGATGTGTCGACAGCCTTGCAGCTTGCCATCTGGGAAGTCGTCTACGACAGCAACGCGACGCTCGACAGCGGCCCGTTCCGGGACGGCGGCAGCTTCCGCGCCCAGGCGAACAGTCTGCTCAGCGCTTCGGCGGGCTACAGCGGCGCGATCAACTACGAACTCTTCGTGTTGTCGTCGGGTCGGCCCTTGGGCACCGCGGCAGGCCAGCAGGACCAGCTGATCTGGAAGGAATCGCCGTCACGGCGCGACCTGCCCGAGCCCGCCAGCCTGGCCCTCGTCGGCCTGGCGCTTGGCGGGGCGGCCTTCGCGTCGCGCCGCCGCCGCGCCTGAGATGCCGGGCCGCGCCGCTGGCGCGGTTCAGCCGCGGCGCCCGCGCAGCAGCAGCGCCGCCGCGGCGCCCAGCACCACGAACAGCGCCAGGCTGTAGAACTCGTAAGGCACGCCCAGCAGCGTGGCCTTGGCCTCGGCGCAGCTGGCATACGAGGCAAACACCTGCGGCAGCGCTTCGTCCAGCCCCAGCCCACGGTTGATGCGGTCGGCCAGCGTCAGTGCGCAAGAGGTGCTGGACGAGGCGACGAAGTGCTGCCACAGCGCCGTGGCCACGCCGCACAGCGCCATCACCCCCATCAGCGGGCCGCTGAACCAGCGCGCCGCGCCACCACCGGCCAGCAGCCCCGGCAGCGCGGCCAGCGCGATGGCCAGAAAGATCACCCGCTGCAGCACGCACCAGGGGCAGGGCTGCATGTCCAGCGCATGCTGGGTAAGCAGCGCGACGGCCACCCCGGCCAGCGGCAGCACCACCGCGGCCGCGCACAGCTGGCGCGGCGTCGGCGCGAAACTCATGCGACCTCGGCGATGAGTTCGATTTCCACGCAGGCGCCCATCGGCAGCTGCGCCACACCGAAGGCGCTGCGCGCATGGGCACCGATCTCGGGGCCGAACACGGCCACCAGCAGTTCGCTGGCACCGTTGGTCACCAGGTGGTGTTCGGTGTAGGTGGGCGCGCTGTTCACCAGGCTCAGCAGCTTGACGATGCGCCTGACCTGGCCCAGGTCGCCCACCGCCGCCTGCAGCGTGCCCAGCAGGTCGATGGCCACGGCGCGTGCGGCGGCCTGGCCTTCCGCCGTCGACATGCCGGCGCCGAGCTGGCCCACCAGCGGCTTGCCGTCGCGCTTGGCGATGTGGCCCGAGACGAAGACCAGCTGGCCCGTGCGCACGAAGGGCACGTAGGCGGCGGCGGGCACCGCCACCGGCGGCAGGGTGATGGCAAGGGCTTGCAGGCGTTCGGCGATGGTGGTCATGGCACTTTCGAGGGGGCTCTTGAGGGGGGCGCGGCATGCTACACCGGCCCCTAGACTGGCCCGATGAGGCTCGTCTGGGGTCCGGCGCTGCGGGGCTGTCTGCTGGCGGGCGGCTGGTTCGCCGGGCTGGCGCTGCACTTGCGCCAGCCGGCACTGTGGCCCGACGGGCAGGCCTGGGCGCTGGCGGGGGCTGCGCTGGCGCTGGCCTTGGCCGCCGGGCGCTGGCGCCATCACGCCGCTGCGGCCTTGCTGCTGGCCCTGTGTGCCGCGGCCATCGGTTTTGCCACCACCAGCCTGCGCGCGTCGCAGGCGCTGCGGGCCGGCCTGCCGCCGGCGCTGGAAGGTGTCGACCTCGTCGTCACCGGCGTCGTGGCCGAACTGCCGCGGGCCGACCTCATCGGCACGCGTTTTGTGCTCGCCACCGAAAGCGCCCTGCTGCGCGGCGCGCCCGTCGTGGTGCCGCCGCGCCTGTCGCTGGGCTGGTACCGCGGGCCCGATGGCGACACGCTGCTCAGCGGGCCGGCCGAGGACGTGCGCGCCGGCCAGCGCTGGCGCCTGCCGGTGCGCCTGCGCCGGCCGCACGGCAGCGTCAACCCGCACGGCTTCGACCTCGAGCTGTGGATGTTCGAACGGGGTCTGGGCGCCAGCGGCAGCGTGCGCGCGCGCGCCGACGCCCCGGCGCTGAAGCTGGCCGACGACGCCGGCGCGCCGGTGCAAAGGCTGCGCCAGACGCTGCGCGACGCGCTGCAGCGCCAGGTGGACGACCCCGCGGCGGCGGGCGTGCTGGCGGCGCTGCTGATCGGCGACCAGGCGGCCATCGACCGCAGCGGCTGGGAGCTCTACCGCATCACCGGCGTGGCGCACCTGATGAGCATCTCGGGCCTGCACGTCACCATGTTCGCCTGGCTGGCCGGCGGTGTGATGGGCTGGCTGTGGCGCCGCCACCCGCGGCTGCCGCTCTTGCTGCCGGCTCCGCAGGCGGCGCGCTGGGGTGGCTTGACGGCGGCCGCCGCCTACGCGCTGCTGGCCGGCTGGGGCGTGCCGGCGCAGCGCACGGTGGGCATGATCGCCGTCGTCGTGGTGCTGCGCGGTGCGGGTGTGCGCTGGCCGCTGGCGGGCGTGCTGGGGGCCGCCGCGCTGGCCGTCACGGTGGCCGACCCGTGGGCGCTCTTGCAGCCGGGTTTCTGGCTGTCCTTCGTCGCCGTGGCGCTGCTGGTGGCTTCCGAACCGGCACAGCGCCCGGTGCCGGCGACCCGGGGCTGGCGCGACGCGGCGCTCCAGGTGGTGCGGGCCGGGTTGCGCACGCAGGCCGTGGCCACGGTGGGGCTGGCGCCGCTGACGCTGGTTTTCTTCCAGCAGATCTCGCTCGTCGGCTTCGTGGCCAACCTGGGCGCCATTCCGCTGGTGACGCTGCTCGTCGTGCCGCTGGCCATGGGGGGTGTGCTGCTGCCGCCGTTGTGGAGCGTGGCGGCCGCGCTGGTGCAGGGCCTGACGACCGCGCTGCAGGGGCTGGCCGGCCTGCCGCTGGCGCTGTGGTCGGCCGCGGTCGCGCCGCCCTGGGCCGTGGCCTGCGGGCTGTTGGCCGGGGCGCTGGCCGTGCTGCCGCTGCCCTGGCGGTTGCGCCTGCTGGCGCTGCCGCTGGCCTTGCCCTTGCTTGTGCCGTCCGTCGACCGTCCGGCCGCGGGGCAGTTCGAGCTGGTGGTGGCCGATGTCGGCCAGGGCACGGCGGTGCTCGTGCGCACGCAGCGCCATCTGCTCGTCTACGACACGGGGCCGGCCTACACGCCCGAGGTCGACGCCGGCAGCCGCGTGCTGCTGCCGCTGCTGCGCGGCCGCGGCGAAACCCGGGTCGATCTGCTGATGCTCAGCCACCGCGACAGCGACCACGTCGGCGGCGCCGCGTCGCTGCTGGCCGGCGTGCCGGTTTCGGCCCTGTCCAGCTCGCTGGCCGACGAGCACCCGCTGCGGCAGGCCGCCGACGAACGTGGACTGCCGCACCGGCCCTGCGCCGCCGGCCAGCGCTGGTGGTGGGACGGCGTGGCCTTCGCCGTGCTGCATCCTGGGCCGGGTGCACCGGCGCCGGGGCAGAAGCCCAATGCGCTGAGCTGCGTGCTGCGCGTGCAGGCGGCCGATGGCGCCAGCGCGCTGCTCACCGGCGACATCGAGGCACCGCAGGAGGCCGCGCTGCTGCAGCGCCATGCCGACGCGCTGCGCAGCGACGTGCTGCTGGTGCCGCACCACGGCAGCAAGACCTCGTCCACCGCGGCCTTCCTCGACGCCGTGGCGCCCGGTGCGGCCGTGGTGCAGGCCGCCTACCGCAGCCGCTTCGGCCACCCGGCGCCGCCGGTGCTGGCGCGTTATGCCGAACGCGGCATTCACGTGCGGCGCAGCGACCGCTGCGGCGCCTGGACCTGGCTGGCGGCGCGCCCACCTGCCGACGCCGCCGCGCCCGTGGCGGGCCTGTGTGCCCGCGATGTTGCCAGGCGTTACTGGCATCATCGACCCCAAGATGACGCGGTGGCGGCGCCCTGAGGAGCCGCGCCGCAACCTCACGCGACCCCGGGTGGCCCGCCGCTTGCAAGAAGCCCTGGGTCGAACCCCGAATGCCCAGGAGCCCCCGCCCGTGTCCATCCATGTCGCGCTGAAC
>Ga0154020_10009776_pt1 | contig 11030 bp, 12 predicted proteins | sample Klosneuvirus_201_FD_109709 | JGI IMG/M metagenome (GOLD analysis project Ga0154020, IMG submission 109709) | Active sludge microbial communities from wastewater, Klosterneuburg, Austria - Klosneuvirus_20160825_MG | ecosystem: Engineered > WWTP > Aerobic digester > Activated sludge | place...
GATCAATGCTGATTTTAGAATGAATCAGTTTTGTTAAAAATTACCACCTTACAAATTCACTAAAATACTTGGTCTTAAAATCAAGAATTGTAATTGCAGATTGAGAAATTAGCCATAAATAAATACAATTTTTTGAAAAATACGGTTTTAAAATTCAATGAGGGGGGGGGATTGGAAATTTGGCAGTCGACAGCACGAAAGGGTGTTTATCATTCAATTTCGTATACATAAATAAAAAAATCTTCTTTTCAATTTCTAAATTGGTATTATTGGAATTTAACCATTCCATCCAAATATTCTGATTGATATACGGTATGCCTTTTAGCCTGCATCCATTCATAGTATGACCAGTACCACCAGATTCAGGATTTTCAAGATCATCATAAAAAATGGCAAAATTAGCAGGAGCAAGTTGATCCTTCACCCCAGTCACCTTTACGGTATCTCTTATAATATATGCCGCTTTCAGCGTATAAGGATTCCGGATACCAAGGACATATTGGTCTATCAGGTTTTTAGTTTTCTTATTTTGTTTTGAAAGGTATATTACATCTTCCTCCCCTGCTATATTGCATTCTTCCATGGAGTATGTATATAAGCTTCCTGATTGTTTGGTCCTATGCCCTTTAAAAGTAGTCACCAGTTGAACCCGTTCACTTGATACTTGTTTCTCTCCTTCTATAAATAATTCATCAGAACCACTCGCATTACCACTTCTAAAAATCATGTGTTTTGAATTCAAGGTAATGAGTTGACCAAGCTTTTGAAGTTTATGACAATCTTGATCTTGTACTGTTCTTTTCCCTTCAAGTAAGACAATGGTACCTGGGTGATCATAATCTTTTAGAAATTTGTCAAATGTCATGATTTATAATGCTGAATTACAATACTTTATAACGTATTATTCTTGTCATTAGTTTTATAAAGATAGTCAATATTTTAATCAAACATGCTATATATTTATTAATTTTGCATAACAAGTTAGGGTCCATTTAAACGTCGTTCATATCTTAAAATGTATTAAAATCAAATTCAATGACAGAAATAAAAAACATTGATGTGCCTACCCTAAAGCCAGAAGTAAAAATTGACAAATTATCTAGACAAAAGTTACTGAATCAAGTTCAAGAAGAATCACAGGTTATTGTGCACTGCTCATACACAGGAAGTTTCAATAGCGATAGAATTAGAATATGGGCATCAACATTTCTTTATGCAAAAGATTCAAATCATAAAAGTGAATTAATTCATGTTGAAAATATTACAATGTATCCAATGTGGCTTGATGTTGCAAATGGACAAACAATAAACTTCACACTAATTTTTTCAGGCCTACCCAAACATTGCAAATTGTTTGATATGGTTGAAAATATTCCAGAGCCTGGAGGTTTTGTCTTTGAGAACATTGTGAGAAATAATTCTGATGTCTATTTACTTGAGATAACATGAGAAATCTTTCAACAACAGAACAAAAGAATTCAATTTCCAAGATAAATTCGAAGTTAATTTAATTAGCTATTAATCCAACTTAACTTAAGTAAAAAAAAGTGGTTTTATTTTTGAAAAGTAAAATTCACTAAAAATAAAATGAAAAAAACAGAAGAATATTTGGACGACTACTTTGACAAATACAACAAATTAAAAAAGCAAAACGAGTTGTGGCGTCTTCGTGTAACACCACAGGAATTTCTTTTAGAAGTTGAAAGAATTAGGGCATATGGGATTGAACAAAGGAAGAGGAAATACTTAACTGAATATCACATTCAGAAAAATCAAAAAGGAATGATTGCAGTTATGCTAATGGATGCAATGACCCAAATTGAAATGAAAGAGCAATTTGATAGATTAGATATTGAGAGCAAAATACAATTTGCATTAGCAGCTCCTGAAATTCAAGAGCGATTAAAGAAAATCCAAACACCGTTGTTGTTTATTGATGTAGTAAGTATTTACAGATGGCTTTTAAGAAAGCAAATAACTTTAGACATGTTGTCAAAAGAAGTATTTGAGGAATTCAGAAACACAAGACAATATGAAGTGTACATAGAGAGATTGAATAGTCGTGTTAATAAGAATAATCCAGAATTTAAAAAGATAGCCAGATTAACGAAACAACCACCTGAAGAGATTGCCACTGCATTAGCTATGTGGCAGGATCACATGGGTACTGATGATTTCCCTGATGGCATAACCGTACAAATGATGTTTTCCGGAAAGAAGAGATATGGAAGTTTTAACCAACATTTAAATGCTCTATATACTTCGAATAAAAAAGGAGATTTAGTTACAGCGCTTAAAATGCTTTCAGAAAAAACAAACAGCATAGTAACGGCATTAAGCAAATTAGTGCCTGGACTAAAGATTGCAATACACCACACCCAAGAAGCATTCGTAAAAGCAGAGCTTGATGGTACATCAGAAACAAATCGGCAGTATTTGGCAGGTTTTTACGATAGCAAGGCAAATACCATTCACCTTAATCTTGTAAAGATGGCAGAGCATATGATTATCCAAGGGCATAGATGGCTAAATACCTTAGAACATGTAACCATTCATCTATTGCTGGGTATTATTGAAGACATCGCACCAGGGACAAGAGGTGAATTGTTTAAAGACTTACAAAGCCTGGAAAAAGAATTAATGTTAGATGGAAAATACACCGTTGAATTCGCAAGCAAATATAAAGACGAAAAATCACAACAAGAAGAAGCGGTAAATGAATTTATAGCCGATATAGCTTCAGGAAATCTTGATATAAGAGCACTTGAAAAAACAAAAATCCAAATTTTGGCCAACTTCTTTACAAAAGCGCTTTCTCAAATTGGAATAAATATTCGCCCATATGTTCGAAAAGGAGAAAGCATATTCAACCTTGCTAGACTAATACGAAGAATATTTATGGAAGGAAAGCCTATTGATTCAATAGTATCAAGGAATAAAATAGTAGAAAAACATTTCAACAAACACTTCACAATGCACCTATAAATAATGAATATTTACCAAAATGGAGCGGTGCCAAATTCATATACTTTCAATATATAACTTATTCTACTGTGCCATCAATAACACAATCATTTAGAGGCAAAAGATTTTAATATGATACAACATTTATTTATATTTTTTTGGTTTTTAATTTTCATAAATTGCAATAGGACAAAGATCAAGAATCAAAGTAAAACTGATTTTAATATTTGTACTAGTTATTCGATTAATGAAGTTTTTAATGACAGTATATTAGAGAATAATATTCGACTAGAATATTTTAATGAGTTGTCTGTAGAATCAATAATTAATAATAAAGACAAACCTTTCATAAGGCTTATGTTTTTTAATGAGACAGACACTTGCAGCATTATCACTTTTAGTATAAAAGATCATTGCTCTATCGTAGAAATTAAACGGTCATTACCGAAATATTTCAATCTAATAAATTTTGACTCAATGGAACAACACAATCTTTTTAAAACTATTGAATACAAATACATTAGGAAAGTATTAAATTTTTATAAATATGAAAGTGTTGTTAAATGTATATATAATGACTTCACTCAAATACCATCACCAAAACCTAAAAAGTATACGATATTGGAAAATTTTAATGGAACCAAATATGAAAAACTTTATTCAGATAAAGTTACATTTGACTTTGTAAATAAACTTATAGAAACATTAAATTAAAAATTAAATGAAAGCCACCCTTCTGGCGGTCAAGTTTCCAATTTGTGCACAACGAAAAGTCGGTTAAATATTTCCGATAAGAATGTAGTTTGAATCTGTAACCATCATATTCATACCTGGACTAATTATATTTTAAGGTAACTTTTGATTTTAGAATTAAAATTTATCTAACTTCGCAATTCACAAGGCAAAGAAATGGCAGTCTACAGATTATTTTTAGATGAACTAAATGATGAGAATTCATTTACTCTTAGACTTGAAGAACTGGACTTATATGGATCAGAAATTTAAAAAATATGAGTATTTAGAGTTGTCAATTTTGGATAATATGAAAAACACATTCAAAAACATGAAAAATAAATTTAACATTAAACCTGGCAATGGTGGAACACAAAAGGGAGGAGTTGCATATACTGATGGTGACACGGGAGGCTCAATGGAGACAAAAAACCAAGCTCTTTCAGAAGATGTAAAAATTGTAGACATTGGTTCCTTGCTAATTTATCTGAATTATTCAAAGCGAGATATATCAACACATGCATCTACAGTTAGGGATCTAGCTGATCCTGAAGTTATGGCTGAATCCGCCGATTTAATAGGTGATATTGGTGAACTAATATTGCAAAAAGATAATGAAGCAAATCCTAAGGATTCAAAGCTGAAATTATCACAAGATTCTTTTCATTGTAATAGATGTAATAAGAATGATCATTTTTCCAATAAAAGTGAACATCCAAATTATGATGAAAAAAGACCTTGACAAGATTTTACTGCTTTTGTTTTTGATTCTATTCTTACTAAACATAAGTTGTAAGCAAGCAAAAGTAGTTTATGGTACTGAAATCGATACAAAAGATTCTACAATATCTGTTCGAAAATTGGTAAACCACAAACTGACCGAAGAAATTATTTATTATTACCCCAATAAAGAATTAAAGTCAAAAACAAATTTTCTCAATAGAAAAAGACATGGTGTGTATGTTGAATATTATAAAAACGGTCTAATTAAAATAAAAGGAACATATAAAAACGGATACCAGATTGGAGAAAATATTCTATACTCTCCCCTTGGTGTTATTGAAGGATTAAAAATTATTGAAAGCGATAGTTTTCAAGGCGAAATTTTTAACTATTATCCTAATAAATCAAAAAGATTATATGGTCTATCTGACTTTGATTCTGAATATTATTATGCTATAAAATGGGATAGTCTAGGTGTAAAATATTATGATGAAGGAGTAGTCTTTAGTCCTTCATTAAAATGTAGTCACAATCTGGATTCCATCCCCAGCAATACTCCTGTTGAATTCTATGCTGCTGTCTCATTATTTGATAAATACAATACAATTATGAAAGCAGGCCCAAATATCAAAGAATTAAACCAACTTCCACTTGATAGACATAAAACTACTTACAGAGCATCATTTTCTAAGTTAGGTAAAGATGAAGTTGTTTTTGTTGGGGTAATGTTAGATTCATTAGGCAAGGTAATTAAAGCGGATACAACAATACTCCAAATAAATGTAATTAGATGAGAGTTGAATTAATAAATTCTAATTTAAATCCCCTGCTTGCGGTCAAGTTTCCCGACGCTTTGGTCGGGACAAGTCCCTCTTTAGCCCAACGAAAAGTAGGATAATACTTTCTTGTACTGCGCGAATTACACTTAATTGACTTTGGCCTTATTTTCAATTAATTCAATGTACTTGACTACTCTTTTCACTACACCAAATTGCTCCTTTTTCATTTCAATCCTCTTTTGAAATTATTTTTAACAAATCTAAATTAATTTGTACCACTTTAAATCCATCAATTGATATTTTATCTTTGTCTATGAAATCCGGCAAACACAATCTGTTGTTATAATGATCAATACTTGGGTAGATAGTATATGTTGTCCAGTTGGGTGTTTCGATATAAAGTTCTCCAGTCTCACTTACATAAGCTGGAATGGTACGATTTTGTAAGTTATCGCTATCCTCGTTTGGTTGTAATTCTGGTAAGATTTCAATATCCATGGTCGGTTTTGAAGGTTCAATATAGAAGTCCTTGTAATTAAACCTAATTAAATAATCTGCAAGGTCTAACCCTTGTTTCTTTTCTTCTTCGGTGGCATTACGTTCTAATAAATCTGAAACTATAAATTTTGCAATGTGTGATAGTTCTTTTGCCTTAATACTCCATTTTTCATATCCGTTAAGGTCGGGAAATAGTATAATGGTTCGCCCCTTTAAAATGCTGCATTTTTCTACGTTTAGGTTGGTAAGGCTGCCAATAGCTAACCAAATAAACTGGGGTAAATAAACGCTTGCAATTACAGCAGTTTTTTCACTTTCAACTATGGCAATTGTTTTCTTTTCGTTCCCGTTTGCGTTTATGAGGTGTTCACCAAAAAAGCATTGTTTTAGAATAAATTCAGGCTGTTTAATAAGTTTATGCACCCAATTAATATGGTTGAATGGCTCCTTTACTCTTTTCCCAGTACTAGAGTTATATAGCATTATTTTGCCAGTTCTTACATTACCCTTGGAATCCACTTGCCAAAATATACTTGCTCCCTTCCAATGTTTTGATGTGCCAATGAAATAGAGACAAACCAATTGGTTGGAAATCTCAATCCCAAAAAGTTCAATTAGGTAATTTACAAAATTGTTGGATTCATAATTTTTTAAACTACTCTTAATTAACTCAGTTGAAATAATGGAAAACTGATTAAGTTGTGGTTCAAAAATTTTTATTTTTACCTTTGGTTTGTCCCTGAATAAATCAATTGAAAAATTATTTTCTTCAAAGTATTGTTTTGGTTTGTAATGAACTCCACAACTGTCTACCCTTTCACACTTGCCAACATGATCGGCCAGATGTTCACCAGTTTCTGCATTTATATACCGGGTAAACTTTCTATCCTTATGATTACAATAAGGACAATGAAAGCGAGTGTGCATTCCCTTGTATGGCTCTAAGATGAATTTGTATTCATTTATCATAAATTGATGTTTGTAATTTGCAAAAGCATATATAGGGGTTTGCAATTCTGCAAACGTAGTAGGCTGTTTGCAAAAACATTTTGTAAACATTATTTGCATACCTGCAAACAATTGATTTTAAAAAGGTCCATTAGGTTTTAGGCTATAATACGTGTGTTTATCTTTTATACCCTTTGATAGCTTACACTGTTCTCCCAAATGATTTAATATATCAATATTATCATAGAGGATTTCTTTTAGTCTGTCTTCTATTGTGCGTTCACTTGCTCTAAATTCTTTAACTAATTTGTCAAGTAATTCACGCTTTGTCATTTCAGAACCGTCTCCTAAGCAAATTTCAATTACCTCAATCACATCTTCTTTGATAGCTTTGAGTTTCCGGTTATTAATTAAAGTAGAAACTTCACTTGGATCTGCCAAGACTAATCCCTTTGAATCTTTGCAATATCTGATGTAAAAAGGAAGGTGTTTGGAAGTACTTCTGCATTTCAAATACTTAATCCTAATAATATTGGTATCTTCTTGATTTGTATCTTTTTCAAATCCTACCTGCATAACTGTACTAGCCTTGTTCATCAATTCAGTTCCAAAATGTCCCCTTGCTTTTTCGCTTCGTGGGTTTTCATGAATCAAGCAAAGAAATATTACATTATGTTCATTAATAGCCATATTCATAAGGTCAATTAACTCCATACTCTTATCTGTCTTATTAAAATCCTCAATGCAGTCCGTTGATACATCCAATACAATAAACAAAGGGTTGTTTGTACTTTTCTTAATGTGGTTGATATATTCTTTTAACACTTGAAACCTTACTTTTCGGTTTATCTGTAATAAACTTATGTACTTAAAGTTGTTTGGATGTTCGGCTCTATCATACCCTGCATTAAGTTGTATTGATTGTAAAGCATATGGAAATTGTTCCAATAAATTCCTTTCAGTATCAACATATACTACAGTATATGTTGCATTGAAGTTTACTCTATTAAACCCTAGAAGTTCGTTTCCATTTTCATTCTTCTTTATTAAAGCTGAGCAAAAAATTTCTGCCACCCTGCTTTTATGCACTCCAGCTTGCCCCTGAATAACATTTATAGTATGTGGAAATATTACTGCATTTTCTCCTTGTCTTAGTATAGGTTTAGAAAATACTATTTCTTTTGCTTTTAATTCCTTAAGCATTTCAGTAGTTGCAAGAACCGTTTTCAATTCATCTGAAATGTCGGATTTAATGTCATTTGCCAAACTATCAAAATGTTTGCATGCATCAATTGGATCAATGTTACTGATTCCAGATTTTCCTGAGGAATTTGTATCCTTGTTCTGCTCATTTAACATAGAATTGTCGGTGGCATTCATTTCATCAGTCATTGGATACCTCCCCTTTTTTTAAATGATTTCCAAGTATAATTCCTAGCCCAGATGATAAAAAGTTCATTTTCCCTTGCTTAATCGAATTATGACAATGTGATCTTTTCATTTCATTCGATTTTTAGATTCAATACGAATTAATGATTCCAAAACTTCATCATTTCGGAATCTTATACGGCCCCCTATTTTGTGCTTTTTAAGAGAGCCTTTTCGCGACCAATCGAAAAGTGTAGTGTGGCTAATCTTTAAGAGATCACAAACCTCTTTTGCAGTAAGCCATTCTTTAGAAGTGATTTGTTGCTGTTGGGAATCCTTGATAATGGACTCTACCTTTTTGACCACACCATCAAAGTAGCTTTGAAGCTGGTCCGGGGTTATGAGAATTATTTGGTTCATATTATATTTTAATATTTTATGAACACAAAATTGAGGCTTCAGCAAGATAGGGAATCTGCTAGGGAATCTGCTAGGGAATTTTTTTTTCCCTATTTCTTCTTAAGTGTAGTAATGTTTGGTTTCTTTTTTTCTTTGTATTCTTTTATAGGTTCCAAATTACATTCCCTTAAAATTCGCTTCATTTCCTTTACAGCAGGTCCTGTAAAAGGATTATCTTTTTTGGGATTGGAGTAATTTTTACAAAAGGGATCAAGATCTGGAAAAGTTAAATAGTCATTGATATAATTAAAATTTTCAACACCAATTACGTGACCTATTAGCCTTGCCAAATTCATTCTCGAATAACCAAGAACACTTTCCTCTATTCTTTTTTTCAATAGTTCGAAAACACCTAACTCATAAAGTAAAACTATTTTTGCGGTTAAACTTTTGGCAAGTTTATCAATTTCATCACTTTGGATTGATATGATATTATTTTCATTATTCGACATTGCAACATTACTTAAAGAAACAGCAGGAAAAGTTGTTGATTCCGCTAATACAACACCAACAAGTTTTACCTTTAGCTTTAATAATTCAATGGAATAGCTATACTCTAAATTGTTTCCAGCTTCAATTGCGATTGTTTCAATTTTTAATTGCGTATGCAGATTAGTCAAATATTCAAACTTCGAAGTTGGATTTTCAAAATTATTTAGTTTTTCAATTAGTTCTTTTCCAAACTTATTTAGATCCCGTTGATTTTTATACTCATTATAATCAATTGTTATTTGATCTTGGTCCTTTTTATCAGTAAATTTTAAAGGGGCTTCAATTAGATACTTTATTTTCCAATCCAAGTTCAAATCCAAAAATAATTCGGATTTCTTAAAATCTCCATAACTTTGAAAATCTTTAAGATTGTTGGCAATTCCTCTATAGATATCCATATATTCCATATATACTTATTTAAAAAATTCATTTTCAGCCATTCTCTTAACACTCTCCTCTTTAGGCACACAGATATATTTCAAAAAACTACTTTCTGTTTTATGACCAGTGATTTTCATGATATCAATGGGCAACATGTTCCTTAAGTACATATGCGTAGCTGCAGTCCTTCTTGCTGTATGGGTTGTTATTAGCTCAAATTTTGATACTGTTCTTATTTTGGTTTCTCCGCCTATTATTTCCTTTTTTTCTATTGGAGAATCGATTCCGGCCAATTGGGATATTTGCTTAATGTATTCATTTACTTTTTGCTCAGAAAGTTTTGGGGCTTGATAATCGTATTTCTTAATGATTTCCATCATTTCAGATTTAATAGGGATAATAACTTCAATTTTCGTTTTTTGAGTAATGATAGCGATTACGGTTTCTCGAAAGTGAATCTTTCTCAAGCGCTTTAAATCACTGAATCTTAAAGCAGTGTAGCATCCCATTAAGAACACGTCCCTGGCTTTGTCCCATGCAGGATGCTTGGATAGGTCTAATTTTTCAAGTTTTTCAACCTCTTCAAAAGTTAGTGCAATATTTTCAATTTCGCTTTTAAGCGCTTTAAAATATTGTTTTCTAAATTCCAAGTTTGTATGGATTCCATCATCCATTGCAGCTTGAGCTATTACCTTTAAATGTTTGATCATCTTACCTACGGTGTCCCACTTATATTTTCTAGCATTGAAATAATGTAAAACCGCATTGTAAAAATTCAATCCCATTTCCTCCCAGCTATATTTATGCTTTTGGGTCTTTTCAAATTTGATCCATTGATTCAGGAAGGAAGTATAGTTTTTTATGGTTTGAGGGGTATATCTTTTATTGCTTTGACTTCCAGAACGTATGGTCCGTTTACCATTTTTGATTTCTTGGATAAATTTTTCAGCATAGGTTTGGATTAAATTTAACCCTTGGACAGGTATTCCTTGTGTTCCGTTAATATTCAATTTAGGACGATCTTCAATAATCTTTCTAGAATTCCCGACCTTGGCATCTAAATATTGCCTTAGATCGCTCAATTGGATTTCAGTATTTTGAATTTGCGCATTTGAGATAAACATTTCAACCCCAATGCATATGTTTTCAATCCGGGTCCTTACATTATTGATCTTGGTCTCAATGTCCGGGATCTCCTGCTTATAATCCTTGATGATCGGCTTTGATCTGGTTGGTCTTTGGGTACTTTCATCCCATAATTCAGGAAATATATTCAAACCTACACCATAAGTAAACCGAGTTCCATTCAAATAACATTTATATAATAATGCGGTTGGTTTGGTCTGGTCCTTTGATTTAAGTTCAAAACTATGTTTCATGCTTCCTAAATAATACCGCTAATATAATAAACTTTATTTAGGTGCGGTCCTAGGTGCGGTTTTTACTTTATTCTTCTTGCTCTAACTTTATACGGAATTTTTAAAAAAGCTTTGTAAGTGCCTGACAATCAGCCTAAAATAAAAAATCCCCTTATCCGGTTGAATAAGGGGAAATACGATATTTGTGATCTGTTTGGGATTCGAACCCAAGGCCCACGGCTTAAAAGGCCGATGCTCTACCAGCTGAGCTAACAGATCAGAGGAATACGTTTTTTTGTAAAACGAGTGCAAAAATATATTGCTCTAA
>Ga0154020_10009778_pt1 | contig 11029 bp, 10 predicted proteins | sample Klosneuvirus_201_FD_109709 | JGI IMG/M metagenome (GOLD analysis project Ga0154020, IMG submission 109709) | Active sludge microbial communities from wastewater, Klosterneuburg, Austria - Klosneuvirus_20160825_MG | ecosystem: Engineered > WWTP > Aerobic digester > Activated sludge | place...
CGGCGGCGCCGGCAGCGACACCACACGCCCGCCCTTCAGCGGCGCGCTGGCGCCGGCCAGCACGGCCAGCGCGGCCTCGGCTTCGGCGCGCGTGCCATGGCGGCTCAGCACGAAACCCGGCGCCAGTTCGGGCGGCGCCTGCAGCAGTTCGAATGCCAGGCCCAGCCGGCGCAGTTCGGCCTCGCGCGTGCGGCGCGCGGCGGCCTCGGGCACACGGCCGGCGTAGACCAGCCACCGCGGCGGCAGCGGCGCTTCCTCGCGCAACCAGCTGCCGGCGGGCCAGCTGGCCGGCGTCAGCGCGGTGGCCAGCAGGGCCTCGGCGGCGACGATGTCGTCCTCGCCCAGCGGCCCGGCTTCCATGCAGCGCGCGGCGGCCGCGCGGGCGGCCACCACGGCGGCGCTGGCCGCCCCGGGCGGCAGCACGCGCACCCGTTCGGGGTTGAGCTGCGCCGTGATGCGCTCGGGTTCGTGTTCGCCGTGGCGCGGCGCAGGAAAACCCGGCGCCAGGCCGCCGCGGGTCCAGGCGAAAAAGGCCAGGTTGGCCAGCAGCAACAGCGCAACGGCGGTGCGCAGCATCATGCCGCCGCCGACGGGTGCAGCCGCACGCTGACCTCGCCGCTGACCACCAGGTGCACGCCGCCGGCCAGCACACGCAGCGCGCCGCGCTCGTCGACGCCGTCGGCCACGCCGGCGGGCACCTCGGCCAGCGTGGTGGTCACGGCCTGGCCGCGCAGCAGGTCGCGCCGCGCGTAGGCCGCCACGTTCGGGGCGAAGCCGTGGGCCTGGAAGTCCAGCAGCGCGCGCACCAGCGCTTCGGCCACGCAGGCCAGCACGTCGGGGGCGCCGATGCCGGGCCGCAGTTCCTGCAGGCTGGCGTAACCGTGCGGGAAATCGGGCACCGGCTGCGGCAGCACGTTCAGGCCCACACCCACGACACACATGCGGCGCTGGCCGACGCTGACGGTCTCGATCAGGATGCCGCCCAGCTTGCGGCCGCGGCCCGGCGCGGCCGGGTCGTCCACCAGCCAGAGGTCGTTCGGCCACTTCAGGCGCAGGCGCGGCGGCGCGCCGGCACCGGCCTGCGGCAGCGGCTCCAGCGCTTCGGCCAGCGCCAGGCCGACGGCCAGCGACAGCCCCGACCAGTCGGCCGGCGCCAGCGGCAGTGCCAGCGAGAAGGTCAGCGAGGCACCCGTGCTCGACACCCAGTCGCGCCCGAGCCGGCCGCGGCCGCGGGTCTGCTGTTCGGCCACCAGCAGGCAGGGCTGCACGTCGGCACCACGGCGGCCCAGCGGCGTCGGGCCGCCGGCCACGGCGCTGTCGAGTTCACCGGGGCGGCTGATCGGTGCGTCGCGGTCGCCGCCCAGCACACGCGCACGTTCCAGCAGCACGGTGTTGGTCGACTCGGCGCGGGCCAGCACTTCCACGCTCAGCCCCGGCAGCAGCGGCTGCAGCTGCTGCCACAACGCCTCGGCGCCCCAGTGCAGGTGGACGTTGGCGTTCATGTCGTCGCGCACGCTCAGCGTTTGGGCGCCAGCATCGTGCCGCGGCAGCGCGGGCTGCCGCAGCGGCAGGCGTATTCCCGCTTCAGCCTGGGCGTGTAGCGCTCGTCGATGACCAGGCCGTAGTCGTAGAAGAGCTCTTCGCCCGGCTTCAGCCTGCGCAGCGCGTGGATGAAGACGCGGCCGTCGCTTTCCTCGGCCTTGCAGTTCGGGTCGCAGGCGTGGTTGATCCAGCGCGCCGCGTTGCCGCCCACCTTGGCGTCGATGACGTGGCTGCCGTCGTCGAGGCTGAAGTAGAAGGTGTGGTTGGGGTCGGCCGGGTCGTGCGGATGGCGGCGCAGCGCCTCGGGCCAGCCGATGACCTCGCCCTTGTATTCGATGATGCGTTCACCCCGGGCGATGGGCTGCAGCGCAAACACGCCCTTGCCGTGCACGCCGCTCTTGCGGACCTGGATGCGGCGCGGGTCTTTCGGGGCCACTTTCGTGGCGGCTTGCGGGGCTTTGCGCATTGGGTACATTGAAATCGTACGAGCGCGCGCAGGTGCGTGTGCAGGTGCGCGCGAGAACGGCGGCATTGTAGGCAGGGCCGCCTGCCGCGCGGCGCAGGTTAGATTCCCAGGGAACCATGAGCAAAACCATCATCATTGCCGAGAAGCCCAGCGTGGCGCAGGACATCGTGCGTGCACTCACCCCGGTGGCGGGCAAGTTCGAGAAACACGCCGACCACTTCGAGAACGAGCAGTACGTCGTCACCAGCGCCGTGGGCCACCTGGTGGAGATCAAGGCGCCCGAGGAATACGACGTCAAGCGCGGCAAGTGGAGCTTCGCCCACCTGCCGGTGGTGCCGCCGCACTTCGACCTGGCGCCCATCGACAAGGCCAAGTCGCGGCTGAACGCCGTCGTCAAGCTGGTCAAGCGCAAGGACGTGACGGCCATCGTCAACGCCTGCGACGCCGGGCGCGAAGGCGAGCTGATCTTCCGCCTCATCGTGCAGTACGCGGCCGACAGCGAGAAGAAGCCGACCACCGCGGCCAAGCCGGTCCGGCGCCTGTGGCTGCAGAGCATGACGCCGCAGGCCATCCGCGACGGTTTCGCGCAATTGCGCAGCGACGCACAGATGCAGGGCCTGGCCGACGCCGCACGCAGCCGCAGCGAGGCCGACTGGCTGGTGGGCATCAACGGCACACGCGCGATGACGGCCTTCAACAGCCGCGACGGCGGCTTCTTCCTCACCACCGTGGGCCGCGTGCAGACGCCCACGCTGTCCATCGTGGTCGAGCGCGAGGAGAAGATCCGCAAGCATGTCTCGCGCCCCTACTGGGAGGTGAAGGCCAGCTTCGACGCGGTGGCCGGCCAGTACGAGGGCAAGTGGTTCGACCCGAAGTGGAAGAAGGACGCCGACGATCCGGAAGCGCGGTCCGACCGGCTGTGGAACGCCGCCGACGCCGAAGCCATCGCCGCCGCGGTGCGCGGCCAGCCGGCGCTGGTGACCGACGAGGCCAAGCCCAGCACGCAGGCCAGCCCGCTGCTCTACGACCTGACGACGCTGCAGCGCGAGGCCAACTCGCGCTTCGGCTTCAGCGCCAAGACGACGCTGGGCCTGGCGCAGGCGCTGTACGAGAAGCACAAGGTGCTGACCTACCCGCGTACCGACAGCCGAGCGCTGCCCGAGGACTACCTGGCCACCGTGAAGGACACCTTCACGATGCTGGCCCAGGAAGACCTGCCGGGCCCGCTGCGCGAGCTGGCCACGCACGCGAAGAAGGGCCTGAAGGAGGGCTACGTCAAGCCCACCAAACGCGTGTTCGACAACACCAAGGTGTCGGACCACTTCGCCATCATCCCCACGCTGCAGGCACCGAAGTCGCTGACCGACATCGAACTGAAGCTCTACGACCTGGTCGTCAAGCGCTTCCTGGCGGTGTTCTACCCGTCGGCGGAATTCATGGTCACGACGCGACTCAGCAAGGTGCAGCACGCGGGGAAGGAATACGTCTTCCAGACCAACGGCAAGGTGCTGGTGAACGCGGGCTGGCTGGCCGTCTACGGCAAGGAGGCGCAGGACGACGATGCCAACCTCGTCGCCGTGGCGCCGGGCGAGCAGGTCAAGGTCGAGCACGTCGACGTGAACGCGCTGAAGACCAAGCCGCCGGCGCGCTACACCGAAGCCACGCTGCTGAGCGCGATGGAAGGCGCGGGCAAGCTGATCGAGGACGAGGACCTGCGCGACGCGATGAAGGAAAAGGGCCTGGGCACGCCGGCCACGCGTGCGCAGACCATCGAAGGCCTGATCGCCGAGAAGTACATGCTGCGCGACGGCCGCGAGCTGGTGCCCACGGCCAAGGCCTTCCAGCTGATGACGCTGCTGCGCGGCCTGGCCATCGAGGACCTGACGCGCCCCGACCTCACGGGCAACTGGGAATACCAGCTCGCCGAGATGGAACACGGCCGGCTGAGCCGCGAGACCTTCATGGCCGAGATCGCCAAGATGGCCGAGCGCATCGTCAAGAAGGCCAAGGAGTACGACCGCGACACCATCCCGGGCGACTACGCGACGCTGGCCGTGCCCTGCCCGAACTGCGGCGGCGTGGTGAAGGAGAACTACCGCCGGTTCAGCTGCACCGGCGCCGATGGTGCGGCCGAGGGCTGCGGCTTTTCCATCACCAAGATCCCGGCCGGCCGCGCCTTCGAAACCGCCGAGGCCGAAGCGCTGATCCGCGACAAGCAGATCGGCCCGCTGGAAGGCTTCCGCAGCAAGGCCGGCTGGCCCTTCACGGCCGAGATCAAGCTGGCCTTCGACGACGAGATCGCCAACTGGAAGCTCGAGTTCGACTTCGGCGACGACGCCAGGAACGCCGAGGGCGACGGCGAGCCGGTCGACTTCTCGGGCCAGCAGAGCCTGGGCCACTGCCCCAAGTGCAAGGGCCGGGTCTTCGAGCACGGCAGCAACTACGTCTGCGAACACGCGGTGGGCGCGCACGTCACCTGCGACTTCAAGACCGGCAAGATCATCCTGCAGCAGCCGGTGCCGCACGAGGAAGTGACGAAGTTGCTGGCCACCGGCAAGACCAGCCTGCTGGAGAACTTCGTCAGCAACAAGACGCGGCGCAAGTTCAAGGCCTTCCTGGCCTGGGACGCGAAGGAAGGCAAGGTGGGCTTCGAGTTCGAGCCGCGCGCCGCCAAGTTCCCGCCCAAGGCCGGTGCGGCGGCGAAGAAGGTGGCGGCAAAGAAGGCTGCGGCCTGAACCAGGCCGAGCGACGGCGGAGCGCCCCCTGGACGGCACCGATTGGCCCTGCCTGCGCATGCACGGCACCGGCAGCCTGCTGCTCGTGGCGGTGACCCCCAACGCGCCGCGCACGCAGGCCGACGGCCTGCACGACGGCTGCCTGCGCGTGCGCCTGCACGCACCGCCGGTGGACGGCAAGGCCAACGACGCGCTGGTGGCCTGGCTGGCCGCCGAACTGGGCCTGCCGCGACGCGGCGTGCAACTGCTGCGCGGTGACACGGCGCGCCGCAAGCAGCTGGCCATAGACGCCGCACCGGCGGCCGTCGCAGCCTGGCTGACCGCCGTGCTGACGGCGGCGTGAGCCCCCCGGTCAGCGCCCGCCACCCCCCGCCGCGCCACGGAAGCCGCACCCCATGACCGCCGCCGTGCTGGCCAAGCTGCTGGCCATGTTCTTCACCGTTGCGCTGGGCTGGGTGGCCGGCCGCCAGGGCTGGCTGGGCCGGCTGCACACGCGCCCGGCCGACCTCGAACCGCCGCCGGCCGACCCCGGCGTGCCGGTGCGCCCCGACGCCGACCCGGCGCGGGTGCTCGGCAACCTGGCCTTCTTCCTGTTCGTGCCGGCGCTGCTCTTCCGCACCACGGCGCGGCTGGACCTGGCGCAGATGCCCTGGCGCACGCTGTTCGCGTTTTTCGTGCCGGTGCTCGTGGTGCTGTTCGCGGTCTACCTGTGGCAGCGCCGCCATGCGGCGCGCGACGGCACCGCCGCGCCCGCGGTGCGCGCCATCACCGCCAGCTTCGGCAATTCGGTGCAGGTGGGCATCCCGTTTGCCGCGGCGCTCTTCGGCGAGGCGGGGCTGGCCATCCACATCGCGCTCGTCAGCCTGCACGCGCTGGTGCTGCTGACGCTGCTGACGGTGCTGGTGGAACTGGACCTGGCGCGCGACCCCGCACGCCACGCCCAGGCGCCGGCGCTGCTGCGCACGCTGGCGCTGACGGCGCGCAACACCGTCGTGCACCCCGTCGTGCTGCCGGTGCTGGCCGGCCTGGCCTGGAACCTCACCGGCTGGGGGTTGCACCCGGTGGTCGACGAGAGCCTGGCCACGCTGGCCACCGCCGTGGTGCCGGTGTGCCTGGTGCTCATCGGCGTCACGCTGGCGGCCTACGGCGTGCGCGGGCAGGTGCGCGGCGCTTTCGGCTCCAGCGTGCTGAAGCTGCTGGTGCTGCCGGCCGTGGTGCTGGCCGTGGCCCACCTCGGCTTCGGCCTCGCCGGGCTGCCACTGGCCGTGGTGGTGGTGTTTGCCGCACTTCCCGCAGGCAGCAACGCACTGATCTTCGCGCAGCGCTACGAAACGCTGCAGGCCGAGACCACCGCGACGATCGTGCTGTCGACGGTGGCCTTTGCGTTCACGGCCTCGTTCTGGATCGCGGTGCTGCGCGTGGTGGCACCTTAGCCCCGTCACGGCCGACATGGCCCTCACGCCGGACCGAGGGCTCTGGGTCGGCCTGACCGCGCCCTGCCGATTGGCGACAATCCGGACGCCATGGACACCACCTCTGCTCGCTCTGCCTCCGCCGCCGCTTCCGACATTCCCGCCCTGATGGCCCGCATGGGTGTCGCCGCACGTGCCGCGGCCACGGTCATGGCCGCGGCGTCCACGGCGGCCAAGAACGCCGCCCTGCTGGCGCTGGCGCGCCGCCTGCGCGACGCCGGGCCGGCGCTGCAGCGGGCCAACGCGCAGGACCTGCAGGCCGCGCGCCACGCCGGCCTGGCCGAACCGCTGGTCGACCGCCTGAAGCTCGCGCCGGCCGTCATCGCCACCGTGGCCGAGGGCTGCGAGCAGCTCGCCGCGATGCCCGACCCCATCGGCGAGATCACCGGCGTGAAGCGCCGCCCCAGCGGCATCAGCGTGGGCCGGATGCGTGTGCCGCTGGGTGTCTTCGGCATGGTCTACGAGAGCCGGCCCAACGTCACCATCGAAGCCGCGTCGCTGGCCATCAAGAGCGGCAACGCCGCCATCCTGCGCGGCGGCAGCGAGGCGCTGCACTCCAACCTGGCGCTGGCCCGGCTGGTGGAGCTGGCGCTGGTCGAGGCCGGCCTGCCGCCCACCGCCGTGCAGCTGGTGCCCACCACCGACCGCGCCGCCGTGGGCCGGCTGATCGCGATGCCCGAGTACGTCGACGTCATCATCCCGCGCGGCGGCAAGGGGCTGATCGAACGCATCAGCGCCGAGGCCAAGGTGCCCGTCATCAAGCACCTCGACGGCAACTGCCATGTCTACGTCGACGCCGAGGTCGACCTCGATCTCGCGGTGAAGGTCACCGACAACGCCAAGACGCAGAAATACAGCCCCTGCAACGCCGCCGAGAGCCTGCTCGTGCATGCGGCGCAGGCGGCGGCCTTCCTGCCGCGCATCGGCGACGTCTTCGTCGCCAAGGGCGTGGAGATGCGCTGCTGCGCCCGCGCCGCGGCGCTGCTGGGCCCGCGCCCGAAGGTGCTGCGCGCCAGCGAGGAGGACTGGGCCACCGAGTACCTGGCGCCCATCATCAGCATCAAGGTGGTGGACAGCCTCGACGAAGCCATCGCGCACGTCAACCGCCACGGCTCGCACCACACCGACGCCATCCTCACGACGAACCACCCCAACGCCATGCGCTTCCTGCGCGAGGTCGACTCGGCCAGCGTGATGGTCAACGCCAGCACCCGCTTCGCCGACGGCTTCGAATACGGCCTGGGCGCGGAAATCGGCATCAGCACCGACAAGTTCCACGCCCGCGGGCCGGTGGGGCTGGAAGGGCTGACCTCGCTGAAGTGGCTGGTGCTGGGACAGGGCGAAGTGCGCCGATGAGCGCCGCCGCGGCGCCCGGAGGCGGCCGATGAACGGGCAGCAGATCGGCCTGCTGGCGCTGGCCGCCGTGCTGATGTTCTGGGCCGTGGGCGCCTACAACCGGCTGGTGCTGCTGCGCAACGCCATCGCCGGGGCCTGGGCCAAGGTCGACGAGGCGCTGCACCAGCGCGGCACGGCCGCGGCGGCGCTGCAGGCCGCGCTGCGTGAGCCGCTGGCCGCCGAGCAGGGGGCGCTGGACGCCTGGCAGGCGGCACTGGCCGAGGCCGCACGTGCCGCCGCCACGATGGACGCGAAGCCCGTCGTCCAGGCCCACGCGGTGGCCTGGGTTGCGGCCGAGGTGGCGCTCTCGGCGGCCGCCAGCCGCGTCTTCGCGCTGCTAGAGCAGCAGGCCGAACTGCGCCAGGGCGAGCCGGTGGCCGGCCAGGTGCGGGCGTGGAACGACGCCAGCCAGCGCCTGCGCTTCGCGCGCCAGCTCTTCAACGAGGCGGCGATGCCCTACGACGAGGCCATCACCACCTTCCCGACCCGCCTGCTCGTGCGCGCCTTCCGCTTCGAAGCCGCGGGGCGTCTGTAGCGGCCGGCGCGCGCTACGGCTGGCCGACGATCGACGCCGTGGCCATCAGTTCCTCGAACAGCGCCAGCGAGACGCGGCCCGACACCGTGAAGGGGTCGAGCGTGGGCTTCTCGGAATACTTCAGCAGCAGCGCCGGGTTCAGGCGCGACATGTTCACCTGGCCCATGCTCCAGCCGGCGAAGCGGCGTTCGCCGATCTCCTCGTAGCACAGCAGCGTCACGTCGGTGTGGCGGCTGTCGGTGGCGATGCGGTTGTAGAGCGTGTTGACGGCGTCGCGGCCGCCTTCGAGCACCTGCAGGAAGATGCCTTCGCTGAAACACAGCACGCCGGTGACGCCGGCCTCGGGGTTGTTGGCCTTGCTCTTGCGCAGGATGGCGACCAGTTCGTCCTGGTCGACCGACGGCACGGCGCGGCTGGCGTAGAGAAGTCTGACGAGCATGGGAAAGCCCTCGGGAACGGTGTTCAGTTCTGCTGCTTGCGCGGCAGCAGCGAGAGGAACTCGCGACGCAGGTTGGCGTCCTTCAGGAAGGCGCCGCGCATCACGCTGTTGACCATCGCGCTGTCGGTGTCCTTCACGCCGCGCCAGTGCATGCAGAAGTGGTCGGCCTCCATCACGATGGCCAGGCCGTCGGGGCGCACGCGTTCCTGCAGCTCGTTGGCCAGCATCGTCACCGCCTCTTCCTGGATCTGCGGCCGGCTCATGATCCAGTCGGCGATGCGCGCGTACTTGCTCAGGCCGATGAGGTTGCTGTGCTCGTTGGGCAGGATGCCTATCCACACCTTGCCGAAGATCGGGCACATGTGGTGGCTGCAGGCGCTGCGCACGGTGATGGGGCCGACGATCATCAGCTCGTTCAGGCGCTCGACGTTCGGGAACTCGGTGACGCTGGGCATGGGCACGTAGCGGCCGCGGAAGACCTCTTCGAGGTACATCTTGGCCACGCGCTGCGCCGTTTCGTTGGTGTTGTGGTCGCTGTCGGTGTCGATCACCAGCGCCTGCAGCACGTCCTGCAGCTTGGCCGCCACCTCGGCCTTCAGTTCGGCCAGTTCACCTTCGCGGATGAAGGCCGCGATGTTGTCGTTGGCGTGGTGGCGGCGCCGCGCCTTCACCAGGCGGTAGCGGATGCGCTGGCTGGCGGGCAGCGCGGCCAGTTCTTCCTCGCTGCGGAAGATCGGCGTGTCGTCGGCGGCGGCAGGGGCGGGCTTGCGCGGCATGCGGTCGGTGTGTCAGGGCAGGGCTGCGCATTGTGCGCCGCCGGCGCCAACCGTGCGGGCGCCGGGCCATGCGGCGGCCCGGCGGGCGCCCGGCGCCCGACTAGACTGCCGCGCATGAGCCCGACCCCTGCGCCGTCTTCCGCCGCCGGCGCACCGCCGCTGGCGCGCCTGCTCGAGCACACCGCCGACGCGGTGCAGGCCGTGCGCGGCGGCAAGTCGCTCACCAACGTGCTGACCCGCTGCCCGGCCGAGCTGCGCCCGGGCGTGCAGTCGCTCAGCTTCCACACGCTGCGCTGGCTGGGCAGCGCCACCGAGGTGCGCGCGAAGCTGGCGCCGAAGACGCCGCCGCCGGCGGTGGACGCGCTGCTCGTCACCGCGCTGGCGCTGCTGTGGCCGGTGGCCGGCGAAACGGCCCCCTATGCCGAGCACACGCTGGTCGACCAGGCCGTCGGCGCCGCACGGGTGCGCACGCCGGCGGCGGCGAACTTCGTCAACGCCGTGCTGCGGCGTTTCCTGCGTGAACGCGACGCGCTGGTGGCGGCGGCCCGCCACAGCGCCCTGGGCGCCTACAACCACCCGCTGTGGTGGGTGGAACGGGTCAAGCACGACTGGCCGCAGCACTGGCAGGCGCTGCTGGCCGGCGCCAACCAGCGCCCGCCTATGACGCTGCGCGTGAACGCGCGCCGCGGCACGGGCGCCAGCTACGTCGGCGGGCTGGCGTCGCTGGGCCGCGCCGCCACGCTGCTGGACGACCCCGAGGGCACGGCGCTGGGTGGCGGCCAGACCGTCGTGCTGGCCCAGCCCTGCGCCGTCCACCAACTGCCGGGTTTCGCCGAAGGCGAGGTCAGCGTGCAGGACGCCGCCGCGCAGCGCGCCGCGCGCCTGCTGCTGGGCGGCGCCGGCCCGAAGCCCGGCGAAGGCGGCCCAGGCGCGCCAGGGCTGCGCCCCGGTGCGCGTGTGCTCGACGCCTGCGCCGCCCCCGGCGGCAAGACGGCGCACCTGCTGGAACTGGCCGACCTGGACCTGCTGGCGCTGGACAGCGACCCCGTGCGCCTGGCACGCGTGCAGGAGAACCTGAACCGCCTGCAGCTCAAGGCCGAGCTGAAGGCCGGCGACGGCCGCCTGCCGCAGACCTGGTGGGACGGCCGGCCCTTCGACGCCATCCTGCTCGACGCGCCCTGCACGGCCAGCGGCATCGTGCGCCGCCACCCCGACGTGCGCTGGCTGCGCCGGCCCGACGACATCCAGGCGCTGTCCCGCATCCAGGCCGAACTGCTGGATGCGCTGTGGCCGCTGCTGGCCCCGGGCGGGCGGCTGCTGTACGCCACCTGTTCGATCTTCCCGGCCGAAGGACGGCAGCAGATCGACGCGTTTTTGCAACGGCAGCCCCCCGGCAGCGCCCTGCTGCAACCCCAGTCGCCGGGGCATCTGCTGCCGCTGCCCGACAATCCCGGGCCAGGGGCCCCGGGCCGCGGCGCCGCGCTGCAGGACGGCTTCTACTACGCGCTGATCCAGAAGGCCCGCGGCCCCTAGAGACACCACCCCCCACCCGCCCCATGCCCCTGCCGACGGTCCGCCGCTACACCATGCAGGGCCTGCTGCAGGGGTGGCTGCGGCTGGCCTTGGCGGCCGTGCTGCTGGCGCTGGGCATGGCGCCGGCGGCCCGCGC
>Ga0154020_10009780_pt1 | contig 11027 bp, 11 predicted proteins | sample Klosneuvirus_201_FD_109709 | JGI IMG/M metagenome (GOLD analysis project Ga0154020, IMG submission 109709) | Active sludge microbial communities from wastewater, Klosterneuburg, Austria - Klosneuvirus_20160825_MG | ecosystem: Engineered > WWTP > Aerobic digester > Activated sludge | place...
ATGGTGTGTCCTATAAACCGGGCTGGGAGTCTACTCCGAGTTCCCGAAAAACGATAGGGCACGATTGGTCCGGCCAGCAGCGCGGAGTTTCCGACGAGAAATCACCTGCCAACAGCCTCTTGCGGCGACTCATGACAAAGGGCAGGCGCATCTAGTACCCTGTCCCAAATGTTTTACTATCCATCCTGTCCGAAGCCTCCCGGTGTCCGGCGATGCCGCTTGGGGGGGCAGCTCAGCGACGGGCTGCGAGCTTTTCTGTTCTTGGCGCTGTGTGCTCTTGTGGCGCTAAGCTCAGGGCCGGCGCGGGCCCAGACCCGGATGTTTCGCCCCTCTGCGGCCACCGTCGGGACCAACGGCAAGCACTGCCTCGATGAACAGAAGCGCAAGCTGATGCTCGAGCACTTCATGGGCGGGTCGATCAACCCGCTCGGTATCGAGAACCAGCTGATCCTGACCTACTGCATTCCGTTCATGGAGAAGCCGGGCATTCTGTTTGACTACAGCAAGTTCGAGTTCGGAATCGCGAACTATATCTCGCCGACGCACTTTCACTTGGGACCGACGCTGAAGTTTGCACCGCTGTCGTTCCTGATTCTGCGCGCCGAAGTGACCGGCTTTTACATCTGGCCGATTCCTCTCCAGGGCGCCGGCTATATCGAGACCAAGGGCTACAGCGACTTCGACAGAAGCACAGTCAGCCCGGCGCTCGGGGTCGCCAAGGACATGTACGGCATCCGCACGGTGCTCGGCGTGACGCTCCAGGGATCACTCCCCCTCGGCAAATGGGTTGACCTCCTGATCGTAAACGGACTAAGTGGCGAATACTGGAAGGTCGCCAACGGAGACTTCGCGTCGAAGTTCTGGTACGTCGCCAAGCTCGACGGCATCATGGACGGCACCGGCGACTGGGCGCTCATCAACAACGCCGCGCTACTGTTCTCGATCAAACCGCACCGCAACCACGCCATTCGCGTCGGTGTCACCGATAACTTGCTGTACATCCCCGGCAGCGCCTACATCGGCAACATCGCCGCCGGCCTCCTCGCTTGGTCCGTCAACAACCTCCAGGATCTCGCCAAGAGCTTCGCGTTCTTTCTGCGCGTCGGAACCTTCACCAATCACGCGTTCCGGTCCGGCATCACGCTAGCGGGCGGCCTCGACATCACCTATGAGCTATCAAGCAAGCCAACCCGTCGGGTGATAGAAGAGCAAGCGGCCCCGCCACCGGATGCGGCGAGCGCGACCACGACGACTCTACCGACTGACCCCGCGGCGCCAGCAGGTACTCCGGCGACCGACGCCACTTCACCCGGCACTACGGCGGCCCCGACTGCGGAGGGACAGAAATAATGAACCGCCCAAGCTCCAAAAAGAGGTCTGTCGCTGCGCTGCTCCTTGGCACCGTGCTCGCGGCCAGCAGCCCGGCCCGCGCCGAGGGTGACATCATCGTCCTCCCCGGTCAGCAGATGGCATTCATCCTCGAAGGTGCGATGACGGCTTGCAGCCTGACCTCAATCGTCGGCAACTCCGTCATGGGCGCCCGCAAGACGCCCAATCGCGCCTGGATGTACTCCGGCTTCATCTGCGGCTTCATCAACATTGCGACCGGCCCCATCGTCATGGTCTACGGCACCGATCCCAAGGTCGAGTACGGACTCGGCATGGGCGGAATGCACACGGTGGTTGGCCTGACCAACCTCGGCCTGGCGATCTGGAATGCACATATGTGGCACAAAGCGCGGACCGCTGCGCCTGCCGATGCCCCACCGCCACCGCCGGCTCCTGCGGTGTCGCTGGCTCCGCTTGTGGGACGCGACCGTCAGGGGGCGAGCATCCTCGGGCTGAGCCTGTCCGCGTCGTACTAGGCATCACCATGGGCAAGCGTGCACTCATCATTGGCGCCGGCATCGGCGGACTCGCTGCGGCCATTGCGCTGCGCAAGGTTGGCTACTCGGTCCAGATCTTCGAGCGCTCCGCCGAAGTTCGTGGCATTGGGGCCGGCCTGTCGCTGTGGAGCAATGCCATGTGGGCGCTCTACGTCCTTGGCGTCAGCGATGAAGTGCTTCGGTTGGGCTCGGTCGTCGATATCAGCCGCAGCCAGACCGCCGATGGCGAGATCCTAAGCGAGGTACACGTCGGCAACATTGCCCGCAAGCTCGGCGTCCCGACGGTGTGCATTCACCGCGCCGACCTTCATCGGATCCTGATTTCGGCGGTCGGAGCCGAGCACATCCAGACCGCCACGCCTTGTATGGGCGTCATTCAGGACCAGCACAGCGTTGCGGCCTTGCTCGAAAACGGAACCCGCGTCACAGGCGACTTGCTGATCGCAGCGGACGGCATTCAGTCGGCGATTCGGAGACAGCTCATCGGCGAGGAAGAGCTTCGCTATTCCGGTTACACCTGCTATCGCGGCGTGGTGTCACTGATCCACCGTTTGCTGCCTCCCGGCATGGCGCTCACCGCTGTGGGTCACGGCTCGGAGGTTGGCCTGTTCCCGTGCGGCATGGGACGGGTGTACTGGTTCGCGACGCGCAACCGGCCAGCCTCCACGCCGGACTCCTCACTCGGACGCAAGGGCGACTGTCTGGCGGCTTTCGCAGGCTTCAGCGAGCCCTTCATTCACGCCCTGCACGCGACCCCGGAGTCGGCGATCCTGCGCCACGATGTCTACGATCGTGCCCCGCTTGCGCACTGGGGCGAAGGCCGGGTGACCATGCTCGGCGACGCCAGCCACCCCATGACCCCCAACCTGGGTCAAGGTGCCTGCATGGCCATCGAAGACGCCGTGGTCCTGGCCCAGTGTCTCCGGGATGAACCGGTCATCGACAAAGCCCTGCGCCTGTACGAAGAAGCGCGCCGAGAACGGACCGCCTTGATGACGACCCGCTCGCTGTACATCGGCAAGATTCTGACGCTCGAAGATGGCGTGATGTCGTGGCTGCGCGACCGGCTGCTCCAGTCAAAGCTGGGCGAGAACCAGGCCGAGTCGGTGCTCGAAAAGCTCCTCGCTTACCAAGTGCCAATGCTGTAGGCCGCAGTCCAGGGTCCTCGCTGCTACAGAATCTTGTAGCTCTTCACGTTGACAGTCGGGGTGCCGAAGCTAATGCCAAAGCCCTTGTCGTCGATCTCGCCCTCGACCTCGGCCTTGACGCCTGCCTTGCGCAAGTCCGCGCCACCACCATCGAGCTTATAGATCTCACCACTCGCCAAGCGAAGGGTGAAGTAACCGCCCTCCAGATCAACGTGGTGAACGGTCCCGGTCAGCTTCTTGCTCTTGCTCTTCACGATGGCTTCTCCTGTCTGAACCTGCCTGGCCATACTAGACCCAGGCGAGAACTGGTCAAGCCTGCACCTCGCCGCCGCACTTCCGCCCGGCTGCGGACTGCCTCGCCCGCGCCACTACTGGATAAGCAGCGTCGAGCGACCGCGAAAAAGTACGTACGCGACAACTACACCCGGCTTCGCCTCGACGGCCACCGGCAGAACCTGGGACAGCTCGGTCTGAAGCGCGACCTGCGACACCCCGACCGCTTGCGCCACGGGAGCAACACTGTACCAGGCCCCGCCTTGGAGCTTGAGCGAACCGGACAACGACTGCCGCACCGAGGCCAGGCGGTCGGTCACGTCAAGCCGCAGCATCGGACGGACCTTATCCGCCAGATTCCCCTCAATCATTTCATACATGGCGACCTTCAGGTCTTGCAGCCGTGAGCTTGACTCCGCCGCCACCTGGAGGTCTGGAACATGCAGAATCTGCCGCCCGCCCTCGTCGGCCAGCTGCGGTGTCCCCCACAGGAACAGCGAGCCGGTATAGATCCCCGCGACGTCGAGCCGCAGCAGCACCCGCCCACTGGCATCCCCGACCTCCACCCCTTGCACGAGCAGCGACTGCGCCCCACTCCCGAGGCGCTTGCCCTTGAGCTGTGGGGCAAGCAGCGCCGTCAGGTCGGTCATCGGCACTGCGACCGCCACTTGGACCGCAAACTCCTCGCCGAGCGTCTCCTGGCGCACCGTCAGCGAGTTAGGCGGCGGACTGCCACCGCCCGGACAGTCTCCCAGGTTGAGGCGCGGCTCGACATCAAGGCCCAGCCGCACGCTGATGGTCTGGTCGCTGCGCCCCGCACTCGGTGGGGCCAGCACCAGCGCCGTTGGATGCACATCCAAACAGGCCGTCTGCCCCGCCACCGTGAAGGGACGCGGCTTGCTCAGTTCGGCCAAGCCCTGCGACAGTGCTGGTCCCAGCGGCACCCGCACCACCTGCCCAAGTCCCTGCGCCACCGCCTGGAGCGGTCGCAGCATGCCCGAAAAGATCTCCGTCACCGGAATCGGCAGACCCGCGCACTGCACCTGGCCCACGGGCTCGACGGTGGCTCGGATGTCGCGGAGCACGAGATCGCCGCCCGACTCAATCGTGGGACGCGCCGCCAGCACCAAGACACCGCCCACGCCGCTCGACTGACAGCGCAAGAAGCCACCGCCCAGCTGGAGGTCGCCCACTACCGGAATGCGAATCGACAGCCCCTCGGCAGTCGGCGTCACCGTCGCAGGCTGCCGCCCCAACCGCCACCCGAGCTGCAAAAGGCCAAGCTGCAAGCTCCCTTGACTGCCACCCGGAAGCTGCCGGTCGAGCGCGGTCTCAATGGTGCTAAGCCGCAGCGGCGTCTGCACAAACACCACCGTCCGCGGTGGCCGAATGTCGACAAGATTGGGAGGCACATGGACCACGTAGTCCGGTCGACCACTGCGGCAACCAGACGACGCGAGCGCCACAACCACAGCAAGGCCGGAGACGAGCTTGCGCATCGCGCATGAGTCTACTACGTGCCCGCTTGGATGGCGTTTTCCTGCACCGCGAGCACGTAGATTGACAGAGGGCGCGTCGGAACAAATACTCTGGCTCGTGACGACCGCCAGTGACTCGGCTCAGCCCGACGTAGTCTCCATCCGCTTCCGATTGCAGTATCCCGACGTCGAGACCTTCGTCGCCAAGTACGCCGTCAACATCTCGGCAGGCGGCATGTTTATCGCTTCGATGGACCCGCCGCCGGTCGGTGTCATTGTGCGCTTCGAGCTGTCGATTGCCGGAGGCCTGCCGATCTTGCGCGGCGAGGGCGAGGTCGTATGGATCGTGGCCTTCGACCCCATGCAGCCGATGGCCACCTGCGGCATGAGCCTTCGCTTCCAGCGCGTCGATGCCGACGGACAAGCGCTGATCCAGCGCGTGCTGACCTACCAAGCCGCGCACCCCGAGCAGTTTGTGAAGGATGCTCCCGATCCCTACGCCAGCGTGGCCTACAGGCCGCGGCCACCGTCACACGTCCCTTTGCCCTCCCCGTCTGCACGGTCGCCGGAGACGACCGAGACGGCGCCGCCCCCTTCTTCCGACGTCGATGGCGAGCTGGCGGACCTGCTCAAGCCACGCGCGGCCTCGGCGGTCACTCCAGCAGATGCCAGCCGGAAGCTCGCCGAGCTGCTCGACCGTCGCTTGCGCCCGTCGCGAACTTGACATAGCGTCGCGGCCATGACGACCCCACGCGGTGGCCACGCTCCACTTACCATCCTCGACTCCCCGCAGAGCTGGCTGGTCCCCGGCGAACGACCCAAGACCATCCTAGACAACCTGCTGTCTCGCCCCGACGCCACGCGGCTTTTGCGCGCCACGCCGATTCAGCCGCTCTATCTGTTCATCAAGTCGCTCGGGCTCGCCGATGCCCACGATCTCGTCGCGATGTGCCTGCCAGAGCAGCTCCAGGGACTGGTCGACCTCGATGTCTGGGATCGAGACCAGCTGGTGCCGTCGCGACTGGCCTCGTGGCTGGCTCAGCTCGTCGAGCTGCCACCGGCGCGCTTTGCCAGCCATGTCCGCAAGCTCGACGCCGAGCTTCTGACCACCTTCCTGGCGCCGCAGGTCCGGGTCTACGATCTGACCGAAAAGGAAGAGGCCCCCGACGAGCCCGAGGGCATGTACTACGAGACCCCGGACCGCTTCTTTCTGGTCGATATCGTGCCATCTTCCGACGGAGACAATGACCAGGCGGTGCTGATTCATCGCTTGCTCGATCACCTCTATAAAGGAGACCTCGATCTGGCCCGAGCGGTGGTCAATGCCGCGCGCTGGGATGCCGGTGCCGAGACCACCGAGCTGGCCTATCAGTTCCGCAGTGGCCGCATGGCCGACCTCGGCTTTGTCGACTACTACGAAGCGCTGCGGGTCTACAAAGAGGTCGACCCCAAGGCCAAGGTGCCTCGCAAGGACGGCGCAGCCGAGCACAAGCGTCCCGAAGCCATCGACCTGGGCGAAGTCCGTGGCACGGGTCCGGGTGGCTTCCTCGGTGCGAGCAGTGGCCTGTGGGGCACGCTGGTTCCCGAGCTGGTCGAGCCGTCGTCGCTGCTCTATCAAGTGGCCGCCGGTCTGGATGAGACCGAGCGCGGCTCGCTGCTCCATGAACTGCTGTTCCTCGCCAACCAAGCGATGAGCGCCGACCGAGTGGCCATGGACGACCTCGCGCAGACCGAGGCGACGCTCCAGCGAACCGCGGGCTATCTGCTGCTCGGTCTGGAACACTGCGCGCAGCCAAAGGGCAGCCCGGCCCAGGCCGAAGGAACGGCCCACGGACTTGCTGCGGCGAGCGAGATCCTGCGCACAGTGCCACTCACCTACTTGTTCCAGCTGGGCTACTCGCTGACGCTGGCAGTGAGCAAGCTGGCCCAGCTGCTGGTCGAAAGCGGCGCGACCACCCTGGTCCCGGAATCGGCGGTGTCACTGCTTCATGCCGAGGAAGCGTCGATGCTCAGCGCCCTGCTGCTGCAACGACCGCTCTACCCGCGCGTGCTCGACGAACCCGACAAGGGAGCCACGCGGCGACCGTTTTCCCGACTGCGCGATCTGGCACGCACCGCGGCCTTCGTCGAGCAGCTGGCGGTGCGACTCAAGCTGCTGACCATCGGACTGGGTCTGCGTCACGACACGCTGCGCGACATCGCTGCCCACAGCTCGCCCGGCCTCGGGGAGATGACTTGGGACGAGGTCGTCGGGACGATGATTGCCAACCATCTGCTCTCGCGGCCCCCGGCCTTGGTGCCGCTGTCGCGCCGCGATCTGCTGCCGCTCCGCCAGCTCCTCGCGGGCCACACCGGCAAAGAGCTGCCAGAGCTACTCAAGGCCCGGTGCTGGAAGCTGCTCGAGGACCGCGTCGCCGACCGCGTGCTCGATGCCGCGGAGCTGCGAACCCTGCTCGCCGCACCGCAGCGGGCCTTCCTAGAACGAGCGATCCAACTGCTCGGTACGTCGCTGCTCAGCCTGCCCGAGTCGATGACGCAAGCCGAAGCGGATGTGGTGCCGCGGCTGGCCGGGCTCCTACTGTCCTAACGACCGCCGGCGCTAGGCCGGGGCGTAACAGGCGCGCCGCACCGGATCACTCAAGACGGCATAGGCTTCATCGAGAACCAGCGCAATCTGACGCAGCTCCCGCTCCATCGCCGCGCGACTTCGATAGGGCAACGTCGCCGGCGAGATGGCCGACCGCTCTCGCTGATACGCGACGCGCACCTCATCGAGCGAAGCAGTTTGCGCAATCCCGAGCAGCGTAAAGTAATCCGCGCACTCGCACAGCCGCGCCTTTTTCTGAATCATCGTCATCGCCTCATTGAGCGCGCGCGCCCGTATCCGCGCCTGCCGCAGCGACTCCTGCCGCTTCTGCTCCTCGAGTGACAGGTTGTGGGGATGCGACAGCGCCCCCAGCGCCAGCAGGCAATAGGCCAGGCCGTACAGCGCGTGTTCCCCGATTCCCGAGGCCCTCGCCACGTCGTTGAGGCTCCGCTCCCCATCGAACAAGAGCAGCGCGTCCTCTTCTGGCTGCGACAGCCCGATGTGTTGCAGCACCGCTCCCCCCGACTGCGGCAGCGCCATCGTCACAGGCAGAAGCACCGTCGAAAGAGGCCCGACACAGCTCACCAGCAAATCGAGACCACTGCCCCGTCGCACCGCCAAGGCCAGTAGCAGGCGCGGCAGAAGCGGCAGCATCGTCTGCTCGCCCATCGGCAGCTCCGTGCCCGTCAACCGGTAGCTCCCGCGTCCTGGGATGAGCGCCCGACAGATCACCTCGACGACGTAGTCGGCTTGTCGCTGGCAGAAGTCCTTGGTATCGAGCAGCTTCGCCGTCACCAGTAGATCGAGCTGTTTGCGCAGTCCGTCACCACGCGCTTTGCGCAGCACCTCGACCGCCCGCTTCCTCTGCGCCTGCGTCCACAGCGTCCCTTGCAGCTCCGTCAGCTCGTCGACCGCTAGCTGCGAGCGCGCCCCAACCAGCACCCCCGCGTCGAAGAATAGCTCACGGCCCGCTCCCTCTCGATCGGCTCGATCGGTCTCCGGAGAAATCCACAGACAGCCGCTGTAGCCGGTCGCAATCGCCCAACCAAACAGCTGGGCCGCGGACAATTCCACAAGGGAGCCCGCCGCCGGAGGCAGTCGCAGCCAACGAAACGTCGGTCGCGGCAGCAGCTCGACCTCACGCGGCGGCAGAACCACCGAACGCTCAGGCAGCGCCGGCAGCCCGACCGGAGGCATGGCTGGTTCCACCAGCGAAGGCGGCGCCACCGATGCTATGCCCACGGGCGGAGACGGCGACAGCAGCCAGCGGTTGTCATCCGTGAGCTCATCGATCCGCAGCAGCCGCAGCTTGGCCAACGACTGGAGCGCCAGCGTCGAACCACTCCGCAGCGAGATCAGCTTGCCTTCCACCAGCGGCGGCGGCGGCGGACGACGTCCGAGCGGAATCCTCACCGGCAGCGGCGTTTGGTCATCCTCGATCGGAACCGGCACCGCCGACAGGGAAGCGGCCTGCGAACCTGCCGACGAATCTGCGCTGTGCGTGCTCACGGTGCCAGTCTAGGACCATTTTTCCTCCGCTGACAAACCTAGTTCGAGCACAGGCGCCTCCTCGGGCAGAAGCCCCTTCAAAAACTCGCGCGGCCAGCTCAGCCGAGCCTCCTCTGGCAGTCGATGATGGCGGGTCGCATAGGCCCGTAGAAACCGCCGCGTCGCCTCATTGACGTAACCGCCGCCCGCCATCCCGTCGAGCAGACCGGGGAAGTCGGGACGATAGCGCTCACAGATTTGTAGCCACAGCTCGTCGCGGCGAACCTTGGCGCACAGCGACGCCGCCGCCACCGACACGAAGCGTGAGTCGGCCTTGTCCTCGGCGCACAGCCCTGGAATCCGCCGCGCCAGCGGCTCAAAGAGGCGCTTGCCATCGGCAAAGAGGCGAGCACAGCGCGGCGCCCGCGACAGCAGTTCCTCGGCCACTCGGCGCTCCAGGTGATTGAGTCGACCGGCCCGCACATGCTCGTCGATCTCCGCCACCTCGACCACTGCCACTTCGACGTGGCACGCCCGGCGCGTGATCTCGGCGATCAGCGTGCGTCGTTTGTGATGGGCCTTCTCACCCGCGCCAAAGCGCTTGCTGTCGGTCACCCCCAGCTCCCCAAGCGCCAGTGCGGCCTGCGGGGACAGCGCCACCACCGCCATCACCATCGGACCCAGCATCGGCCCGCGGCCCGCCTCGTCCAGCCCCAGCTCTGCATCCAGCACGTCCTTGCTCGCAGCCATCGCCGGCTTGTAGCAGAACGACCCGCCGTTACGGAAGGGCCAGCCAGCCAAGCCCGAGACTGAGCTGCACCGCGTAGGCCGGCAGCTGAAGCTGCTCCTCGCTGCCAAGCACACGCAGGCGCTGCGCTCGCAAAAAGCCGGTCGCCTGAACCGCCCCAAACGGCAACAGCGAGCCAAGCCGCGCCCCCGCCCGCGCACCCCCGCCCAGCCCCAGATCAAAGCCTTGGCTGTCAAACGTCACCGGCAGATCACGCCCCTGCACGAGCACCCAGGCAGGGGTCACCGCCACAAGTAAGTCACACAGCCACGTCCCCGCTCCCAGCCGCAGCCGCGGACCCAGCGAGACATCGAGCCGCGTCCAGTCGACAGTCCCTTGGCTCAGGGTCTGCTGCTTGAGGGACGTGCCGCCCAGCCGAACCAAGAGCCCGAAGCGACTCGCGAGCCCGCTACCCCTGGCCGGCGCCAGCGACGCCCAGACAAAACCACCACCGCCCGGCCTCGGCAGCTGCGCCTCAATCCCCACCGAGAGGCCCAGCTCGACCGCGAGCAGCGCTTGTTTCACGGGTGGACGGGACGGCAGGACCGGCATGGGGATCGCGATCGGCCCATACGACGGCAGCTCACCACTGCCTGGCGCCGAACGCAGCGCGGTTGCGATCACCACCGCCGCCGCAGCAGCCAGGTCCTCGCACGATGGCCCGGTCACAAGATCCTTCACCACCAGGAGCGCCCCGCCGCCGCTCCGCACCTCGACCCGTAGCCGGTCATCAAGAGGTTCTAGCCGCGCCGTCGCTTCCCGCTCCAGCACCACTGGATCGACCAGGGTCTGCACCCGAGACTCGACCTGCGCCACTTGTGGACAGCCGCTCTCGACAAAGATGCGTAGCGCCGTCGAAAGCGCGACCGTGGCTAAAAGCGCACTCACCCTGCTGACCTAGCTCCCTGCGTGCCGAGCGCTTAGGCCTTGCTGCCACCGCGACAAGCGGGCGACTCGTAGCTTGTCGTGCTGACCTGCCACTTCGACGGAGCGACGGTCTTGAGCGTGAGTGCGTGGATCGCCTCCTTCAACTCGTCGGCCAGCGCTAAGTACACCAGACGCTGCTGCTCAATCAGACTCTTTCCCTCGAACAGCGGCGAGACCACAATCACCTTGAAGTGACTCTCCGCGCCAGGCCCAGCACTGTGCTGGTGACTCTCATTGATCACTTCGAGGTGAGACGGGGTAAGGGCGGCCCGCAGCTTAGACTCCACCTGCTCAGCCATGGATTGCTTCAACATGCAACCTTTTTACAGCAAAGCCCACGTAGGTGCGCACAACTTCCGCTTTTTATGGCACACTCGCGAGCCGTACGACTGTCCTTGAGGAGCCTGCTTCATGGAGGAATCCCGCTACTTTGAGCTAGACGCCAAACTGGAG
>Ga0154020_10009782_pt1 | contig 11026 bp, 12 predicted proteins | sample Klosneuvirus_201_FD_109709 | JGI IMG/M metagenome (GOLD analysis project Ga0154020, IMG submission 109709) | Active sludge microbial communities from wastewater, Klosterneuburg, Austria - Klosneuvirus_20160825_MG | ecosystem: Engineered > WWTP > Aerobic digester > Activated sludge | place...
TCTCGGAGTCTCGGATAATAGCCGGGATCGACCATCAGAACCTTCCCGAGAGCTGCCTGCAGCGGCGTCGCAGGGCAAACATATATGACATTCGCCGCCGCGTTCACCGGAGCAAGCAGTTCGCCCTTGCCGAACGCATAGCCGAGACGCCATCCCGAGATATTCCAGGATTTCGAAAAAGAATTTACCGTGATCGTCCGCTCGAACATCTCGGGCAGGCTCGCAATCGAGACGTGCGGTTCGCCGCCCGTTACGTAATGCTCATAGACCTCGTCCGAGACAACGAGAAGATCGAGTTCTTTGGCGACATCAGCGATGTCCTCGAGTTCGCTCGCCGTCATCACCTTGCCGCTCGGATTTGCCGGCGTACATACGATGATCGCACGGAGCGGAAATTCTTTGCGATCTTTTAAGGCCTTGCAGTGAGCGAGCAATTCCGCCTTCTCGAATCTCAAATTCTCGTCGAGCTCGAAAGTTTCCGTCTTAGCTCCGAAGTCCTCGAGAATGCGGCGATGATACGGATAATACGGCTCAAAGACCAAAGCGGACCTGTCGCGAAGATAACTCTGCGCGATCCCGATCAATGCTCCGGTACCGCCGTTCGTAACCATCAGTTCGAACGGTTTTGCATCGGCGCTGACATCGACATTGTTGTACTTTTTTATCTTCGCCTCGACTGCGGCGCGCAGATTCGCGTCGCCTTCGCTCGGTCCGTAATGATTCTGGCTCGCTGCGATGATCTCGGCAGCTTCTTTTGCGAGTCTTGGGTCGATCGGTAGTTCGGACTGACCTTGAACAAGATTGCCGCTCTTCGGGACAAGGCGCGTGATCGCACGGATATCAGGTCTTACTTTTGTCATCTTTGGTTGTGTCATAAAGCTATAAAATATCAGTTTTTGTCCTGAATTTGAATTTCAGACCGTCAAAGGACATTCCGGCCGCATCTGCGGCAAACACCATTATCTGTGGTAAAATTTGATCACCCGTCCATATGTTTCTCACAAAGTTGCACCAGCAGTCCTCGAAGCTCGCCGCCGTTCTGTTGACGGCCGGATGTCTTTTTGGAGCCATTTCGGCTCAGGAGTTTCGAAGCGGTTTCGGTGGTTACGGGCTCCGCATCGATGCTGAGCCGTCGGTTCGGATCACCATTTCCCAGCCTATCAAAACTGCCAAGCTAATCGGCGCCTTGACACTCTGGAACCGCCCCGGCCTCCGAATGCGGGCTGTCTCGTTCTCCGCCTACCGTCTCAACGGCCCGCTCATACCTACGATCTCCCCGATGCTCGTTGATGAATGGGTAGTTGAATACGAGAAGTTAGTGGCAGCAGAATCGGCTCCGTGCAGCCGAAAACCGGTAACCTTCGGCATCTATTCCGGTATCGAGGTCGAATGCTCCGGGAAGCAAAGGATATTGTCCCGCTTCTTTGTCGCAGGAACTCAGCTCGTTACGCTTGAGTATCTGCTTACGCCGAACGAGGAAAAAACGCGGGCGGTCGCAATATTCGATTCGTTTCGAAAATTGTCGCGGGAAGAGCGGAACGTTGCGTCCATACAGGAATCGATGCCGCCGAAGCTCGACCAGGAGCCGCCGGAGCATCTCCCGATAAGCGATGCGGCCTTGGCCGGTCTGATCGGGCCTGTGCGGCGTGTAAAAGAGGTCTCTAAGCCGTCCGGCAATTTCTCGTCGGAGATCGAGACGGAGACAAGCTATGACCGTAGCGGTTTTCGCGTGAGTCAGATCCGTTACAACGGCGGCTATGCCGAATTGATCACGACATGGGGATGGCTCGACGGCAGCAGGGTCGATTTTCAGTCTGCGGTCCACTATCCGTTCGGTGAAAAGATAGCTCTCACCGGACGCGAGGACGTGGTTGGCGGCCTCCTTTATGATCCACAGCACACTTCCCGCTATGGAACGATGTACGAGCCTGAATTCGACGATCTCGGACGAGTGGTCAAAAGGACACGATATTCTGTATCGGGGATGGTCGTCTCGATCGAGACGATAGCCTATAGCGGCAATATTCGGCGTACGAAGTTGGCGGGCGAGGACGGCACGTTCGGTTCCGACATCGAAGAGACGCTCGACAGCCGCAGCAACGTTATTGCGCGCAAGGTCTTTATGTCGAACGGCGCGGTCTTTCAGAGCTTTTCTTACAAGTACGTTCTCGATACTAGCGGAAATTGGATAAAGCGAACCGAGACGCTCTTGTCGCCATCGGCCGCAAAACGTGCAAGACGAGGAAAATACACCACCGAAACGACCCGCGAGATCCTTTACTATAATGATACACCGGCGAAAAGGCTTGGCTGATCCGTCATTTGCGGCTCACAAATGCGTTGTTTGCGATCCAAAAGCGAAAAGGAAGGCCTGCGTCCTCGCCCGCGTAGTCGATCCCGATACGCTTGCCGGAAGCAATTCCCTTCGATGGAACAGTTCGATATTCTTCAATAAAGACCGTGCTTCCGAGCAGATCCTCGCCATTTAGCGAGCGGTCGATCCCAAAAGCGATGCAGAGTTTTCCGGGTCCGGACGTAAGGTTCGTAAGTTTTTTCGCTTTTGGGCGGCGTTCTTGCATTATTTCGATACCTTCGACAGGTTCGACCGCACGGATCAGGATCGCATGCGGCGTCCCCGGCCTTCCGGTAACGCAGTTGAATTGGTTGTACATTCCGTAAACAAAGAAGACATAGGCGAATCCCGCTTCGCCGTACATTACCTCATTGCGTTTTGTCCGCCGTCCGCCGTAGCTGTGTGCCGCTCGGTCGATCTCGCCTAGATACGCCTCCGTTTCGACGATCATTCCTGAGATACGGCCGCTTTCGGACGGCACAACGAGCAGTTTTCCGAGCAGTTCGCGTGCGATCCTAGCGGTGTCCGGCCGTGCGTAGAACTTTCGCGGGATGAGCATATACAACCTAAGGCGTTCGAGTAGAGTCGAAAGGTTTGTTAAGATTCAAGCGTACTACTTTAAGCTCTAAAATGACGAAACTCGCAATTCTGATCTCCGTACTTCTTTTCACCGCGGCTGCCGTACCGGCGCAAAAGCCGACCGATGTCCTCGCGACCGCTAAAGGGCACAAGTTCACGGCGGCCGACCTTTCCGCTGCGGTGCAGGCCGAGGTCGCTGGTGCTCCGGCCGATCTCAAGAAATTTCGCTCGGCGCTCCTCAATGAAATGATCGCATCAAGGGCTCTGACCCTTGAGGCTGCTTCAAAGGGATTGACCGTCGGCCGCCTTCTCGCAGAGCTGAAGACGGCGCTCCCGGCGCCGACTGATGCCGAGGTGAAGGCCGCGTATGATGCGAATAAGGAAGCTCTGGGCGAGGTTACGCTTGAAAAGGCACGCCAGCCGATCATCGATTGGCTGAACGGCAAGAAACATCAGGATGCGGTCGTAAAGCTCGTGACTGACCTCCAGACCAAATATAAAGCGGCGAAAGTGAAGGACGTTAATGCGGCAAATCCAGCCGCCGCGGACGTACTTGCGACGCTCGGGACCGACAAGATCACGCGGGCCGAGTTCGATAAGTTCAGCGAATACGACCTGTACGAGTTCGAGGCAAAACTTGCGGACGATATCCTCGCCGACCTCGATGAGGCGATCTTCAACACACTTGTCTCCGACGAGGCGAAAGCGACCGGCGTTGATCCGAGCACGATAATCGCACGCGAGATCACCAATAAGATGGTCGATTTCAGCGACGAGGAACACGCTCGGCTGAATGCTGACTTCGGCAAACGTCTAACTGCGAAATACGGTGTCGCTCTTGTATTCAAGGCTCCCGAACCGCCTGTCGAAGCCGTATCGACAGATGACGATCCTGCCGAAGGGCCCGCGAATGCTCCGGTCACCGTGATAATGTTCAGCGACTTTCAGTGCTCGGCCTGCTCGGCAACACACCCGATCCTAAAGACGGCGATCGCGGCATTTCCGGGCAAGGTTCGCCTCGTCGTGCGCGATTTTCCGCTTGAATCCGTACACGACAATTCCCTGCTTGCCGCCCGTGCGGCATCGGCCGCAAACGCACAGGGCAAATTCTTCGAGTACATCGATATTCTCTATAAGAACCAGGACAAGCTCGACGCCGCAAGCTTGAAAAAATATGCCGCCGATCTCGGCCTCGATGCCGCTAAATTCGAGACCGATATGAACTCGGACAAGACGCTTGCCGAGATCAAGAAGGATATTGCGGACGGCGATGCCCTGCACGTGAACAGCACACCGACCATTTTTATCAATGGACGGCGTATCGGCCGGATCAGTGAGGAAGGCTTTAAGGCCGCGATCGAGCGGGCTCTCAAGAAGTGATCTTTATGCGACTTTTTTTGATAACAATTGCGTGTCTTCTTGCGTTCGGCTGCTCGGCAAATGCTGTCAATAACGGCAGATCAGCGAGCTCACCGACGCCCGTGAAGAAGAATGCCGGCCCGGCTCCTGTCTATGGTTTCGAGATCGTGAAGACCTATCCGCACGACCCGAAGGCGTTCACTGAAGGCCTTTATTATAAAGACGGTTTTCTCTACGAGAGCACCGGCGAAAAAGGCGAGTCTAGCCTTCGCAAGGTTGAGTTGGAGACAGGAAAGGTCGTCCAAAAATGGGATCTTCCGCGTGAGGATTTTGGCGAAGGCATCGCCGAAGTGAACGGCAAGATCTATCAGCTGACATATCAGCAGGGCCTTTGCAGGCAGTTCGATGCGAACGATTTCAAGCTCTTGAAGGAGTTCAACTATCCGGGCGAAGGATGGGGAATGACCACCGACGGCACGCTGCTCTATATGACGGACGGCACGCATGTCATCCGCGTGATGGATCCAGAGACCTTCAAATCAAAGCGTATGATCGTCGTCAAACGCGATGACGGCGAACCGCAGATGCGGCTCAACGAACTCGAATGGATCAAGGGTGAACTATGGGCGAATGTGTGGCATTCCGAGGATCCGGAGGTTCTCGGGAAACCGAATTACATTGCCCGCATCGACCCGAATTCCGGAGCGATCGTCGGCTGGATCGACCTTGCCGGCATCTCGCCGAGCGACCAGGCGACTAGCCGCAACCCGAACGACGCAAAGGCTGAGAACACTCTGAACGGCATTGCGTATGACGCCGCGGGCGACCGCATCTTCGTTACCGGAAAGGATTGGAAGAACCTCTACGAAATTCGCATCACGGAGCCGAAGACGAAATGAACGCCGAAGATGTGAAGTTTATGGAGCGTGCGTTCGAGCTCGCACGCAAGGGTATGGATTCGAACGCGGGCGGGCCGTTCGGCTGCGTGATCGTGAAGGACGGCCGCGTCATCGGCGAAGGCTGGAATCGCGTAACATCCGACAACGACCCGACCGCTCACGCAGAGGTCGTCGCGATCCGCGATGCATGCAGGAACCTTTCGAGTTTTCAGCTTGCGGACTGCAAAGTTTATACGTCGTGTGAACCGTGCCCGATGTGCCTCGGTGCTCTTTATTGGGCGCGTCCCGAAGCGATCTTCTTTGCAGGCACCCGCGAAGATGCGGCATTCGGCGGTTTCGACGACGACTTTATCTACAAGGAACTCGACCGGCCTCGCGAAGAAAGGACGATCCCTTTGACAAACCTTCTCGCAAACGAAGGCCGCGAACTTTTCGTCGAGTGGTTGAATAAATCCGATAAGACCAGCTACTAACGATTTCACAAATATGCCCGCTTTATATTTCCTGATCGTCCTTGCCCTTTTAGCGGGTGCAGTTTTGCCCACACAGACGGCGCTCAACAATAAACTCGCAGTTACGGTCGATAATCCGATCCTCGCTGCATTGCTCTCCTTTGTCGTGGGAACGATAACTCTTGCGATCTACTGCGTCGCGACGGGCGTGCCGCTCGGGAATATCGTTTCTGCTAAGAATGCGCCGCCCACGGCTTGGTTAGGCGGCGTCCTCGGTGCATTCTTCGTCGCCTCGACGATCATCCTGCTGCCGCGTCTCGGCGTCGCTCTGACCTTCGGCCTAATCGTCGCGGGCCAAATGCTCATCACGCTTTTCTACGATCATTTCGGCCTTCTCGGCCTCGACGTGAAGCAGATGACCGCCGGCCGAGTAGTTGGCGTCCTGCTCGTGATCGGCGGCGTCATCCTGATCCGTAAATTCTGAGATAGGCTAATTTCCCTTTCGGAACATTCTTCTCCAATGCGGTGTCCATAGACACAGCAAAGGAGGAGATCACTTATGTTCGAAAGACAGATCGGTTACGACCTCGAAGGAAACAAGCAGCATGGACGCAGCCCATACTTTGGCTTTTCCGTCAGCCTCGTCAGTCTGCTTTTTGTCACGTTCCTAGTGGCAGGTATTTTTGCGGATGACTTTTCACTTTCCGGCGAAGGCCTCGAAATGACCTCGATGCTCGCACCGACCGCCGTCGAGCCAGCGGTAGAAGAGCCGGAAAAAGCCCAAACGCCGGCATCACGCTCTGGTGCATCGACCGTCCCGAGCAGAACGGCGTTGGTCTCACGCGTTGATGAGCCGAACATCGTGCCGGACAAGATCGGCGTTGTTGCCTCGAATATTCCGCCGAGGCCTAATGGCATTGTCCAACTCAGCACAGTGAACGATAACGGGACGCGAAGCAATGTCGGCCGGCCGGACGGCGTTGAAGGCGGGACGACGGTTCAGGCCTTCGGCCCAAAGGAAACTTCGAAGCCAAAGGTTGACGAGACGGATCGCGACATACCGCCTCCACCCGTCAACCGCACTCCGCGAAATATAGGCATAGTGAACAGCAAGGCGACATTCTTGCCCAAGCCGCCTTACCCTGAGACGGCTTTGCGTATGGGTCTCTCCGGCAGCGTAACGGTTCAGGTCCTCATCGACGAGCAAGGCCGCGTCGTCTCGGCGACCGCATCCAACGGCAACGCGTTATTCCGCGAGTCCGCATTGCGTGCGGCAAAGCAGGCGAAATTCACGCCGACCGTACTCTCAAACGTGCCGATCAAAGTTACCGGCATCATCGTCTATCATTTCACGAGGTGAGGCGAGAGAAAGGCGAGCAGATCGTCCGTGTCCATTGGAAGCAGCGGCACGGGCATTCTGCTCTTCAGATCTTCGAGCGGCATTCCGTCGATGAAGACAGGTTCGTCCGATTTCACACAGACCTTCGGCACGATGACGAAATCTCCCGTAATGCTGCTCTTTATCGCGTCAAGATCGCTTCCGGAGAGCAATCCTGCGACCGAAACGTCGCCGCCGAAATAATTGTTGGGAACCGAAACCACCTTCAGCCGCGAAAGTGTTCGGCGATTGTATCTGTCGATCTCGCCGCGAAGAATGGGAGCGAACATTTCGCCTGTAAGCAGCGTACCGTGCGGACGTTTCTTCTTCGAAAGAAGATGCTCGGGCACAGGCGTTTCGCCGGCGTGCGGCATTATCGCGGCACCGTGAGCACGAACTTCTTTAGCGCGCTTCGTGTGCTTGCCGTCGAGGAAGCTCTCGAACTTATTCAGGAACGTGCGCATCATTCCGACGCCGTCCTCGATCTGCGGATAACTGCCGTAATGCCGTCTTGACGGGATCTCGACGCCGCCTTTTATATAGATCTCATCGCCGAGGAACGCGAAGGTCTTGCCCAAGGTTCGTCGAAATTCCTTTTGCAGCTTTTCGACGCGTCGGATCGTCTCGCGGCAAAATTCCGGCGTCACGCGCGTCAGACGTTCGTCCGTATTGAAACTCGTCAACGCCATCGGGACGATCGCCGTAGAAATGACTTTCGGAAAGTCGGCCGCAAGGTCGCGGATCGTCCTTTCGAGAATGTCGCCGTCGTTGATATTTGGGCAAAGGACGACCTGAGCGTGGATCTCGATGTCGTTATCGAGCAGGAATCGGATCTTGTCCGAGATATCTGCACGCGATTCGGGAACGCCGAGCAGGAACGCGCGTGTCTTGAGATCCGTCGCATGCACCGAGACGTATTGCGGCGAAAGTCTCTGCTCGACTATTCGGTCCATCTCCGCCGGCGTGATCGACGAGAGCGTCGTGTAGTTGCCGTAAAGGAACGATAGGCGGATGTCCTCGTCGCGGATAAAAAGAGACGGCCTTGCTCCCTCGGGATTGCCTTTCGTAAAACAAAAAAGACATTCGTTCGCGCATTGCCGCGGTGCGATCTGCTCGAACATCAGGCCGAGATCCTCGCCCTCTTCACGGTCGAATTCGATCTCGACCGTCTCGCCTTTCGCCCTTTTGACCTGAAATGTGAGCTCGGTCTCGCCGGCAGTCTGAAATCGAAAGTCAAGATAGTCCCGTACCGCTCTGCCGTTGACCTTCACGATGCGGTCATTGGCCGAGAGTCCGATCTCGTCGCCGACGGCACCGGGCGTAACCTCTGTGATAGTTACGCCCGGCCGCCGCAGCTGTGTGATCGCCGGTGTTACCGCAAACTCGTACATACTAAACTACTGTCTTCTTCTTACGCGGCGGCGGCTTTCAGGTCGATGAGCGACGAGAGCGGCGTGTACTCGAGGCCCTGCGACTCGGCGACCGCCTCATACGTCAGCTTGCCTGCGTAGGTGTTCACGCCTTCCTGCAGGCCCGCGTCGTCCTTGATCGCCTGCTCAAAGCCTTTATTCGCGAGGTCTAGAGCGTACGGCAGCGTCGCGTTCGTCAATGCGAATGTCGAAGTACGCGGAACCGCTCCCGGCATATTCGCAACGCAATAATGAAGGACGCCTTCCTCGAAGAACGTCGGGTTCGAGTGTGTCGTTGCGTGCGTCGTCTCAAAGCATCCGCCCTGATCGACCGCAACGTCCACGAGCACCGAACCGGACGGAACGAGATGCAGCATATCGCGTGTAACGAGTTTCGGAGCCGCGGCTCCGACAACAAGAACCGCACCGATCACAAGGTCTGCGTGCGAGAGCGCCTCTTCGATCGCATAACGCGACGAAGCGAGCGTCTGCACTTTCGAAAGAAAGATATCGTCGAGCTGACGCAGGCGGTCAAGGTTGCGGTCGATGATCGTAACTTTTGCACCCAGGCCGACAGCCATCTTCGCAGCTTCCGTGCCGACGATACCGCCGCCTAGGATGACGACATTCGCCGCCGGAACTCCCGGAACTCCACCGAGCAAGATGCCGCGGCCGCCGTTCATCTTCTCAAGGTAAGTCGCACCAACCTGCACGGACATACGCCCCGCAACCTCGGACATCGGCGTCAAAAGAGGCAAACGGCCGTCTTTGGTGATCGTCTCGTAGGCGACGCCCGTTACCTTCCGCTCGAGCATCTGCTTTGTGAGTTCAGGCTCGGGAGCGAGGTGCAGATAGGTAAAAAGCAGCTGATTCTCACGCATACGCGGATATTCGGGTGCAACCGGTTCCTTGACCTTTACGATCATATCGCCCGTCTGCCAAACTTCGTCCGCCGTATCGAGCAGCTTTCCGCCCGCCTTTACATACTGCTCATCAGCAAACCCCGAGCCTTCGCCCGCAGTTTTCTGCACAAAGACCTCATGCCCCGCACGGGTCAGGTCCTGGACGCCCGCAGGCGTTAAGCCCACGCGATATTCGTTGTCTTTGATCTCTTTCGGAAGACCGATCTTCATTCTTATTAGCTCCTAGATTAGGGAATTTAGCATAACAGATGATTTTACGATTTTTGGCGATTTTCCGAAAGCCCCCGCACGAGTCAGAACCGCCTACGTGAGCGGGCGGCCCCAATAACCTGGCCGAGACCTTATTAGAGTACCTAGAAAACGGCGGAATTGTGGACAGGTTCCGTTGTGTATATCAGGTTGTCGGGAAGAGTTGCACGTCTGGTTTGAATGTGAGGTCGTCGGTAGAACGAAGGAACTTGCGCGTTAGATCGACAACAAGCGGATCGCGGGTGGCTGCGCAGCCGCCTTCGGCCGGAAAGGTGACTTGAACATCATCGATCTCAGCGTCAATCGTCTCAAAACCCGAGAGATCCCCATCCTCGTCGAGCGGGAAGAGGACGACGATGCCGGCATTAACCACTGCTCTCTTTTGAAAGATATCCGCGACTGCCGAAGGATGCTTTGCAAATTCAAACACCACACAAGGGAGATCATCCCCATCACGGGCTGTAAATGCTTTCGTTATCCTCATTTCCTCTCCCATTAGTATTTCTTTCGCCGGGTTTAATGCTCACATTCCTTCCCTTTTCCTTTCGCGATCTCACTCACTTCTTTAGATATTTGAGCAGAACGGCGGCGTCGTTGTGTGCCTCATCCTTTGCGGAATAGATGAGCGTTACGGGTTCGGCCTTCGCCATTTTGCGGATCGAATCGACGAGCTCGGCGTTACCGGCAAGCTCTTTTTTGTAGCGGGTCTGGAACTCCGTCCATTTTTCGGGATCGTGCCCGAACCATTTCCGAAGTTCCGTGCTCGGTGCGATCTCTTTCATCCAAAGATCGATCCGTGCCTTCTCTTTTGAGACACCCCGCGGCCACAGACGGTCGATCAATATCCGCTTGCCGTCCGTCGCCGCAGGCTCCTCATAAGCTCGTTTCATACTCAAAGACATAGGAATACCTTCCTTTCGAGTATAAGCTCCTTTACCGGAATTTACGCATACTCCCGGCTCAATCGTGCGAGTGCGAGAGCACCGATCGCAAGGCCGAGGTCGCGCAACGCAACGTCAAAATAGCCCGGGATCATCAGCAGATTGACGATGATCGCGAGCAGCCAAAGCATCACGACGTATGCGAAGATCTTCGGCCGCAAGAGCACGCCGACGCCCGCGACGATCTCGATCACGCCGACGACGTACATGAATTCGTGCCCACGGCCGCCGAGCATATTGTTCACCACGCCGGGAAGATACTGATCCCAGTTCACAAGCACGTGAAAGAACTTATCCAGGCCGGCGGCGATCGGCGCCACCACAAATGCGAACTGCAGGAGGCGAAACGCCTGATATCCAGCACTCGTCGTCTTCTCTGCGGCAGAATCCTCTACGATCGTGCCGGCTGCTGTCATTATTCTTTCCATTTTTCCCTTCCTTTCTTATCCTTTGATATCAGCGAAAATCCGTTGCTGTATCCGAA
>Ga0154020_10009783_pt1 | contig 11024 bp, 9 predicted proteins | sample Klosneuvirus_201_FD_109709 | JGI IMG/M metagenome (GOLD analysis project Ga0154020, IMG submission 109709) | Active sludge microbial communities from wastewater, Klosterneuburg, Austria - Klosneuvirus_20160825_MG | ecosystem: Engineered > WWTP > Aerobic digester > Activated sludge | place...
CCTGGGAGTGACGGACTCCAGCGCGGTCCCACGCGAATCATCGTGGCGAAATCGGACTTCGATGAAGAGGAGCGCCTCCCCGTGGCGCGCGACGAGGTCGAGCTCGCCGTTCTCGTAGCGGACGTTCGTCGCGAGGATCGTCACGCCGCGCTCCGTGAGGAAACGCCGGGCCAGCTCCTCGCCTCCGTCTCCGATCGCGCGACGCGACGGCGACGGAGCCGCCAGGACATCTGGAGCGGCGGTGGCAGACCTCCGCGCCCGGGTCACCCCGAGCTGCTTCAGCTTCCTCTTCCAGTCCGTCGGCCCGGCCGAACCGGCGCTACTCGTCGTCGAAGATGCCCCGGGGTTTGGCGGCCGGGTCTTTCTGCGCCCGTTCGAGGGCCTGCTGGAACGTCTTCTCCAGGATCTCGCTCTTGTTCTTCTCCCGCTCCACGGTGGCGGCGAAGAGATCGGCGGCCCTGTCGCGGCGCCGCACGTTCTCCTGGGCGGCCTCCTCGAGCGACTTCAGCTTGTTCTTGTGAGCCGGCGGCTCGTGTGAGAGCACCGCGCCCGTCTTGACGTCGACCTTCAGCGTCGACTCGCAGTCCGGACACTGGACGAGAAGGACGTCCGACACCTACATATCCCCCTTGTCGATGTACCAGATCGTCCAGAAGAAGCACCCCAGGACCGCGATGACGACGGCGATCCAGATGGTCATGATCGGCCACTGATTGCCGTAGGCGCTCTGGACTTTGTAGTACGAGGCGGCGCCGATGGCGATCATCAGCACCAGCAGGACCACCTTCTGCTGTCGCGACCACCTCTCCGCCCGGTCCGACTCCTGGCTGAGCCTCTCGACGTTCGCCTTCCGCTTCATCTTCTCGACATAGCGCCGGTGCTTCGCCATGCCAGTCGTCTCGACGGAGCGGGTGATCTTGCGAAGGTCCATGCGACCGGTCAGGCCGGTGAGCGTCTGCTGGCGTGCCGTCTGCGTGGTCGCCTTCGGCACCTTCATCACACCGGTCGGGCGCGTCACCTCCCGGGCATCCCCCTCGCCGGGCTTGACGGTGGGAATCGGTCGTGTGGTCTCGGGCTTCCTGGGTTCCGTCATTTCCCCCTCCTGGGCCTCAAGCCGCTCCCGGATGGACCGGCAGGGCCTTCACGGCGAGCTCGAGAACGTCGTAGGCTTCCGTCTTTCCCGTCATCTCGGTCTTCGCGTTTCCGATCATCACCATGCAGAACGGACACGACACGCCGACGGCGTCCGTCCCGGCTGCTTCGATCTCCGCATACCGCGTCTGGTTGATGCGCGCGCCGATCTTCTCATCCAGCCACATCCGTCCGCCACCCGCGCCGCAGCAAAGACCGTTCTCGCGGCTCCGCGGCAGCTCCTTCAAGGTGAGGCCCGGGATGGCTTTCAGGATGTCCCGCGGAGCTTCATAGACCTCGTTGTGCCGCCCCAGGTAGCACGGATCGTGGAACGTGATGGACGACTCGACCCTCTGGTCGAGCGTGATCCGGCCCTCGTCGATCAGCTGCGCGACGAGCTCCGTGCCGTGGACCACCTCGAACGTGGCGCCGAAATCGGGGTACTCGTTCTTGATGGTGTTGAAGCAGTGAGGGCAGTTCGTGACGATCTTCTTCACGCCGTAGCCCTTCATCGTCTCGACGTTCTGCTGCGCGAGCGTCTGGAAGAGGTATTCGTTTCCCAGCCGGCGCGCGGAATCGCCCGTGCAGGTCTCCTCTTTGCCCAGGATCGCGAACCTCACGCCGGCCCTGTGGAGGAGCGTGGCCAGGGAGCGTGAGACGCGCTTCCCGCGATCCTCGTAGGAGCCCGCGCAACCGACCCAGAAGAGGACCTCCACGTCGCCCCCGACCGCCTCGGCCATCGTGAGGACCGGGAACGAGAGCTCCTGAGTCCAGGCGTCGCGATCGGCCGACGGCAGGTTCCACGGATTGCCCTGCCGCTCCATCCCGTTGAAAGCCGTCTGGGCCTCCTTCGGGAACTCGCTCTTCTCGAGGACGAGATGGCGCCTCATGTCGACGATCTTGTCGACATAGGTGATCCCGACTGGGCACGCCGACTCGCAGTACCGGCAGGACGTGCAGGCCCAGATCGTCTCCTCGTCGATCCAGCCGCCGATGAGAGCCTTCCGGTCCACGAGCTTCTTCTCGGCCGTGCCGTCTCCGCGCCCGGTCTGGGCGTCGAGGATGAGGGGCCCGTCCGTGTAGAGCGCGCGCCGCAGGTCGACCATGAAGCCCTTCGGGGAGAGCGGCTTGCCCGTCAGGTGCGTCGGGCAGACCTCGCGACACCTGCCGCACTCCGTGCAGGTGAACATGTCGAGCTTCTGCTTCCAGGTGAACTCCTCGATCCTCGAGATCCCGAATTTCTCCGCTTCGGCCGCCTTCTCGATGTCGAAGGTCTTCAGCTGGCCCGCGGGGGCGAGCTTCGAGAAGAAGATGTTCGGCAGCGCCGAGATGACGTGGAAGTGCTTCGCGAACGGAAGGTAGTTGCCGAAGGCGAAGACGATGACGAGGTGGAGCCACCAGCAGGTGGTGTAGAGGGTCTGGAGGGCGACCTCGGTTTTTCCGTGGAGGAGCCCGGCCATCGCGCCCGTGACCGGCTCCCAGAGCGACGCTTCCGCCGGATAGAGGACGAACTTCGCCGCGCCCGCCAGCAGGTCGGTCGCGACGAGCCCCCCGATCGCCACCAGGATGATGTCGGCGTCGAACGACGGGTCGAGCCTCTCCTTCTTCATCAGGTGGCGCCGCCCCAAGGCCAGCGCCACCCCCGCGAACGTGGTGATGAGGACGAGGTCTTTCAGGAGCAGATAGCCGTGCCACGGGCCGGCCGGCAGGAACGGGAGGCCGGCCCTCGGAAACAGGCCCTCGAAGACGAGCGTGGCCGTCCGCAAGCTCAGGACGACGAAGCCGGAGAAGATGAGCATGTGGTAGAGCCCGGCGTAGACGTCCCGGAACATCCGGCGCTGGAGGAAACCGAGCTCGATGACCCGGAGAATCCGCCTCGGGATCTGGTCCCAGCGGACGTCCGCCCCGCCCCCCTCGGTCATCAGCTGCCACCGTCTGGAAGCCGTATATATGAAGAAGATGAGCGAGGCCGTCAGCACCAATCCGAAGAGGACGGTCCCCGGAAAAGGACCATAGGTTGCCTGCGTCGGTATCATCGGAGGAAGGATAGCTCAGCATGTATAATCTGGTGCGAAGTCCTGTACTTTCAAACGACTCGCGCAAGGACGGAGCTTGGACGATGAGAAAATGCCGACTGCTTCTCGGAATAGCTCTGGCGGTCCTCCTTACCCCCGCGTTCCTCGCCACGGCTCGGCAACCGGAGTCGCTGGCCGCCGCGCAGGGTACTGAGCTGTGGGGCGGCCCGGGCGCCAAGGGCGTGGGCAACGCCGGAGCACGATTCGACACGAGCGTCACGGTCAGCTCGGTCGCCGCCGCCACCGGAACCGTCGAATACTTCGTGGGGGGCTCGCTCGTCGCGACTCAGAGCTTCACGCTGCCGGCGCGAGGCGCCACCACCCTCACGGCACCCGCCGTGCTCACCGGAGCCGGAGCGTTCCTCTACCGCGTCAAGGCCGACTCGCCCGTGAACGCCTGGTCTGAAACCTACAACGACACGGCCGCCGGCCGCTTCAGCGTCTCGACACCCGCCTTCACCGCCTCGGACTTCCTGAACCCCGGCGACGAGGCCTCCGGCGGCGGCGCCGACGCCTCCACCTCCACGGGCGCCGGCCGCGGCCGGACGAACGTGGGCATCCTGTGCAACCCGAACTCGGCACAGGCGTGCCGCCTCGAGATCACCGCGTATGACGGTGGCGTCCTCCTCGGCACCGCGTCGATCGAGGCCACCCCCGGCTCGGTCGGGCAGCGGGCCCTGTCCGAGCTGATCTCCGCGTCTTCCGGACACTCGGGCCTCGCCCTGCGCCTTCGCCTCCTGGCCGGCTCGGGCCAGCCGTACGCCATCAAGAACGACAACCTCACCTCCGACGGCGCCTTCGTGCCGCTCCAGGTCAACCGCTCGGCCTTCTCCACGGCGCCCTCCATCGCCACCTTCATCGTCACGCCAGACAGCGGCTGCGCGCCCCTCACCGTCAGCCTCAGCTGGACCACCGCCGGCGCCAGCCGCGTGACCATCTCCGGCGTCAGCGGCAACCTGCCTCCCAACGGCTCCACCACCGTCACCATCAACGCCACCACCGACCTCGTCCTGACGGCCTTCTCGGACTCGGGCGACTCGGCCAGCGTTCCCCGCAAGGTCTCCGTCACCCCGGCGGCCCACGCCCCGGTCCCCTCACCCAACTCCGGCACCTTCGCCCTGGGCGGCACGCTCACCGGGACGCTCCCCTTCCAGAGCACGGGGGTGAAGGTCGAGTTCGTCCAGCAACAGTCGGCCGGCTCCACCTTCGAGCTGCGCGAGGCCTACTTCACCTACAAGGCCGGATCCACGGCCGGCACCGACATCGTCAAGCTCTCCGTGCAGGGCACGTGCGGCGAGGTGAGCGCCCTCTTCACGGCCATCGTCCTCCAGGCCGGCGCGCCCCTCATCACCAGCTTCGAGTCGAACCCGGCCATCGGCTGCCGGCCCGCGAACATCATCCTGTCCTGGACCACCGAGAACGCCTCGCAGGTCGAGCTCTCGGCCTCCGAGGTCACCCTCTCGCCCAACGGCTCCTACGGCCTCACGATCGACGCCACCAGCACGTTCAAGCTCACCGCCTACGGCATCAACACGAGCCAGCGGACCTCCGTCACGCTCACGGTGCCCGTCGACGAGCGGCTCCAGTACCCCATCCTGAGCACCTCCGGCATCTTCGTGGCCCCGGGTGAGGTCGTCGAGATCGTCGTCACCGGCGTCGACGACATCAACCGGATCGGCTACTACATCACGAACCTCCAGAACGGCGCGATCTTCCAGCCGCTCTCGAAGACCCGCTTCCGGTACACCGCCGGCTCCGTCCCGGGCAACACCGACACGATCCGGATCACGTACACGAACGGCTGCGGCACGACCTACTCGGAGTTCCGCGCCACCGTCCGGTAGCCGGTAATCCCCTCCATCAGACGAAAGAACGGGCGGCTTCGGCCGCCCGTTCCTGTTTCCGCGGGAAGAAATTAACCCTGGAGCTTCTTCGCCGCCTCCGTGAGCGCCGGGACGATCTGGAACAGGTCCCCGACGATCCCGTACGTCGCCACCTTGAACATCGGCGCCTCGGGGTCCTTGTTGATCGCCACGATCACCTTCGACGAGCCCATGCCCGCCATGTGCTGGATGGCGCCCGAGATGCCGCACGCGATGTAGAGCGACGGCGAGACGACCTTGCCGGTCTGCCCCACCTGGTGCGAGTGGCTGATCCAGCCCGCGTCGACGGCCGCGCGCGACGCGCCGAGCGCCGCGCCGAGCTCCTTGCAGAGGCCGCGCAGCACGGGCCAGTTCTCCGGGCCCTTGATGCCGCGTCCGCCGGAGACGATCTTGTCCGCCTCGGCCACGTCCAGCTCGCCCGCGGCCGCCGCGGCCACCGACACCGCCTTCGCACGGATCTTCAGCGCGCCGAGGTCGAGGTTCACCACCTCGCCCGCGCCGGGGGCGTCCGCCTTCGAGCCCGGGAAGACGTTCGGCCGCGGCGTGGCGATCTGGAGCGCGCCCGACGTCGTGACCGTGGCGCGCGCCTTCCCCGAGTAGACGAGCCGGATGCCGACCAGGCGCCCGCCTTCCACGTCGAGCGACATCATGTCGGACAGGACGCCCGACCGGCGACGCGCCGCGAACCGCGGGGCGACGTCTTTGCCCATCATGGTGGCCGAGACGAGGACGATCGACGGCGAGAACGCCGTGGCGGCCGCGTCGAGCGCCGCCGTATAGCCCTCGGTGGAGTAGAGGGCCAGCTCGGGCCTGTCGGCCACGAACACCTTCGAGGCGCCGTAGGCGGCCAGCTCGCCGGCGAGGGACGCGATGCCCGAGCCCGCGAGGACGGCCGCCACCGCGCCGCCGGTCTTCGCCGCCAGGGTGCGGCCCAGGGTGAGCGCCTCGAGGGAGGCCTTCCGGATCTTTCCGTCGCGCTGCTCGATGAAAACGAGGATGTTGCTCATCTGATCTCTACCTCACAGGACCTTGGCTTCGTCGCGGAGCAGCCGGAGGAGCTCCTCGGCCGCCTTCATCGGGTCGTCCGCCGGGATCAGCTTCACCGCCTGCCGGGCCGGCGGGAGCTCCAGCTTCGTCCAGCGGACGTCGGCCTTGTCGCCCGTCCGCGCGGCCACGTCGAAGCCCAGGTCCGCCGGCTTCTTCACGGCGATCGGCTTCTTCTTCGCCGCCATGATCCCCTTCAACGACGCGTACCGGGGCTCGTTCAGCCCCTTCTGCGCGCTGAGCACGACGGGCAGCGGCGACTCGACGACCTCGTGCGCCCCTTCGATCTCGCGGTGCGCGACGACGGCGCCGTCCTTCCACTCGAGCTTCGTCACCAGGTTCACCTGCGGGAGGTCGAGGAGCTCGGCCAGGAGGGACGGCATGAGCTGGGCGTCGGTGCCGACACCCTTGTTGCCGAGCCACACCACGTCGGCCTTCACCGTCTTGATGGCGCCCGCCAGGAGCTCGGCCACGCCGAGCGAGTCGATGTCGGAGACGCCGTCCGCGTCGATGCGGATGGCGTCGTCCGCGCCGCGGGCGAGGCATTCCCGGAGGCCCACGTCGGCGCGGGCGGGGCCATAGGTGATCACGGTGACCGCGCCCCCCTTGGCTTCCTTCTCCTTGATCGCTTCTTCGAGCGCGTACTCGTCGTATGGCGAGACGATCCACTTGACGTCGCTCTCGTCGATCGACCGACCGCTGGCGGCGATCTTGATCTTCGTTTCCGTGTCCGGTACGTGTGCGATACAGACGACGTGATTCATCTTTTTTCTTACCTCTTTGAAGGTGTTCGTGAGGACGCCGCCCGGGAGGCGGCGGCCGGACGCTACCACGGCTCCCGCGAAAAATGAATAGCGGCTCAGTGCCTTTTCGAGCGGCAGAAAAGCAGCCTTTCCCAGCCCTTGACTTACGCCCTAGTTGCGCCTAACTTTCACCCATGGCCCGTGCCGATCTCGCCGCGCTACGCGCCACCCTTCCCGCCGGAGCGACGCTGGTCCGCGCCACGGAGCTTCCCTCGAGATCGAGGCGTCCCGCGCTCCTCCCCACCGCGCACGGCCCCTTCGACGCCTTCCTGGGGGGCGGGCTGCCGCGCGGGGCGCTGGTGGAGGTCCACGGCCGGCGCGGAAAGCCGTCGGGCCGCTACACCCTCGCGCTCGCGGCCCTGGCCGCCGCCACCGCGTCGGGCGAGGCCGCGGCCCTCGTCGACCTGGGCGACCATTTCGACCCTCAGTCCGCGCTGGCCGCCGAAGTGGAGCTGCCACGCCTCCTCTGGATGCGTCCCCGCACCCTGAAGGAGGCGCTCCTCTCTACCGAGACGGTCGTGGCCGCCGGCTTCGCGCTCGTCGTCCTCGACCTGGGGCTCGCCGTGAAAGGGCGCGCTTCCGACGCCTCGTGGCTTCGCCTGGCGCGGGCCGCGGCCGATCGCGAGACGGCGCTCCTCGTCCTCACCCCGTTCCGAATGGTGACCGGCTTCGCGGCCCGGATGGTGGTGTCGGCGGAGGACGCGCGCGCGGCGTGGCGCCGCACGAACGTCCCGCTTCTTTCGGGGCTGAGTGTGCATTTTATGCGGGGGAGACGATCTCCCCCGCTCCCGGCTGAATTTGTGCGGGGGAGACGATCTCCCCCACTCCCCCTTCTGAGCACCCAGGACCCCGAGTTCCAGGACCCCGAGTTCGTGAGGGGGACGGGATCTTCCCAGCGCCCTCTTCAGAGCCCCTCGGATTCCGGATTCACGCGGGGGAAGGAATCTTCCCAGCGCTCCCTTTTGGGTACCTCGGACTCCGAGTTCGTGCGGGGGAGGGAATCTTCTCAGCGTCCCCTCCTGGGTGCCTCGGAAGCTGAGCTCGTGCGGGGGACGGGCTCCGAATTCCGAGCGGATCGGGGAAGCCCGGGCGCCGGAGCGGTGAGGATCTCGTTCCAGACATCGCCGCTGTCGATCCTGCCGCTGCTGACGCCGGACGAGCGCCTTCTCCCGCTCGCCGAGGCGCCGCCCGCACACCGCATGAAGACGGGTCGGGCGTGACGCCCCGCGCTTGCCGGAAATGTCATGTCGCGCCTCGCCGCCCTCGTCGTCCCGCTCTTTCCTCTGGCCGCACGCCTGAGGAGCGAGCCCCAGCTCATGGGCGAGGCCGTCGTCATCACCGAGGGGAACGGGCACGCGGCGCGCGTCGTCTGCGCCACGCGGAAGGCGCGGCTGGCAGGCCTACGCCCCGGGATGACGCTGCCGCAGTCCCGGGCGCTCCTCCCGAACCTTCTCGCCCGCGGGCGCGACACCGTCGCCGAGCGCGCCGCCGAGGAAGCGCTCTTCGAGGTGGCGGAGAGCTTCTCGCCCCGCGTGGAGGCGGGCGAGGAGCCCGGGCTCGTCCTCCTCGACGTCGCCGGGCTGGAGCGGCTCTTCCCGAAAGAGAGGGAGCTGGGTCAGGCGCTCATCGCCGCGGCGGAGAAGGCCGGCCTGCCGGCCCGCGCGGGCCTGGCGGGCAGCAAGCTGGCGGCAAGGGTGGCCGCCGAGCTTCCCACCTCTCCCACGCTCGTCCCGGAAGGGGGCGAGGCCGCGTTCCTCGCGCCGCTCCCCCTCGCGCGCCTCCATCCGGACGTCAACCTCTACGACACGCTCGCGCGGTGGGGCATCCGCTCCATCGGGGCCCTCGCGCGCCTTCACCCGGGAGAGGTGGCCACACGCCTCGGCGCCGAGGGGCGCAAGCTCCACGAGCTGGCCCGCGGCCTCGACCCCGCGCCGCTCCTCCCCCGCACGCCCCCCGAGAGCTTCTCGGAAGGGATGGAGCTGGAGTGGCCGCTCACGGCGCTCGAGCCGTTCCTGGCGCTTTCGCACGCGGCGCTCGGACGGCTCGTCGAGCGGCTCTCCCGGCGCGCGCTCTCCTGCGCCCGGCTGGAGCTCTCGCTGCGCCTCGAGCCCGACGGCCACGACGTCCGCGCGATCACCCTCCCCGCTCCCACGCGCGACGTGAAGACCCTCGTCTCCCTGCTCCAGATCGACCTCGAGCGGAAGCGCCCCGGCGCTCCCGTGGCCGCCTTCACCCTCACCGCCTATCCCGACCGCCCACGCCTCGGCCAGCTCACCCTCTTCGGCCCCGTCGAGATCTCCCCCGACATGCTCGCCACCACGCTGGCGAAGCTCTTCGCCCTGCTGGGAGAGGACCGCGTCGGCGCCCCCGCCACGGTGAACGGCCACCGCCCCGAGCGCTTCGCGCTGAAGCCCTACGCCCCGCCCCCCGCGCCGCTCCGCCGCCGCGAGGTCGCGAACGGGCGCGGCCTCCTGGCGGTGCGGGTCCTGCGGCCGGCGGTCGAGCTCGAGGTGCTGATGTCGGAGGAGCGCGCCCCCGACGCCGCGCTGCCGCTACGGCTGATCCGCGGAGACGGCGCCGAGGTCCCGGACGACACCGGGAGCCCGGAGGGCCCGGAGCGCGCGGAGCACGTCCCCCGTCCCGTCGCCGTGCGCGCCGGCGACGGTCGCATCCAGGGCTCCGTCCGCGTCGCCTCGGGCCCGTGGCAGCTGGAAGAGGCCTGGTGGTCCGAGGCGCCCGTCACCCGCGACTACTGGGACGTGGAGCTCGACGGCGGCGGCCTCTACCGGATCTTCCGCGAGCGGCGGTCCGGAGCGTGGTTCGCGGACGGAACGTACGACTGACACGCTCTCACCCGTACGCCTCTTTTCGGTCAGCGACCTTCAGCACGATCACGACGAGGACCTGGTCGTGGATCTCGGCCACGCGAGCTACTTCAGCCCCAGCTCCGCCTTGACCTTCTCCCAGGGGATGGTCCCCTTCTGCTTGATCTCACGCCGGGCGGCGCGGATGTCGCGCAGGTCCTCGTCGTCTTCGAGCTTCTGCAGGCGCTGGAGGTCAGCGATCGGGACCACGGCGGCAATGGCCTTGCCCCCCTCGCGGAGCACGACGCGCTTGCCACCCTTCACGCGGGAGATTGCGCTATCGAAATCCGAGGGCGGCTTCCTCGCGGCGGCACGACTCACGCTCACGATTCTACGGCTTCTCGTCCGTTCTCGTGCTCGGCCGTCCGAAGCCTCACCAGCCGCAGGCGACCGAGGGGAGGGTCACGACCGAGGGAGGATCCCATTTCTGCGACTGAAGAAGCGAGGGGGAGGGTCAGATCCCATTTCTGTGGTATGGGTTTCGAGCGGGTCTTCAGCAGCGATTCCTTGGGGGGATCAGGAGGGGGGCTTGGGGGGAACGCCGTCAGGCGTGCCCCCCGATTAAGACAGCTGGCTAGCCGCCCCCGGCGTAGATCGCGAAGCGATCGGCGGCTAGCCTCGCAGCTCGTCGCTCCAGAGAAGATCGCGGACGAGCGCGGTGCGGGTGAGGGTTCGGGCCTCGAGGCGGGCCGTGGCGTTCCGTTCGCCCTCGGGGTCGGCCGGACGATCCAGGACCTTCGCGTACGCGAGCTGGACGAACGCCGCATCGGAGGCCGTCCGCCCCTCGCGCAGGATCGCGCGCGCGACCGCGGCCTCCCCTGGAAACGACTCGCCCGGCTCGAGGACATCGTGGACGCGCTCGACGGCGGCCCGCTGGCAGAGCGCCTCGCGGCGGTCCTCCGCGAGAGCGGGCGGGACGGGACGGGCCTCGGGCGCGGCGAGGAGACGGCGGACGAGAAGGGACACGCCACCCTTGCCCGCGATCTCGCGGACGTGCTCGGCACGGGTCGCCGGGTCGATCGCCCAGCCCAGGATCCAGAGCGTCACCGCATCCACCGTCCGCTCGGCGGAGAGGGATCCGGTCGCGGCCGCGGCGGCGTCGACGGCCGCGAGATACGCCGCGACGGTGGTGAACGGCTCGGCCGGCTCCGCGTGGAGCCCCTCCGCGAGCCCGAGGCTCCGGTACCACGGAACGGGCGGCGGCACCGGCTGCACCTCGAGCGC
>Ga0154020_10009785_pt1 | contig 11023 bp, 11 predicted proteins | sample Klosneuvirus_201_FD_109709 | JGI IMG/M metagenome (GOLD analysis project Ga0154020, IMG submission 109709) | Active sludge microbial communities from wastewater, Klosterneuburg, Austria - Klosneuvirus_20160825_MG | ecosystem: Engineered > WWTP > Aerobic digester > Activated sludge | place...
GGCTCGGGGGGGACAGCGGCCATGGTGGCTCCAGCGTCGGCGGCGGGCACGGCAACGGCGGTCGGCGTGGGCGCCGCGGCTGGCGCCGCACTGCGCCTGGGTTGACAGCCCAGCAAGGTGATCGCACTCAGCAGCAGGGCCCGCATGGCGGGACTATCGCACGGCTGGCTTTCTTCCCCGGCCCCTGATCGATCTGGCGCGCTGGCGCGTATACAGCTACACCTTTGCGTCCCATGCGCTTCTTCGTCTCCTCATCATCAGCGTCATCAGCAGCGGCACGGTCGTGCCGCGCGATGTCGTCACGCGTGAATGAGGCCACGAACTAGCTGATTTTCAGCGATTTCCGGGGCCCCTTCGGCGAACGACCGAGGGGGCTCTTCCATTTTCGGGCCCCGGATCCCTCGGCGTCGCCAGCACTGGGCCAGCCCGGCCCGTCCGAGGAGGATCAAATGGGCAAGCTGCACGTCATGCACGTCAATGTCGGAACCATTGGCCACGTCGATCACGGCAAGACCACGCTCACCGCTGCGCTGACCCAGGTCATGGGCGCGCTGCACGGTGGTCGCGCCTGGGGCTTCGAGCAGATCGACAGCGCTCCCGAGGAGCGCGCGCGTGGCATCACCATCAACCTGGCGCACGTCGAGTACGAGTCGGCGTCGCGTCACTACGCGCACATCGACTGCCCCGGGCACGCCGACTATGTGAAGAACATGATCACGGGCGCCTCGCAGATGGACGGCGCCATCCTGCTGGTCGACGGCTCGCAGGGGCCGCAGGAGCAGACCCGCGAGCACGTGCTGCTGGCTCGCCAGGTCGGCGTCGAGCGCGTGATCGTGTTCATCAACAAGGCCGACGTGGCCGACCCCGAGCTGCTGGAGCTGGTCATGCTGGAGACCGAGGAGCTGCTGCGCGGCAACGGCTTCACCGGCTCGCCGGTGATTGTGGGCTCGGCGCTGCGTGCGCTGGAGGCCATGGGCGCGGGCAAGGCGGCCGCGGCGACCGACCCACGCACGCAGTGCATCCGCGATCTGGTCGCGGCGCTGGACAGCCACGTGCCCGATCCGGTGCGTGACTTCGCCTCGCCGTTCCTGATGGCCATCGAGCAGGTCTGCACCATCGAGGGCCGCGGCACCGTGGTCACCGGGCGGGTCGGGCGCGGCGTGCTGCCGGTGGGCTCCACCGTCGAGGTCATCGGCCTCGACGACGGCGATCGTCCGCGTCCCGTCGTGGTCACCGGCATCCAGTCGTTCCACAAGGATCGGGTGGAGGCACGCGCGGGTGACAACGTCGGCCTGCTGCTGCGCGGCATCAAGCGCGACGAGGTCGTGCGCGGTCAGGTCGTGACCATGCCGGGTGCGGTGCAGCCGCACGCGGAGGGCGACGCCGAGCTGTACGTGCTGCCCGCCAACGAGGGCGGTCGGCGCACGCCGTTCGGCAGCGGCTACACCCCGGTGTTCTTCTTCGGGGCCATCGACGTCACCGGCACCATCGCGGTCGCCGACGATGCCCTGGTGCTGCCGGGGTCGCGGGCGCGCATCGGCTTCCGGCTGTGGCGCCCGGTCGGCATCGAGGCCGGCATGCGCTTCGCCCTGCGTGAGGGTGGCAAGACCGTCGGCGCGGGGCTGATCACGGCGGTCAGGTAACAGCGGTATCCATCTGGGCCCGCCTCCCGTGACGGGGAGGCGGGCTCTCACTTCGTGCAGGTGCAGCTGGCGTCGGCGGGTTTCGGCGCGCAGATGCCATCACACACGATCTCGGCGTCGAACACGGTGGCGCACTGGCCGTCCACGCACCACTCGGCAATCTTGGCGCGCAGCGGGGTGTCGCCCCAGAACTCGTGGCGCACGCTGTAGCTGCCGTCGCCGTTCGGGCTGCCCAGGCCGCAGTCATAGACACAGCCGCATTCGCGCGCGACCACGGGCAGACAGCGGGTCAGGTCGGCGTCGGGCGCGACGGGCGGGGCGGTGACGACCGGCAGTGGGGCGGGCGACACCGGGGCGTGCTTGGTCGACCGCGGGCTGCGCGTGCATGCTGCCGTCGCGGCGACGATGCAAAGCATCAGCAAAAACAGCCCACGCATGTTTACACCGCGTCCAGGGCCTGGCTCAGATCCGCGATCAGATCCTCGGGGTGCTCGACCCCGATCGACAGCCGCACCATGTTCTCGGTGATGCCCATGCGGGCGCGATCCGCGATCGCGATGTCCGAGTGCGTCATGCTGGCCGGGTGTTCGGCCAGCGACTCGGTGCCGCCCAGGCTGACCGCCAGCTTGAACAGCTTGAGGGCATTGAGGAAGCGGAACGCCTCGGCCTCGCCACCCATGAGCTGGAACGACACCATGCCGCCGGGGGCCAGACACTGGCGGCGGTAGATGGCGTGCGCGGGATCGGTCTCGGTCAGCAGGCCGAGGTAGTGCACCTTCTCGACCTTGCCGTGGTCGTTCAGATAGTCGGCCACGTAGCGCGCGTTCTTCATCTCGCAGGTCATGCGCAGCTTGAGCGTCTCCAGGCTGCGCAGCAGCAGCCAGCCGGTCCACGGGCTAGCCATGGTGCCCAGGAAGGTGCGCATGGCGCGCACCTCGGCCAGCAGCGCCTTGCTGCCCAGGCACACGCCCGCGATGACGTCGGAGTGGCCACCGATGTACTTGGTCGCCGAGTACAGCACCAGGTCGGCGCCGTGCCGCAGCGGGTGCTGGAACAGCGGGCCCAGGAAGGTGTTGTCGACCGCGACCAGGGTGCGCCGATCGGGGCGCGAGGTGCGCTTGGCGAGCTCGGCGCAGGCCGCGATGTCGACCAGCGCGTTGGTCGGGTTGGCCGGCGTCTCCAGGAAGATCATGCGCAGGCGGCCGGTGCCCCCGGCGGCGGCCAGGCGCGCCTCCATCTCGGTGACCGGGCAGCCGGCGGCGAAGCCCACGGCCTGGATCTGGAAGCGCGCCAGCACGTTCTTGAGGAAGTAGTCGGTGCCGCCATAGACCGGCTCGGAGTACAGGACGAAGTCGCCCGGGCTGAGCAGCGCGAACAGCGCGGTCGAGATCGCGGCCATGCCTGACTCGAAGACGGCGGCGGCCTCGGCGTCGTCCCACAGCGACAGCCGATCCTCGAGCACCTCGAGATCGGGGTTGTTGAGCCGCGAGTAGATCAGGCCCATGTGCTCGGCGGGGCCGGCCTCGCGCAGGCCATAGGCCAGCTCGAAGAAGGCCTTGCCCTCCTCGGCGTTCTTGAACACGAAGGTCGAGGTCTGGAAGATGGGCACCTTGAGGGCGCCCTCGGACAGGGCTGGATCGTAGCCGTAGGTCCCCATCAGACTCTCGGGGCGCAGGGCGTGTCCGCCGATGAAGGCCTCGGGCTTGCGCGTGGGCGTCATGGCGCGAAGATACACCTCGCGCGCGGGCTGGACTGCGTCAGCGGTCGTACTTGACCGAGATCATGATGACGCTCTTGTGCTCGGGGCCCGGGGCCTTGTCGCAGGTCGGGAAGCCGCCGCCCTCGACGTCGAAGGCCTCCAGGCGCCAGCCGTCGCGGCTGATCGACAGCAGCGGCGGCTTGGTGACCAGGCTGACCTTGCAGCGACTGGCGGCGTCCCAGTAGGGCTTGAAGACGGCGAAGCGCGGCTCGGTGAAGGCGTAGCTCTGCCAGTGGATCTCGGCGCCCTTGCCCATGACGTGCTCGTCGCACAGCTTGTGGGCGCCGGGGGGCGGGCTGAACAGGGTGGCGCACTCGTCGCCGGCGGGTCCGGCGGGTGGTGTGCTGGCGCTCGGGGAGGCGCTGGGTGCGACGCTGGGCGGCGGGCTCGTGGCGGGGGACGCGGTCGGGGTCGGGGTCGGCGTCGCCGGGACAGCGTCGTCCTTGCTGCGCTTGCCGCTGCCGGAGCAGCCCATCACCGAGAGCAACACCAGCACAGGGAGGCGTTTCACCCCGCAATCCTACTCCATCGCGGCCGGCAGTTCGTGGCACAGACACGCAGGCAAGTTCCGGATCTCGCCTTGCACGGTGCTGGCCGGGGGCTGACAATCCAGCCGTGTCAGCCGCCGGGGACAGCCTTGTCACGCCTGTGCGGGCGGCCGCGGGGCCCAGCGTCAGCGACGGCTACCAGGCCTTTCGCGACTTCGTGAACCCGCTGCTGGCGGCGCGCGCCGAGCTGATGGGCGAGCCCTGGCAGCTGGTGCGCGTGGCCGCTGACGGCCGCCTGGTCGACGTCGACGGGCGCATGGTCGAGGATCTGCTGGCGGGCTGGGGCACCCAGGCGTTCGGGCACCGGCCGGCGGCGATCGAGCGCGCGCTGACGGCGTTCCTGGCCGGCGATGCGCCGTCGTACTACCCGTCGTCGGTGAGTCCGTGGGCGGGCTTGCTGGCGCGGGCGCTGTGTCAGCGCGTGGGGGCGGGCGCGTATGACGCGGCGTTCTTCGCCAGTGGTGGCACCGAGGCGGTCGAGGCGGCGCTCAAGCTGGCGCGCGCAGCGACCGGGCGACCGCGCATCCTGGCGCTGCAGGGGGCCTTCCACGGCTGCACCTACGGCAGCCTGGCCATGATGCATGACGGGGCCTACCGGGCGCCGTTCGGGCCCGCGCTGCCGCTGGTGGATCGGCTGCCGTTCGACGACGTCGACGCGCTGGAGCGCGCGCTGGCGGGGGGCGACGTGGCCGCGGTGGTGGTCGAGCCGATCCAGGTCGAGGCCGGGGTGCGCGTGCTCGGGGCCGCGTATGTGGCGGCGCTCGGTGAGCTGACGGCGCGCGCGGGGGCGCTGCTGGTGGCCGACGAGATCCAGACCGGGCTGGGGCGCACCGGGCGCATGCTGGCCAGCGATGGCTGGCCGCGGCGGCCCGATGTGGTGACGCTGGGCAAGGCGCTCGGCGGTGGGCTCATGCCGGTGTCCGCTGTGTTGACAAGGCGTCAAGTCTTTGCAGCGGCGTATGGCACGCATGCGACGGCGGAGTCGCACGCATCGACATTCTCGGGCAACGCGCTGGCGTGCGTGGCGGCGCTGGCGGCGCTGGACCTGCTGACGGAGGACGTCATCGATCGCGTCGCGGTGGTGGGCGCGCGCTGGCGGGCGGCGCTGGCGGCGCGCCTGGCCGGGCTGCCGCTGCTGGGCGACGTGCGCGGCGACGGGCTGCTGGTGGGCATCGAGCTCGGCGACGTCGAGCATCCCTGGCTGAGCTTCGAGTATCTGGGGCTACCCGAGCTGGGCGGGCGCTCGGCGGCGGGGCTGATGCTGGTGCACCGGCTGTTCCGGGCCGGCTATGGCACCGGCGTGTGCGGGCATGACTGGACCACGCTGCGGTTGCAGCCAGCGCTGGTGATCGACGAGGCGCGGCTGGATGGCTTCGTGGACGCCTGCGGGCGCGAGCTGGAGTACCTGTGTCAGCTGGGCTGACGGCGGGACAGGCTGCAGGGGAGCTGGGCTGGATCGGGGGCGCGCGCTTCGATCGGGTGGTCTTCTTCGGGTCGAGCGCGCTGGCAGTGCTGGTCGGGGCCGTCATGCTGGCGGTGCCGGCGAGCGTGGTGCTGCTGTGGTGGGCGTGGCTGCTGCTGCTCGACGGGCCGCACCTGCTGGCGACCTGGACGCGGTCGTACCTGGATCCGGTCGAGCGGCGCGCGCGCGGGCGACTGCTGTGGGGCAGCTGGCTGTGGCTGCTGCCGGGGCCGGCGCTGTGGGCGCTGGGGCGTGGGCTGGGGTCGACGGCGCCGTTCACGGGGTTCCTCGCCTTCGCGACGCTGTGGAGCTGGCACCACGCGGTGCGCCAGAACTACGGGCTGGTGGCGATCTATGGCCGGCTGGCGGGGGCGACCGAGCGCCAGCGGCGGCTCGACTGGTGGTTCGTGCATGGCGCGCTGTGGGCGCTTTTCGGGCTGTTCGTGCTGATGCTGCCGGCCAACCGGCTCATCACCGGGCTGCCGGCCGAGCTGCCGGCGCTGGCGCGGGCGGCGGGCTTCGTGGGGGCGGGGCTGCTGGCGCTGGCGGTGGGCGGGTATCTGGCGGTGCGGCTACGCGGGGTGTCGGGGCGGGCGGCGCGACCGGTGTGGTTCGCGCTGCTGCCGGTGCTGGGGCTGTATGTGTTCGCGCTGTTCGTGGTCGGTGCGTTCGAGCCGCTGGCGCCGCATCCGAAGAATCCGGAGCAGGTCTTCCTGGCGGTCGCGGTGGTGGGCGGGATCGTGCATGGGGTGCAGTATCTGGGCATCGTCAGCGTGGTGAATCGCAGGCGGCACACGAGCACGAGCACAGGGGCGCTGGTGCGCTGGCTGGCGGCGCGGCCGCTGCAGGCGTGGGCGATTGCGTCGCTGCTGTCGGTTGCATACCTGGCGCTGAACGCGGCGCGCGGCACGTCGCCCGGCATCGCGCTCTTGCCCGCGAGCTCGGCGGGCGCCCAGCTCTGTCTGTGCCTGTACTGGGGGCTGTTCTTCCACCACTACTACCTGGATCAGAAGCTCTGGCGCCCGCACAGCAGCGCGGCGCTGCGACGCGAGCTCGGCGTCGGCGCGCAAGGTGCGGCATGAGGCGCGCGCTGGTGCTGGGCGGCAGCGGCCATGTCGGTGCGCGCGTGGTCGAGCTGCTGGCCGCGCGCGACGTCGACGTCACCTTCACCTATCACCGCGGCGCCGAGCGCGCCGCCGAGCTGACGGCACGCCTCGGGGCGCGGGCCCGCGCGGTCGCCATCGATCTCGCCGACGCCGCCGCGGTGCGCGCGCTGTGCGCCGAGGGGGCGGACATCCTGGTGCACTGTGCGGTCTCGGGCGCGGCGCGTGCGCTGGCCGAGGTCGACGACGCGCTGTGGGCCGACGCTCACGCGGTCAACCTGCGGGCGCCCTTCCTGGCGGTGCAGACGCTGGCGCCGCACATGACGCGCGCCGGCCGCGGGGACATCGTGTTCGCGGCGGGCCTCGACGCCAGCCATCCGCTGCCGGCGCCGGTGCACTATGCCGCCACCCAGGGCGCGCTGACCGGGATGACGCGGGCACTGGCCAAGGAGCTGGGGCCCGCAGGGATCCGCGTGAATCTGGCCCTTTTCGGGCTGCTCGACGGGGGCATCGCCCGCGATCTGGCGACCCGGCACGTGGGCGACTTCAAGAAGTACAGCGCCATGCAGCGCGCCGGCAGCGCGCATGAGGCGGCGCGCGCGCTGTGCTGGCTGGCGCTCGACAACACCTACATGACGGGCGCGGTGCTGCCCATCACCGGTGGGCTGTGACCCCGGCGGCGTCGCGCTGGGTCGGGGTCGCGCTGCTGGGCGCGCTGCTCGTGCATGCCGTGATCGACAAGCTGCCCCGGCGCAAGCTGGCCGAGATGCTGTTCGCCTGCCACGTCTTCACCGTGATCATGGCGCTGGGCCTGCTGTGGCGCCGCCCCGCGCCGGTGCTGCTGGGGCTGACCTTCCACGTCGGCGTCGGGCTCAGCACCTTCGTGTTCTCGGCCATCGCGCTGCGCACGCTGGCGCCGACCTCGCTGCTGGTGCACCTCGGGCCGGTGGCGGCGGGGCTGTGGGCGCTGCGCGGGCAGCCCGCCGGCGCGCTGCCGGCGTGGACCATCCCGGTGAGCACCGCGATCTTCGCGGCCATGCTGGTGCTGAGCTGGTGGCGGACGCCGAAGGCGCTCAACGTCAACCAGGCGCATGCGCCGTGGCCGTCGCTGGCGCGCCGCTTTCCCGCGCTGTGGCAGTGGTGGAGTGCCATGGTCAGCTTCACCGCGGTGACGGTGGCGCTGGCCTGGCTGGTGCTGATACGAGTGCTGCCGAGGGCGTCATGACCACGATGCTGACCGACTTCTGGTATCCCATCGCGCGCAGCTCCGACGTCGGCGTCGGCAAGGCGCTGCCTCGGCGCGTGCTGGGCCACGAGCTGGCGCTGTTCCGCCCCGCGCGTGGTGACGCTGCCCGCGTCATCGGCGCTTTCTGTCCGCATCGCGGCGCCCACCTCGGCCATGGTCGCGTGGTGGACGGCTGTGTCGAGTGTCCCTATCACGGCTGGCGCTTCGACGGCGCCGGGCGCTGCACCGCGGTGCCCGGCGAGGCGCGGCCGGCGCGCGCGACGACGCCCGCATTCCCGACCCGCGAGTCACAGGGGCTGGTGTGGACCTGTGTCGGTGACGCCGCGCGGGCGCCGGCGCCGCCGCTGTTGCCGCAGCTCGATGACCGGTCGCTGCGTGCGTTCGACGTCGAGATGGTGGTGGAGAGCGGCTTCGACTGGTGGGTCGAGAACATCATCGACGTCAGCCATGTCCGCTTCGTGCACGGGCAGAGCTATGGCGAGGCCAGCTATGCCGGCAAGTTCAGCGTCGAGCGCAGCGAGGATGGTCTGGGCTTCCGCGCCCGCGCGCGCCTGGAGCAGGGCATGAACGTCCTCGCGCGGCTGCTGCACGGCTGGGCGCCGGCGCGGTCCACCATGGACGTGACGATGCAGCACCACATGCCGGGCATCACGGTGTTCGACAGCGATCAAGGTGGCGGCAGGCGGCAAGTGCTGGCCTTCCTGTGCACCCCGGAAGACGCGACGCACACGCGGATGTTCGCCTATGTGCTGCGCAACTATCTCAAGTGGGTCCCGGGCGGCGACGCCATCGGTCGGCTGTTCGCGGCGCGGATCTTCCGCGAGGATCTCGCGCTGGGGCGCACCGTGCTGGCGCAGAGCTACCTGGATGCGCCGCGCCCGCTGGTCAGCGTGGCGGCCGACGAACCGACGCTGGAATTCCAGCGCCTGCTGCGGCTGTGGCGTGAGCGCCAGGGCCAGGGTCAGGGCCTGGGTGAGGGGAGGTTGCATGGGCTCGCCCGCGCCGATCACTGACGACAGCGAAGGCGCCGGCGTCGGAGCCGTGCTGGGCCACACCACCAGCCTGTGCAGCCGCTGCAAGCGCAGCGTGCCCGCCGAGCTGCGCCGCGAGGGCGACCGCGTCGTCATGCACAAGCGCTGCGACGCCCACGGCACCGAGGCGGTGCTGATCTCCTCGAACGCCGCCTGGTACCTGGACACCCTGGCGGCCGCGCCCACGCTGACCCCGCCGCCGGGCGCCCATCCGGTCGCGCAGGGCTGCCCGTTCGACTGCGGCCCGTGCACCGCGCACGAGCAGCGCAACCACCTGCCGGTGGTCGCCATCACCTCGAAGTGCGATCTCGACTGCCCCATCTGCTACACGCACAACAAGAACGAGGGTGCCTACCACATGGGCGAGGAGGAGCTCGGCGCCATCCTGCGCCACCTCGCGACCTCTGCCCCCGATCGCCGCATCATCAACCTGACCGGCGGCGAGCCGACCCAGCACCCCGACCTCGAGCGCGTCATCCAGCAGTGTCACGACGCCGGGATTCGCCGCGTCACGCTGTCGACCCACGGCCTGCGCTTCCTCAAGGACGAGGCGCTGGCGGTGCTGATGGCGCGCCTCGATGCGCGCGTCATCCTGTCGTTCGACTCCTTCACCGAGGACGGCAACAAGCAGCTGCTGGGCGGCAACCACCTCGGCGCCAAGCTGCGCATCCTCGAGGTGCTGGAGCGCCACGGCGTCAACACCACGCTGCTCCCCGTGCTGGCGCGTGGCGTGAACGACCACGAGGTCGGCGCCTTCATCGACCTGGCCCTCGAGAAGGACTTCATCCGCTCGGTCGAGCTGCACCCGATGACCTTCACCGGGCAGAGCGGCGCCAGCTTCGAGCGCAGCGCGCGCTACACCACCTACGACGTGCTGTGCGACATCGAGCGCCACAGCGGCGGCCGGCTGCGCGTCAGCGATTTCGTGCCCGCGCCGGTGGCGCACCCGCTGTGCTACCAGGTGACGTATCTGCTGCGCCTCGACGACGGGCGCTGGCTGCCGTTCCCGCGCTTCATGCCGCGGCCCGAGCTGCGCGGCCTGCTGGCCGAGGCGCTGTACATGGTGCCGGGCCCGACCATGGAGAAGATCCTCGAGGACGTCATCAACCGGCTGTGGGCCGGTGACATCGCGTGCGACGACTCCGACGCCGTGCTCGGCGTGCTCAAGCGGCTGGTCGGGCGGCTGTTCGCGCCTGGTCTCACCGAGGCGCAGCGCCTGGCCATCGCCGAGGCCGACACCAAGGCGATCTATGTGCACACGCACATGGACGAGGAGAGCTTCGACTCCGACCGCATCCGGCAGTGCTGTGTCGGCATGCCGGGACCCGATGGCTCGAGCATCCCGTCGTGCGCCTACAACGTGCTGTACCGCGAGCGCGACGGACGCTTCATTCCGGAGCCGAGGGAGAAGCTGGTCACGCTGGGGCTGGGGCGGCGCTCGTGACGCGCGCGCTGGAGGGGCGTCGCTGCATCGTCACCGGTGGCTCGCGCAACCTGGGGCGCGCCATCTGCCTGGCCTTCGCGCGCGCCGGGGCCAAGGTGGCCTTCACCTACAGCTCGCGCGAGGAGGACGCCGCCGAGACCGAGCGCCTCCTGCGCGCCGAGGGTGGCGAGGTGCTGGTGCAGCGCGGCTCGGTGGCCGACGCCGCGCACGTCACCGCGGCGGTGGCGGCGGTGCAGGCAGCCTGGGGTGGCGTCGACGTGCTGGTCAACAACGCGGCCACCTTGCAGGTGCTGCCCATCGCGCTGCTCGACGAGGCTGACTGGGACGGCGTCATGGCGGTCAACGTCAAGGGCGCCTACCTGTTCTCGCGCGCGGTGCTGAAGTCGATGATCCGCGCGCGGCGCGGCCACATCATCAACATCGGCTCGTTCGGGGCCGACCGGGTGGTCGAGGCGCCGGTGCACTATGCGGCGTCGAAGGCGGCGCTGGCCGGCTTCACCCGCGCCCTGGCCAAGGAGGTCGGGCGATATGGAGTGGTCGTCAATGATCTGGTGCCAGGATTGCTGGAGTCTGGCGTCGCCACGCGCCTGCCGCCGCACCGGGTCGCCAGCTATCGCGAGCAGGCCGCGCTGGGGCGCCTGGGCAAGCTCGACGAGATCGCAGCGCTGGCGGCGTGGATGGTGTCGGACGACAACTTGTTCATGATTGGTGCGAAGGTGGTGATTGATGGCGGCCTTTGAACATCCAAATACAAAAACACAAACACACCACACCAACCCACAACCCC
>Ga0154020_10009787_pt1 | contig 11022 bp, 8 predicted proteins | sample Klosneuvirus_201_FD_109709 | JGI IMG/M metagenome (GOLD analysis project Ga0154020, IMG submission 109709) | Active sludge microbial communities from wastewater, Klosterneuburg, Austria - Klosneuvirus_20160825_MG | ecosystem: Engineered > WWTP > Aerobic digester > Activated sludge | place...
CGGCCAGCGCGACCCACACGATCCGCGTCCGCGCTCGGTAGCGCGCGAGTCAGGCGCGCTTCGTCGCGCGCCGGCCGGGCGTCCGCTTCGCGCGTCGCGTCTTCATGGCGCGAGCATGGACTTGGTTCGGCGGACGCGCCACGACGTCGCCGGGGCAGCCCTCGGGGGTCAGGCCGGCCGCTCGATCCCGAGCCGCTTCATCTTCGACTGGAGCGTCGTGCGGTTCATGCCCAGGCGCGCGGCCGCGCCCGACGGCCCGCCGAGGACCCACTTCGTCTCGCGGAGCGCGCCGAGGATGTGGACCCGCTCGGCCTCCTCGAGCGTCGCCCCGGTCGGCGCCGGGGCAGCCGGCGCGTGGGCGACCGCTGCCTGGGCGATCGGCGCGGCGGTGACGCCGCCGAGCGCGCCGGGCGGGACGACGAGCTCGGCGCCCCGGGAGAGGATCACGGAGCGCTCGATCACGTTCTCGAGCTCGCGGACGTTGCCCGGCCAGGCGTAGGCCTCCAGCGCGGCGAGCGTCTCGGGCGGGATCGCGTCGATGCGCCGCTTCAGCTTCCGGGCGAACTTCTCGACGAAGTGGCGCGCGAGCAGCCCGACGTCGCCGGGGCGCTCGCGGAGCGCGGGGAGCGTGATCGGGAAGACGTTCAGCCGGTAGTAGAGGTCGCTCCGGAACTCCCGGGCGGCGACCATCTCGGCCAGGTCGCGGTTCGTGGCGGCCACGAGCCGCACGTCGACCTTGATCGTCTTGTTGCCGCCCAGCCGCTCGAACTCCTGCTCCTGGAGGACGCGGAGGAGCTTCGGCTGGAGCTCGGGGGGGGATGTCGCCCACCTCGTCCAGGAACAGCGTCCCGCCGTCGGCGAGCTCGAAGCGGCCCACGCGCCGCTCGAGGGCCCCGGTGAAGGCCCCGCGCTCGTGGCCGAAGAGCTCGCTCTCGAGGAGCCCGGTCGGGATCGCGGCGCAGTTGAGCTTGACGAACGTCCCCTTCTTGCGGCCGGACGCCTCGTGGATCGCGCGGGCGATCAGCTCCTTGCCGGTGCCGGTCTCGCCCCACACGAGGACGGTCGAGTCGGTCGGCGCCACGGTCTGGACGTCCTCGAGGACCTTCGTGAGCCCGCCGCTCTGGCCGACGATCTCGCGGAAGTCGTGGTGGAGCTCGCCCTCCAGGTAGCTCTTCTCGCGGGCCAGCTTGTCCTTCAGCCGCTCGATCTCGAGGTACGCGAGCGCGTTCGAGACCGCCGGCGCGAGCTGGTTGGCGACCTGGAGGAGGAGCTCGAGGTCGGCCGGCCCGAAGGCCCGCTCGCGGAGGCTGCCCGCGGTCACGGCGCCGATCAGCGCGCCGTTCACCAGCAACGGCGCCGAGGCCATGCACTTGACCCCGGCCTCGACGACCTTGTCGAGGCGCGGGTTCCCGAAGGCCCGCAGCTCGGCCTCGGTGTGGGCCACCTGGGGGCGGTCGGTGCGGGCGGCCACGCCGGCCGGGCTGCCCTCGAAGGAGCTTATGCTCCCGTGGATCCCGATGTCCCTGCCGACGCCTGAGAGCGCGTGGAGCCGCAGGCCGTCGATCCCCTCCTCGCGGAGCGCCAGCGAGGTGTACTCGTGGCGCACGAAGCGGCCGAGGCAGGCGGCGATCGCGTCCAGGAGCGCCGGCAGCCCGAGGTGGCGCACGACGGCGGCGTTGACGTCGAGGAGGAGCTGCAGCCGGTCGCGCTGGCCGGCGAGGGTGGACTGGAGGTGGCGGACCTCGTCGAAGGCCCGGGCGTTGCCGATCGAGACGGCGGCCAGGTCGGCGTAGTCGCGCACGCAGCGCAGGCACTCGCCCTCGATCGGCTCGCGGGTGAAGACGCACAGCAGCCCGAGCGGCTGGCCGTGGAGGACGAGCGGCTGGGCGATCACTCCGGTCACGCCGCGGAGGCGGGCCTGCTCGGCCGCGAGGAGCGCGCGGAGCGTCCCCGGCGCGCCGCCCGACGCCTGCTCGTCGAGCGCCAGCGAGCCGGTGAGCCGGCCGAGCTCCGAGTCGGGGGCGAGCGGCGCGCAGCGCCGCGGGCGCGCCGGAGCCCCGCGGTCGGCGACGGCGGCGAGGTGCAGCCCCTCGCCGACCCCGCAGTCGGGGCACTCGGCGCCGAGGAGCCACAGGCTGGCGGACGCGACCTCCTCGTCCTCGACGAGGCCGCGCGCGACCTCGTCCACGACGGTGGCCGTGGGCCGCTCGGTCGAGACCGCCAGCGCGGTCGGCGGGAGGGTCATGGCGGGCATGCGCCGAGTATGGCGTTCCGCCACGCCCGTGTGTGCGCTACGCGGCGAGGACACGGCGCGGCGCGGGCAGCGGCGACTGCGGGTGCTTCGGGAGCGGCACGAGCGCGCCAGGGAGAGGCGTCGACGTGGACGGCGCGGCGGGGAGCTGCTCGGCCCACCAGGCCTGCGCGTCGACGTCGCTCCAGGTGCCCGCGTCCTCGCAGGCCGCCAGCCGGGCCTTGAGCGCCTGCGCCGTCTGCGGGCGCGCGGCCGGGTCCTTCGCCAGGAGGTCCAGGATCACCCGCTCGAGGTCGGCCGGCACGGCCGGGTTCCACTGGCTCGGCGGCGTGGGCGGGGTCTGGGCGTGGTCGATCAGGAGGCGCACCGGCGAGGGGTGCTCGAACGGCGCGTGGCCGGTCGCGAGCCAGTAGAGGACGCAGCCCAGCGCGTAGAGGTCGCTCCGCGCGTCGACCGTCTCCGGGCGCATGACCTGCTCCGGCGCGATGTAGGCCGGCGTGCCCACGAGGTGGCGCGGCGAGGTCGCCCGCGCGTCGACGACCGCGCCTCGCGCGTGGGCCGCCAGCGTCACCAGGCCGAAGTCCATGACCTTGAGCACGTCGACCGAGAGGCCGAGCCGGGCGGCGAAGAGGTTCGCCGGCTTCACGTCGCGGTGGACGAGGCCGAAGCCGTGGGCCTCGGCCAGCGCGTCGGCGGCCTGCGACGCGAGGTGGATCGCCCGGCCGGGCGAGACCGGCCCGTGGCGCCGGACGAGCTGCTCGAGGTCGATCCCCTCGAGGAGCTCCATGGCGTAGTAGGCCGTGCCGTCGCCGGCCACGCCGTAGTCGTAGAGGCTGACCGTGTTCGGCGAGCGGAGGCGGGACGTCGCCCGGGCCTCGCGCTCGAAGCGGCCGAGCGCCTCCGTGAGCTCGCCCGGGTCGACCGACGGCCGCACGAGCTTGATCGCCGCCGGCCGGGCCAGGAGCCGGTGCTCTGCGTGCCACACCTCGCCCATGCCCCCCTCGCCGAGCTTCGCCACCAGCCGGTAGGCGCCCAGGTGGCGGGCCGCGCTCTTCGCCTCGGCCACGGCGTGGGACAGGCGGCCGAGGACGAGGGCGGGGACGGCCGCGAGGAGCGCGCAGATCGCGTACGGCAGGAAGGTCCCGACGACGACGTTGGTCGCCGGCCAGGGCTCGCCGCGCGTCGCCAGGCCGAGCCCGAACACGACCGGCGCGGTCGCGGCCGAGAGGAGGGCCAGCGCGATCGTCCGCCGCGGCGACGCGGGGGCCACGAGCGGGAAGAGGACGATCCACACCCCGAGCCAGGTCACGAGCGACGGGGTGGCCTGGAGCAGCGGGTCGGCGCCGAAGGACGAGACCGAGAGGACCACCGCGCCGGCGAGCTGGTAGGCGGCGCCGAGCCCCTCGACCTGGCGGGCCGAGAGGCGGCCGAGGCGCAGGAGCGCGACGACGCCGAGCGACAGGAGGAGCAGGCCGGCCTGGCGGGCCCGGTCGTGGAGCAGCCGGTGCGGCGCCGCGAGGCCGCTGGCCTCGTGGACGAGCAGGCCGGCGACGAGGCTCACGACGATCCCGATCGCCAGCAGGGCGGCCACGAGCGACAGGCGATCGCCCGCCCCCACGAGGCGGGCGGTCGAGGTCGGGGTCTCTCCCTCCTCCTCGCATCGGGCCAGCCCGTTGACCCGGCAGAAGCTCTTCGCGACGTCCATGGGAACCCCTCCGGCGCTTCCGCCCGGCATATGCATGCCCCGCGCCGAGGTCTCGCCGTGACACCACAAGGAGTTGTGCGCTGCCGACGCGCCGCCGGGCCGGCACTTCGCCGAGCGCGCCGTCCGGCCGGCAGGCGTCGGCGGCGCAACCCGTGGCCGCGCCGACGGACCGCGGGCGGTCCGCGACGTGATCTGGCCTCGATCGGAAGGACGAACCGAGTGACCCATGAAGACCTGGCTGGCCTCCCTGCTCGTGCTCCTGGTCGGCTGCGTGACCCCCGGCTACGTGGACGACCGACCGGAGCTGCCGGTGACCTACTCGAGCCGCTTCGGCACGGTGCGGCTGACCGAGGGCGGGCCGCAGCCCGCGGTCGTCGTGCTCGACGGCCAGGCGGGCGGCGTGGCCTTCGTGAACGACACGCACGACGAGGTCTACGCGATCCGCTTCGTCGGGCCGGCCCTGCCCGACACGGACAGCGCCTACGCCCGGGACTTCATGACCGTCGGCCGCGTGACCTTCACCCCGCAGCCGCTCCGGCCGGGCGAGGTGGCGAGCGTCTACCTCGACGGGCCCGGGACGTACGCCTTCGAGGTGTGCGCGTCGGGCCGCAGCGCCTACCGCGGCCAGCTCCGGCTCGCGTCGCGCTGACCCGGGACCGAGGAGACTCGCCGACGCCCGTCGCGCCAGACCGGCCCATGTGCCACGCTCGTCTCCGGGAGGGACGGTGGCCGGGGGTCCGACTCGATCGCCCAGGAGCCCGGCGCTGCCGCTGGCCGTCGCCTTGGTCCTGACCGCGGTCCTCCTCGGCTGGTTCGCGCTGGGCGCCCTCGCCGCGCAGCGCGAGCTGGCGGCCATCCGGGCGCGTGACCTCCGGCTCGCCGCGCTGCGCGGGCAGATCGAGCACCTCGACGAGCTGCTGACCATGTCGGCCCGCATGGCCGCGGCCTCCGGAGAGCGGAGCTGGGAGGAGCGCTACGTCCGCCACGAGCCGACGCTGGCGCGGGCGATCGAGGAGGCGATCCGGCTCGCGCCGGAGGCGGGGGCCGCCGTCGGCGCCGAGGAGACCCGGGCCGCGAACGACGCCCTCGTGGCCCTCGAGCGGCGGGCGTTCGAGCTCGTCCGCGGCGGCGCGACGGCCGAGGCGCGGGCGCTGCTCTCGAGCGCCGTCTACGAGGAGGAGAAGGCGGTCTACGCGCGCGGCATGGAGCGCTTCCAGGACGCGCTGGAGGTGGCCACGGTCGAGGCGTTCCGCGACCACGAGCGCCGGACCGGCTGGCTCATGCTCGCGGTGTCGGTGGCGATCCTGGTGTGGCTCGTCGGGTGGCTGTGGACGCTCCGGGTCGTCGCGCGCTGGCGCACGACGCTCGCCGGGAGCAGCGCGGAGCTCCGCCAGCAGGCCGAGGCCCTCGCCGCGCACGCCGCGGCCCTGGAGCGCGAGGTCGCGGAGCACGAGCTCGCCCGGCGGGCGCTCGACGAGTCGGCGGCGCAGCTCCGGCACTCCCAGAAGATGGAGGCGGTCGGCCACCTCGCCGCCGGGATCGCCCACGACTTCAACAACCTGCTCATGACGATCTCCGGCCACGCGGAGCTGCTGCAGTCGCGCCTCGGCGCGCCGCGCAGGGAGCTCGAGCAGGTCCTGAGCGCCGCCGAGCGGGCCGCGACGCTCGTGCGCCAGCTCCTGGCCTTCGGCCGCAAGCAGCGGCTCCAGCCGCGCGTCCTCGAGGTGGCGCCGCTCGTGGCGGAGCTCGGCGCGCTGCTCTGCCCGCTCGTGGGGGAGCGCGTCGAGCTGACGCTCGCCCCGGGGCCCGCGCGGGCGGCCGTCCTCGCCGACCGCCTCCAGCTCGAGCAGGTGCTCGTGAACCTGGTGGTCAACGCCCGGGACGCCATGCCGCAGGGCGGCCGCGTGTCGATCGAGACGGGGGAGACGACCGTCGCCGCCGGCGGCACCCTGCCGGGGGGGCGCTACGTGACGATCGCGGTGCGGGACACGGGGACCGGCATGACCCCCGAGGTCCAGGCCCGGCTCTTCGAGCCCTACTTCACCACGAAGGGCGTGGGGAAGGGCTCCGGCCTGGGCCTGTCCACGGTCTACGGGATCGTCCGCCAGAGCGGCGGCGAGGTCACCGTCACGAGCGAGGTCGGCCGCGGCTCGTGCTTCACGATCCTCCTCCCTCGCGTGGAGCCGGAGCCCGAGCGGGCGCCGGCCGCGCCCGCGCCCGGAGCGGCGGAGCGGCCGAACGCGCCCGCGCGAGGGGGGGAGCGGGTCCTGCTGGTCGAGGACGAGGGGCCGCTCCGCGACATGGTCCGGCAGCAGCTCGAGGCCAGCGGCTACGCGGTGACGGAGGCCGCCTCGGGGGAGGCGGCCCTGGCGGCGTTCGAGGCGGCCGGGCACGTGGACCTCCTCCTCAGCGACGTGGTCATGCCCGGGCTGACGGGGCCCGAGCTGGCCCGGCGGCTCCGGGCGCGGACCCCCGGGCTGCGGCTCCTCTTCATGTCGGGGCAGAGCGAGGAGGCGATCTCCGACCTCGTGGACCCCGGCGTGGGGCTGATCGCCAAGCCCTTCGCGGCGGGCGCCCTGGCGCGGCGGCTCCGCGAGGTCCTCGACGCGCCGCCGCCGTGAGCCTCAGGACGCCGCGCGCAGCGGCGCGGGCGCGAAGGCCGCGAGGATCCGCGCCGCGAGGGCCCGGTCGACGGCCCGGTCGCCGCGGAGGAGCGCGGCCACGGGGCCGGTCGAGCTCCAGCCCAGGCAGGCGGCCACGGCGGCGCGCCCCTGCCGGGCCACGGCCTGCTCGAGGGCTTCGAGGGCCTGGCGCTCGAGCCCCGGCGCGGCGAGCTCGCGGGCGGCGACGGAGCGCCGGGGAGCCGACACGACGACGCTCGTCTCGAGGCGCGAGAGGCGGACCGACGCGGCGATCGCAGGGTTCGCGGGCTCGGGCGTCGCGAGCGGCGCCGGCGCCTCGAGCGCGGTCGGCGCGGGGGTCCACAGCCGGGTCACGTCCTGGATCAGCCGCTCGGCCGCGACCCAGTCCTCGAGCTGGTGGCCGTCGCTCCGCCCGCGGAGCTCGTAGATGCGATACGCGACCGACTGGGTGAGCTCGAGCGTGTCCATGGTCCCTCCGAGCGAGCGCGTGGCCCCCGCGGATAGATCGGCTGCCGGACGGCGCTGACTTCAGCCCCCTACCGGCCCGCGCTCGCTGCGAGCATGCTCCTCCCGGTGGGGAGCCTCGACGAGAAGCCAGGCGCGCTCGGCCCAGGGAGCGTGGTCGCGGGCCACGTGCTGGAGCGCGAGCTCGGCCGGGGCGGCATGGGCGTCGTGTTCCTGGCGCGCCACGCGGAGACCGGGGCCGAGCGGGCGGTCAAGGTCGTCGAGGTCGCGAGCGACCCGGAGCTGGCGCTGCGCTTCCTGTGCGAGGCGGAGGCCATGGCCCGGGCGGACGGACACCCGAACGTCGTGCGGGTCTTCTCCGCGGGGCGCGAGGGGACGCGCCTGCACCTCGTCATGGAGCGGATCCTCGGCGGCGACCTCGGTCACCTCCTCGCGCGCGAGGGGCCGCCGCCGGTCGAGCGCGCGGTCGAGTGGACGCTCGGGCTGTGCGCGGCGGTGGCCCACCACGCCCGCGGGGTCCTGCACCGCGACCTCAAGCCGCAGAACGTGCTCCTCGACGGCGACCGGCCCAAGCTCGCCGACTTCGGCCTGGCGCGGCTGGCCGGGGCCGACGCCCTGACCCGCACGGGCCACTTCGTCGGCAGCCCCGCCTACATGGCGCCGGAGCAGGCCTCGGGGGGCGAGCCCGACGAGCGGACCGACGTCTACGGGCTCGGGGGCGTGCTCTACGCGCTGCTCTGCGGCCGCCCGCCGTTCGGCGGCGGGACCGCGAACGCGGTCTCCGAGCTCCTCGGCCGCCGGCCGGACCCGCCGTCGAGCCACCGCCCCGGCGTGCCGGCGGCGCTGGAGGCGGTGTGCCTGCGCTGCCTGGAGAAGGAGCCCGGCGCGCGCTACGCCCGGGCCGTCGACCTGGCGCGCGACCTCGAGCGCTGGCGGCGCGGCGAGCTCGCGCCGCGCCGCGCCGGCCTCGTCGCCGCCGGCGCGGCGGGCCTGGTGGGGATCGCCGCGCTCGGGGCCGGCTGGGCCGCCTGGTCGGCGCCGGTCGCCGCTCCTCTGCCGTCGGCCGAGGTGGCGGAGGTCTCGAGCACGGACGGCGAGCGGGCGCGCGACGACTACCTGCGCGCCGTGTCGGGGGTGCTCGGGCCCGGGGCCGGCGGGCTCCAGCGCCGGCTCGAGGAGCTCGCCCGGCGGCTCTCGCCGCCGGAGCTCGAGGCCCTCGCGCCGAGGAAGCGCGAGGCCCTCGCCGAGGTCGCCAGGGGCGCGTCGGTCGAGCTCGCCGCCCGCGTGGCCGAGCACCGGAAGGCGGGCCCGCTCCTGGACGCGCTGGCGGCCGTCAGCCAGGCGACGCCGGCCGTGGCGCTCCCCCCCGCCCTGGAGGAGCTCCTCGACGACGCGCTCCGGGCGCGGCTCGTGAAGCTGGACTGGAGGAAGCAGAGCGACGTCAGCCAGCTCGTCGACTTCGAGCTCCGCCGGGCCCGGGCCCTCGACCATCGGCGGCGGCCGCCCCCGGAGCTGCGCGACGCGCTGGAGCGAGCCTTCGGCGCCAGGGGGGGCGAGTTCCCGCTCCCGTGGCTGCGGGCCTGCCTGTGGGCCGACTGCGACGGGCTCGTGAGCGTGGGGGTCCTCTCGCCGCGCGAGGCCCTGCGCGCGGTGCCTGACGGCGTGCTCGACGACGCCAGCGCGGAGACACCCGGCAGCCAGGCCCTGGCCCTGGTCCGCCTCGAGCGCGCGCTCCACCGGACCGAGAGGACCTCGGCCGGGATCCAGCGGGTGGGGCTCGCCGCCTGGCGGAGGACGACGGCCGACGGGGAGCTCGCCAGCTCGGACCCGCCCACGGACCTCGGGCCGAGGTGGATCTACCTGGCCCGCCGGCTGACCATGCGGGTGCTCTTCCTGCGCACCTGCGAGCGGCTCCATGACACGCCGGCCGAGGCGACCGCGATCCTCGAGCGGACGATCGTGCTCGGCCGCGAGGTCATGGCCACCTGTCGGCCGCGGATCGGAGAGGCGACGGTCCAGTTGCCCGTGGCCGCCGAGCTCCGCGAGGCCACCGAGTGCGCGGCGAGCTCGCTCTTCCGGCTCGGCCGGGTCAGGGAGTGCCTGGCGGTGTGGGACGAGGCGCTCGCGACGCTGACGCCGCTCCTGGGGCGCCCCCGGACGGACTCCGAGACCGCGGAGCAGGTCCGGGAGGCGCTGCGCGGCGCGACCTGGCAGCGGGTCGAGGCCGACGACCCCGGGGCCGCCGCGATCGCGCGGCTCGCCCTCGAGCTGGCCCGCACCCCGCGCGAGGAGCGCAGCGCGGTCGTCGACCTGCTGCGCGCCCACGTCGACGTCTCCGCCCTGCGTCCCCACCTGGCCGCCGTCGACGCCGAGCTCCTCGGCGACGAGGAGCGCTACCGGGCCCGGATCGCCCGGGTCGACGACGACGACACCGGCGGCAAGATGCTGGTCCTGGTCGCCGTCCAGTCCGCGCTGGCGCTGGGGGACCGGCCGCTGGCCCGGACCCGGGCCGAGCTCGCGATCGGGCTCTACCCCGACCTCGAGGACGAGCTCACCCCGCTCCTCCGGCAGGCGGAAGGGCGTTGACCCCCCTCGGCCCCGGGAGCGTGGTCGCCGGCCACGTGCTGGAGCGCGAGCTCGGCCGGGGCGGCATGGGGGTGGTGTACCTCGCCCGCCACCGCGAGACCGGCGCCGAGCGGGCGATCAAGGTCGTCGAGGTCGCGAGCGACCCGGAGCTGGCCCTGCGCTTCCTGCGCGAGGTCGAGGCCATGGCCCGGGCGGACGGCCACCCGGGCGTCGTGCGGGTCTTCGCCGCGGGGCGCGACGGGTCGCGCCTGCACCTCGTCATGGAGAAGGTCGGCGGCGGCGACCTGGCCGGCCTCCTCGCGCGGGACGGGCCGCCGCCAGTCGAGCGGGCGGTCGAGTGGGCCCTGACCCTGTGCGAGGCCGTGGCCCACCTCCACGGCGTGGGCGTCCTGCACCGGGACCTCAAGCCGCAGAACGTGCTCCTCGACGTCGCGGCGGACGGCGCGCTCCGGCCGAAGCTCGCCGACTTCGGCGTGGCCCGCCTGGCCGGGGCCGACGCGCTGACGAGGACGGGCGCCTTCCTCGGCAGCCCCTCCTACATGGCGCCCGAGCAGGCCTCGGGCGTGCGGGTCGACGAGCGGACGGACGTGTACGGGCTCGGGTGCCTGCTCTACGTCCTCCTGTGCGGGCGCCCGCCCTTCGGCGGCGAGGGGAGCTCGGCGGCGCAGGCGATCTCGCACCTCCTGACCCGTCCGCCGCCGCCGCCGTCGAGCGTCCGGCCCGGCGTGCCGGCCGCGCTTGAGGCGGCGTGCCTGCGCTGCCTGGAGAAGGAGCCCGACGCGCGCTACGCCCGGGCCCGCGACGTGGCGCGCGACCTCGAGCGCTGGCGACGCGGCGAGCTCGCGGCCCCGCGGCGACGCGCCGGCCTGGTCCTGGCGCTCGCGGGCGTCGCCGCCGCGGCGGGCGGCGTCGTCGCCTGGCGGCGCAGGCCGGCGCGCGTCGAGGTCGCGGCGGTGACGACCTCGGCGCCGCTCGAGCGCTCCCCGGACCGCGCGGAGCGGACGCGCGCCGACTACGTGCGGCTCGTGCGCGGCGCGTTCGAGGCCGAGCCTCCGCTCCTCCGGGGGCGGCTCGCGCGGCTCGCCGTGACGCTCGACGCGCCGGCGCTCGCGGCGCTCGCGTCCGAGAAGGTCCGGGCCCTGGCCGAGCTGACGGCGGTCCGGGAGGACGAGCTCGCCCGGCGGATCGGCGACTCCACGCGCGCCAGGGCGACGCTCGACGCGCTGGCCGCCGTGACCCAGTCCGTGCCGGTCGTGGGGCTCCCGGCGGAGGTCGAGGAGCTCCTCGAGCGGGCGCTCCTCGACCGGCTCGCGGCCCTCGACCCCACGGACCCGCGGAAGGTCGACGCCCTCGTCGGCTTCGAGCTCCGTCGC
>Ga0154020_10009788_pt1 | contig 11022 bp, 9 predicted proteins | sample Klosneuvirus_201_FD_109709 | JGI IMG/M metagenome (GOLD analysis project Ga0154020, IMG submission 109709) | Active sludge microbial communities from wastewater, Klosterneuburg, Austria - Klosneuvirus_20160825_MG | ecosystem: Engineered > WWTP > Aerobic digester > Activated sludge | place...
CGCCGACCTCGAGCGGGCCGGCAAGCGGCTGGTCGAGCTCGTGCGCCAGGTCGTGCAGGTCGAGGGGCCGATCCACCGCGAGGAGCTCGAGCGGCGGGCCCTGGCGCACTACGACCTGACCCGGAGCGGGAAGCGCGGCCGGGCCGCGGTCGACGAGGCCCTCGCCGAGGCCGCGGGGCAGGGCGCGCTCCGGGACGACGGGGCCTTCCTGTGGCCGGCCGGGCTCGAGACGCCGCCGCTGCGCGACCGCTCGCGGGCCGGCCCCCGCGAGCCCGAGCTGATCCCGCCGGCCGAGCTCACCGCCGCCCTGCTCCTCGTGGCCAGCAAGGAGCTCCGCGCCCCGCCCGACGTGCTCGTGTCCGGCGCGGCCAGGGTCCTCGGCCTCCCGCGCGCGGGGGCCAAGCTCAAGGGGGCGCTGCAGCGCACGCTCGAGGGGCTCGTCGCCGACGGGCGGCTCGTGGCCGGCGAGGACGGCGCCCTCTCGCCGAAGCGCGGGTGACCTCGCTCCGCGTCTCGAGCGCCGGCGTCGAGCTCGACGTCGTCCAGGCCGGCGACCCGGCCCGCCCGACCGTCGTCCTCCTCCACGGCTACCCCGACACGAAGGAGGTGTGGGACCTCGTCGCGGCCGACCTCGCGCTCCGCCACCACGTCGTACGCTACGACGTCCGCGGGGCCGGGGCATCCGGCCTCCCGTCGGGCGACGACCCGTGGAGCTTCGAGCGGCTCGAGGACGACCTCCTGGCCGTCCTGGACGCCACGGCCCCGGGAAGGCGAGTCCACCTCGTGGGCCATGACTGGGGCGGGATCCAGGGCTGGCGCTTCGCCACGACGGGTCGCGCCGCCGAGCGGCTGGCCTCGTTCACCTGCCTGTCCGGGCCGTACCTCGAGGCCGTGGCGGCCTGGCGCCGCGAGGCCTCGTGGCCGGCGGCCGCGCGCCAGGCGCTGCGCTCGTGGTACGTCGGCGCCATGCGGCTGCCCGGCGCCGCCTCCGTCTCGCGCGCCGTGGGCGCCCTGGGCGGGTGGCCCTGGCTCGTCCGGCGCCACGGCCACGACGCGCCCGGCGCGACCGTCGCGCGGGACGGGACGATCGGGATCGCCCTCTACCGGCGCCACGCCGCCGCCCTCTCGAGCCGCGAGGCGCCGGCCGAGGCCCGCGTGCCCGTCCAGCTCGTCGTGTCGCACGACGACCCGTCGCTCGGCCCGGGGCTGTTCGGGCCCGCCGCGCGGTCCTGCCCCCGGCTGCGCCGGGTGGACGTGACCGGCGGCCACTGGCTCCAGCGCAGCCGGCCGTCGCTCGTCACGCGCCTGGTGACGGAGCTCGTCCGCGACGTCGAGGCCGGGGCCTTCGTCCACGCCCCCGACGCCAGACGCCTCGGCCCGCGCCACGGCGAGCGCTGCCTCGTGACCGGGGCCGGGAGCGGGATCGGCCGGGCGATCGCGCTGGCGCTCGCGGCCGAGGGGGCCGACCTCCTGTGCCTGGACCTCGACCCGGCCTCGGCCGCGCGGACCGCCGCCGACGCGCTGGCCGCCGGCGCCTGCGCGGCCCGCGCCGAGCGCTGCGACGTGAGCGACCGGGCCGGCATGGAGGCGCTGGCGGCGCGGATCCACGCCGACACGGGGCCGCTCGACCTGCTCGTGAACAACGCCGGGATCGCCGTCGCCGGCCCGTTCCTCGACACCACGCCCGAGGAGTGGGCCCGCCTCCTCGACGTGAACCTGTGGGGCGTGGTCCACGGCTGCCGGCTCTTCGGGCGGCAGATGGCCGATCGCGGGCGGGGCGCGATCGTGAACGTGGCCTCCGCCGCGGGCTTCACCCCCACGCGCACGCTGCCGGCCTACTGCGCGACCAAGGCCGCGGTCCTCATGCTCAGCGAGTGCCTGCGCGGCGAGCTCGGCCCGCGCGGGGTCCGGGTCACCGCCCTGTGCCCGGGCTTCGTGAGCACGAACATCGTCGGCGCCGCGCGCTTCGCCGGCTCGGACGACGCCGGGCAGGCCCTCCTGCGCGCGTCCACGGGCGGGCTCCTGGCCCGCAGGGCCTACCCGCCCGAGCGGGTCGCGAAGGCCGTCCTGAAGGCGCTCCGCGGCGACCCGGGCGTGGTCGTGGTCACGACCGAGGGCCACCTCCTGCGGCTGGCCTCGCGGATCGCGCCGCGCTTCGTGCGCGACGCGATCGCGAGGCTCGAGGCGCCGGGCTGACGCTCCCGCCGGCGGCAAGCACGCGACGAGCCGGGACGTCCTTCGCTTCGAATGGAGCCAGGAAGAGCAGGGACGGACCTGCGGAGGGTCGTCGCGCGTCCGCCCGGCCGTGGTTTGCGACGGCCATACGTCTGGCCTGAGGGAGACCGTCGGGACCGAGAGGCGCCGCGGTCCGAGCAGAGTGGTTCCGGAGGGACGAAGCCCTGCGCGCGGAGGTGTCAACCAACCCAGACCGAACGATCGCACCGCGCGCTCCGCAAGAACTGCGCGCGGAGGCGCATTTTGGACGCATTGTCTCCGGAACAGACCCTGCCGCTCGCGCGCATAGGTATGTGTTCGGTGGTGCCTCGGACGGATTGCTCTTGCTCTGTGCGGCCGACCACAGGCGGCACCACCATGGATGGTTCTCGATCCATGGCGGCCACGCGGCCGGCTTCCGCTGCCTCGACGCCGACGGCAACGAGCTCCTCGGCCCGGGCGTGTCGACCTGGTGGCCGACCCCTCCGCCGGTCACTCCTTCGCCGGCGCTCCCGGCGGCCGAACGTATGGCCGACGTAACCCTCCAATCCCGCGACGTGCTGGAGGACGTCCGGGCGGCGCTTCGCGCCATGCAGTTCAGGCCCGGCGAGTCGAAGGCGAAGGCCCTCCTCGCGCACGTGCTGCCTCAGCTGCCGGCGGACGCGACGGCGAGGCAGATCGTGACGGCCGTCCTCGACGCCGGGCGCTGACGTCGTCTGCCGCTATGTTCGACGCCCGCGAAGGTGACGGAGGCCCAGGTGCACACACCGATCGAGGTCGCGCTCACCCACGGTGGCCACGCCAAGGCGCGGATCTGGCTCGACGAGGTGCCGTCACTCCCGATGCCGACCGAGGCAACGGCGGTCGAGGGCATGGGCGAGGCGTCGTCGACGTCGGCCATGGCCGGGCCGATGCGGCGGGTCGCGGTCGAGCTCCACGTGCCAGGAGCGGGAGGGCCGGCCACGGCGCTGCTGGTCGCCTCGTCGCGCCCTCTCGACCGCCTGCGTGTGCGCGTCTCCTCCACGGACGAAGACGGGGAGCCGATCGCGTGGGTGCTCGTCGACGACGTCCGCGCAGGGTTACCCGGCGACCTGGCGACTGCGGTCGTCGGGGGCGCGGTCGCCGAGGCGGACAGGATCGGAGTCCGAGGTCTCATCGCATTCGAGGCCGCCGCGCGTGGCCCGACCTCCACGCCCGGGCTGTTCTCGCGCTGCGCCAAGCTCGTGGCCCGGCTCCTCGTGGGCCCGCGCTCCGGGCTCACGCCGGAGAACCTCGTGTCGATCCTCCGCGGGACGTGGCAGCTCGACGTCGAGCGACCGACCTTCTATGGCCTGAATGAGGCGACGGCCTCCTTCAGGGTCTTCGGACCGGACGTCGATCCTGTCGACGTGACCGCCCTCCTCGGAATGGAACCCTCCTCGTCGAGGAGGCGCGGACAGGAGCTCTCGAGCACCACCCCAGAAGGCGAGCGGGTCCCGCGAGGCGTCGCCAGGGAGGGCGGCTGGGTCCTGGACTCGGCCTGCCCGCGGCTGTTGACGCTCGAGGAGCACCTGCATGCGCTCCTGGATCGCCTCGAGCCGCACACGGACGTGATCGCGGCCCTCCGTCGCCAGGGATTCCGGGTGGACCTCTACTGCGGCTACTTCCAGCGCTCGGGGCAGGGCGGGCCGACGTTCTCGCCGGCCGTGCTGTCGCGCCTCTCGCGGCTCGGCGTGGAGCTCGGAGTGGACATTTTTCCGTAGACACCGGAAGGCCGCGCCTCCCGGCGCGGCCTCCCGTCTGGCCAGCTAGCCCTTCAGCCCGGCGCGCTTGCGGGCGAGCTGGGCGTGGGCCTTGAGGCGCACGGCGTTGATGCGGATGAAGCCGGCCGAGTCGGTCTGCTGGAAGCCGCCCTCGACGTCCATGCTCGAGAGCTCCTTGTCGTAGAGCGACGTGGGCGAGCTCCGGCCGACGTTCATGCAGTTGCCCTTGTAGAGGGCCAGCGTGGCCGTGCCGTCGACGCGCTCCATGCACTTGTCGATCGACGCGCGGAGCACGTCCATCTCCGGGCTGAACCAGAAGCCGTTGTAGATCCCCTCGGCGAAGCGCGGGGCGAGCAGGTCGCGGAGCTTCAGGACCTCGCGGTCCATGGCCACGCCCTCGATGTCGCGGAGCGCCGAGTGGAGGATCGTGCCGCCGGGGGTCTCGTAGACGCCGCGCGACTTGATCCCCACGAAGCGGTTCTCGACCATGTCGATGCGCCCGACGCCGTGCTTCGCGCCCACCTGGTTCAGGAGCACGAAGAGCTTCAGCGGGTCGGTCTCGGTCTTGACTGTCGCTCCGTCCGGGGCGGTGGCGCGGACCGGGACGCCGTTCTTGAACTCGACCTCGACGAGGGCCTCCTCGTCCGGGGCGTTGCGCGGGTCGGCGCACACCGTGAACATCGACGCGTCGGGGCGGCGGGCCGGGTCCTCGAGGATCCCCGACTCGTAGCTCTTGTGCATGAGGTTCTCGTCGGTGCTGTACGGCTTCTCGAGCGTGACCGGGATGTCGATCTTCTGCTCCTTGGCGTAGCGGATGAGGTCGCTCCGGCCCTTGAACTTGGCCAGGAACTCCGGGTCCTTCCACGGGGCGATCGTGCGCAGCTCGGGCGCCAGGCCCCAGTAGGCCAGCTCGAAGCGCACCTGGTCGTTGCCCTTGCCGGTCGATCCGTGCGACACGAAGCGCGCGCCCTCGGCGAGGGCGACCTCGACCTGGTGCTTGGCGATCACCGGCCGCGCCAGCGACGTCCCGAGGAGGTAGCGGTTCTCGTAGATCGCGCGGCCGCGGATGGCCGGGAAGATGTAGTCGGTCACGAACTCCTTGCGGAGCTCCTTGATGATGACCTTGTCGGCGCCCGTGATCTTCGCGTTCTTCTCGACCTGGCTGAAGTCGTCCTTCTGGCCGATGTCGGCGACGAAGGCGATGACCTTGTGCCCCTTGAGCTTCAGCCACTTGAGGATGCAGCTCGTGTCCAGGCCGCCCGAGTAGGCGAGCACCACCGCGTCGTTGCTCATGTCGTCCTCGTGCCGCGGGTCCGCGGCGGCGCGGCATGCTCCGGCAGCGCGCTCCGGGTGTCAATCACGCCGATGGTGAGCGGAGGGTGCGATCGACCCCGAGCCGCGCCGCGGCGAGGAGTCGCTCGACGACGGCGAGCTCGGCGCGGCGACGGGGTCGGGCAGTATCCGGGAGCGAACCAAAAGGCGCTGGGCGAGACTGGGGCCATGGCCGAGCCGGAGACGATCGACCGCTACCGCATACTCCGTCGCCTCGGACAGGGCGGCATGGGGACGGTGTACCTCGTCTTCGACCCGGAGACCCGGCGCGAGCTGGCCCTCAAGCTGGCGCACACGGAGAGGGCCTCGCCCGCCGCGGTCGAGCGCTTCCTCCGCGAGGGGGAGCTCCTGGCCCGCCTCCGCCACCGCGGCGTCGTCCGCATCCACACGGCGGGCAAGGCCGCGCAGGGGCTGTTCCTCGTCCAGGAGCGGGTCGAGGGGGAGACGCTCGACGCCCGCCTCGAGCGCGACGGGCCGCTCGAGCCCGCCCGCGCGGCGGCGATCGTGCGCGAGCTGGCCGACGCGACGGCAGCGGCCCACGCCGCGGGCATCGTCCACCGCGACCTGAAGCCCGAGAACGTCATGCTCCGACCGGACGGCACGCCGGTCCTCCTCGACTTCGGCCTGGCGCTCGTCGACGCGGGCGAGCGGCTCACGCAGTCCGGGATGGTGGTCGGGACGCCGGCCTTCATGTCGCCCGAGCAGGTGCGCGGCGCGCGGAGCGAGGTCGGCCCGGTCACCGACGTCTACGGGCTGGGCGCGGTCCTGTACGCCGCGCTCACGGCCAGGCCCCCGATCGACGGCGACTCGGTCGAGCTGGTCATGGCCCGCGTGGCCCACGCCGAGCCGGTGTGGCCCCGGGAGCTCGTGCCCGCGGTGCCGCGCGACCTCGACGCGGTCGTCCGGGTGGCGCTGGCCAAGGAGGGGCGCCGGCGCTACCCCTCGGCGCTGGCGCTGCGCGACGAGCTCGACCGCTTCCTGGCCGGCGGGCGGACCCTGGCCGGGCAGCGCTCCGGCTCGTCGGCGGCGCGGCGGCTCGCCGTGGCCCTGGCCGGCGCCGTGCTCGGGGCCGGGGCGATCGTCCTCGCCGCGTCCTGGCCGGCGCAGCCACCGCCCGCCGTCCCGCCGAGCCCGACGACGATCGCCGCGCCGCGCCCCGCGCCGCCCGAGCCGGGCGAGCGGAGCTGGCGCGCGCTGCCGCTCCCGCGCGGGGTCGAGCTCGGCGAGGCGCCGCCCGGCTACCGGAACCGCAAGGACGGCTCGCCCCTGCGCTGGATCCCGCCCGGCGAGTTCACCATGGGCAGCGACCTGATCGACAAGGAGGGCGGGAACGACGCCCTCCCGCGCCGCGTGAAGGTCGGGGGCTTCTTCCTCGCCACGCACGAGGTGACCTGGGGCCGGTGGTCCCGGTTCTGCCTCGAGACCGGGCGCGCCGTCCTCTCCGACCACACCGACCGTTCGATCTCGGTCCTCTCCCTCGAGCACCCGGCCGTCGGGATCGGCCGCGGCGAGGCCCGGGCCTACGCCGCCTGGGCCGGCGGCAGGCTCCCGACCGAGGCGGAGTGGGAGCGCGCCGCGCGCGGCGACGAGTCGCGCACCTACCCGTGGGGCGAGCAGCCGCCGACGGCCGAGCGGGCCGTCTTCGGGCGACCCGGCGCGCCGCTCGGGACCGAGCCCGTCGGCTCGCGCCCGAAGGGGGCGGGGCCGTACGGCTGCCTCGACCTGGCCGGCAACGCGTGGGAGTGGGTGGAGGACTTCTACGTGGTGCGCCTCGGCCGCGAGCCCCAGGTCGACCCGGCCGACGCGCTCGGGCCCGCCCCCGAGGGGGCCCGCTGGGTCCGGCGCGGCGGGGCCTTCGACTCCGGTCCGGCGCTCATGAACGCCGCGTGGCGCACCGCCGTCCGCGACCCCGACCAGCGCGACGCCAACTGCGGCATGCGCCTGGCCGTGTCGCGCCCCTGACTACGGCACGCCCAGGAACTTCGCCGCGTCGTCGTGCGACGACGGGATCCCGGGCTTCCCCTGGTTGGCGCTCACGCTGCCGTCGAAGAGGGTGAAGCGGCCGGCCGCGAGCTGGTCGGCGATGACCTCGCCGCGCTTCTTCGTCTTGCCGTTCTTCGGCGAGACCTCCTGGTCGCTGTTCTCGAAGCGCCGGTAGACGAGCGGCGCCGCGCCGAGGCTCCCGGCCAGGGTCACCGTGGCCGCGGTCACGCCCGGGAACTTCGCGTCGTCGAGCTTCTTGTTGTCGTAGAGGCAGTCGAGGAGCTCGAGCCGGTTCGCCTCGAGCCCCTTGCTCGGGTTCAGGTCGGCCACGCGGCGCAGCACGTCGCCGCCGGCGGAGTGCAGCGAGACGTTCCGCGCCGAGACGCTCCAGGCGGGCTTCCCCAGGGCGGCCTGGACGGCCGCCTCGCCGTCGCGGGTCGTCCGGGCCTGGTCGGCCACGTTCGTCCAGCGCTCGGGCGAGGCCGCGTTCGCCGAGGCCAGGTTCCGCCCCTCGGGGAGGATCACGACCCCCTTCGCGGCCAGGGCCTGGACCCGCGCCACGTGCGGTCCCTGCTGCACGAGCGAGTCGAGCCCGTGGTAGTGGGTGTGGACCTCGAAGGGCTGGGCCGGGTCGAGGCCGTCCTTGAACACGGCGAACACCGGCCGCTCGCCGTTGCCCGGGCTCCGGTAGGCGATGACCCGGGCCGGGGCGTAGACCTTGGTCACGGCCGAGAGCTGCGGGTCGAAGGTCGAGAGGATCGTGGTCGCGTCGTAGATCTCGGCCCGGGGCGCGGCGAGGAGGTGCATGGAGACGCTCACGAAGTCGCCCGGCTTCTTCGGGTTCGCGGGGTCGTAGCTGTACTTGAACTCCACGGCCCCGCCGATCTCGAGCGAGCAGCCGAGCTCGAGCGTGCCACCCTCGTTCTTAAAGTCGATCGAGGCGGGCAGGTGCAGCCGCTTCGACCCGCCGACGTTCTTGAAGCTCGCCCCCCACTCGAGGTCGACCGCGTAGCCGCCCGCGGCCGCGCCGGCGAGGCTCTTCCCGCCGGCGTCGAACACGGGGACCTGCTTGTCGAGCTTCACCGTGCCGGCCAGCGAGGCCACCTCCGTGGTCGCCGCCTCGCCCTGCATGGCCAGCTCGTGGAACACGAGGCGGGCGGTCTGCGGCGTCGCGGTCGCGAGCGTCGCGCCGGACCCCGCCTTGCCGAGGAGGTTCAGCGAGAGCGAGAGCACGAGGTTGCTCTCGGCGGGCCGCATGGACTTGCGCGCCCTCGGGTTGAGCTTGACCTGGATGGTGGCCATCTACTCGTCGCCGCCGAGCCCGCCGTCCAGGCCGCCCACGAAGCGCACCAGCGGCTCGGGGTCGCGCGGGTCGAGGACCAGCGCCCGGAGCTGCTCCTCGACTCCGGAGAGCACCAGGCGGTACTCGCCGGCGGGCAGGTCCTGGTGGAGGAGCCGGCCTTCCTGATCGGTCGATCCGGAGAGGGTCCGGCCGGACGCGCCGACGAGCTGGTAGCTCCGGCCGGCGACGGGCTCGTGGGTGAACGCGTCCCGGAGCTCCATGTGGACCTTCCCGAGCGGGACGTGGAGCACGAGCGCCACGCCGCCCGGCGTGAGCGCCGGGCCGTCCTGGCCGTCGTGGAGGAGCGGCTCGCGCGGGCCGGCCATCAGGGCAGCTCCCAGAACCAGATCTGCTTGCACCGGCGGAAGTAGCCGTCGTCGCCGTGGGCCTGGCGGGTCCCGTCCCACACCTCGATGTGGTCGCCGGTGGGGTTCTTCTCCTCGTCCTCGCCCTGGCGGGCCCAGAAGTCCTTGAAGAAGACGATCCCCTGCCGCCCCTTGTAGTGGTCGACGGTGACGCCGTTCGTGGCGTCCCACTTCTGGCCGACCTTCTTCTCGGGCGTCCCGAACCTCGCCTTCTGGCCGAGGATCCAGTAGCCGAGCTGCTCGGCGAGGAGCACGTGCTGGACGTGGCCCCCGAAGCCGCACTGCGCGGTGGTCTTCGCGTTCGGCACCGTGACGCCGACCGCCTTCAGGGCCACGCCCATGCGGATCGCGCATTGGTTGCCGAACACGGCCGTCCCCTGCTTGTTCAGGCAGGGCTCGTTGATGCCCAGGTTCGCCGGGTGGGCGTCCCACAGGGGCTTGAACCTCACCTTCCCGATGGCCATTACGGCAGCGTCCAGAACCAGAGCTGCTTGCTGCGCTCGAAGTAGTCGTCGCTGCCGCTGCCTTGCTTCGCGCCGTCCCAGATGTCGATGTGGTCGCCCGTCGGCGCCGAGTCCTTCTCGCCGTCGCGGGCCCAGAAGTCCTTGAAGAAGATGATCCCCTGCTTGCCCTTGAAGTAGGAGACGTCCACGCCCTTCGAGGCGTCCCACTTCTTGCCGACCTTCTTGTCGGCCTTCCCGAACTTCGCCTTCTGCTGGAGGATCCAGCCCGCGAGCTGCTCGGCGAGGAGCGTGTGCTGCTCGTGCCCCTTGTACCAGCAGTGCTTCGCGCCGCTGGCGGGGACCTTCACGCCGGCCCCCTTGAGGGCGATCCCCATGCGGATCGCGCACTGGTTCCCGAAGGCCGGGTCGCCCTTCTCGTTCCTGCACGGGTCGTGCTCCCCCAGCGTCATGGGGTGGGCGGCTTGCACCGCCTTGAAGCTCACGAGCGTCATGGAGCACTCTCCGGAGTGGAAGGGGAAGCGCCGAGGACCACGGGCTGGGCGAAGGTCGCGCCGGCCACGTCGAGGAGGACCACGTACTCGCCGGCCGGGAGGCCGTCCCAACCGACCTCGCCCTGCGCGTCGGTCGTGCGGTCCTCGCCGGGGCTGGCGCCGGGCCGCTCCAGGCGGGCGACCGCGCCGACGAGGGGCTGCTGGTCCAGGCGCAGGAACTTGACCGCCAGGCGGTGGAGCGGCGGGGCGACCACGTCGAGCGGCTCGTCGTCGCCGTCGCGCAGCGACACGAACTGGCTGAACCGTCGGCCGCCGAGCTCGACGTGGACGACGTACTCCTCGGGGGGCACGTCCCAGGAGACGACGCCGTCGGCGCCGGTGACGGCGGCGGGCGTGGCCGCCTCGCCGGTGACCCCCTGGTCGCGGAAGAGCTGGGCCCTCGCGCCCGAGAGCGGCGCCCGCTCCAGGTCGACGATCCGCAGGTGCGCCCGCCAGCGCGGCGGGGCGAGGACCTCGAGCGGCTCGTCCACCCCGTCGCGCAGCGAGACGAGCTGGCTGAAGGCGCGACCGTCGTGCTCGACGTGGACGACGTACTCCTCGAGCGGCACGTCCCAGCCCACGAGCCCGTCGGCGCCGGTGACGACCGCGGGCGTGGCCGCCTCGCCGGTGACCCCCTGGTCGCGGAAGAGCTGGGCCCTCGCGCCCGAGAGCGGCTCGCGGCCGGAGCTCGTCAGGCGCAGGCTGGCCCGCCAGCGCGGCGGCGCGACCACCTCGAGCGGCTCGTCCGCGCCATCACGCAGCGAGACGAAGGCGCTGAACTCGCGATCGTCGTGCTCGACGTGGACGGCGTACTCCTCGAGCGGCACGTCCCAGCCCACGAGCCCGCTCGCGTCCGCCGTGGCCTCGGGCGTGGCGGCCTCGCCGGTGACGCCCGCGTCGCGGAAGAGGCGCGCCTTCGCGCCGGAGAGCGGCTCGCGCGACGCGTTCACGAGCCGGAGCGCGGCCTTCCAGTGCGGCGGGGCGACGACCTCGAGCGGCTCGACCGCGCCGGCGCGCAGCGACACGAAGGCGCTGAATGTCCGGCCGCCG
>Ga0154020_10009790_pt1 | contig 11019 bp, 12 predicted proteins | sample Klosneuvirus_201_FD_109709 | JGI IMG/M metagenome (GOLD analysis project Ga0154020, IMG submission 109709) | Active sludge microbial communities from wastewater, Klosterneuburg, Austria - Klosneuvirus_20160825_MG | ecosystem: Engineered > WWTP > Aerobic digester > Activated sludge | place...
CTCGTCTTCCTGCTCTCGTTCTCGTTCCTCTATTGCGTGGTCTCGCTGGCGTTCTGGGGACAGACGCCGGGAATGGCCTGGTGCGGTCTCGTGGCGCGCAGCGAGGAGACGGAGCCCCTTTCGTTCGGGCAGACGGCGCTACGCTGGCTCGGCCATTGGCTGACCTGGGCACTGCTTGGGCTGCCAGGGCTGCTGGCGCTGTCGGGCCGCTCGCTCGCCGACCGGCTGAGCGGCTCCAGCACCTACGAGACGCCGTTCTCCGGTTCGTCCGCCGCCTGAATCGCACCGTCCCGGGTGCGCGCGCGTGCCCGCGCCCGCACGATTCCCAGCCCGATCCAGAGATTGCCGAGCGCGGTCGCCGCGGCCATCGCCCACAGCGGGCGTGAGCCCGGGACGAGCGCGGCGAGGCCGCCGGCCTGATAGAAGATTCCGGCGAGGCGCATCGGTGGAAACGCCAGGCCGCCGAGCGCGAAGAAGTTGTGGCCGAGGAGCAGCAGCCAGAGGCCGGGCAGGAAGCGCGCGCCGTCGATCCAGAGCAGGAGGGCGGAGAGGGCGACGGCGACGAGCGAGAGGTTGCCCTGGGCGCGCATCGCCCAGCCGCCGAGGCTCGAGCGCCCACGGCGCCGTTGCTGGCGCAGGATCGTCAGGCCCTCGATCGCGCCGCCGACCAGGATCGCCACCGACCAGAGGATGGTGACGCCGGCCTCACGCGCCACGCGCAGTGCCGCTGGAGTGAGCAGCGCCGCGGTGGGCAGAATGACGCTCCAGGCGAACCAGGGCAGGGGAATCGAGAGGTAGGGACTGGCGGCGTCACGAAACGCCCGGCGGACAGCCGCTGCCGCAGCGGCGCTGCGCTCCTCCTCTCCCGGATCTCCGAACAGCTCGTCGTACTCCGAGCGCCGCTCGCTTTGCGCGCCGATGGGACGGCTGGCTTCTGGCGCGACGTCCCTCAGGCCGAAAACCTCAAGCCCTGGCGAGCTGCGCCAGCGCGCGCGCGCGGGCGGTGGCCTGGGCGCGGCGCTGGTTCTCGGCTTCGGTGCGATTGGGGAGCTTCGCGGCCTCGCCGAGGGCGCTCTTCGCGAGCTCGGCGGTGATCTTCTCGGGCTCGAGCGCCTCTTGGGTAAGGAGAGTGAGCTTGTTGTCGACCATCTGCGCGAAACCGCCGGCAATGAAGAGCTGGCGCTTGCCGCCGCCGGATTCGTCGACGCGCAGCAGTCCCGAGCCGAGCTTGGCGAGGAGCGGGGCGCGTTGCGCGAGAATGCCCATCTCGCCGTCGTAGGCCGGAAAGGCGACGAACCTGGCTTCCAGGGAAAGCACTTCGCGCTCCGGTGTCACGACCGAGAGGTGAAAGGAACCGGCCATCGTCAGGCCGCCGCCATCTTCTCGGCCTTCGCCGCCGCTTCCTCGACGGTGCCGACGTACATGAACGCCTGATCCGGCAGGTGATCCCACTTGCCGTCGCAGAGCTCTTCGAACGAGCGGATGGTGTCCTCGCGCTTGACGTAGATGCCCGGGAAGCCGGTGAACTGCTCGGCGACGAAAAACGGCTGCGAAAAGAAGCGCTCGATCTTGCGCGCCCGGCGGACGATGACCTTGTCGTCCTCCGAGAGCTCGTCGATGCCGAGAATCGCGATGATGTCCTGCAGGTCCTTGAAGCGCTGCAGAATCTGCTGCACGCGTCGCGAGACCTGGTAGTGGCGCTCGCCGAGGATCTCGGCGGTGACGATGCGGCTCGAGGAGGCCAGCGGATCGACCGCCGGGTAGATGCCCTTCTCGGCGATCGAACGCTCGAGGTTCACCGTCGAGTCGAGGTGGGTGAAAGCGTTGGCGGGCGCCGGGTCGGTGTAGTCGTCGGCCGGCACGTAGATCGCCTGAATCGAAGTGACCGCGCCCCGCTTGGTCGAGGTGATGCGCTCCTGCAGCTCGCCCATCTCGGTGGCGAGGGTCGGCTGGTAGCCGACCGCAGAGGGCATGCGGCCGAGGAGCGCCGAGACTTCGGAGCCGGCCTGCGTAAAGCGGAAGATGTTGTCGATGAAGAGCAGCGTATCGGCGCCGGTCTGGTCGCGGAAGTACTCGGCCATGGTGAGTGCCGAGAGGGCGACGCGCAGGCGCGCGCCCGGCGGCTCGTTCATCTGGCCGAAGACCATGACGGTCTGGTCGATGACCGACTTGCCGGTGTCGCCGATCTTGGCCTCCTGCATTTCGAGCCAGAGGTCGTTGCCTTCGCGGGTGCGCTCGCCGACGCCGGCGAAGCAGCTGTAACCCGAGTGGAACCGGGCGAGGCGCGCAATGAGCTCCTGAATGATGACCGTCTTGCCGACGCCGGCGCCGCCGAAGAGTCCGGCCTTGCCGCCGCGCACCAGCGGACAGAGCAGATCCAGAACCTTGATGCCGGTCTCGAAGATCTCGGTCTTCGACGACAGATCGGCCATGTCGGGAGGCATCTGGTGAATGGCGCGGCGGGTGGTGGTGGTGACCGGGCCGCGGTCGTCGATCGGCTCGCCGACCAGGTTGAACACCCGGCCAAGCGTCTCCAATCCGACCGGCACGGTGACCGCCGAGCCGCTGTCGGTGATCTCCTGGCCGCGCTGCAGGCCGTCGGTCGAGCCGAGCGAAACCGCGCGCACCTGTCCGCCGCCCAGATGCTGGGCGACTTCGCACCACAGCGTCTCCCGCATCTTCTCGCCGAGCACGGTGCGTTCGACCTGGACGGAGAGGGCGTTGTAGAGCGCCGGCATGCTGTCTTCGCTGAACTGAGCGTCGAGAGTGGAGCCGATGACCTGGGTGATGCGTCCGACGTTGGAACTGGACATGTCGCTCAACCTTTCGCTTCGAGTGTGGTGAATCCCTGAATGTCGTTTCGGACAGCGTCAGGCGATCGCATTCGCGCCGCCGACGATGTCGAGCAGTTCCATGGTGATTTGCGTCTGGCGCGCCCGGTTGTACTGGCGACTGAGCGTCTTGATCATCTCTTCGGAAGCCTCGGTCGCCGCCTTCATCGCCACCATTCTGGCGATCTGCTCGGAAACCGCGGCGTCGAGAAAGGCCTGGAAGAGCCGGATGCGCGCCACGGCCGGCAGGAGGTCATCGAGCAGCGCGGTCGGCTCCGGCCGAAACTCGTAGTTGACCGCCCGGTCCTTGGTGCCCGCGGGTGCTTCGGTCGGCGTGAGAGGCAGGAGCTGGATCGTCTCCGGCCGCTGTTTGCCGGCGGAGTGGAAGCGCATGTAGGAGACGTGGACCGCCGAGATCTCCCCGTCCAGAAATCGCTGGATGAGCGCATTGGCGATCGGTTCGACCTGTTCGAAACGCGGCGGCTCGCTCACTTCGGAGGCCGGTTCCATGAACGGCTGCCGGATGAACCGGAAGTAGGCCAGGCCCTTCTTGCCGAAGACCGTCACCTCGGTGGGCTGCGCCAGCTGGTGGCGCCGGTCGAGAAAGCCGAACGCCGAGCGCAGGATGCTCGAGTTGTAGCCGCCACACAGGCCGCGATTGGAGGTCACCACGACGACCGCCGCCGGCGCGTCCGGGTTCTTGGTTCGCAGCAGCGGGTGGTCGAGGCCGCCCGCGGCTCGGGCCAGGTCGCCAACCAATTCAGCGAGCTTCTCGGTAAAGGGCCGCGACGCGACCGCGCGATTGTACGCGGCCTGGAATCGGGCTGTCGCGATGAGCTGCATCGTCCGCGTGATCTTGCGGATGTTGCGGATCGACTTGCGTCGCTTGACGAGGACGCGGCGGTTCGCCATGACCCTAGGCCGGCCTCTTGACTGCGGTTGCGACGTTGTTGGCCTGATATTGGCCCTTGAAGTTGTTCAGGACCTCGAGCAGCTTCTTGGCGAGCGCCTCCGGCAGGTCGCCGGTCTTCTCCATCTCCTGGAGGATCTCCGGGAACTCGTGGCGCACGTGGGCGAGCATTGCGGTCTCGAAAGCCAGCACGCCAGCGACCGGAATTTCGTCCAGTACGCCCTGGGTGCCGGCGAAGATCGAGATCACCTGCTCGAAGGTCGGCAGCGGACGGAACTGCGGCTGCTTGAGCAACTCCACCATGCGCTTGCCGCGGTCGAGCTGCTTCTGAGTCGCGGTGTCGAGGTCCGTGCCGATCTGCGAAAAGGCTTCGAGCGCCCGGAACGATGCCAGGTCGAGGCGCAACGAGCCGGCGAACTTCTTCATCGCCTTGCGTTGGGCGTTGCCGCCGACCCGCGACACCGAAATGCCGACGTTGACCGCCGGCCGGACGCCGGCGAAGAAGAGGTCGGGCTCGAGGTAGATCTGGCCGTCGGTGATGGAGATCACGTTGGTCGGGATGTAGGCCGAGACTTCGCCCTCGAGGGTCTCGATGATCGGCAGCGCCGTCATCGAACCGCCGGAGTCGGGGAAGCGGTGCACCCGGTACTTCTCCTTGTCCGGCAGCGTCGCGAGGAAGGCCTCGGCGGTGTGCTTGCCGTGCGGGCGATGGTAGAGGCCGATCTCGTCGTCGGGCCGGACCTCGACCGGTGCGGCGAGCCCTTGCGGGTGTTTGACCACCTTGGAGCGGTCCTTCAGGTCCGCCGGAGCATCCTTCGCGACGATGCCGAACTCGTCACGCAGCTTCACCGAGCGCTCGAGGAGGCGGGAGTGCAGGTAGAAGACGTCTCCGGGGTAGGCCTCGCGACCGGGAGGCCGGCGCAGCAGGAGCGAAAGCTGCCGATACGACGCTGCCTGCTTCGAGAGGTCGTCGTAGACGACGAGCGTGGCGCGCCCTTCCAGGTACATGAAGTACTCCGCCATCGCCGCGCCGGCGTAGGGGGCGATGTACTGCAGCGGCGCCGGGTCGGCGGAGGAGGCCGAGACGACGATCGTGTAGTCCATGGCGCCGTGCTCGCGGAGCTTCTCGACCAGGCCGACGACCGTCGACTCCTTCTGGCCCATGGCGACGTAGACGCAGATGACGCCAGTGCCCTTCTGGTTGATGATCGTGTCGATGGCGATCGCGGTCTTGCCGGTCTTGCGGTCGCCGATGATCAGCTCGCGCTGGCCGCGGCCGATCGGGATCATCGAGTCGATCGCCTTCAGGCCGGTCTGCAGCGGCTCGGTCACCGGCTGGCGCTGGGCGATGCCCGGGGCCTTGAACTCCAGCGGTCGGCGATGCGGGGTCTCGATCACTCCGAGGCCATCGAGGGGACGGCCGAGCGGATCGACGATACGCCCGATCATGGCCTCGCCGCAGGGCACCGATACCAGCTCTCCGGTGCGGCGAACTTCGTCGCCCTCTTTGATCTCGAGGTAGTCGCCCAGGATGACGATGCCGACCGAGCTCGGCTCGAGGTTGAAGACCTGGCCCATGGAGCCGTTCGAAAAGGCGATCAATTCGCCCGACATGGCGTTCGAGAGCCCGTAGACCTGGGCGATGCCATCGCCGACCTCGAGGACTCTGCCGGTCTCGGTGAGATCGACACTCTGCCGATATTGCTGAATCTCTTCACTGATGACCGAAGAGATCTCGTCGACCCTGAATCGCATCCTTCAAACTCCTCGCGAAGACTCTTCGCTGTTGTTGATGTATTCCTGAAGCCTGGGCAGCTCGCGCGAGCCGCGGGCGGCAAAGGAGCCGAGGAGCAGTTCGAGCTCCCGGGCGACGCTGTCGTCGAACTTGTCGTCGCCGACCCGCACGACCAGGCCGCCGAGGAGGCGGGGATCGACCTTCTCGACCAGCTCAGCCTCGCGCCCGGCGAACTTGCTCGCCGCGGCGACCAGGCTCTGGCGAAGCTCTGGAGAAAGCGGCACGGCGCTCGTGACCCGCACTTCCACCCGATTCTTGCTCGCCATCCAGGCCTCGTGGAAGGCGGTGGCAATGAACCGCAGCAGGCCGAGCCGGCCCTTGCTGCGCAAGACCTGGAGCGTGTCGACGAACAGGTCGCTCGCTCTGCCGCGAAAACCCTTCTCGATCAGTTGGCGTTTCTCCTCGTTGTTGACGAGGGGGCTCGCCATGACCGCCTCGAGGTGCTTGTCGCGGTCGAGCAATTCGACCAGGCCGCGCCACTCCTCGAGTATGCCGTCCTCGACCCCGCGGCCTGCGGCGAGGCCGAAGACCGCGTCGCTCCAGACGCGCGCGAGCGATTGTTCCTCGGCCTGGCTGCCCGCCATCTCAGTTCCTCTTCCCGTTGGCGAGCGCCTGAATCGAGTCGCGAATCAGCCGATCGTGATCGGAAGGCTGGATCTCACGCTCGAGGATCTTGCCCGCGACCTCGGTGGTGAGCCGCGCCGTCAGCACGTAGAGCTCCTTCACCGCGGTCTCCTGGGCGATCTTGATCTCGCGCCGGGCGCGCTCGATGGTGCGGTGCGCGTCCTCCTGGGTCTCATCCTGGAAACGCCGCTTGACCGCCTCGGCGTCCCGGCGCGCCTCGTCGACGATCGCCGAAGCCTCGGAGCGCGCCGAGACGAGCTTGTCCGAGTACTCCTTGAGACGGGCTTCTGCAGCCTCCCGGTCGGCCTTGGCCTGGGTGAGCGAGGTGCGGATGAAATCCTCACGCTGCTGGAGTCCGCCCAGGATCGGTTTCCAGGCGAACTTCCCGAGCACCAGGATCACCAGACCGAAAATGACCAGAGTCCACAGGGCGTTGCCGATGTTGCCTTCGAAAGGACCGCCCTGCCCGCCCCCTTCCGAGGCCAGAAGCGGCGCGGCAGAGAGCAGGAGCGTGGTGGCGAGCGACAGCGTTCGTTGGGTCGTCATCATGGTCGGTTCCGTCGGATGTGCCCGCGCCGCCCGGGGGCAGCGCGTTCCCACCGATGGGTTCCCCGGCTCTAGAGCGCCGCCAGCAGGCCGACGACAACGGCGAACAGCGTCGCGCCTTCGATCATCGCGGCGGTGACGATCATGGCGGTGTTGATCTGCCCGGAAGCCTCCGGCTGGCGGGCCATCGCCTCGGTAGCGCTGCCACCGACGCGGCCGATGCCGAGGCCGCAACCGATCACGGCGAGTCCGGCGCCGATCGCGCCGCCCATCTTGCCGAGGCCGGAAGCCGGCGCGGCGGCCGCGCTCGCACCGCCCTCCTGGGCGAAGGCGGCGGGGGCGAACATGAGGACGAAACCAACGGCGACGAGCATCAGGACGAGCCGGGCGGTGTTCTTGCGGTTCATTTTGAACTTCCTTTCGTGGTCGGAGGGTGGTCGAAAGCTGCTCAAACGGTCGGGATCAGTGGGCTGCCGCTTCGTCGGTGTGGGCGGCGTGCGCATCGTGATCGTCGTGGTGGACGTTCACCGACATGCCGATGAAGAGCGCGGTGAGGAAGGTGAAGATGAAGGCCTGCAGGAAAGCGACGAAAACCTCGAGGAGCGTGATCGCCACGCTGCCGGCGACGATGACCGAGGTCACGGCGAGACCGCCGCCGGTACCGAGCGCCTTGACGGCCGAGAAGATCAGGCCGAGCAACACGCCGAGCAGGATGTGGCCGGCGATCATGTTGGCGAAGAGTCGTACGGCGAGTGCGAAGGTCTTGGCGCCGAGGCCGATGATCTCGACCGGAATGAGCAGGGGCGCGAGCCAGAGCGGTCCGGGGCAGAAGTGCTTGATGTAGGCCATGCCGCCGAAGCGCAGGCCGTTCACGACCATCAGTACCAGGGTGAGGACGGCGAGAGTCGCCGTCACCCAGATGTTGCCGGTCGCAGCGCCGCCGATGTGCGTGCCGAAGAGCGCCGAGATCGGCTGAATCGGCAGCAGGCCGAGAAGGTTGATCGTGAGGACGAAGAAGAAGGCGCTCCAGACGTACTGGATGAAGCGGTCGGTGTGCACCCCGAGGACCGGCTCGGCGATCTCCTTGCGCAGGTACTGGCAGACGGTCTCGACGAAATTACCGAAGCCGGTGGGCACCAGGCGGCCGATCGGGTCGGCGCCGGCGCGACGGCGAAGCAGGAGGGGCAGCACGAAAACGAGCAGCAGTCCGGCCACGATCATCATGACAATCTGGTCGGAGAGCAGCGTGACCACGCCCTTGGGAGTGAGCATTCCGAGGTCGGCCGGAATCTCCTTCAAGGGGTGCTGGATCACATGGCTGAGGGGGTTTTCAGGCGCCATCCGGCAGTTCTCCGATCGTTCTGCGTGAAATCTACGCCTGCTTCGCGCGCAGGCGGCCCAACACCCACCAGGTCTCCACCGCGAGCAGCACGACGTAGCTCGCGGCCAGCGAAAAGAGCAGCGTCCGCCGATCCCAGCGCCCGGCAACGACCGCGCCCAGTCCGGCAAGCAGGGCGACCAGCAGCCGGAAGAGGCTCGCCTTGCCGATGGCGGCGATCGGCGATCCGTTGGCTCCGGTACCAGCCCCCTGCCTTCCCCTGCCGGCGATCTCCTGCGCCAGCGGCAGCGCTCCGGCGAGACTCCCCGCGAAGCTCGCGAGACATCCCGCCCAGACACTGCTGCCGGCCTGGGGCATTCCCAACTTCGCCGCCGCGACCTGGCCCAGAGCTCCGAGAGCGAGGGTGGCCACCGCACCGACTCCGGCGAAGCCCAGCCAGACTCCCGAACTCCGGGCTTCCGTCACGGCTTCTTTCGTTCCTGCTCTGCCTCCTGATCCAACTCGCGAGCCTCCCGTGAGGCCTGAAGCGACGCCTTGATCAGGTTGTAGAACCCACCCACGAGACCCAGCAGTGCTCCGATCAGCAGGCCCTTGGGACTCGAACCGTAGTGCCGGTCGATCCAGTAGCCCAGGAGCGAGAATCCGCCGACGGCTGCGGCGAGTTCGATCCCGCTGCCGGCGAGCCGCATCCAGGGCTGCCGATCCTGCAGATCCTTCCGACGGCGCGGGTCGTTGCGTTCTTCGACCATGAGCCCCGATCCGTTGAGCCCGAGGGCAAGCGCCTGGTTGCTGGGGTCCGACTCGATGAGCTGCGATCGCGCACATCTGCCGCGACGCAGCAAAGTCTAACAAACGGCCGCGGCCCGGGGCAAGGCGCGGGAGGGGGCGGACGGGCGGGGTGCCGCCCGCCGGCGGCGAGGCTCCGCCCGTCAGGCGGCGGCTGGCGGGGCGTCCAGGCCGAAGAGCGTCTTGACCGAGGGCCGGAAGAGAACGATCAGGGTGAAGACGCCGAGGACCGTCCCGAGCGGTGTGAAGCTGCAGGAGATCGCCGCCACGACGACGCAGAAGGTGTGCCGGCGGCGCTCAGCGAGGAAACGCGCAGCGAGGAAGAGGGCGAGAGCGTAGGCGACCGCGAAGACGAGAAAGAGCCCGCCCATACCGGCCACGAAGCAGCCGGCGAGGAGTGGACCAAACGGGCCCCCCTTCTCGGCGCCCATGCCGGCCATCATCGCGAGACCCATGCCGAAATAGATCAGCGGGAAGAGCGAGAACAGCGAGCAGATGCCGGCGAGAACGTAGTGGAAGACCGAAAGCAGGTGGAGCTGTTCTTCGTCCTGGGTCATCGGCGCCTCCGCAGCCCGATTCTGCTGCACAAGGCCGCCGCTTGGCGATAGGCTTGTCGCGAATGCTTGGCCGCGAGGCCTTCTGCGGACAGACTGGGGACGACTCGTGCGCGACGAACTGCTGACCGATCTCGAACAACGCCTCGCGGCTTCGGCCGCCGGAGGCGGAGCGGAACGGGTGGAGCGTCAGCACCGGGACGGCAAACTCACCGCCCGCGAGCGCGTGGAGCTCCTCCTCGATGCCGCCTCCTTCGTCGAGATCGACGCCCTGGTCACCCACCGCTGCCGCGATTTCGGCATGGAGGACCAGCAGATCCCCGGCGACGGGGTGGTGTGCGGCTACGGCACGATCGACGGCCGCCTGGTCTACCTCTTCGCCCAGGACTTCACCGTCTTTGGCGGATCGCTGTCGGAGACCAATGCCGCGAAGATCTGCAAGATCATGGATCTTGCAGTCGAAAATGGCGCGCCGGTCATCGGGCTCAACGATTCCGGCGGCGCACGCATTCAGGAGGGGGTCGTCTCTCTGGGCGGCTATGCCGACATCTTCCTGCGCAACACCCTCACCTCGGGCGTCGTGCCCCAGATCTCGGCGATCATGGGACCCTGCGCCGGCGGTGCGGTCTACTCGCCGGCGATCACCGATTTCATCCTGATGGTCGAGGGCACGAGTTACATGTTCGTCACCGGGCCGGACGTGATCCGCACCGTTACCCACGAAGAGGTGACGAAGGAGGATCTCGGCGGCGCGGCGACTCACGCCGGCAAGAGCGGCGTCTCGCACTTCACGTTCGGCAACGACGCCGCCTGCCTGATGGGAATCCGCGAGCTACTCTCGTACCTGCCCTCGAACAACATCGACGACCCGCCGGCCGGCAGGAGCGACGACGATCCGGATCGCGAGTCGGAGCTCCTGGACAAGCTCATCCCCGACGACCCGAACAAGCCTTACGACATCCATCGGCTGATCGGCGAGGTGGTCGACGACGGCAAGTTCCTCGAAGTGCACGCCGCCTATGCGCGCAATCTCGTGGTCGGGTTCGCGCGCCTGGCCAACCAGAGCGTCGGCATCGTCGCCAACCAGCCGAACTACCTGGCGGGCGTCCTCGACATCGACGCCTCGCTCAAGGGCGCCCGCTTCGTGCGCTTCTGCGACGCTTTCAACATCCCCCTCATCACCTTCGAGGACGTCCCGGGGTTCCTGCCCGGCACGCAGCAGGAATACGGCGGGATCATCAAGCACGGCGCGAAGCTCCTCTACGCCTATGCCGAGGCGACCGTTCCCAAGCTCACCGTGATCACCCGCAAGGCCTATGGCGGCGCTTACTGCGTCATGGCCTCGAAGCACCTGCGGACGGACGTCAACCTCGCCTACCCTTGCGCCGAGATCGCGGTCATGGGACCCGAAGGCGCGGTCAACATCCTCTTCAAGCGCGACCTGGAAAAGGCGGGCCCGGCCGCCGCCGAGGCGCGTGCCGAGAAGGTCGCCCTCTACCGGGAGAAGTTCTCCAACCCTTACATTGCAGCCCAGCGGGGCTTCGTCGACGCGGTCATCGAACCGCGCAAGACCCGGCCGGCGCTCATCCGCGCCCTGCGGCAGCTGCGCAGCAAGCGCCAGTCCCTGCCGGCCA
>Ga0154020_10009791_pt1 | contig 11019 bp, 8 predicted proteins | sample Klosneuvirus_201_FD_109709 | JGI IMG/M metagenome (GOLD analysis project Ga0154020, IMG submission 109709) | Active sludge microbial communities from wastewater, Klosterneuburg, Austria - Klosneuvirus_20160825_MG | ecosystem: Engineered > WWTP > Aerobic digester > Activated sludge | place...
GATCGATGCGAATTTCACCGTTGCCCTAGCCGACCACAAGATCACCGGGAAAGAAGGAATCGTTGGTAAGAGCGTGGGCGAATCGATCGTGATCCAAGCCAAACTCTTCGCAAATTCTTAAGAGCATGACCTCCTCGGAATCAACTACGTAAAAATTCCACTCTAAGAGCTGACGGTCTCCCGTCAGCTCTTGCTATTTTATAAACGTGCCTCAGTAACAAAAACGCAGTTGACTGCGTTGAGCCACGAGATATCGACCAACACTTTCAGGTTCCTCATGAGATTCGCGAAACTTCTTTCGTTCTTGACCTTGTGTTTCTTGGTCAGCCCCTTGTCTGTGATCGCTCACTCGGGTGGACAAACAGGTTCCTCACAAGCAGGGTGCACACCTTGCCACGGGGGACAAGCTGCCGCAACAACTGTTACCCTAGAGGGATCGCGCACCGTACGATCCGGACAGACCGGGAGCTTCACGTTTGTTGTTGCCCATGCCACGAACGCCAATGCCGGTTTCAATGTGAGCATTCGTCAGGGTGGTGGCAACGCCGGGACGCTGACCCCACAGTTTGGCGCACAGAATATTGGCGGTGAGCTCACGCACACAACCCCAATGGCAATGGCCGGGGGTTCTGCACGATTTTCATTCACGTGGTCCGCTCCTGCTGCTCATGGGGTCTACACCTTTAATGGAGCAGGCAATGCCGTGAATCTCGATGGGAATGACAGCGATGCTGATGATTGGAATTTGTCGGGAGGTATCAATATCACCGTCACAGGTTCAACCTTTACTGGTCCAGCCGGTGGAACAACCATCTGCCGAGGTAATCCCGTCACATATACGTGGACACAAACCGGACTGACAACCGTGCGCCTCGAGTGGTCGAAGGACAACTTCGCTACCAACGAAATCATCGCGAATTCCATTGATGCAAGCACTCAGACGTTCACCTACAATGTCCCTGGAACACAGGCAGGTGGCGACTATGTTGTTCGAATGATGGATGCTGCAACCGGACTCGAGATCTCTCGTGGAAACGCAGTTACGATCTCTGCCGGACCCGTCATATCTCTGCAGCCTGCACAGAATGTACTTGTGTGCGAAGGGAAGCCCCTTACTCTCACGATCGGAGCGTCCGGCTCAGATCTCCAGTATCGTTGGAGACACAACGGAGTGGATCTACCGGGCGGCACAAACGCAGTACTCACGATCAACACTGTTGGCCAGGCCCAAGCGGGCGTTTATGACTGTGTCATCTTCGGATGCGGAGGGAACGCTACGTCGCAACAATCTACAGTAACGATCGGCACAAAACCGAAGATCGTCACACAGCCAACGGCGCGATCGATCTGTGAAACAGAGAACACGTTCTTTACGGTTGAAGCAACCGGGAATGACCTCATCTATCAATGGCTGAAGAACGGCGAGCCAATTCCGTCTTCAACCGGAAATCGACTCAACATCTCGAACGCAACGCTGTTTGATGAAGGTGATTATCAGGTGATCGTACGGGGCTCCTGTACTCCGGAAGTAGAGAGTGCCGTTGTTCGTCTGTCGATCACGGAACGGCCATTGGTTCGCATCGAGCCAACAGATAAGAATCTCAAGGCAGGAGATTCACTCGTTCTTACGTTTGATGCGTCCGGTGAGGAACTCACGTATCAGTGGCTACGCAATGGAGCATTCATCTCCGGAGCAACCCAGAGGATCTATCGGAAGGGATCGATAGCGCGTGCGGACTCCGGACAATACAGCTGCCGCGTGATGAACAAGTGCGATACGGTGATCACGCGTAATGCAATCGTGAAGGTCACCGCCTCCACTGGTCCCGGCAAGCTCGAACTTGCATCCACTGGGATCACATTGACCAATGTTCCGTCATGTTCAACAGTGGACACAACTATTACTGGACTCCTCATCAATGAGGGTGGCTCACCAATCACGATCACGTCCATCTCTGCGGAACCGGTGGCCAATATCTCTGTAGAGGGTCTCACAGCTCCCGTCACACTTGCTCCGAATGAGCAACGTGATGTTCGACTGAAGATCTCACCAAAGACATCCGGTCCACTTTCCGGAACAGTCACCTTCTTTGCTTCAAGCGGAAATCGGACGTTCACAGTAGGGGGCGATGCAGTTACCGGACTCGCATTTGACAACGACACAGTGGTGTTCGCTCAGGGTGTTGTTGGCGATAAGAAGTGCAATAACTCGCTTCCACTGCCATGTGCAGCAACGGAGGTTCGCCGCATCCGCGTAACGGGCCCAGGGGCAACAACGTGGACAGCAACAAATCCGCAGACCGTTCCATTCCAGCTTGTAAGTGGACAACAACGTGAACTCTGTTATGAAACGGCCACGGAGACGGGAGATGATGCGCTCGTCACGGTAGAAACCGATGCCGGCGATGTTTCATTCGTGCTTACCCGACGAGTGATCTCAAGTGTTGACGAAGAGGAGGCACCGGTAGCAGGGATCCGCATCTCGCCGAATCCGATGTCTGAAGAACTTCGCATCGTAAGCCCACTGCTAAGTCGCATGAGCGTACGCATCGTAACCGTCACAGGCAACACCGTTGCGCTCTTGAGTGGTTCGAATGAGATCATCTGGAACAGACGCGATGCAAATGGAAGCACGGTATCTCCAGGACTCTACGTTCTGTTTATTGAACAACTCGGTTCTTCGCGCATAGAGAAAGTGATCGTTCGTTAACGATCTTGCTCTAAACGACAAACAAAAAAGGCGAGTCTTGCGACTCGCCTTTTTCTTTTTCGATACGTGCCTTGTTTACGGGAAGATCCCGAGCGACAGATACGATTGTGCGATCTTATCGATCGAACTAACAAAGGCAGCAGTACGCATGTCCTTCACCTTTGGATTTCCAAAGTACTGCTCCATGATCGTGTGATACGAAGAGATCATTGTGTCTTCGAGACCAGAGTTCACAAGATCCTCTTCATCAGCGCCTCGTGCTACCATGTTGCGCTCCACAACGGTAAGTGACTTACCAGTGAGACGCTCTACGGTCTCAACGAGACGTGTGTTTGTGCCTTCTTCAAAGCGCTTATCCATACGTCCGAAACGAACGTGGGAGATATTCTTGAGCCACTCGAAGTAGGACACCACAACACCGCCGGCGTTCACATACATGTCCGGCATTACCAAGATGCCCTTCTTAAGAAGAATCGGCTCTGCTTCGGAAGTGATTGGACCATTAGCACCTTCGGCAATGATCTTCGCCTTGATCTTCGCTGCATTGCCCTTATGGATCTGTGACTCGAGTGCTGCTGGCACCAGGATGTCACAATCATGCTCAAGCACACTGTTCCCATCCTTGATGGTCTTGCCACCGGCAAAGCCAGTGATAGAACCCTTCTTCATGCGGTGTGCATTCAGCGCTTCAATATCGATCCCCTTCGGGTTGACGATCGCGCCGTCCCATTCGATGATCCCGATCACCGTAGACCCGGCTTCGGCGAGGAATTTCGCAGCATGGTATCCCACGTTGCCAAATCCTTGTACGATCACGCGCTTGTCGGACAGCCCGGTGGTCATCTTCAGCTTCTTCATGAGCTTTGGATCGTTCACGGCCTCGCGAACTGCAAAGTAGAGGCCGCGACCGGTAGCGGCTGTTCTGCCGCGCACGCCACCTTGGCCAACCGGCTTACCGGTAACGCAAGCAAGGGAGTTGATCTCATCCTTTGCAAACGCCTGATACGTGTCTGCGATCCATGCCATTTCGCGCGGACCGGTACCGTAGTCAGGAGCAGGCACGTCCACCGATGGTCCGATGAAGTTCTTCTTGATAAGCTCCACGGTATAGCGGCGTGTGATGCGCTCAAGTTCTTCTGTGGTGTACGCCTTAGGGTCGATACGGATACCGCCCTTGCCGCCACCGAACGGAACATCGACCACTGCGCACTTATAGGTCATGAGTGCTGCAAGTGCCTGCACTTCTTCTTGGTCAACCGACAATGCATAACGAATGCCGCCCTTTGTTGGCAGCTTATGGTGACTGTGTTCGGCCCGCCAGGCCTGTACCACTTGAATGCCACCCTTGATACGCACAGGGAATTGCATGTAGTACACCGAGTTACACACTCGGATCTGGTCAAGGAGTCCCTTAGGATGATCCATGATCGCTGCCGCCTTATCGAAATAGGCGTTCACCGAATCGAGGAAGGGGTTGTTTCCGTGAAAGAGCGCCGTTGGCGCCTTGCTCGGTTTTGCTTTGGAAGCCATAAGAAGGCTTTAAAGGTGAAACAAGTGTCTGTGAATTACAAGTTGCCGCGCAATGCCTGCTCGCGTTCGATCGATTCAAAGAGCGCTTTGAAGTTGCCCTTGCCAAACGAACGTGCACCGCGACGCTGAATGATCTCATAGAATACTGTAGGACGATCTTCAACCGGCTTTGTGAAGATCTGAAGAAGATACCCCTCGTCATCGCGATCAACAAGGATGTTGAGTCTGCGAAGATCGTTGATGTCTTCTCCAATTGCTCCAACACGGTCGAGAAGGTCAAGGTAATACGTTCCCGGTACATGCAGGAACTGAACGCCTCGGCGACGCAGTTCACTCACGGTGTGAATGATGTCATTCGTTGCCACCGCGATATGCTGAACACCTGCACCGTGATAGAATTCGATGTACTCTTCGATCTGGCTCTTTCGTTTGCCTGATGCTGGCTCATTGATCGGGAACTTCACGTATCCCGTACCATTTGAAACCACCTTTGACATAAGGGCGGAATATTCGGTGGAGATATCTGAGTCGTCGAAGGTGATGAGCAGTTTGAAGCCCATCACATCCTCATAGAACTTTACCCATTCATTCATGTGGCCAAGTTCAACGTTTCCTACGCAATGGTCAACATAGAGAAGCCCAATAGGCTCGGTCTTGTAGCCATCGTCGATAGCTTGATATCCCGGCATGAATGCACCGTTGTAGTTGCGGCGCTCAACGAAGGTGTGAACGGTATCACCGTATGTCTTGATCGATGCTACAACCACTTCGCCGTGATCATCGGTAAGTACTGTTGGCTCCTGAATGCTCACTGCTCCGCGTTCCGTAGTGGCTTTCCACGCAGCACGGGCATCGTCCACCCAAAGTGCCAATACCTTCACACCATCGCCATGTTTAGCGATGTGTTCGGTGATCGGATTGTCGGGATGCATCGGTGATGTGAGAACCAGACGGATCTTGCCTTGCTGCAACACGTATGAAGCACGGTCGCGCACACCCGTTTCCGGTCCCGCATACGCAACGAGCTGATACCCGAACGCGGTACGATAGAAATAAGCCGACTGCTTGGCGTTGCCGCAGTAGATCTCAACATAGTCCGTACCGTTGAGCGGAAGAAAATCCTCCGTTGCGGTTGGTGTAGGTGCTGATAGCGTGTCTGTGCTCATGGTATTTGTTCTCCGACTATTGGATCAAGGATGGGGAAGGGGCTTCTACGGTCTCAGCAGCATATGCTCGAAGTACATCTGCTAGGTGTACATTCTGTTCCTGTGTGCCCGTGCTGATCCGCACACATGTTGGCAGTCCGAATCCGGCAAGTGGTCTGGCGATGAAGCCCTGAAGAAGTAGATGTTTATGGAAGGCGGCAGCCGTGAAGGCATCTCCGAGATCGACCATCACGAAGTTGGCAATACTAGAGCTTGTTACGTACCCGCATTCGTGCAAGGTTGACAGAAGCAGTGCCAGCCCCTTACCATTAAGTTCAACGCTTTCGTGAACGAAGTCTTGGTCATCCAATGCGGCCACGGCTGCTGCACAACCCGGCCCGTTTGGATCAAACGGAAGTTTGGTACGGATAAGCCACTGAACCACATCGGGATGACCGATCGCATAGCCGATGCGAAGTGCTGCGAGACCATAGGCCTTCGAAAATGTCCGCAAGCACAAAAGATTCTGATATGGCATCGACAAAGCGTCGGGATAGGTATCCGGCGCAAGATGACGTGCATACTCCACATAGGCTTCATCAAGCACAACAAGCGTGGAGCTCGGAACGTTGTCCATGAGCCACACGAGTTCGTCGTGCGTGATGTAGGTACCGGTAGGGTTGTTCGGATTGGCGATGTAGATCACCTTTGTGCGATCCGTGACCGCGGCAACAAGCGCTTGAACGTCGAATCGGTATCCGGCAGTGAGCGGAACGAATTGTGGTTCAGCGGCCACACCCCGTACGGCCAGACCAAAGCTTACAAACGTGCCATGCGAACTCAACGCGGTCTCACCCGGAAGGAGAAACACTCGCATGATCTGATGGATAATGGCATCGCTGCCATTATGGACGCTGATCGATTCGATGCTGACATTATGATGTTCTGCCAGACGCTGCCGTAATCGCATCCCACCATCGGCATAGAGATGCGCCTGCGATGACAATGCCTCGCGGGCCGCTTCAAGTGCCGCAGCTGAGGAACCACGCGGGTTCTCATTCGATGCCAATTTCTCCACGTGGTCAAGGCCAAATTCAGCCTTGATCTGATCGGGTGATGCGCCCGGTGTGTAGGACGCAATATGTTGGAGATGTGGGTTGGGAACGATCATGAACCACAAAACTACGAACGGTGTCTCTATCTTCGCGGGTTCTCACTGACATGATTTCCACCGTGACCGAACCCATCCTCTCCCGCGTCGTTATCATTTTCACCGGCGGCACCATCGCATCCACCCTGGATCGCGAATGGGGCGGTGTGGTTCCGAGCATGTCAGGAGGAGAGATCCTTGCCCGTATACCGGGGATCCGTTCCGTTGCCGATATCGTTGTTCATGAGTACGGTACCTTTCCCGGACCTCATATGACCGTTGACCGGATGCTTGAGCTCTCAGGCATTGTCAAGGCCTATGTGGAGGATCCATTGGTCCATGGAGTGGTGGTAACCCACGGAACCGATACCCTTGAAGAGACGGCGTATTTCCTCGACTGCACAGTCTCAACCGATAAACCGATCGTGGTTCTTGGTGCGATGCGGAACAGTAGTGAGCCCGACTGGGATGGTCCACGGAATGTTCGTGATGCCGTGACCGTTGCGGCAAATCCCGCCGTTCGCGGACTTGGCGTGTTGGTCTGCCTTGGTGGGTCCATTACTGCTGCTTCCGAAGCCTCAAAGACCGACACGCAGGACCTTTCCACCTTTACCAGCTTTGACTTCGGACCGATCGGACGCATCACAAACGGTGTGCTCATCATTCATCGACATCCGCTTCACAGAGAGACCTACACTGTAGAGAAGCTGCCAACATTCGTCCCCCTGCTAAAATCCTACGCCGGCATGGATCGCACGCTGATCGAAGCTTGTCGGAGCAAAGGGGCTCAAGGTATCGTGATCGAAGCATTCGGTGTAGGGAACGTCACACCAGACGTCTTTTATGCCCTCAAAGACGCGGCAGAGTCCGGTTTGCCTGTGGTTCTCGTCTCGCGGTGTCCGGTTGGACGTATTGAGCATCTCTACGCCTATGAAGGGGCTGGCAAGCACCTCCACGAGGCAGGCGTGATCTTTGCCGACTTCCTCAACGGGCAGAAGGCGCGAATCAAACTGATCTGTGCGCTCGGCGCAGGGCTTTCTGTGCCGGAGATCCGCAGGTCGTTTGAATGGGCTGATGCTGAAAGGGCCATTCTGGGATGAGAAGCACCGTTGCGACCATCGATCTTGATGCCTTGGAATGGAATCTCGGAGTGATCCGTAGACACACTCCGGGAAAGGCCGTCCTCGGTATGGTAAAAGCCAATGCCTACGGTCATGGAATGATCCAGATCTCCCGCGCACTACAAGCCTGCGGAGTAGAAATGCTCGGTACCGCATTGGTCGATGAAGCCATTCTTCTGCGAGCAGCCGGTATAACCATCCCGATCATGGTTCTTACGCCCGTAGAACCACACGAATGTTTGGCTGCGGTGGAGCATAACCTCATCACGGTGGCTTGTGACCTTTCGCAGGTTCGTGCCTTGGGCGAAGCCGCCGTATCTCTTGGGAAACACGCAGAAGTCCACCTCTATGTGGACACCGGGATGCATCGAGAAGGGTTCCGACCCCATGATGCCGCTTCTGCTGCCCTGGAGATCCGATCGGTCTCCGGGATCAATCTCACAGGAATTTGTACCCATTTTGCAACTGCGGACGACCCCAACAGCCCCTTCCTTCACGAACAGTTATCCACGTTCAACGAAGTGCGCAAACAATGTGAGGCCGTGGGATGTACCTTTGCTGCGGTCCACGCGGCCAATACCGGTGCGATGTGGCAGTCCGAACAGACACATTTCTCCATGGTCCGCCCGGGTCTCTCGTTATACGGGTATGCTTCGCCGGGCAATGAGGCTATGACTCTTCGTCCGGTGATGTCGCTGGCATCGCGCATTATCTCAATGCGCAGGGCATGGCCAGGTGAGACGGTGAGTTATGGGCGGCGTTACATGGTCACCAGCGAGACAACTATCGTAACGGTGCCGGTAGGGTACGGAGACGGGTATATGCGCAGACTGACCGGCACGGCTGAGTGCCTTATCGGCGGCGAGCGGTATCCTGTAGTAGGGTCGATCTGCATGGATGAGCTGATGGTGGATGTTGGCAATGCCGACGTTCATCTCGGTGACGAGGTGGTTCTTCTTGGACGTCAGGTCCGCAGTGATGGCCACCTCAATAGCATCGATGCTGTTGAGATCGCAGCGTGGGCCTCAACCATACCGTACGAGATCACAACAACGATCTCTGCGCGTGTCCCACGATCGTTCACGGGGCGCTTGGCAACTCAGCCAGGCATCCTCACTTCATGAGAACCGATGTATAGTGTACGACTGAATAATTTTGAAGGTCCGCTCGATCTCCTGCTCTTCTTCATCCGACGCGATGAATTGGATATCTATGACATTCCAATCGCCTCGATCACACAGGAATTTCTCGAGTATGTAAAGGTCTTGGAACTCCTGGATCTCGAACTCGCCGGCGAGTTCATCGTGATGGCTTCGATGCTAGTGCAGATCAAGGCCCAGATGCTTCTTCCCCGAGATGAAAAGGCAGGGGGCGATGTAGGTCTTCTAGATGAAGATGACCCTCGAGCCGAACTTGTGAAGCGTTTGCTTGAATACAAACGATATCGCGAAGCATCAGACTCGCTTACGCTGTCAGCTGAAAACCAACGCTATGTGCTCTATCGCAGCGTGTTTGAAGCCGAAGAGATCCACGCCGCAGAATCCGGCGCGTACCGGAATGCAACCCTTTTCGATCTCCTGAAAGCCCTCAAACGCGCGGTTGAAAAAGCACCGGACCAAGCAGATCCGCACGTTGTGACTCGATTCCCGATCACTGTAGAAGAGAAGGCCGCAGAGATCATTCATACCCTCGGTACCAAACCATCGGTGAGGTTCTTTGAACTCATCGGCGGACTTACCAAGATGCACATCGTGGTAACGTTCCTTGCTCTGTTGGAGCTTGCGAAGAACCATCGCATTCTTGTGCAACAAGACGAACGATTCGACGACATCATCATCGCCATTCGCGTGGAGACAGACGGTGAACAACGTGAATTGGAACAGGAACAGACTGTATGACCGAAATGGAACATGAGCAGCTGCAACATGCAGTTGATACACGCGAACTCCCGTATTTCTTTACGCTGGACCGTGCCGAGCAGCTTAAGGCTCTTGAAGCGCTGATCTTTGCGAGCGAGGAGCCCCTTACGAATCGAATGTTGCATCGGGTACTCGTTCTTGAGGATCCGTCGCAGCAAGCGCCTGGACAACAAACGCTGCCGCTCGAAGGTGAAAAGGAACAACCCACTCCTGAGGTTGTCCTCCCTGCATTCGATGTGCCGAAAGGGTTCTTCGATGATCTGGTGGAAGAGATCAATGATGAACTTGAACGTACATCCCGCCCGTATCGGATCGTGAAGATCGCAGGGGGCTTTCAGTTCGCAACCACTCCAACACACGGCCAGCTTGTACAGAGACTGCTGAAGGCAAAGAACAGAAAGAGACTTACACAGGCAGCACTCGAAACGATCGCGATCATCGCGTATCGCCAGCCGATCACAAAGGCCGAGATCGATGCCATCCGTGGCGTGAATGCTGGTGAAGTGGTTAACTCACTCGTTGAAAAACAGCTCGTGGCAATGGTTGGGCGGGCAGAGACACTGGGTAAGCCATTGCTCTATGGAACTACAGAAGAGTTCCTTCGCATTTTTGGCTTGAATTCTTTGTCAGATCTTCCTAAACTGCGGGAGATCGATGATCTGCTGAAGACAACAACAACGATGATCGATCTTGACGAGTCGATCTCGGTTCGTACGGATCATAAGACGCTGCGTAAACAGCTGGCTCTTTTGCTCGAAGGAGAAGGTGCCGGCTCAAAACCAGCAGAACAAGAACCAGATACTGAAGCAACCTCCGGTGCCTACTGGCACCACTCGATGGAGAATGAAGCAGAGCAAGGTCTTGTTGAAGATCCAGAGCCGGGAACCTGGGAAGACGATGTGGATAACTCGCCAACGCTTTGAAAAATAACGAGTTGAGTCGAGCGCGTATTATGCGTTCAAACATGGAAACCGAAAAAACGAAAATAGTTTTATTAGGTTTGCGTCTGAACAAGTAGTACAATTGAATGTGCGGCGCTCCCCAGGCAGTCATGCGCCTCAGCCCCTCAATTTAGCGTCGCACTGCTAACAACTTTTGTACCTTTATGTGTCGCGTCGGTTTACCCCTCCCCGACGCGAACACCGGAGCCTCACCACATAGGTGAGGCTCCATTTTTTTATCCCACATTCAGCGTGAGCCCATCAAAGGCGAAGTGCACATTCGATGGAAGCTTCGGGGAATCTCGTTTGTGGTTGATCTGGTGGGCGATGTGTGTGAGGTAGGCCTGTTTTGGCTCAAGCTCATTGATGATGGCGATTGCCTGATCCACGGTAAAGTGCGTTGGATGGTCTTCCCAACGAAGACCATCGATAACGAGTGTGTCGAGCCCCCTCAAAAGATCCAAGGAGGCGGAGGGAAGAAAATTCGTGTCGGTGCAATAGGC
>Ga0154020_10009792_pt1 | contig 11018 bp, 9 predicted proteins | sample Klosneuvirus_201_FD_109709 | JGI IMG/M metagenome (GOLD analysis project Ga0154020, IMG submission 109709) | Active sludge microbial communities from wastewater, Klosterneuburg, Austria - Klosneuvirus_20160825_MG | ecosystem: Engineered > WWTP > Aerobic digester > Activated sludge | place...
CAAAACACTATGCAAGACCTTCACTGTCATGTACTTTCCGCCTGAATGCGCGGCGTCGGGGGCGCCGCGACTACACCACGGAGTCCGGCCATGGCCAGCACCCTCGAGGAATTGCGCAGGAGCAAATGCACGCCGCTCAAGGGCGCCGAGAACGGGCTGAGCGTGACCGAAGTGCAGGCGCTGCTGGCACTCCTGCCCGGCTGGGCGCAGTCCGACGACGGCAAGACCATCAGCAAGGACTACCCCTTCAAGAATTTCTACCGGACCATGGGCTTCGCCAACGCGATCGCGTGGATGGCGAACCAGCAGGACCACCACCCCGACATGGAACTGGGCTACGGGCATTGCCTGGTGCGCTACAGCACCCACGACGTCGGCGGCCTTTCGATCAACGACTTCATCTGCGCGGCCAAGGTCGAGGACCTGGCGTAGCGCGCCCCGTTCAGAGGCGGTCGAGGACCGCCACCAGTTCGGGCGGCAACGGTGCCGCGATCGTGTAGTCGGTGCCATCCGGCAGCCGGAAGCTGAATTCCGCCGCATGCAGGAACAGGCGCCGCAGGCCCCGTTCGCGCAGGATCCGGTTGGCTTCCTCGTCGCCGTACTTCGGATCGCCGGCGACCGGCGCGCCGAGGTGGGCGGCATGGACGCGGATCTGGTGCGTGCGACCGGTCTCGATCACCACCTCCACGTAGCTGAACGCGCCGCAGGCGCGCAGGAGGCGGAACTCGCTCAGCGAGGCCTTGCCCTCCGGATCGACCCGCACCATGCGCTCGCCGCCCTGCAGGACCTGCTTGCGCAACGCCGCGTCGACCCGCACGCGCGATTGGGGCAGCCGACCCGCCAGCAGGGCGAGATAGCGCTTGCGCACCTGGCCGTCGCGGATCAGCGCCTGGATCGCGGACAGGGCGCTGCGGCGGCGCGCCAGCAGCAGCACGCCACTGGTGTCGCGATCGAGCCGGTGCACCAGTTCCAGGGATTCCTTCGGCCGCAACTGCCGCATCTGCTCGATCGCGCCGAGCTTGATCCCGCTGCCGCCGTGGCTGGCCAGCCCGCTGGGCTTGTCGAGCGCGATGAAGTTGCGGTCCTCGAGCACGATCCGCGCCCCGAGGTCGCGCAGGCTGCGTTCGGAGGCCTGCACCGGGTCCCCCGGGGACGCGACCCGCACCGGCGGGATGCGCAACATTTCCCCGCCGGCCAGGCGCTGGTCGGGCTTGGCGCGCTTGCCGTCGACCCGTACCTGTCCGGTGCGCAGCAGCCGGTATACGTGCGTTTTCGGCACGCCCTTGAGCAATCCGAAGAGGAAGTTGTCGAGGCGCTGGCCCTCGCGGTCGTCCGGCACGCGTTCCTGCCGCACGCTGGGGGGCGGACCGTCAGGCCGGGGGGGTCGGGAATCGGTCATTGCTGCGCCGCAACTCCGGTTGCTATGATCGCTGCTGGCGCCGCGCGTCGAAAGCTGGCCTGATTCAAAGGCTTGTGTCAGCCAGTAGCGGCGCCGTGCTCGCTGTACGTTCCCAGTGCCTGGTCGGACTACGCATGTCGCAGGACATGTGATCCCCGCGATCTAAGGCGGCCATCACTGCGGTCATCGTACCTGTCGAGCCTGCATGGAGTCGCCTCCCCTGGGGGGAGGTTCGGGTGCACGACGCGACCCGATCGTGGATTTCCGTCATGCGGGAATCCGTTTGTTTTTTGGGGCGCTCCCGCCAAAGGCGTGATGCGCCGGCCGGCTGAACCGCGCTGTCGCCGCGACGACCGAACCACCACGGTCGCGCAGCGCCGCAGGATCGCCCGAGCCGTGCGCCTCCCGGTCGCGGTGGAGCGCCAGGCCAGGGTTTTACAATGAAAAGAATGCTGATCAACGCAACTCAGCGTGAAGAGTTGCGCGTGGCCATCGTCGATGGCCAGAGCCTGTTCGACCTCGACATCGAGATCCCGTCGAAGGAACAGAAGAAGGCCAACATCTACAAGGGCCGCATCACCCGGGTCGAACCCAGCCTCGAGGCTGCGTTCATCGATTACGGGTCCGACCGCCACGGCTTCCTGCCGTTGAAGGAGATCTCGCGGGAGTACTTCCCGGAGGGCATCGACCTCAATCGCGCCGGCATCCGTGAACTGATCCGCGAGGGTCAGGAAATCATGGTCCAGGTCGACAAGGAGGAGCGTGGCACCAAGGGTGCGGCGCTCACCACCTTCATCAGCCTGGCCGGCCGTTACCTCGTATTGATGCCGAACAACCCGCGCGCCGGCGGGGTCTCGCGCCGCATCGAGGGCGACGACCGCCAGAACATGCGCGAGGCGATGGACCAGCTCCAGCTGCCCGAGGAGATGGGCATCATCGTCCGCACCGCGGGCGTCGGCCGCGAGGCCGAGGAACTGCAGTGGGACCTCGACTACCTCCTGCAGATGTGGAAGGCGATCAGCGAGGCGGCGCAGAGCCGGCCGGCCTCGTTCCTGATCTACCAGGAATCGCGCCTGATCATCCGCGCCCTGCGCGACTACCTGCGCGCCGACGTCGGCGAGATCCTGATCGACAGCGACGAGGTGTACGAGGACGCCAGGTCGTTCATGCAGCAGGTGATGCCGCAGAACCTGCGCAAGCTCAAGCTCTACAAGGACCCGGTCCCGCTCTTCAACCGCTTCCAGATCGAGTCGCAGATCGAGCACGCCTACGAGCGCCAGGTGCGCCTGCCCTCCGGCGGTTCGATCGTGATCGACCACACCGAGGCGCTGACCTCGATCGACATCAACTCGGCCAAGGCGACCAAGGGCAGCGACATCGAGGAGACCGCGTTCAACACCAATTGCGAGGCCGCGGTCGAGATCTCGCGCCAGTTGCGCCTGCGCGACGCCGGCGGGCTGATCGTGATCGACTTCATCGACATGGACAGCCCGCGCCACCAGCGCGAGGTCGAGGAGAAGCTCCGCGACGCGCTCAAGATGGATCGCGCGCGGGTGCAGGTCGGGCGCATCTCGCGCTTCGGCCTGCTGGAGATGTCGCGCCAGCGCCTGCGTCCCTCGCTGGGCGACACCACCCAGATCATCTGTCCGCGCTGCGAGGGACACGGCCGTATCCGCGGCGTGGAGTCGCTCTCGCTCTCGATCCTGCGCCTGGTCGAGGAAGAGGCGATGAAGGAGAACACCGGGCAGGTGGTCGTGCAGACCCCGCCCGAGGTCGCGAACTTCCTCCTCAACGAGAAGCGCCGCGCGATCGGCGAGATCGAGCAGCGGCACGAAGCCAGCGTGGTCGTGGTCGCGGACCACAACCTCGAGACCCCCCACTTCGAGGTCAAGCGCGTGCGCATGGCCGAGATGGAGGAGGACAAGCGTCCGAGCTACGAGCGCGTCACGCCCGTGACGCCGGTGCTGCCGCCGCAGACGGTCGACCGCGCGGCGCGCGGCGAGGAGCCCGCGGTGACCGGGGTAACGCCGGCCACACCGGCGCCGGCGCGCGAGGACATCGAGGAATCCGAGTTGCCGGCGGCGCCGGCGCGACCCGCGGAAGCACCGCGCCCGGCGCCGCGCAGCACGACGCCGGCAGCGCCGGCACCGGCGGCCGGATTCTGGTCGCGCATCGCGGCATGGTTCTCGGGCGAACCGGCTGCCACGCCCGCCTCGACCCCGGCCGCGGCATCCGCCGCGCGCGGCGACCGTGGCCCGCGCAACGAGCGCGGCGGCGCACGCAACGAGCGCGGCGGCGAGCGCCGACCGGGACGCGATGGCCGCGACCACGGCCGCAACCGTGGCGAACGCGGCGAGCGCAACGAGCGCGGCGGCCGGGGTGAACGTGCGGGTGGCGACAGGTCGCGCGACGGCTCGCAGCCGGGCGCCGGGCCACGCCAGGGCGGCGCGCAGGGCCCGCGCCAGCCGGGCGCGGGCGCCGCGCGATCCGCCGGCGGTTCCCAGTCGCGCCCCGCTGCCGCTGGCGGCGCGGGCACGCAACCCCGGGCGGCGGCAACGCCCGCCCCGGCACCGCGGTCGCAGCCGCCCGCCGGCGCTGAACGCCCGCCCCGTCCAACGCCCGCGTTGTTGCCGGCGGCGGGCGTAGCCGCGGGCAGTGCGGCGCCTGCCGACGACCTGCTCACGGGTCTCGCCACCGCGGCGGTCGGCGACGCGGCGGCGGCGACGCAGGACCCGAACCTTGCCCCGGCCGACGGCACCTCCGCCGACGGCACGCGGCCGCGTCGCCGCGGACGTCGCGGCGGCCGCCGCCGCCGTCGCGGCGAGCGCGGCACCTCGCCGGTCGCGGGAACCCCCGAGTCGATGACGGCAAGCGACGCCACCGATGACCTCGATGACGAGGACACCGCGGAGCAGGACGACGGGCAGCCCGCGTCGATCCGGGCCGAGGCGCCGCAAGCCGAAACCGCTGCGCGCGCCCCGGCGCTGCGCAGCGACGCAGCGGCGACCGTGCAGATGCCCGTGGTCACGGACCGCCCGGATGCGCGCGAGTTGCCGCTTGCGGCGCCGGTTCCCGCGCCCGCGCCGCGTCCGCAGCCCATGTTCCGGCCGTCGGCGCCACTGGACGACCCGGCCGTCGCTGCGGCCGCGCCCGCGCCGGTGGCAGTCGTACCGCCGACGCCTGCCCACGTGCCGGTGCAGGCCGCAGCCACGATCGCGCTGGCGCCAGCGGTCGAGTCCACGCCGGCCCCGGTGGCGGCCGCCGTCATGCCGGTCGCCGCGCCGGCGCCGATCGCACCGACACCCGCCGTCGCGCCGGCTCCGGCCGCACCCGCGCCCGTTGTCGCGCCAGCGCCCGTCGCGGGCGCCAGCGCCGCAGCGGCTATTCCGCCGGCGCCGATCCCGCTGCCGTTGGCCGCGGCGGTGCCGGTGGCAAGTGCCGGGCCCGAGGCCGCGCCGGCCGTCGCCGCGGACGACGACGTCCCGCGCAGCTGAAGCCACGATGCGCCCGGCCGGCTGGGCCGGCCGGGCGCATCGCGGGTCAGGCGCGTCGCAGGGACCCGCCTTCGAGCAACCCGTGCTGGCCCGCGAGATGGGCCAGGGCGACCTCGTTCTCGACGCCGAGTTTCTCGAAAACGCGGTACTTGTACGTCGCCACCGTCTTGGGGCTCAGGTGCAGGCGCCCGGCGATGTGCTGCATGGTTTCCCCGGCCGCCAGCTTGAGCGCGACCTCCAGTTCGCGCGCCGACAGGTGCTCGAATGGCGACGCGGCCGCGCTCCCCGGAAGGCTCGCCAGCGCCATGGCCTGCGCGATCGCCGTGCCGATGTAGCGGCCGCCCCGCGCGACGGTGCGCACGGCGTCGATCAACTCCTGTGCCGCGCAGGCCTTGGTGAGGTAGCCCGACGCGCCGGCCTCGATGAGGCGGCGCGGGAACGGCTGCTCGTCGAGCACCGTCACCACGATGACGCGCGCGCCGGATCCGCCGCGCCCGATGCGCTCGGTCGCCTCGAGCCCGCTGATGCCCGGCAACTGCACGTCCATCAGGACCACGTCGGGTCGCAGTCGCCGCGCCAGGGCCACCGCTTCTTCCCCGGTGGCGGCCTCGCCGACCACGTCGAGGTCGGCCTCGCGGGCAAGGATCATGCGAAAGCCGGTACGGACGAGCTCATGGTCGTCCGCGATCACGATGCGGATCATCTGGATTTTCCCCCTGGGGTCCCCCGACCCTGGGAAAATCCTAGCGGATTCCGCGCGCGCGGTCAGTACACCCGCAGGAAGGGGCGCACCTCGACCGTGCCCCAGACGCCCGCCGCGACGTAGGGGTCCGCCTCTGCCCAGGCCCGCGCCGCCGCCAGCGACTCGAATTCGGCCACCACGAGGCTGCCGCTGAACCCAGCCGGCCCTGGATCCGGCGCGTCGATCGCCGGCATCGGGCCGGCCAGCAGCAGGCGACCGGCCTCGCGCAGCGCGTCCAGCCGCGCCAGGTGCGCGGGGCGTTGCGCGCGGCGCTGCCCGAGCGAGCCCGCGCGATCAAGAGCGGTGATGGCGTACCACATGGCTCGCCAGTCTAGTCGCACTGGACTTGATGCGCGCTTTGCCGCTAGTCTCTCCCGCCAGACGTCGGTACTCCCGGGCCTCGTGCTCCGCGGCCCCGACAGCCGTTGCAACCGTCCCGCTCCGACAGACGCGACCACCACCTGCGCCGCGATGGCGCTCTTGGTCCGACCCGCAAGCCGTCCGCGTCGTAGCCGGTAATGCCAGTCCCGATCGTCCGGCATGCGCCGGCCGAAGCCCGTCGTGCGGCCCATGGCCGTTCGACGCGAACGTTCCCGCGTGCGGACGCTCCGAATCCGTACGCGCACCAACCGGAATACCCAGCCGCGCCACCGCGCGACAGCATCGATGAACACAGATCCCGCGGAAGTCCCCGCGTCCGGCAGCGCGATGTTCGCGCCGCCGCCGCAGCAGCAGGAGATGCCCCTGGCGATCGTCAAGGGCCAGCCGGTCCTGGAAATGCCCCAGGACCTCTACATCCCGCCGGATGCGCTCGAGGTCATCCTCGAGGCCTTCGAGGGTCCGCTCGACCTGCTCCTGTACCTGATCCGGCGCCAGAACCTCGACATCCTCGACATCCCGATCGCCGAGATCACGCGCCAGTACGTCGACTACATCGACCTGATGCACGGGCTGAAGCTCGAACTCGCGGCCGAGTACCTGGTGATGGCCGCGATCCTGGCCGAGATCAAGTCGCGCCTGCTGCTGCCGCGACCGCCGGCCGAGGAAGGCCTGGAACTCGACCCGCGTGCCGAACTGGTGCGGCGCCTGCAGGAATACGAGCGCTTCAAGAAGGCCGCCGCGGACATCGACGGCCTGCCGCGCATGGACCGCGACCTCGCGGCGGCGCAAGCCCACGTCGACGACCGCAACGTCATCCGCCTGCCGCCACCGGTGGACTTGCGCGAGCTGTTGCTCGCGCTCAAGGACGTGATGAAGCGCGCGGAGCTGTATGGCCGCCACGACGTCCAGCGCGACAAGCTCTCGGTGCGCCAGCGCATGGGCGACGTGCTCAAGGCACTGGAAGACCGCGAGTTCCATCCCTTCACGGCGTTGTTCACCGTCGAGGAAGGGCGTCCCGGGCTGGTCGTCACCTTCCTTTCGATCCTGGAGCTCGCCAAGGAGCACCTGGTCGAGATCGTGCAGAACGAACCGCTCGCTCCCATCTACCTCAAGACGCTGGCCGCGGCCGCGTGATGCTTTCACTCATGGAACCGACCCAGATCAAACGCATAGTCGAAGCGGCGTTGCTCGCCGCCGGCCAGCCCCTGTCGCTGGCCCAACTGGATGGACTCTTCACCGAGTCCGACGCGCTGGGCGCCGACGCCCTCGCGCGAGCGCTGTCCGAACTCGCCGCCGAATGCGAGGGCCGCGGCATCGAGCTGGTCGAGGTCGCCAGCGGCTTCCGCTACCAGGTGCGCCAGGACGTGCATCCCTGGGTGGCGCGCCTGTGGACCGAGCGCCAGACCCGCTATTCGCGCGCCCTGCTCGAGACCCTGGCGCTCATCGCCTACCGCCAGCCGATCACGCGCGCCGAGATCGAGCAGATCCGCGGCGTGGCGGTATCGAGCCACACGATCAAGACCCTGGAGGAACGCGACTGGATCCGCACCGTCGGCCACCGCGACGTCCCGGGCAAGCCGGCGCTGCTGGGCACGACGCGCCAGTTCCTCGACTATTTCAACCTCCGCAGCCTCGACCAGCTCCCGCCCCTGGCGGAGATCCGCGACCTCGAGGAGTTCGAGCCGCAACTCGACCTGCCCGAGGGCAACACCCGCGCCGACGACGCCATCGTGGCGGCCATCGAGACCGACGACATCCACATCGACCAGGTCGCTGGCGCATCCGCCAACGACGCCGGCGCCGACCGCGCCGATGAAGGGGAGACCCACGCATGAGCGACACCCGTAACCGCCAGCGCCTGTCGCTCAATCGCGACGTGCGCCAGGGACCGGTGGTGGAGGAGCGCCTGCACAAGGTGCTCGCCAACGCCGGGCTCGGCTCGCGCCGCCTGCTCGAGGAGCGCATCGGCGCCGGCGAGGTCCGGGTCAACGCGACCCCGGTCGACATCGGCACCAGCATCAAGGGCGGCGACCGCGTCGAACTCGACGGCAAGGCCTTCATCGCGGTGGCGACCGAGCCCGAGGACCTCGAGACGCTGGTCTACCACAAGCCCGAGGGCGAGGTGACCACGCACGACGATCCCGAGGGGCGCCCGACCGTCTTCGAGAACCTGCCTCCGCTCAAGGGCGCGCGCTGGGTGTCGGTCGGACGGCTCGATATCAACACCACCGGCTTGTTGCTGCTGACCACGGATGGCGAGCTGGCCAACGCGCTGATGCATCCCAGCTCCGAGGTCGAGCGCGAATACGTCTGTCGCATCCACGGCCAGGTCGATGCCGACATGCTCGAACGCCTCGGTCGCGGCGTCGAACTGGAGGACGGCCCTGCCCGCTTCGACCAGGTCGCGGTGATCAGCCTGGGCGAGAACCACTCGTGGCTTCGGGTCACGCTCAAGGAAGGGCGCAATCGCGAAGTGCGGCGGATCTGGGAATCACAGGGCGTGCAGGTCAGCCGCCTCAAGCGCATCCGCTACGGCAGCATCGAGTTGCCGCGCCACCTGCGGCGCGGCCGGTTCGAGAAGCTCGATCCTGCAGTCGCGCGCGCGCTGCGCGCCAGCCTCGGCCTGGCGGAAGCGCCGATGACGCTGACGCTGCAACCGGTGATCGGGGTGCGCCGGGCAGCGCGCTCGCAGAACGAGTTCAAGCCCGACTCGCGCGGCCAGCGCGCCTGGTCCGGCGCGCATGCGGAGGAGGCGCGCGAATTGCGCGCCTTCGACTTCGTGCGCGACGAGCCCAAGTCGGGCCGGGCGCGGCCCGGCGGTGGACGCCGGCGCGGCAAGAACCAGGGTGCCGGAGGCATGGGACCGGGACACGGACCCGGCCCCCGCGGACCCCGCGGCGGCGGCGAGGCGAATGGCAACGTGGCGCCGCGTGGCGATCGCGGCGCGCGCCCCGGTCGCAACGCGGGGCCCGGACGCAATCCCGGCGGCGGTCCTGGTGGCCAGAACCGTGGGCCCGGCGGCCCGGGACGCGGTCCCGGTGGACCCGGTCGCGGGCCGCGTGGTCCGGGTCGCGGTCCCGGAGGTCCCGGCGGTCCCGGCGGCCCGGGGCGCGGAAACGGCGGCCCGGGGCGCAACCCGGCCGAGCTCCGTTCCTGGTCGCCGGGTGGCGCCAAGCCGGGCCAGGCGGCCGGCAAGCGTCGCCGCGGCGGCAAGAAAGGCGGGCCGGGCGCACCCTCGGCCATGCCCTTCGGCTTTCCCTCCGACCACGCCTACGCGCGGCGCGACGAGGGCCCCACGAGCGGCCGGCCGGCCGGCGCCCACCCGGGTGCTCCCCGCCCCGCCGGCGGCCAGCGCCGCCGGCCACCCGGACGCAACCGCCCGCCAAACCGCAACGGCTGAGTCCGCGCCGGACCGCGGCGCGCAGCGCCCATGAAAAACGGCGGCGCGTTTCCGCGCCGCCGTCGGTTTGCCCTTGCCGCGTTGTCGCTGTGCTCAGTCGAGGTCGAGCGCGTCGCGCGTGCTCTGGCGGCGACGTGCTTCCTTGGCCTCGAACTCGGCCTCGCAACCGCCGCGCTGGACCATCACGCAACTCAGGTAATCGGTGATCTCGACCAGCGCGGCGCGGATCGCCTTGCCGACCGGGGTGTTCTTCTGGTTCGACAGCGCGCCGCCGAAACCGCCGCGGAACACGCCGATGCTCACGCCGCCGCCCTTGCTGCGGCCTTCGATCGTGCGCACGTAGTCGATCTCGCCCGTGGTGGCGTTGATCACCCGCAGGTCGACCGCGAGATAGGCCTCCGACTTGTTGCCGCCGAGCGAGATGCCGCCGTAGCTGATGCCGCCGCCGGTGCTGGCGGTGTTCTCCTCGAACGAGGTCACGGTGCCGGCGATCAGGTATTGCGCGCCGGTGAGCTTGCCGATCTGGGCGCCGGTGCCGGGCGAGATGCGGCCCGACGCCGCCATGTTCTGCTCCGCCAGCACGCTCTCGATCTGGGTCCGCTCGACGACCTTGAAATCACCGGTCGACACCAGTTCGTTCGACAGCATCCCCGACAGTTCCCAACCCACGCCGCCGCTCCACCAGCCGGCATTGGTCTCGTTCTTGAATTCGGCCACCGCGATCACCGGCTTGCCGCCCTGCGCCGCGGCCGGCTGCGCGCCGATGGCGCTCGCCAGGACCAGGGCCCCGATCAATGCGTACTTCATCGTGCTCACCCTCGTTCCGTGTTGGACCTCGAAGCGAAAACCCCGGCGCCGCGCGTCGCGGGCGCCCCCGATCCGGTGCGGCATCATATCGCAGCAAGGCGGCGCCCATGCCGGACCGGCGGCCTGCGCGCGTTGGCGCCCATTCAGCCCGCCAGCCGGTTGCGCCCGCCGTCCTTGGCCAGGTAGAGGTTGCGGTCCGCGGCGGCGAGCAGCCGCTCGTGGTTCGGCGCATCGGCCTGCGCGCACAGGCCCACGCTGATGGTCACGCGCAAGGCCGGGTCGATCGCCTCGAAGCGCAGGCGCTCGACCGCGGCGCGCAGCGCCTCGCAGGCGTCCGTTGCCATCGGCAGCGTCCGCCCGGGGAATGCCAGGGCGAATTCCTCGCCGCCGTAGCGCGCCACCAGGCCGTCGGCGCCGGCCGCCGCGCTCAAGAGCGGCGCCAGCGCGCGCAGGACCGCATCCCCGGCGGCATGCGAGTAGCGGTCGTTGATCCGCTTGAAGTGGTCGACGTCGACCAGCGCGGCCACGATCGGAACGTCGTCGTGCCGGCAGCGCTCGAAGGCCTCGGCGAACCGCGCATCGAACTGGCGGCGATTGGCCAGCCCGGTTAGCGCGTCGCTGCGCGCCTGGCGTTCGAATGCCTCGGACTGCTCGCGCAGGCGCTCCAGTAAAGCGGACTTGTCGCGATCGGCCTCGCGCAGGCGCTCGGTCTGCGCCTCGAGGTCGCGGGTCCGCGCCTCGACCTGGGCGCTGAGCTCGACCTGGCGCGCGCGCAACTGGGTGGTGCGCCAGCGG
>Ga0154020_10009793_pt1 | contig 11018 bp, 17 predicted proteins | sample Klosneuvirus_201_FD_109709 | JGI IMG/M metagenome (GOLD analysis project Ga0154020, IMG submission 109709) | Active sludge microbial communities from wastewater, Klosterneuburg, Austria - Klosneuvirus_20160825_MG | ecosystem: Engineered > WWTP > Aerobic digester > Activated sludge | place...
CCCTCTCGCAACGTGGTGGGAGCACGTTGCGATTCCCTAGATTCCAATATTCAACGATGCGAGAAAGGACGAACAAGCATACAATGATCGCACTTCTGCTTTTTCTTGTAGTATTCGTTGTCAAAAGAGAGGCGTTGGAAGTTTCTGGCGAAGCCCGAGCTTAGGCCGACGAGTGACACGAGAGTGCCTTGAGTGACGTGCTTGAAGAACGAGGCAGATCCGCGCGCTACTCCCCTAAGGATTCAATTCGGAATAAGTTCACGAAGGCAGACAATCGACTGAGATCGGAGTACTTGAAGAAGCCCGCCATGCCATGAGACCTGCTTTGACTAGACAGACCGAATGAGATATAATACGGCATAAATATTCGTAATAGGAGATTTCTTCGTACGAGATTGGGAGGACAAAGAGATCACTGACGCCTTGCGAGAGTGATTGTACGATGAGGGTGGGATTGCCGAGTGCCTCAAAGGAGCCCAGCAGCATGGGACTCGACCGCAGCACGGCCGTCACGTACTCGCTCACGATCGATCGCATCAGATCGGGAAAGGAACTCTCTACCTAGGCAACAGATAATGTCATCAAATCCTAAAGACTATTGACGAACACATGGTGGAAGGTACATTGTCAGTATTGAGAGCTGGAAGTTGAATCTTGGTGTTTCCGACTCCAAGGAAGACCCCCACCTCTAGATGCACAAATCGATGAGAAGAGAGCATAAAAACAATGGATTCCGACTTTGAATAGATACCAGCATGCAAAGTGAGGGAGAGATTCAGGTCCGCAATTCGCAAGCGCTCAATGACGACCTCACTGGCGAGGATGGAGTGCACAATGGACCCCGGTAGCTCCACCTCGGGACAGTGAAGTCGCTCAAGACGCCGAGGAGGGCTGAGAAGTGCATCCTTCTTGGCCTCCATGATCGATACAATCGAGGCCATGCGCTCGACAGTCTTTGTCAAAACATTGATGAACGATTGGTCGACAGATGCGATGATATGAGCAAACGTGATTTCAAGCTCGGTGAGGTGGACCAGCGGAGCGTGCAAAGCTTGCGGCGGGTTGAAGGGGTCGCAGCAAATGCGATCTACAACTTCGAACATAGTGCAGCGGCCTTCAAACGCATTCGAATCACCACCTATGAGAAGCATCATCAGGGGAAATATTTCGGAATGCTATGAAAAGGTTCTCGTGCCCACGAAGAGGACAACGGGGAACTCGGCGTCGGAGCGGAGGTTGTCAACTTGTATGCTACTGATGGATGCCTTGAAGGTCATAGGATCACCACGGTGTTTGTAAAAGTTTCTCGGTGAACTCTTGGTCCACAAAAACTCAATATCAGCGATCAACACGTGAAGCTCTTCTTGGACCGCATCATCAACCACGCTTATGGAGATGGCCTAAGCACGGGCGTCAACATAACTGCCACAAACGCGAGCGAACACCGAAGGAACCTACCTGGATGGCGACTGACATCGATAGCGATGGGCCGAGTCGAGGAGAGAAGAAGTCGATGAGGGGTTGGAGTGAGTCGGAAGATTCGGCGGAGCAAAGAAAGACTCGGCGACTCCCACCACTGCTGCTGACAATCACTCGCAACATCTTCTCCGGGACCATTCCACGCTCCTTTTCCTTCCCTTTGCCTTCTGAAGCGTTCGTACGAGGAGGGGGTGGCGGTGTTGGTGGAGGAGGAGATACGATGACGGAGTGACTTCCCTTCATGCCAGCCGCGAGGCGGTGGAATGGCACAACGAACTCTCCAGGCGAGGAGAGATCGACCATGGCCGTCCATAGCTGACCGTCCACCGTGCCAAACTTGAGGAGCGATCGACGCGGCTTTGCCCTACCGAAAACGATCGTGATCGGACGACAATATTAGACAAACAACGGTAACAATCGCGCACCCTTTGATAGCGTTCGTGCCGGATCTGAGGGCCTCTTCAAGTGTCAGGTAGTGGAGCGAGTAAGCTGTGTTCGGGTGGACTAATGTAGCGGCGGAGTTACCCTCAGTAGCCGTTGACATGACCAGTGGATCTCGTGATAGGTTCACCACTGTCACTGGGGCGAAGTTGGGAGCTATGAGAAACTACAATGAGGAGATGCGTAACAATGAAACTCACTACAAAAAGGTCGCACCGTAGATGACCGAGTAGTAGGCGCTCTCAAACTCAAATATGGACACGCAGAAGAGAGTGTTGCTCAGCGGAGGGACGTGTGGCGGTCGCTCTTTCACATCATTTGATTCGGCTGGCAATTGGGCAATCGATTGGGGTTGGCGATTGTCCACTGGAAGATTGAGAAAGATACATCGCGCAGGGCGATGCAGATCCCACTCATTTGAGCACTTTCTGGCGTGTTCTGCCGCTATCGGCGGTGAGGTGGATGTGGAAGAAGAATGAGAGGAGAAGGTGGAACCGGTCGACGAGGAAAAATCCGAATGTGAGGTGAAGGAGATGTTGGCAACAGTGTTGAAGGCGGACGGAGGGATGAGCTTAAGGCTACACAAAGGATTGGTTGAATTTGGCTTCAATGATGTCGATGAAACAATCTTCCCAGCGACGCTGAAGTTGAGATCGAGCTCAAAATCAGTCCAGTTGCAAACCACGAACTTGGGCCTGCATGGAGTGAGAAGATGAGCTGCATTTTTTGTAAAAAAGAAAATATATGATCTTGTACCTAACAGTGATCACTGTGAGGTTCTCTGCCCCCACTACTTCATTCTGAACGACAAGATTCAAGCGGCGGTAGAAGCCGTCGGCGCCCTTGAGCGTGAGGTTCGTGTCCAGGAATTTACCCAACGAGAAGGGCACCGTCCAGCTTCCGCTAAATGATAAACGATTCAGTTCGTCCATTTTGAGGAATCCATTCAAAAGAGAAAAGCACCTTTCCGATTCTCCCAACGAGATCAATGCAGGGGCGACGAGGGAGGATTGAATCGGTAGTGGAAGGATTTGCTGGGACCCAACAACGACAGGTTTGGCGCCCGTGTTGGAGGTCTCTTCTTTGAGTAAGAGTGATAGGGGCGTGAGATTCCTAACGACGATCGGTACAACAACCTCAATCTCAAAATGGGCCGCGGTCGATGAGCGCTCTTTCAAGTGGACCTTAAATCCTCCTCGAGGCTCGGAGATGGTCTGAAGTTTCGGGAAATTATCAGAGAGGATTAACTTAAAGGTTGGGACATCGGCGCCAATCTGATCACTGTCATCGCATGGCTTGACCGCAAATTGAAAAGATTCTGGGAGCGTCTCCAAGAGTGTGACCGAATCGGCAAGAAGAACTTCTTCTTGAGATGAACTTGACGCCTTTTCATAGGTGAGAGTGAAATCGAATAAGGAGGCGTTGCGAAAGGCGATGATTGGAATAAAGCGGAGGCGAAGCTGGCCAAGCGGACTGATGTCAATCTCAGTAGAGAAGTAGGCATCGTGAACCTTCACGAACCTCTTCGCCGCTGCCTTCATCGCAGTCCATTCTTCGAGCACAGTATGGCCTGAAAACAATCAGTGGGGAATTGCACGAGATACAGAAAGAGGATACCACGAAAGGGTACCGACACTGGTGGGGTCGGCAAGCTTGTAGTGAAGAACGGCGCCAATCTCCTCGGAAGTGAGCAAATACTCGGAACGTGAGGCTGGTCGCACGCTGAGGCGCAACAGCTGTTGACATGTGGAGACTAGAAGGCCAATAGGAACTTTCAATTCGTTCTCGACGATCAGAGATCCTATCAACAAATCATCAGAAATGAGTCTCGAAAGTTCGATAAGAGAAATGAATATACCTCCAATTGTGCATCGAATCAAATCAAACTCATTCGAAGCGGAAATGTAAGCAACAAATACTCGCTTGCCGTCACTCAGAGTGACCGCCTCCGAGCCCGAAGAATGAAAGGGGAAGAGAGTCGATGTTGATGGCGGAGGAACGGGGTGAGAATTGCCAAGAGAAGATGAAGGAGCAGTGGCAAGCGAAGGGAGAGGGGCGACTGCAAGACCGAATTGGTCGCGCTTAACATCCGACTCGAGGATGTAGAAGGAGTAGGAGCTCTCTTGATCAATCTCAATTCCATTTTGAAAATTGACCATTCTAAAGAAGCCTGGAAAACACAATAATTCGAGGATCATCAATTGGATGAAGTACAGTTTCCGATTGGTGTTGTTCACGACGAGGTATTTGGCGAAACCAGGCGGAACATAAGGCGACCTCGACTTAGTGTCACCGACTATAAGAAAATCATTTAACTGTGGAGGCGGGCCACCAAATGATAGGAACAACGAACTAAGGGATGGATGCGGATAGAGAGCGATGGTCTGGAAATGCTTGACCGCTGTAAATGCAGAGCGGATCAACTCATAATCAAGAGTCGCAGTGATTGAGGTCAGACGAATGTCCAGTGAGGTTGAAAGAGGTGCAAGGGAGGCGGAGATGGTGGAGGACGGGATAGAGAGCAGCTCTCTCATCGATAGCGTGGAGAAATCGGTCAGGTCGATGGCGCATCCCAATCGAAGCTTTACTTCATTCGCTGTTGCTCTCGACTATAAGAATGAACATATCAGGCCTCAACCAACGCTGACCAGGAGAAAAAAGGCAGCACTGAAGTAAAGACTTGCAAAGGCGAGATGATGAGAGAGCCCAGGTAGGGTCGTAGCACTTTGTGATCAGTGGAGATCGCTGGGGAGGACACGAAATTGTTTAGCAAGAGATTCGTCGTCAGCGATTTGGCGGAAAGAAAGAAAACAGAGGTCGACATGTCGGTGAAATGCATGTCAGCAGCAACTTCCAACAACGATACTAGGTCCAGTGGGAGTGTCTGAGCTAGCCTGTACAAGAGAAAAATATCAGCACACAACAGTGTGAAATAAGAAAGTGATTGCAAGTGCCAATGGGATTTTCGAGCTCTGATCGAGAGATTGAACGCTGAGAATGCAGTGACCGAGTGGACCGAATATGCAAAAGGAAGATCGAGGTCAGCAGTCATTGGTAACGTTGGAAGGTCTTCGCCCACAACACTGACGGACTTCAATTGAACGTGGACGTTGAGGCTGCAAAACAGTATCATCAGAAACAAAACACAAGATGAGGATCTGCTGGAGTTGAGCCGAACCGAATGAACTCAAAGGAAAGAGTAGGATTGATTGAGGTCGGTGCCTTCAGGGCTAAGCGAGTCACCTTGACGGGATGCGGCAGATGGACCATCACCTCAAACACAACCTCTTCGTCCGAGAAGTCGCTCTTGTGAACGACAATTTCATCGACCAGTGACGTGGATCTCACGTCGGTGTCTGTGACCGTCCTCGTAAGATGGTCGAGGATGTTGGGGAAGGAGACGAAGAGGGAATCAATGAAAGGCGGGTTCTGTGGGGGAACACCGTGAGCTGAAATCGGAGACGGAGATCGATTGGTCGATAGGCGTTGAGATTTGGAGATGGCAGCAAGCTCTTCTTGAAAATGGGATGCGATGCGCATCAGAGATGATACGGTCAGTGGATCGATATTCAGCGACAACTTCTCGACCATCGCGATTCCTCGCGACGTCCTCCGAAAAAACTTACGGTCGTTCGTGAGAATTACCGCGAAACTGGGGGCCACCACGAGCGATTGCTTCCCAGCGAGATGATCGGAATGAAAAATACTGAAGCCATCAAGAAGAGAAAGTTTCATAGAGTCAGAGAGATCATCAAAATTCTCTTGAAAGAGGGAAAAGGCAGGTGCACTCAGGCCAATCTCAGTTCCATGGACATGGTCCGCCTCCAGGCTACAAGAAAGTCCTCCAAGATTCGCAATCGTCTTTGAGACGGGGAGAGGAGGGTAGGATCGCTGGTGGACAATATACTCGGAGATAAGCTTGGCGATCTGCTCCTCCTGGCCATGGTGAATCTCCTCCTGGTTGTGATGAGCTGATCTCTCGTCGGATTTCGTGTTTTCGTTTTGGATTTGAATGCCCGCGGGGATAGAAACGTCACTCGACGAAGTGAGAATGACGATATTTTGTGCGAAGAGTGCAAGGTCGATCAGTAGTTCTCGAGGAATCCTCACAGAGATCGACGCCAAAGTGACATCCGCAATCGAAACGCCTGCAAAGTGGGGACCCTACGAAACACCAAATGAAGTGGGAGAATTCTATCAAAAAATTGGGGGAAGGCAAAAGAACCGAAAAATCCAGCTTCATGGATAGCAACGATCGTGAGGGCGAGGAGATGGAACATAAGTCTTGCCTGGAGCCGCTGCTGACCCCAATAGTCTCCAACCTAGCACAAGAAAATAGAAGATGATCGAGATATGGAATAATACTATCGTACCGAAGCTTAGCGCCAGATTCAGATGCCGAAGAGGACGAATGCAAAGTGCCAGCAAGAGGACCGAGCGAGATGCTCAAAACGGATGTGGACGGAGGTGCAATTGAAGATGAAGGAGGAAGTAAAACAAAAGCAGTCGATGCAAGAGCGAAAGAGAGATCGAGTTCGACTGCGAAATCACCAAGATTAGTAATTTCCGTTTGAAGAGCTGTTTGTTGCTCCACGATCGACTTCAGCTCGCTCAAGACACTAAAAAACTGAATCAATTGGGCAGTAAAATGGGGCAAAGTGACATATCAGAAGAAGCACCTCGCGGGAGTCGATGAAGGTGAGACCCTGGAGGGTTGAGGAAGCAACTTGAAGGCAGGGGAGGAAGCAAGTGACATCAATGCGGAGGTGGCCTCTGGAGAAAGGCGGACCTCCACCGCACCAACTTCCACCGAGCCTTTCAATTCACAATTACCCGGAAAATGAAGAAGAAAAACAACGGAGAGGATAACCTTTGGAAGTGAACGTGTTGTTTTGTAACTGTGACGAGAGGCGAGCAACCACTCCGAAGGGTCTGAGAAGAGGCGCGTCATTGAAGATGCAGCTCAGCTTGCCGACGTCAACAATGAGTTCGGAAGACTGACAGTGTTGTTCTACATAATATCGCACATGAGAGCAATTATTACCAGACAAAATGAAAGCGATGCAATACCTCTTCGATGCGTCAACATGAACTTTGACGGCTCGAGCTTGATGGCGATTTTCTGGGAAGGGCTCTCAATCGAAGACATTTCCATATCGATCCGAGCTCCATGAAAAGTGAATTGGAGATTCGGAAGTGTTAGCACATTCAGTTTCTGAGCCAAGGAGAAGGCAGGAGATGACTTCTCTACTCGCATCTTGGTAGAGAGTAGTATCTCTTCGAATGTTTTGGGGAAGGGGAGTAACGAGTCAACTCTCGGAGCATGGCGAGTCAACGAATCGAGTTGGGAAACGAAAGAAAAGAACGAAGAAGATGATCTTTGTGATGAAGTGACATGGAGACCGTGCAGCGATACGTCAAGGCGTGAAGGAGATGCCAGCGAGGCGGTCTCTTTGAAGGAGGCATAGTACGCCGCAACTAGCCAAGGGACCTTTACAGGACCAGTGACGCCAGCGTGTACCACTTGCTCTCTGAAAAGAAAATTGTTAGAACCACTATGCAGAAATAATATACAATAAGGTACCCATCAATCTCGGCGATGACATGCTGGAGCGAACAGTGAACTTCAACCTCGCGGTTCGTCCGTAGCAGCTTCAGATTTGTTTTTCCAAGAGCGACCGAGAGCGCCGATGATGAATTCCCCTCTTTCCCGCCAACTCGCAGGCGCACACCAGCGATATTTAATGCGACCTCGAGTTCGCCATTGAGCACAAGCTCGTTTTCAGCACTACGAATTGCGACGGAGGTCCGACGCGATTGCTTCACCATTCGAGACAACTTTATCGGTGAGGGAACAGGAGGAATCGCGAGGGCAGCGGATATGGAATTAAGCGCCACGATCGCATCCATAGAGACATTCAGCTCGACCTCTCGTGGAAAGTTCACCTTATACCGAAGTCAGCTTAATCAAAAGGGAAATGAGAGGATGCGCGGTACCGCCACAAAGCACTGCTTTCCCTGTGAATCCACGCTCCAAATGAGGTCCGCTCGATATGGCGGGAGCAGGAGAAGGCTTCGCGAGTCCGGCCCGAGAATGAGAATCTGCAGATCTGAAAGCTCCAACGTTGACATTCGTTCCTTTTCATCCAAGGTAGATGCAATTGACGGCAGAACAATGTAGATTGACCCAGCTGCACTAGTCACCGCGATGAGGGAGGAAGGAATCGATATCTTGACCTCGGCATCAGCCCATTTGGAGAGCTGAAAAAATACTTGAGAAGAGCAACAAGACGAGAATGAGAAGGGGCAAAAGATACCCAAAGCTGAAACTGTCCAAGTGCTGGAAGGAGGCGAGCCCGATCTTCCAGAGGAAATGCGTCAAAGACCTCTGTTGGTTCGGTTCTGTCGACAGCCAAGTGTTGGGCAGCGGAGACCTCCACTTTCATTGAGATGAGAGAAGAGATAACGCGGCCAAGAAGAGATGTATAGTTTGCAATGAATGGCTGCGCGGCAACGTCGAGAAATTTGACGGCAGACGGAGACGATAGATACTCGAGAAAGAGGAAACGATCGCACTTCACACGTTGGCCCGGGCCCGATATCTTCACCTCGCCATTAGTCCTAATAAAAGTGAAATTAGATCGCGATACCAACCCATAATACTGAATTCGTACTTAATAAACGAAGCATTCGTTGAGAAGATGATCGATGAGAGAGAAGCATGATCGATAACGGCAGCCGAAGGAGGCTCAACAACCGCATGCAATGAACCCACAGAGACGATCGTCGAGGTCAAACGGTCCAAGCCCGCAGATATCTCCTTCTGAACAACTCGAAAGTCCTCCATGACCAATTCCAGCACGGGATCGGGACCATCTGCATTCGGCAGTGAGACGGCAAATGCTGTTGAACCAGAAAAAGCCGCCGAGATGAGAGAGGCGATTTGGGTTGGAGAAACAACGACAGCAACCTTCGCAATCGAAAGCCCAAAGTTCGAATTGATTTCATTCACTTCCACACTTTCCTTCTCCTTTCCTTTCTTTGTTTGCACATTTGCCACGGGAAGTTCAGCGAAACGGTTTCCGATCGTGATTTGGATTGCATTAGAGGAACTGTTCGAAAAAGTAAGGATTGGCTTTTTCGATTCGTTAGGTTTCTGGATTTCGTAGAACTCGAGGTTAAGAATCGAAACTGAATGAGAGAGAAACGAGCAACGTTGGTGAAATTCCTCTAGCGAGCATGTCGGGACAACCGCTCGTGATGCGGATAAGGTCTTTTTGGATGTAGAAGATTGCGCGCCACGATCAGAAGTAATCACAGCAGCCATATCAAACACGAAATCGGCTGCTCGAGATTCCACAAGGATCCGAACCCCGGGAATGATAACATTAAGAGACATTGGAGGCTCGATTTTGTTCGAGACAGGCGAAAGAGGAGGGGAAGGTTTCCTAGGTGATGTTTCAACCGCTCCAGCTTTCCGATCGATCGCTTCGAAAGGCCTTACAACCTTCAAGACGGCTTCGATGAAGTGTATATCGAAAATTAGCGAAAAAGGAAAGACACTGACAGAGAGGTGCGGGAAGGTCACTTCACGATCTCCCTGTGAAGTGTTTACCAAAGGCTTAGGAGTAGTAATCTGATTTGAAAGTACTTTCAGCTTTGAGTGCGAAATCGAAGCGATGAGGAAATCCTCGTCATCAAATTCAAAACCATATGAATCGAGATCGATATTTGTAGCGGCAATGTGCTGAAACCCGAGGAAAGAGATCGATCCAAAGTCGCTGTCACTTCGCCCAAATCTATCGCATAATATACATCAATCTAGCATAACAAACGCGAGAACAGAGGTGAATTATCGACGTACCGCGAGAAAGAAAACAACTCGCGGCCACTCACCTGGATCGATAAGTCATGGACGGCAGCAGAGAGCAGCAGAGGCATCTCGGGGACCGCCGCAATGGCGAATATCAGCGAAGACAATTTAAGTTGCGCCCAAGTCGCCGATTGACCATCTACGTCAGAAGATGATACCCAGCAACTCGAGAATGAACAGCAGTATTTCGATACCGATGACCGATACGGAAATAGACGATATGTGAGCGCCGAGGTCAATCTTCATGGCTGCCTCTATCGTCTCCGCTGAGGAGCTCGTCAAGCTGTCCTCCTCCGCCTCGTCGGCATGGTCATCGTAAATGAAATCCATCATCCAACTTCCCCAACCTCGAGGAAAAAGATGAAACAAATTTGACATTGCCATACGAAGAGAAACGTGTTCACCTTTAATCTTTGGAGCCACGTTCTCGTCCTTCTTCGCGATTGATTTAGTAGGGGTGAGCGGAACGGGACGAGGAGGTGCAGGCGGAGGAGCCGCCGATATTGCGGACGCGAAGAATGCCGACAGCTCTTCGCTGAGAACCACATCTAGAGATCCAGAACTGCATGGGAAACGAAAATCAATTCATGTTAACTAAATCAGGAAATTAATCAAAGGCAAGCGATCAGAGCACCTGACGTCAAAACAAAGGTGCTTCGAGTTGAGCAGCTCGCCCTCACAGTCGACTTTGACAGAGGGGAAAGATAGCACAGGAATCCCTTCTCTTGTACTTGTCGCTTCCTTCATGCTATCGCTCTTAACATTCACGATTTCATGGTTTCCATCGTCCGCTTTGAGGGTCGATCTGATCTGATCGATCTGAATTCGCTTGCGGATGAAGAGGTCATTGTTCGTCTCCACGACAGCTTTGGAGCCATTCTCGTCAATTGAGTGCAATAAGAGAGACCCAATGGAGATCTCCACGATTTGACCTATTCAAAGTCAAATGATAATGAAAAGGCAATAATATTAAATTGATATTATTATCTATATATTGAAACAACGAACCTCTGTGATGAAGAGCGACGCAGAGGCCGCTAATGTCCAGGGACACATTGGCAATGATGGATTTGACTAAGGCGTCGATGAATGAAGGGATCAGGTCACTTGCCAAATAACCATCTCCCAACACTACCACAAATATATAAAAGTTAACAGAAATCTCAGATCAACGAAGCAACAGAAAGATGAGGTCGAGCCTTCCTCCTCCTCCTCGTCCTCCTCA
>Ga0154020_10009794_pt1 | contig 11017 bp, 7 predicted proteins | sample Klosneuvirus_201_FD_109709 | JGI IMG/M metagenome (GOLD analysis project Ga0154020, IMG submission 109709) | Active sludge microbial communities from wastewater, Klosterneuburg, Austria - Klosneuvirus_20160825_MG | ecosystem: Engineered > WWTP > Aerobic digester > Activated sludge | place...
GCGCCGTCCTTCAACACCTGCAGGAAGGTGAGATTGCCGAAATTGGCAGTGTCGCTCACCGTCGTATTGCGCGTGAAGACCGCGACGGCGGCGTCGTCGGTACCCGTCACGTAGACGTGATGCCCGTCGGGGCTGACCCGGACGCTGCTCGCGCCGTTCAAGCCGTCGATGGGGCCGACGCCATCCTTCAGGACCTGCCGCCAGGAGAGCCGGCCGGAGAGCGAGGCGTCGCGGCCGAGCACTGCGATCGAGTCCTGGGTCGGGCTCACGATGTAGAGATGCTTGCCGTCGGGAGACAGCGCCAGATCCTGCGCGCCGTCGAGGCCATCGACCGTGCCGGAGGTCTGGACGTCGCCCTGCGCGACGACCTCGATGTAGGTCGGCTGGCCGCTCACCAGGCTGCGGGTGAAGACGGCGACCTTGTCCTCCGTCTCACCCGCCACGTAGATGTTCAGGCCGTCCGCGCTGAGCGCAATGCCGCTGGCGCCGGCGAGACCGTCGACGAGGAGGAAGCCCTGGGTGGTGTTGTCGAGAACCTTGCCGAGCCAGGTCAGACCGCCGTCCGCGGCGTCGCGGCTGAAGGTCGTGAGCGCGCCTTCGGTGAAACCGGTGGCGTAGACGAAGTTGCCGCCGGGGGCTATTGCCAGATCGCGCGTGCCGGCGAGTCCGGTGAGCAGGCCCGATTCGAGAGTCGCGTTCTGGCGCTGCTCCTCGAGGAAGGTCAGGGTTCCCAGGGCCGGCGCCTCGGAGTTGCAGGTCCAGGAGACGTTGCGCAGCGCGGCCGGAAAGTTGTCTGTCACCTCGAGGGCCTGGGCATCGTCCGGGCCGGTGTTGAAGACGGTGATGCTGTAGGTGATCGGATCGCCGGGAGTGGCGACGGTGCTGCCGTCGGTCTTGATGATCGCGATGTCGGTCGAGGCCTCGAGCACGACCTGGACGCTTGCCGTGTTGTTGCCGACGCTGGGGTCGAAGACGCCGCTCGGCACGACGACCTTGGCGACGTTCGAGAGCACGCCCGAAGAGGGCGACGCGACGACCGCGCCGGTGACGATGAAGGTCGCCTGGCCGGCTCCGGCGCAGGTGGCGGGATTGCCGCCGTTCAGGCTGACCGAAGCGTTGAGATTCCCCGAGCCGCTCGCCGGACAACTGCCGTTCGAAGCGGTGCAGGTCCAGGCCGCCCCGGTGTAGTCGGCCGAGAAGGTGTCCTGTACCAGGGCGCCGGTGACGTTGCTCGGTCCGCAATTGCGGACCTGGACCTGGAAACTGAGCGGCGCGCCGGCCGCGATCGAGCCGAGCGGCGTCAGGACGGCCTTCGAGATCGAGAGATCGGCCTTGGGCGAGATCGGAACCTCGACGGTGGCGGTGTGGTCGAGCGGCGACGGGTCGATATAGGTCGCCGGCATCGTCGCCGTCGCGCTGTTCTTGGCGCAGTTGCCGGTCAACGGCAGCGTGCAGGCCGTTCCGGTGGCGTTCGTCGCGATGGTCACCGTGATGGTGTAGGTCACCGCGCCGCCGGCGGGGAGGTTCACGTTGCCGGAGTGATTGATATTTCCGCTCCCCGAAGCGGGCAAGGGGCAGACCGCCTGGCCCTGGCCGACGCAATTCCAGCTCACCGACGAGTAGTCGGCACTGCTGAGTCCGGAGTCGGTCACCGAAGCGTCGGGCACGTTCGCGGGGCCGGCGTTGCTGACCGTGAGCGTATAGACCACCGACTCGCCGGGCACGGCCGAGGCCGGATTGGCCGTCTTCGTCACCGTGATGTCGGCCTCACTCCCCACCGGGTCGCTGTCGGTGGAGCTGTTGTTGGCCGCGTTGGTGTCGACCCCTGCCGGCGCGGCGACCGTCGCCGTGTTGACCAGCGTGCCGCTCGCGCTGTTCGAAAGTACCGCCGCCGCGTTGTAGGTGACGGAGCTCTGCGCTGGAATCGCCGCCGACTCCGAGAACGTGAGGTCCGACCCCACCGGGACCGTGCAGGCGGCGGTGGCGCGCGTCTCCGAGAACATGCCCAGCAGGTCGGTCGTGCTGCCGACGCCGTAGACCTGTTCCCCCGCCGGCGTGATCGCCAGCGCGACCGCCGAGCCCAGCCCGGCGGTGTCGAGGAAGTCGAGCTTGTGGATCTGCGGACCGCTCGTATTGCGGCTGAAGATCGCGATCGCTCCGTCCGTCGCGCCGGCGACGAAGACCAGCGAGCCGTCGGGGCTCACCGCGACGCCGCGCGCGCCAGCGATGCCGTCGACCAGGGGAATGCCGAACCCGTCGGTTTCTCGTTCGGCCCAGGACAGCTGCGGACTCATCTGCGCCGCCGTCAGGTCGCGGCTGAAAGCGACGACCGCATTGTCGGCGAATCCGGCAACATACAGCGCATCGCCTCTGGGCGAGAAGGCGAGCGCCGAGGCGCCGGCCAGGCCTTCGTTGGCGCCGTCGAGCTTCGCTTCGACGAAGGTCAGGACTCCGGTCGTCAGGTTGCGGGCGAAGACCGCGATGCCGTTGGCGGTTTCGCCCGCCACCACGACATGCCGGCCGTCGGGGGCGACGGCCACCGCGCGCGCTCCGCCGAGGCCGCTCGCCCCGGTGATGGTCGAGTTCCAGGTCAGTGCACCCGTGCCCAGATTGCGGGTGAAGACCACGACCGCGCTGCCGGTCGCCGCCGCCACGTAGACGTGGCGCCCGTCCGGCGCCACGGCGACGCCGCGCGGTCCGGTCATGCCGGTCACGGAGGCGGTGCCTTCGACCTCGAACTCGAGCGAGACCAGGGCGCCGGTGAGCGCGTTGCGGGTGAAGACCTCGAGTCCGTTGTCGCTGAAACCGGTGACGTAGACCTGTCCGCCGTCCGGCGAGACGGCGATCGCGGAAGCGCCGGCGATCGCGCTGGCGTCGGTGCCGTCGGCGTAGATGTCGCCGAAGGTCAGCAGGCCGGTGGTGGCGTCGCGGGTGAAGAAGGAGACCGAGTTGTCGGCGGAGGCCGCGACATAGACATGCTTGCCGTCGGGCGTCGTGGCGACGGCGGAGGCGCCGTCGAGGCCGTCGACACCTCCGGCGCCGTCCGTGAGCTGTCCCAGGTCCGTGAGCGCCCGCGCCGTCGAGCAACTCCAGCTCACCGTCGAGACGCGACTGACATCGAAGTTGTCGACGACGGTCGCCGCCGCGATGTCGCTCGGACCGTGGTTCGTGACCGTGATGGTGTACGGCACCGCCTGGCCGGGAATGAGCCCGTTCAGGTTGTTGGTCTTGACGATCGAGAGATCGGAGAGGCGGGCGATGGTGTCCGACTCGCTGTCGGAGTCGTTGCCGGAACTCGTGTCGACCACGCCGGCCGGAACCGCGACCGTCACGCTCGCGGCGAGCGTAGCGCCGGGCTGCGCCGGGCTCACCCAGCCGCTGAACGTCAGCGTCGCGCTGTCGCTGCCGGCGAGATCGAGGCCGGTCCAGTTGGGCGAGATCGACGTGGCGCTGAAGATACCTTCCGCGGGCGTGAAGACCGCGCCCAGCAAGTTGAGCGTGGTCGAGTTCACTTGCAGACGGTCGAGGCGCGAGGGTCCCGTTTTCGACACCGTGATCACGTAAGTGGCCGCTGCCCCGGGAGTCACGCTGGCGGCGACGCTCGACAGCACCACCGAGAGATCGACCTGCGGCTCGACCGGCGACGAGACCGAGTCGGAGTCGTTGCTCGAGGTCGGGTCGGGGGTCGTCGTACTCGCCGTCGCGGTGTTGACGACCGGCGAAGTGACCGTGACCAGATGGTAGTTGTCCGGAACAGCGAAGGTCACCGTGACGTTCTTGACCGCCGAGGGAGTCATCGTCCCCAGGCTGCAGGGGCTCGTCACGCAGTCCCCGCTATAGGTCCGGGTGCCGAAACCGGCCGGAATCGGATCGTCGAGGGTCACGGCCGCCGCGTCCGAGGGACCGTTGTTGGTGACCGAAATCGTGTAGGCCACGTTGTTCCCGGGGACGATCTTGTTCGGCGCCGGCGCGGTCATTGCGACATCGAGATCGGCCGAGACGGTCACCGTCAGATCTTCGGTCTGGGTGTCGACGGTGGTGTCGACGGCGCCGTAGAAGTCGAAGCTCGAAGTGAGCGTCCCGGCGGCGGCGCTGGCGGCCACCCGGAAGCGCACCAGGCCGGTGATCGTGGTGCTTTCCTGCATGGGGCCGACGGGGCATTCCACGCGGGCCGGCGCGGCGAGCAGCGCGCAGGTCCCGGGCAGGGTGTCGAAATTCTGGAAGACCAGCGGACTCCCCGCCAGGAAGATACGCAGGACCGCCGCCGTCTCGTCGTCCGAGGCCCCGGTGGCGGTGTTGCTCAGACTGAAGGTGTAGTCGACATTGTTGGTCGAGCCGGCGACCACCGAAGCCGGCGTGTGGGTGATCGAGTTGATCACCAGCGTCGGCGCCGCTGCGAGCGGCGCAGCGCCGCCGAGCGCCGCCCAGAGGGTCGCGCCGAGCAGGAGGGCCAGGGTGCCGCGGGTCCGAAGAGCGAGACGGGGAGAGGGAACGTTCATCAGCACGGCTCCCTTGCTTGCCAAAGCCTTGGGGGAGAACAAAGCCGCGGTCGCACTGCCTGGGAAACGGGAGGAGGCCAGAGGTGAAGCCTCCATTACCTTGGGTCGGAACGACATTACTTCCCCCGGTTCTCGGCCTGCGTCGTAGCGTCTACATGACGCTGATTGTGAGCTAAGTCACAGGAAGAGTACCACCCGTTCGGGCGGGATCCACCCACCCCTTCAGAAGAAATTCCTGAAATCTCACCCCACCGACGTTCGGGGCCGTGCAGGTTGCCGCCTAACCGCCGGCCTGGGCCGCCGTCTAAGCTCCCAGAATGGATCCCCGGGACTCCGACCTCGTCCGCCGCGTGCTCGCCGGGGATACCGCTGCCTTCGAGGGGCTGGTCGCGGCGCATAGCCGCGCCGTCTACGGCCTGGCCTTTCGCATCACCGGGAACGCAGCGGCGGCCGAGGACGTGGTGCAGGAGACCTTCCTGCGCGCCTTCCGCTTCCTTTCGCGCTTCGACCAGCGCGCCGAGCTCGGGACCTGGCTGCACCGTATCGCGGTCAACGCGGCGATCGACCTGGGCCGGCGGAGCCGCCGCGAGCGCGCCGCCCGGATCGACCTCCCCGACGAGGGCGACCGCTCGCTGGCGGAGGTTCCGACCGGCGAAGCCGGGCCCGAGCGCCGGGCGCTCGCCGCCGAGATCCGCCGCCGCACCGCGGCCGCGCTTGCCGGCCTCTCCCCCTCCGAGCGCGCCGCCTTCGTCCTGCGCCACTGCGAAGGGCGCTCGATCGCCGAGATCAGCTCGACCCTCGGCAAGCGCGACAACGCCACCAAACAGTCGATCTTCCGGGCGGTGCGGAAGCTCCGCGTCGCCCTCGCCCCACTCGTCTCCGCGGAGAACCAGGAGTCGCTCCATGAAGAACCGGCCTGAGATGTCGTCCGCAGGTCTGCCGGAAATCGGCGAGGACGAATTGATCCTGCACTACTACGGCGAGTCCGCCGACCCGCGCGGCCTCGAGAAGGCGCTGGCAGCCGATGCCACGCTTCGGCAGCGCTACGCCGCGCTGGCGCGCGACCTCGCCGCCGCCACCGTCGAAACTCCCGAGCCGCCGGCCGATCTCGCGGCGCGGGTCTGGCGGGAGCTTCGGCCGCAGTTGGAACGGAAGCGCTCCTGGCGGGATCGACTCCTGGCTGGGTTCAGCGCGGGCCCGTGGCAGCCCGGCGCCGGATGGGGCCCGCAGTGGACACTCGCCGCCGTCTCGTTCGCCCTCGTCGCCGCGCTCGGCATCGGCTATCTCGCCGGCCGGCGGGAAACTCCAGCCGCAGCCGCCGGCACCGCAGCGACCGCAGCGACCGGACTCTCGACTGCGGCGCGCGAGCGCCTGCTGCTCGCCTCCGTCGAGAGCCACCTGGCGGGCTCCGAGCGCCTGCTGACCCGGGTCGCCAACGCGGCCCCAGCCGACGCGGCCGCCCTCGCCGAAGAGAGCGCCTGGGCGGAGGCGCTGGTGTCGTCGAACCGCCTCTACCGCCGCGCCGCGCTGCGCTCCGGCCAGCGCCGCATCGCCGCCCTGCTCGACGAGCTCGAACCGCTTCTCCTCGAGCTCGCGAACAGCGCAGGCGCCGCTCCCGACGACCTCGCCACCGCCCAGCGGCGCATCGAGAACACCGATCTGCTGTTCAAGCTCCGGGTGACCGGCGAGCGTCTGCAGCGCGACGCCGGCGCCTCCCGCAGCACGAAGCAAACCGCCAACCGCACCGTTTCATGAGGAGCCCGACCATGCGATTCACCCACAGACGTGCACCCTTCTCCGCCCTTGCAGCGACCGCGATCGTCGCGGCGCTCGTCTCCGCGCCGGCTCCGCTCTTGGCCCGGTTCTCTCCGGCGGACTTCTCCGCCGCCGACGGCGAAGGCAAGAGCTCCGCTTACCGTGACGCCCAGAGCGCCCTGGACCAGGCGCAGTGGGAAGAGGCGGCGCGGCGCTTCGCCGCCGTCGCCGAGCAGAGGAACGCCGAAGCTGACGCGGCGACTTACTGGCAGGCTTACGCCGAAGAAAAGCTCGGCCGCAAGACCGAGGCGTTGCAGACCTTGAAGAGCCTGCGCTCCACTTACCCCAAGAGCGTCTGGCTCGACGACGCCGACGCGCTGGAGATCACCCTCACCGGCAGTGCGTCGCGCGCGATGGGATCGGTCAATGGACCGGTGACCGCCGGCCCGCGGACCTCCGGGGCGCCGAACGCGGGCCCCGTCATCGCCGGCGCCGGCACCTCCGCCGAAGAGGACCTGCAGCTCTATGCGCTCGACGGCCTGATGCAGATGGACTCGGCCCGCGCCCTGCCGATCCTGGAGAAGATTCTCGCCGGGAACCGCTCGCTGCAGGTCAAGCAACGCGCCCTCTTCGTGCTCTCGCAGAGCGACGAGCCGCGCGCCCGCAGCGTCCTGGTCGAGACGGCGAAGAACGGCAAGCCCGTCGAGCTGCAGATCGAAGCGGTGCGCTCGTTGGGCATCGCCGGCGATCCGGAGGACATCCGCGCGCTTTCCGAGATCTACCGCGGGACGGCTTCGAAGGAGACCCGTGCCGGCATTCTCGAAGCGTTCATGATCGCCGGCGAAGAGCAGCCGCTCCTGGAGGCGGCGCGTGCCGAGAGCGATCCGCTGCTGCGCAGCAAGGCGATCGAGCTCCTCGGTGCTCTCGACTCGACCGCGGCGCTCGCCGACCTCTACAAGGGCGAGAGCTCGCGCGAGGTCAAGGGCAAGATCCTCGAAGGGATGATGATCGCCGGCGACAAGCAGCAGCTGCTCGCCGCCGCCCGCAACGAGCCCGACCGCGAGCTGCGCGGCAAGGCGATCTCGCTCCTCGGCGCGGCCGGAGGCGATGCCGAGCTCGTCGAGCTCTACGCCGTGACTGCGGATCCAGAGCTCCGCGGAAAGATCATCGAGGGGCTGATGCTCGCCGGCAACGGCAAGGCGCTGATCGGCCTTCTGCGCCAGGAGAAAGATCCCGAGCTCAAGCGCAAGATCGTGCAGACCCTGTCGATGATGGGCGACGACGAGGCGATGGACGAGATCGAGCGCCTGCTGACGGAGAAGCCGTGAACGCGCGGCCGGCAGCGATTGCCTGCGCGGCACTCGCCGCAGCGCTGCTCGCTCCGCCGGCTTCGGCGAAGCTCGTCGGCGGCGCAGTCGAGCATCGTCCGGCCAGCGATCCGGCAGCCGAGGTCGCCCGGCTCGCCGGGACGGCGGGCACGGTCTGGCTCGCCTGGACGGTGCCGGCGCGGGGCGGCCGGGCTGCGGGGACGATCTGCGGTTGGAGCCGCGGCGCGCAGGGGTGGGGCATGACGCTCGACGACGACGAGGCGAGCTGGGGATCGCGCGACGACACGCCGGCGATCGCCGTGACGCGGGTCGAGGTCTACGCCGCGGTGCGCGGCGGCGAGGTACGGCAGCTGCGCTTCGCCTCCGAAGGGTGTCCGGTCGCGGCCGGCGACCGCCGCGTCGTCTGGCTCGACGGCGTGACGCCGGCGGCCAGCGTCGAGCTCACCGCCGGCCTGGCGGCGCGGCGTGGCGCGGCGAGAGCGGACCCGGAGACCGACGAGCTCGCCGAGCGCGCCCTCGCCGGCCTGGCCTTTCACGCCGATCCGGCGGCAGCGCTCGCCCTCGTTCACCTCGGGCGTGAGGGCGTCGCCGAGGAGCTCCGCGCCCAGTCGCTCTTCTGGCTGGCGCAGACCGGAGACCCGCGCGCCGCGCGCTGGATCCGCGAGGCGATCACGCGCGATCCGGCGCGCGAGGTGCGCGAGCAGGGGGTCTTCGCGCTGTCGCAGCTCGCCGATGCGACACCGGAGCTCCTCGCTCTCCTGCGCGAGAGTGCCGATCGCGAGGTGAAGCGTCAGGCGATCTTCTGGCTCGGGCAGTCGGACGACCCGCAGGCGACCGCCGAGCTCGAGCGTCTGCTGACCCGCTAGACCGGGAAGAGGAACTCGAGCATTCCCGGCAGGCGTCGCGACCAGGCCGCTTCGTCGTGGCGTCCGCCGGGCTCTTCGATGCACTGGAGATCGACGGCTCGCCGGAAGCCCTTCCCCTCCAACCCCCGGCGCAGCCTGCGCAGCCGCCGCATCGCGCCGGAGGGCGACTTCGGCGGCGTTTTCCGCCGCCGGTTCCGCCGCCCCTCGAGGGTTCCGATATCCAGATAGACACGTCCCGGCGCGATCCGATGGCGCCCCATCCACCGCGTCAGCGCCTCTTCGCCGAAGAAGAGCGACGGACTCATGCCGCCGACGAGGCCGAAGCGCTCCGGAACGCGGGCGAAGGCGAAGAGGCTGATCAGTCCGCCCATCGACGCCCCGGCGATGCCGGTCGTCTCGCGCCCGCGCGCGATGCGGAACTGCTTCTCGATCAGGGGCTGCACCGAACCGAGGAGCCAGGCGAGATAGGCCTCTCCGCCGCCGCCGCCGTAGCGCCGGTCGCGGAACGGAGCGTATTCATGGATGCGCCGCACGCCGGAGTTGGGAATCGCCACCGCGATCACCGGAGCTCCGCCGTGAGCGTGACGGTCCAGGGCGCGCTGCGCGTGCCACGACCTCATGAAGGCCGTCGCCGGATCGAAGAGGTTCTGTCCGTCCTGAAGATAGAGCACCGGAAAGCGATCGCGACCGTCGCGATAGCCGGCGGGGAGATAGACCTGCACCGCCCGCGGCGGCAGGGCGCCTTCGAGCACCGGCGAGAGCAGCAGCTCGCCCGCCCCCTGGGGCTCTCGCCCGACCGTCTGCCAGTAGTCCCTGAAGCGCGCTCGCGCGCCCGCCGTCCGGCTCACTGCAGCTTGAGCTCGGAGCCGAACATGCTGTGCGGCACGATGAAGACCGCCAGGGTCACGACGGCGGCGACGACGATGGCGACCCGCGCCGGGCGCCCGCCGCGAGACAACAGCAGCGCAATCCCCCAAGCGACCACGGCGACCGCCGTCTTGTTGTCGGTCAGGTCGTGGCCGAACGGCCAGCCGGTCCACCAGGCATCGAAAGCGTACTTCTGCACCGCCGGTCCGAGCAGCAGGCCGCCGACGGCGAGCAGCGCGAACGCCACCCAGGCCTGCCGCCGCGCCTGTTCGCGCCGCGCGAGCGCCGAAAGCGCCGCGGCGTTCGAAAACAGCATGCCGAAGAACATGGCCGCGATGTGCGGCACAAGGACGTGCGCGGGCACCGCGCCCTTGAAGCGCGCCACGGCGCCCTTCCTGGGCACGACCGTCTGCGGCGGCAGCTCGACGCTCTCCAGGCCGTTGGTCAGATGGACGAAGTATTCGAGCTTGCCTGCCGGCGGCTGCGGCGGAAGGTCGAAGGTGAGCTCTTCGCCGTGGCGGGCGAGCACCTCCCGCCGCAGGACCTCGTTCGACGGGTAACGGCGCCAGAGGACCTCGCCGCGGATGGCGGCGGAAGCGCGGATCCGCACCGGTAGGGCCTCGCCGGTAATCTGCGAGCGCAGCAGGCGGTAGGGGATCGACTCGCCGCTGAGCGTCGCCGTCCCGCGGATCGGATAGCTCGGGCCGGTGCGGCGCTGCCAGGCCGCGGAGCCGACGGTGATCGCAATGGCAGCCAGCCAGAGAAGGACGACTCGGGAGCGCTTCATGGCCCGGAAGCCTATCGAACCAGAGGCGGGAGGAACGACCCGATCGGGCGGGCCGGCGTCATTCCAGCCGCGTCGCCGACAACGGCACCGGCCGGTCGCGCTCGCGATCGACGATGCACAGGAAGCCCATGGCCCCGCCCTGATCGGCGCGGAACTGATGGGCTTCACCGGGTGCGACGTAGACGCAGTCGGGCGGCCCGATGGCGAAGCGCCGTTCGCCGAGCTGCACCGTCCCGTGGCCGCGCAGGACGACGACGGCGTGCGCGTGCTGATGATGTTCCAGGGTCGAGAACCCGCCGGCCGCGATCTCGAAGTAACGGGTCACGAAGGCGAGCGCGTCCTCGCCTTCGCCCTCCCCGAGGAGCGTCTGCCGGGTGACGTCGCGGTAGAGCTCGCCGCCGTCCTTGTAAGGCTTGAGCGCCACCGGCCAGCGGTAGTCGTGCGCTGGCAGCACCTTCGAACCACCGCTCATCTTCTCCCCTTCCGGCGGGCCGCGCCCGCCACCAGCTCACTCAACTCCGCAGCCGCGGCGCGCACATCCGGCCGGCCCAGGAGGTTGCCGCCGACGAGGAAGATCGTATCGACCGCATACTCCGGCAGCCAGCGCTCGAGGTGGGCGGCGTCGATCCCGCCCGCGACCATGGCGAAGGCAGGTCGCAGAGCGCCGAGCGGCGCCAGCAGCCGATGCTGGATCCGCCGGCAGTCGCCGAGCGTGAACGGGAAACGCCCGCCGGCGTTCGGGTAGATCACGGCGTCGCAGCCGGCGATCCGGAAGAGATCGCCAAACAGGAGCTCGGGTGCAAACCCCAAGCGCGGCGCGACCAGGCTGCCGGCGAACGACGGGTGGCCTACGAGCGCGACGCCGGAGGAGGCTGCGAGCGCCCGCACCGCATCGAGGCCGAGCAGGAGGGGAGC
>Ga0154020_10009795_pt1 | contig 11015 bp, 8 predicted proteins | sample Klosneuvirus_201_FD_109709 | JGI IMG/M metagenome (GOLD analysis project Ga0154020, IMG submission 109709) | Active sludge microbial communities from wastewater, Klosterneuburg, Austria - Klosneuvirus_20160825_MG | ecosystem: Engineered > WWTP > Aerobic digester > Activated sludge | place...
TGCGGCGCGGCCGCCAGCGCGCTGCCGGCGATCAACTTGCTGCTGTGGGAGGCTTCCGCGGGCGGACTTTGGGTCAGGTATGGCCGCAGATCGGCAATGCCTTTGCCGCAATTCATGCACACGGCGGCGTAGTTCCCTTGCACCCATGAAACGGTGAACAGGTTCTGGCAGGAGGGACAACGAATCTCCACCTGTTCTGCCATGCGCGCTCTCTCGCGGGTTCGGAACATGATAGCTTTGGCCGGCGGCGCGGGGCGCATTGCATATTGGGCCTCCGTTGCCTAGTGTCGGGGCATGGCAGATTTTCCGGCATATTGCGCAGACTTGCTCACCAAGGCCAAAGCTGCGGGTTTTGGCGTGCTGACCGAACGCAAACTGGACTACGGGCGGCAGTTTGAACTCGCGGATGGCGGCGGCGCAAAAGCAACCCTGAGCTGTTACCAGGGCAAGAAGGGCTTCTCCTTTGTGGTGGGGGGCAAGCACGCCGCCGTGCTGGGCGAGGCGCTTGGCGGCGGTATCCCGGCCAAAGCCGCGCCGGCGGGAGCACAGCTTGACCCATTCAACCTCGGCTTTCCCCGTATTGGCGGCGATGAATCCGGCAAGGGTGATTTTTTCGGGCCCCTGGTGGTGGCAGCTTTCTATGTAGAAGAAAAGGGTGCGCAGGTGCTGCAAGAGATGGGCGTGGCCGACTGCAAAACGCTCAGCGATGCAGCCGTGGAGCGCCTGGCGGGCCTGCTGGAGCCGGGCAAGCTGACCAAAGGCGGCATCGGCCATGTAATCGCCCTGATGCCGCGCGAATACAACGCGCGTTACGCCGATGTCGGCAACCTGAACCTGCTGCTGTCGCAGCTTCACGGCGAGTGCGTCAATGAGCTCATGCTGCGCCTCGACCAGATCAAGAAACGCCTTGTGCGGCGTGGCACCGTGGGGCCGCGCGCGGTGCTTATTGACCAGTTTGCAACCAATACCAGCGCGCTCGCCACGGCGCTGAACCTGCCGCCGGGCTGTGACCTCGTGACGCGCACGGGCGGCGAAGCGGATATTGCTTGCGCGGCCGCCAGTGTATTGGCGCGTGCCGAGTTTCTGCGCGCTTTGCGTGCGCTGGGTGCCGAGTACGGTCAGGATCTCGCGCCTGGTGCGGGCCCGCCCACCATCAAGGCTGCGCGCGAATTCAAAAAGTCATTTGGCAAGGAAGAACTGGCAAAGGTGGCCAAGACGCACTTCAAGACCATGGATTCTCTGTAGGGCTGGAGGCTGCCCGGTTGACACCTTGTGCTTCGCAACTACCATCTGCGCGTCAATTTGCGCCATCATGAGGTCTGCGTGTACCGATTCGCGAAGTACCTGATTCCTTCTTTGCTGCTTGCGGCTGCCGCCCTGATCAGTTTTGTATCCGCACAGGACGACGGCACCGTGCCCGGCCCCAAGCCCTACAAGTTCGTGCTTGGCCCGGAACTCAAGGGTGAAGAAGCCAAGAACGCCGTGGTCAAGCCCGCCTTCAAGGCCGTTGCCGACGACCAGTTCAATTACGACGTTTACTTCAACATGCGCCGCAGCGGCGGCACAACCCTTGGCGGTGCGGGCGGCTTTTCACGCAGTGAATCCTGGGCCGCGCTTTGCAATCTCCTGATGGAAGAGAATGAGCTTGCCGGTCGTAAAGACCTGCGCGCTGCTTTCCGCTATGACGCCCTGTTCTTTGATCTTACGGACGGCGGCTCCGATTATTCCGGGTATGTCGGGCCCGGCAGCGGCGAGGGCAGCGAGCGCAAGGCCGCGACTTTCTGGAAGGTTGGCAAAGACGGCACACGCACCACGGCCTATGCTATCCCCGGCTGGACGGGCGTAAGCAGCAACGGTGTTGAAGGCGCACGCAGCACGCAATCCGTCGGCGCCAATGCCTCGGCATGGTTCAGCGTTTCCGGTGCGGGCCGCGTTTACGACGAGCTCTATTTTGCAGAATACGATTCCGCCGACCAGCGCAGCTTTCCGGCGCGCTTGCTTGACCCTGTGCACATTGCGCTGGGCCTGATGCCGGAGTTTGCGTCTGACGCCAGCGTGCAGTTGGGCGGAACGACCACAGTGCGCCGCCGCATGCCGATGGGATCGCTGCCCGGTGCCACGGTGGATTACGACGTCACGTACTCGCTTGAGAAAGTATACGGCACGCAGGCCGATCCCACTTGCGCACAGTTCAAGTTCAGCGCCAAGCCGGTTACAGCAGCCCAGAGCACGGACCTGGATGCGCAATGGAGCGTCCGCTTCACCGCACCGGAGATTGTGGAGGGTCTGCTGGTCTATGACCTGGTCAAGGGTGTGGCGGCCGTCGTGCGTTACAAGTATGCGCTGAAAGGTGAACTTGTTGGGCGTGGTTCGGGCGCGCCGGCATCGAGCTTTGTATGCGAAGCTGAGTTTTCAGCCTCGCTGAGGAAGGAATCGAAGTCAAAATAGGAGGTTTCGCCGGAGTCATTGCGCGTCGTGGAGCCGACCAGCCTGCCCTTGGGCATTCAGGTCCGCGCCATTTCGCGAAGACTCCGGCGAGGCCAACGAGCGGCAGGCCGGCGCGGCTTGCCAAGGAGAGACTGATTTTTCACGAGGACGCGTTTAGGCCGCAGGCCGACGCAGAAGAACCCCGGGAAACGACCTCAGGCGGAGAGCAAAGCCGCGAGCGAAAGCCGGCGGCGCCCCAACAACCGCCGGATCGATACCGCCTGAGATTTGAAAAGCGCGGAGCGCTCAAGTTCATTTCCCATCACGACCTGATGCGGACCTTTGAGCTGGCGTTGCGCCGCGGCGGCATTGACGTTGCCCACTCAAAGGGATTCAACCCGCGACCGAAGCTTTCCTTCGCCATGGCCTTGCCGCTGGGCGTGGAATCGCTCGACGAGATCCTCGACATCGACCTCGCTACGCCGTTGCCTCCGCAGACACTGCTCGAAGTGCTTCAGAAACAGATGCCTGCGGGAATCCGCTTGCGCGACTGTCGTTTTGCCCGGGGCCGGCCCCGGGTTACGGCCTGCGAGTTCGAAATCGACCTCGAATTGGATGCTGCGGCGCTGGCATCACTGCAGGAGCGGCTGGCCGCGTTCCTGGCCGGAGGCGCGGTCATCCACACGCGCCACAAGGGCCCTGGCAAAAGGGCACGCGTGCTGGATGCGCGCGGCCACACACTCGATGCAAGGCTTGACGCGTCAAGACTGTTCCTGCGCATTGCGTTTTCGCCGCAGGGTGGAATGAAGGCAACCGACTTGCTTGAAGTGCTGGGCGAAGATGCGCTCGCGCACCGGATTGTGAAAACGAAGACCATTTTCGAAGAGGACGCCGCACTGAGCGGCGATGAACAACAGGCGCATGGCGCCGAAAGAACGGAAGAACATGAGTAAGAAAATTCTGATGAACGTGGCGGAAGGCGACGAGTGCCGCATCGCCGTGGTGGAGGACGGTCGGCTGTTTGAATACTTCGTGGACCGCCCTTCGCAGCTCAAGCATCTGGGCAACATTTACAAAGGCATCGTCAGCAACGTTGAGCCCGGCATCCAGGCTGCGTTCATTGACCTGGGCCTCGATCGCAACGGCTTTCTGCACGTAAGCGACACGTTGCAGGCCTACTCGCGCACCCAGAGCGTGACCGAGCTGTACCATCAGGTCACACGCGCTTCCGGCGCATCGGAGATGCCGCCCTACAGCGATCAGGTGCCGCCGCAGGAAGTGAAAGAGGAAGGCGGATTCACGGAAGAAGCGGAATCACAAGTTGAATCGTCTGCGCCGGCGGAAGACACCGATTCCGAATCGGACCAAGCCGAAGACAGCAGCGAAAATGACGAGGCTGCCAAGGAGCGCGAAGAGCCGGCATTCCTCGACAATCTCACGCAGGTTACGCCCGGCCACAACGTGACGCACTCGCCCACGGAAGTACTGGCAGACCGCGGCGTCAGCGGCCGCATGCCGGCAATTCGGCCTGCCGAGCAGACGCAAGAAACACCGGTGCCGCCCGTTGAAAAATCTCGCGCTATAGAGCAGCCGTCCGAGCCCGATGTGGTACCGGGCAAAGTAAGCGAGCACGAAGAACTGGGCCTCGTGCCCCAGCCGAAGCAGCATCGCAAGAAACGTGACCCGCTGGCGCTGTTTCAAGCGCCGCCCGCCCTCACGGATTTCAAGTTGCCCGCACCGCCCAAGAAGAAGCGTTCGGGCATGTTCCAGGCTGTCCCCGCCCCGCAGGATCCGCCGGCAAGCGAAACCAAGCCCGCCGACGAGGGGCCCAAGGACGCCAATGGCAGCTTCGATCGCGACGGCAATCCCAGCGGCGATGACGGCACGAGTGCGCCCCCGCGGCGTTTCATGCGCGGCCCTCTTCCCAAGGTGCAGAACCTGCTCAAGCGCGGCCAGGAAGTCATGGTGCAGGTCACCAAGGCCAGCCAGGGAGGCAAGGGCCCGGGCTTGAGCACCTACCTGAGCCTGCCCGGCCGTTACATGGTGCTGATGCCGAATTCGAACAAGGGCGGTGTTTCGCGCAAGATCGACGACGATTCGCAGCGCGACAACCTGCGCAAGATGCTCGACTCGCTGCCCGTGCCCGAAGGCATGGGCGTGGTGATCCGCACGGCAGCCATCGGTCGCACGTTTGACGAACTTTCGCGCGACTTGAACTACCTGCTGCGTCTGTGGAATGTCATTGTGCAGCGCATCCATGAGGCGCCCGCGCCCGCACTGATCTACGCTGATACTGATCCCGCCATTCGCGCGGTGCGCGACTATTTCACGGCCGATACCGATGAAATCATCATCGACGACAAGTCGGCCTACGAGCGCGTGCTGGCGTTCTTTGACACCACGATGCCCAGCTTCAAGGAGCGCGTGAAGCTGTACGAGAAGGAAGTTCCGCTCTTTTACGCCGAAGGCATCGAAACGCAGATTGACCACATCTTCGACAAGAAGGTGCCGCTCAAGTCCGGCGGTTACCTCTACATCGAGCAGACCGAGGCGCTTGTCGCCATTGACGTCAACTCCGGCAAGTTCACAAGCGCCGGCGACGCGGAGCAGACAGCCTATCGCACAAACGTTGAAGCAATTCCGGAAATTGTGCGACAGCTGCGTTTGCGCGATCTGGGCGGCATCATCTGCAACGATTTCATCGACATGCTTGGCGCATCGCACCGCGCCGACATCGAAAACGCGCTCAAGCGCGAACTGCGCAAGGATCGCGCCCGCACCAAGATCGCGCGCATGAGTCCTTTTGGCGTGATGGAAATGACGCGCCAACGCGTGCGCCCCTCGATTCGCGCCTACACTTACGTGCCATGTCCCACATGCACGGGCTCGGGCCATGTGCGTTCGGCCGAGACGCTGTGCCTGACACTGATCCGCCAGATGAAGCTCGCGCTGAGCGAAGAAAGGGTCAAGTCGCTGATGGTGCAGGTACACCCGCATGTGCTCTCTCACCTGCACAGCGAATTCCGCGAGGATATGGATCAGCTCGAAGAGAAGTACGACAAGCGGATCATCTTTGAATACGCCCGCGACCTCGTGCTCGGCGACGCGCGCTTCTTCTACGTCAACGATCGCGACTTGCGCGTGCTGTACGATCTCGATCAGCGCATCAACCAGTTCGTCAAGGAAGCCGAGCACCAAAGCAAGGTCAACGTGCCCTTGCCGCCAGCCAGCCTCGGCGTCGCCGGCCAGCCTGAGCCCGACGTGCGATTCAGCGATCGTCGCGGCGACCGCCGCGGCGGCAAGCGCCAGCGCGATCGCGACCTTGAGCGCCAGGCCAAAATGCTGCGCACCAGCAGTGAAAACGCAAAAGCTGTTCCCAGTTTCGGCGCTGAGATGCCGGAGTTGCCGGCCGCGCCCGCCGGTACGCCCGCGCCCGCTCCCGCTCCCGCTAACGGTAACGGCCAGCCGCGCGACCGCTTCCGTGACCGCCGCGATCGCGGCCGCCGTCGTGATCGCCACGGTGCACCGCAGGCGAACAGAACCGCACCTCAGGGTGCGGGAGGGACTCTCGCTCAGGTGTCGCCAGCGCAAAACATCGACGCGCCGCCCGCTGTCCTCAGTGCGTCGCTCCCGACTATTGGCGCGCCGCCTTTGCCGGCGCTCCAGCCAGGCGAAAGTACAGGTCGCGCCCTTGACCCCGTGACGGGCAAACCGCTGGACGATTCGCAGGGCAAGCGGCGTCGAGGCCGTCGCGGTGGCCGCCGCAGGCGCGAGCGCGAGGAGCGCCGCCGCCAGATGATTGCACAAGGTCAGCCCGGCCAGCCGACCATGGCGGGCCAACCCATAAGCCAGCCGCAGGAAGTCGTGGCGCCGGCGCCAGTCGTCAGCGCGCCAACGCCGCAGGCCGAACCTCAGGAGGTTTCGTCCGCTGCCCCGGTCACGCAATCTTCGCCGGCAGCCGCCACGGATGTTCCGGCAACAAAGAGCCGCACCGGCCGCCGCACCAAAGCGCAAGCCGTGCCGATCAAAACCGGTACCGCCGAGCCAAAGAAGCGCGCGCCACGCAAGAAGCCCGAAGCCGCACCCAAGCGGGCTGCACGCAAGAAGCCTGAAGGCGAAGAAAAGGCCACGAAGAAGGCCGCAGTCCGGAAACCCGCAGTCAAGAAAGCGGCCAAGAAAAAGTGAGTGAGTTCGGGGCGGCCTTGGCCGCCCCTTCTCTTTGTCATTCGCGCATTGCGCCTGACGCGGCTACAATAGCCGCGTCCAAACTCTCGGGAGGTTGTCATGGCTGAACAGAAAAAGAAGGGCTCAAGCCCGGTCAAGCTGCTGATTCTGTTGATACTTGTGGTCGCGGCTGCCGGCATTCTGGGCTGGGCTGCACCCAACACGCCGGTGATCGGGCCGGCCGTGACCTCCATCCGCAACATGATGAAGTAGCCGGAGCTGGCGATGGGCGACGACAAGAAAAAGAAGGGCGGCTCCAAAGCGGGTTTGTTGCTGGTGATGCTCGTGGCCTGCGTCACGGGCGTGGGTGTGCTTGGCTGGCTGCGTCCTGAAACGCCCTACATCGGCCCTCTGGTGGCTTCAATTTTCAAGCAGGCGGCCGCGGTGGGCAATGGTGAAGGCACGTATTCAGTGAAGATCGGGGAGTTGCGCTTCTCAGACGCCGAATTCAAGGAAGGTGAGAACCTCGACCTGCAGGTGAAGATCTACCGTGTGGATGCTGAAGGCAAGCGCGCGGGCGACGCGATTTACGACACTGGCAAGTACGGCGAGCGTCTTGTGCAGGCCGGCAACAAAGAGAAGCCTTTAGTGGCGCGCTGGCCCGACAACCCCGTCAGCATTGACTGGAAGCGCGGCCAGGAATTCCTGATCGAAGTGTGGGATATGAAGGGCAGTGACACGCTCTTGATCGAGCGCCGCACCGAGAAATCGACGGGTTTCCCGCTCAGTGGGCAGATCACGTTTGCGGAAATTGATGGCCACGACGCGCGCGATGCCAAAGGCAACTACATCAAGTTTGACGCCGTTGCCACGACTGGGAAATAACACATGCAGCTCGGATCCTGCAACCTTGATGGCAAACGCCTGTTCCTGATCGCCGGCCCCTGTGTGCTTGAAGACGCTGACATGCCGCGCCGTGTGTGCGAGCGCATGAAGAAAACCTGCGCTGAAATCGGCATCGACTACATCTTCAAAGCCAGCTTCGACAAAGCCAACCGCACCAGCAACAAAGGCTTTCGCGGCCCGGGTCTCGATGCGGGGCTCAAGCAGCTGGAGGCCATCAAACGCGAATTCAACGTGCCCGTACTGACTGACGTGCACGAGTGCAACCAGTGCGCGCCCGTGGCCGAAGTCTGCGACGTGCTGCAAATCCCCGCGTTCCTGTGCCGGCAAACGGATTTGCTCGACGCCGCCGCCGATGCCGCGATCAAGAAAAGCCGCGTCGTGAATGTGAAAAAGGGCCAGTTCCTGGCACCCTGGGACATGAAGAACGTCGTGGCCAAAATGCACGAGTTCGGCGCCAAGGGCCGCGTGATGCTCACCGAGCGTGGCGCGAGCTTTGGCTATAACACGCTCGTGAGCGACATGCGCAGTATTCCCATCATGCAGAAGTTCGAAGTGCCGGTGATCTTCGACGCCACGCACAGCGTGCAAATGCCCGGAGGCCAGGGCGAATCCAGCGGCGGCCAAAGAGAGTTCGCGCCCGTGCTGGCAAAAGCGGCAGTCGCGGTGGGGGTCGATGGCCTGTTCGCCGAAACACATCCCGACCCCGAAAAGGCCAAGAGCGACGGGCCCAACATGATCTACCTCGATGAGATGCCCGCAGTTCTAAGGCAGCTCAAGGCTATTTTCAACCTCGTGCGCAAACCGCTCTAGTTCTTGTGCGCAGGAAGCACAATCGCCCCGAGATCCATCAGGCCCTGCGTGGCCGTGAAGTCGATGCGCTTGTCGGGCATCAGTTCGTCGCGCGAGTTCGACCACAGGAACAAGACGTACTTCTTGCCCGCCTCCAGTTCGCAGGCCCAAGAGATGAAGCCACAGCCCACAGCCTGGCATTTTGCTTCGGTGTCATACCAGGCACCCGTGCGCTCCAGGAGGTCGAGCGCGGCCTTCTCCAGCGTGATCTTGCGAACCTCGGCCATCTCGGAAGCGTAGTCAGGCTTGTAATCGACATTCTTCGTGACGCGCCCCTTCCTGACGTTCTGCCAACGCTTGCGAAGCTTGATGGCGGTAGCCGCGTCGTCGGCGCGAAGCAACGTCGCCTCCACCCAGGGCACAGCACGTCCCTGTGCGTCGACGGCCCGCCAGAGAACGCCGCTCCACTTGAGTTTGACTCTGGCCTTGCCGCTTGCGAGTTGTTTGCGCAAGTCCGTGGAAAGCGCGGCAGAGCCGTAAATACAGCAATCACCGAGGATGTGAACCGAGGATGCCGATAGGGTGGCCGAAATCTTGTCCTCGTCTGACAGGCTGTTCAGCGCGTTTTTGTCGACGTGCACCTTGATCGGCGCGTCAGGGCTTCGAGGTGCGCCCGCTAACGAGTTTCCGGCGTATCCCAGCGAAACGTGGACAACCGATCCCAGTGCCTTGGCAGTCTCTGAAGGCCATTCAATTTCCAACGGCACCAGAGTCAGTGCCGGCTTGATAGTGACGATGCGCTTGTCCCGCTTGACCTCCTGGCTGGAGGCCGGATGCGAAATCACATGCGGCGAAATCCAAGCCACTACGGCAGTGCAGTCGTCCGCGACATCGAGCCAACGGTCAGCGCCCGCGTGGGCGAGTTTCAATTGAAACGGGGAGAGAACGGTTTCGTCGCCCCGCTTGATAGTCACGGAGGGTTCAAGCGCAAGCGCGACATCCGGCTTCATAACGAGGCGCCAGTGGTCTTTCGGGATGGACTTTTCGTCATTGGGATTTGGCAAAAGATTGACAGCCGCTGTCAGCAGCGATTTGAAGCCGGGGTCCGCTTCGTTCTGCACCGGCCGCTTTGAAGCAACGCCCAAATAGCCCTTTGTCGTCGCGATCGAAACAGCGTGGTTGTCCCACGACGGCTCCACAAACGTGCCCTCGAACTCGAGCTTCTCATCCTCAAAGAGTTTGCTGTCGAGCGTCACGTGAACAGTGCCCGCCACTCCAGCGAACACGCGCAAGTAGTATTTTCCGCTATCGGTGTTGAAGCGGATGCTCTGGCTGCCGCCGCGGGCGCGGCGATAGGCAAAGCCGCCGCTACCTTCAGGTTCCGTGCCGGGGGGATCGCGCAAAACGCGGGCGGGCGCGACGGCTGCTGGTGCTGGCTTGGCCTGCTCCTTGGGCGAGTATCTCGGTTGGAAAGGTATCCAGGGAAGCGGGTTCTTGTCTGCGTCAGTCAGGTTCAAGCAAATGATGCGGCGCCACGCTTCCGTTTGCACTTTCTGCGAAAGCTGCTGCCCAGGCGTCAGTTCAAACGAACGAACAAGCGTTCCGTATCCGCCCAGCCCCAGACGGAGCTCGTATGAGCCGCCGACAAGCCCGCGCCCGGGCAAGCCATCACAAACGACGCGGCTGCCATCGAATCGGCACGCCTCTTCTTCGGTGAATCTGCCGACCTTGCGCAAAAGCCTGCACCACTCGAGTTGCCCGGCCTCGAGTTCAATGCCTTTTGCGTCTTGAAGGATGAACTCCGCGCGACCGCCACCGATCCGCAGGTCCTTCCCGTATTGCGGCTTGTGTTCGGCAGTCGCGTCGTTGTTGGGATCCTTGGCTGCCTGCCCTTGAAACAGAAAGAACTGGCCCAGCAGCAAAGTTGAGGTCAGAACGAAAGCGGTGCGAAGCAAGGCCATTGTCAATCTCCACATCCGAACGCTAACGATACGAGGGCAAGACAATCACTCCTAGATCGGTCACGCCTTCGGTGGCCACAAAATCGACGCGCTTGTCGGGCTTCAACTCGTCGCGCGAGTTGGACCACAGGAAAAGCGTGTAGCGCTCGCCTGCTATTAGCGCTTCAGCTAGGCCGTTGTAGCCGCCGCCTGCGGCAAGCGCTCTGGCGTGCGTGTTGTACCAGGTTCCGTTGCGCTCAACCCAGTCGATTGCTGAGCTGTCTCTCAGAGCCGCTTCGACTTCGCCTTGCTCGCGCTCGAAATCGGGTGTGTAAGCTGCGTTTTCTTTCAAACGGATCTTGCGCACGCCAAGCCATGCGCGCCGAACGATGATGGCCGTGTCAACGTCACCGCTGGGCACGAGCGAGGCTTCGACCCAGGGCAATGGCTCACTTTTGGCATTGACCGAGCGCCAGACCAAGCCGCTCCAGTAGGCATCGACAGCAGGCTTGCCCTCCAGCAGGAACTTGTGCGTGTCTTCGTTGAGCGTGACTGCTCCGCGGAGCAAAGTGGTAACATCCTGAGAAGTGGTTCCGTGCTGAAGCGAAAGCGATAGCGAGCGCGCACGAGATTGCTGCAGGAACGCCCGCTCGAAGTAAAGCGTCAGCGGCTTGTCTTTGGCCCAGTGGCGCACGGAAAAAATGTTCTGGGCGCCGTCGCACCAGCCGTTCACGCAGACGGTCAGCGCCTTTGCGGTTTCACAGGGCCATGCGATTTCGATGGGCACCA
>Ga0154020_10009798_pt1 | contig 11012 bp, 8 predicted proteins | sample Klosneuvirus_201_FD_109709 | JGI IMG/M metagenome (GOLD analysis project Ga0154020, IMG submission 109709) | Active sludge microbial communities from wastewater, Klosterneuburg, Austria - Klosneuvirus_20160825_MG | ecosystem: Engineered > WWTP > Aerobic digester > Activated sludge | place...
GCTCAGGTTCTGGCTCAGGTTCCGGCTCAGGTGCCGGCTCAGGTGCCGGCTCGGGTTCCGGCTCAGGTGCCGGCTCGGGTTCCGGCTCGGCAGCGTTTACTGGAGAAAGTGAATTGTCCGGCGCATCCGCTTCGGGAAGCGTTTCGGAATCAGTGCTGCTCGCCGGTTCGGCGGCGGAAGCGAATTTTTCCTCAGTGCCGGACAATGAACTTTCATCACGGGAGCCCTCCGTAGCCGAAGGAGGCACCGGGGACGGCTCCAGCGGTGGCTGGGCATCGGTGGGCTCATCGTCGACAAGTCCGTCGAACGCATTGAATACCGACTGGCAATAACCGCAGCGAACCTTGCCGGCCTTGGCCCGCAGTTGCTCCGAGGTGACACGAAATATCGTGCTGCAGGCAGGGCAACGCGTGCGCATCAAGGCTTGATGCCGGCCAGGCATACCCAGTCCTCGCGCACATCGGCCACCTGCATGGGCAGCCATTGCGCGTAGATCGCGATGATTTCTTCGGCTTGCTCGCGCAGGATGCCGGACAGTGCCAGACGGCCTCCGGATCGAACATGGGCACAGATGGCGGGTGCCAGCACCCGCAACGGGTTCGACAGGATGTTGGCAACGACCAGATCGTATTCGCCAGCCACGGGCTGAGCCGAATCGGCGAAGAGGGCCGTCACGCCATTGCGTTCGGCATTGGCGCGCGCCGCCTCGACTGCCTGCGGGTCGATATCGACCCCTGCAACACGTGCGGCTCCAAGTCGTGCTGCCGCAATAGCCAGGATGCCAGAACCACAGCCGTAATCGAGCACCGTGCAGCCTGCCGCAACATTGCGCTCCAGCCACTCCAGGCAAAGCCGGGTAGTCGGATGCGAACCGGTACCGAAGGCCATTCCCGGGTCGAGAATCAGATTGACCGCTGCCGGATCTGGCGTTTCATGCCATGAGGGAACGATCCACAACCGTTCCGAGACGCGGATCGGGTCGAACTGCGACTGGGTCAGTTGCACCCAGTTCTGCTCGGCAACCTCTTCTACGCTCCAGTCCGGAACGTCAGGCAGGCCAACTGCCTGGGTCGCCTGAAACAACAAGGCCGCCACATCGGCATCGGGTTCGAACAAGGCAACGACACGCGAGCGTACCCAGCCGGGAGAATTGACCGAGCCCGGCTCACCGAATTGTGGCATCTCGGCGACCGTGCCGGCATCGGCATCCTCTATGCTCGCAGACAAGGCCCCAACGTCAAGAAGTACATCGCACATCGGTTCGGCGTGCGACGCGTCGGTCAGGAAACTGACGTTCTGCCAGCCCATCGCCTATTTCTTGACTTCGCCCTTGTCGGCGAGTTTCTGTTCCAGATAGTGAATGCTGGTGCCGCCCTCAATGAAGCGCGCGTCCTGCATCAACTCCTGGTGCAGCGGAATATTGGTCTTGATGCCTTCGATGCTCATCTCGGACAGCGCGATCCGCATGCGGCGGATAGCCTGCTCGCGGGTATCGCCGTAAGCGATGACCTTGGCCACCATCGAGTCGTAATGCGGCGGCACGGTATAACCCTGATAGATGTGCGAATCGACGCGGATACCCGGCCCGCCTGGCGGGTGATAGAAGCTGATCTTGCCCGGACATGGCACGAACGTGAAAGGATCTTCGGCATTAATCCGGCATTCGATGGCGTGGCCGCGCGGCACGATGTCCTTTTGCCGGTAGCGCAGTTTTTCACCGAAAGCGACGCGAATCTGTTCCTGGACGAGATCGACGCCGGTAATCAATTCCGTCACCGGATGCTCGACCTGGATGCGCGTATTCATTTCGATGAAATAGAACTCGTTGTTCTCGTAGAGAAACTCGAAAGTGCCGGCGCCCCGGTAGCCGATCTTGCGGCAGGCTTCGGCGCAGCGTTCGCCGATGCGGTTGATCAGTCGGGCCGGAATATGCGGCGCCGGCGCCTCTTCGATCACCTTCTGATGGCGGCGCTGCATCGAGCAGTCACGCTCGCCGAGATAGATGGCGTTCTTGTATTCGTCTGCCAGCACCTGGATTTCCACATGACGCGGATTTTCCAGGTATTTTTCCATGTACACCGCCGGGTTGCCGAAAAAGCTGCCTGCCTCCTGGCGGGTCAGCGCCACGGCATTGACCAGGGCAGCCTCGGTATGCACCACGCGCATGCCGCGCCCACCGCCGCCGCCAGCGGCCTTGATGATCACCGGATAGCCGGTGGCGCGCGCCATGCGGACGATTTCTTTCGGATCTTCCGGCAGTTCGCCGTCGGAACCCGGCACACAGGGCACCTGTGCCGCCTTCATGGCATTCTTGGCCGACACCTTGTCGCCCATCAGACGAATCGTGTCGGCCCTCGGGCCAATGAACACGAAACCGGAAGTTTCGACACGCTCGGCAAAGTCGGCGTTTTCGGACAGAAAACCGTAACCGGGGTGGATCGCCTCGGCATCCGTGACTTCAGCGGCCGAAATGATGGCTGGCACGTTCAGGTAGCTGAGCGACGATTGTGCCGGGCCGATACAGACCGACTCGTCAGCCAGTTTGACGTATTTGGCCTCACGATCGGCCTCGGAGTGCACGACAACCGTCTTGATACCCAATTCGCGGCAGGCGCGCTGGATGCGCAAGGCAATCTCGCCCCGGTTGGCGATGAGAATTTTCCCGAACATGGCGCGATCAGCCGATAACGAACAACGGTTCGCCGAATTCGACCGGCTCGCCATTGTCGAGCAGGATGGCCTTGACCACGCCTGAGGCGTCGGATTCGATTTCGTTCAGTAGCTTCATCGCCTCGATGATGCACAACGTTTCACCTTCCTTGACGACCTGACCGACCTGCACGAAGGCCTCGGCGCCGGGCGACGGGGAGCGATAGAAAGTGCCGACCATCGGCGCCTTGACGACATGCCCTTCCGGCAGCTCGTCCTCATCGTCCAGGTTGACCGAGGAAGTACCGGCTGGTGCCGCCCCTGCCGGCAGCGCGGCCGGGATGGCGTAGTTCACGGGTGCTGCGGCAACTGCGCCGTAGTGCTTGGCGATGCGCACCCTTTCTTCGCCTTCGGTCACTTCCAGTTCCGAAATTCCGGACTCCTGAACGAGGTCGATGAGTTTCTTGAGTTTACGCAGATCCATGGATACTCCCTTCTGTTTTGCGCGATTTGACGCAAATGCCGGCAACAGCCGGACTAGTCGATATTGAGCTTGTTGAGCAGGTATTCGAGAGCGGCCAGATAACCCTCGTGGCCCAGGCCGCAGATCACGCCGACGGCCAGGTCGGAAAAATACGAGTGGTGCCGGAACGATTCCCGGGCATGCACGTTGGAGAGATGAACTTCAATAAACGGTATTGCCACCGCCGCCAGTGCATCACGCAATGCAACGCTGGTGTGGGTGTAAGCCGCCGGGTTGATGATGATCGCCCGTACGCCCTGTTCGCGGGCCGCATGAATGCGCTCGATCAACGCGCCTTCGTGATTGCTCTGGAATGCTTCGAGATCGACGCCGGCGTTCCCGGCCATGCGTGCCAGCCCCAGGTTGATATCCGCCAGCGTCACCGAACCATAATGCTCTGGCTCACGGGTGCCAAGCAGGTTGAGATTTGGCCCGTGAATAACGAGGATACGCGGCTTTTCGACAGGCTTGGAATCGGCTTTTTGCTTCTTCATGTCTGCAAGTTTGCCGTAAATCGCTGCAATTTGTCCAGTCTTACTCGGAAAGCAAGACTTTCAGGGCATCGGCGCGAACACGCTCGCGCGGACGCCCGTCACGGTGCTTCAACACCACTCGCTCCTGTTGCGGCGGAAAGATCACCAGATTGGCATCGGCCGTGTCGGTTTCCATCACCAGCACCGCTTCGGCGCGCTCATGGCGCGGTTCGACGTGATCGAAAACGATGTTGTGGTTGAGCAAGAATATTTCGACCTCTTTGGCGCTGTCGGCGAACAGTAGAATGTCGATATGTGAATGCTCACCGGCCGTGCCATCGAGCACCGAACCCGCCAGATACGGCGAGAAATCCGCCAGCAGCTCAAGCAACCCGAGTGCCGTCCGGCGCAGGGCAAGGATCAGTTCGGCATGTCCTTCTTCCTGGTAGAGGCTGCGATAGGCGCGCAACTCGGCTTCGATCTCGGCATTGTCGGGATAAGCGGTGTGATCAGAGAAGCCCAACTGTCGAGCCGCCTTGCGCTTGGCGCGGTGATAGTCGGTAATACCATCCTCGACCATCAGGCGGGCGGCGGCACTTGCTATGCTGGCCCGGGCGCTGCTACTGGCGCGGGGCCTTTCATGACGGGTCATGGTCGCTCGATCAGGGTAGAATCGCCCCCATTCTAACGGCTCCAAGTGACATGCACATTCATATTCTGGGTATCTGTGGAACTTTCATGGGCGGCCTGGCTCAGCTGGCGGTCGCCGCCGGGCATCGCGTCACCGGCTGCGACGCCAATGTCTATCCGCCGATGAGCGACCAGCTTCGCGAGGCCGGGGTCGAACTGATAGAAGGCTTCGATGCCTGCCAAATTGCGATCAAACCTGACATGTTCGTCGTCGGCAACGCCATCTCGCGTGGCAATCCGCTGCTTGAGACCATTCTCGACCAGGGGCTGCCTTATGTCTCCGGCCCCCAATGGCTGGCCGAACATGTTCTCCAGGGCCGCTGGGTGCTAGGTGTCGCCGGTACCCACGGCAAGACGACGACAGCTTCGATGCTGGCCTGGATACTTGAAGACGCCAACATGGCGCCCGGCTTTCTGATCGGCGGCGTACCGATGAATTTCGGCGTTTCGGCACGGCTCGGCGATACGCCTTTCTTCGTCATCGAGGCGGACGAATACGACACTGCCTTCTGCGACAAGCGATCCAAGTTCATCCACTATCGCCCGCGCACCGTCGTGCTGAACAACCTTGAGTTCGATCATGCAGATATTTTCAGCGATCTCGCAGCGATCGAGACGCAATTCCACCACCTCGTACGCACTCTTCCCCAATCCGGGCTAATCGTTTCGAACGCCGCTGAGGCCAGCCTTGAGCGCGTACTACAACGCGGCTGCTGGACACCCGTCGAGCGCTTCAACGACCCATCCGGATATCGCATGACCGGCGACGACGCCCGGGGTGAACTACTGTTGCATGGCCCAGAAGGGCGAATCGGCCGCACGGTCTGGCAGCTTTCCGGCGACCATAACCGCGCCAATGCCTGTGCTGCGCTGCTTGCCGCCCGCCACGTCGGCGTCTCGCTCGCACACGGGCTGGATGCGCTCTCCCGTTTCGTCAACGTCAAGCGACGGATGGAAGTTCGCGGCGAGGTGCGCGGCGTGACCGTCTACGACGATTTCGCGCATCATCCGACGGCCATTGCCACCACGGTGGCCGGTCTGCGTCGCAAGGTCGGCAAAGCCCGTATTCTGGCGGTGCTTGAGCCACGCTCGAACACGATGAAGCTGGGCACCATGAAGTCGCAGCTACCGGACAGCCTGCGCGAAGTCGATGCCGCATTCTGCTATTCCGCCAACCTCGGCTGGGATGCGCGCCAAGCGCTGGCACCTATGGGCGTGCGGGCCATCGTTGAAGACGACCTGGCGCGGCTGGTTGATCAAATCGTCATCGCAGCGCAGCCCGGCGACCACATTCTGGTGATGAGCAACGGCGGCTTTGGCGGCATTCACGGCAAGCTGCTGGCGGGCCTCTCCGAGTAAGGCCGCCACTCGGCCTGAAGACGCCTGTTGCGGTCGACCGCCAAAAAAGGCCGAAAATGAAAATGGCGCGGTGAGGTTCGGCTTCCCGCGCCATCTACAGGGTGGTTTTGCCCGACCTCAGCGTTCCATCGACTCCACAACCGCCAGCGCGGTCATATTAACCAAACGGCGAACGGTAGCCGTCGCGGTCATCACATGCACCGGCTTGGCGACCCCGAGCAGGATGGGGCCGATGGTCACACCTTCGCCGGCCGTCATCTTGATCAGGTTGTAGCTGATGTTGGCGGCGTCGATGTTGGGCATGATCAGCAGGTTAGCTTCGCCCTTGAGCGGCGAATCCGGGTTGGCCTCGCGCCGGATACCTTCGTCGAGCGCCGAATCGCCGTGCATTTCGCCGTCCACTTCCAGCTCGCCGGCCGACATGGCGCCGATAAGGCCGGCCGCAACCGCCATCTTGCGAGCGGATTCGGATCCGCTGGAGCCGAAGTTGGAATGCGACAGCAAGGCAACCTTGGGCTGCATGCCGAAACGCTTGACCTGCTCTGCCGCCATTAGCGTCATTTCGGCAATTTCCTGCGCGCCCGGGTTTTCATTGACGTGGGTATCGCAAAGGAAAAGCGAACGCCCCGGCAGCATCAGGTAGTTCATCGCGGCCATGGTGTTCACGCCATTGCGCTTGCCAATGATGTTATTTACTACGCCCAGGTGATGGCTGTACTGGCCGGTCATGCCGCAGATCAGGCCATCGGCGTAGCCGAGCTTGAGCAGCATGGCACCGATCACTGTCGGCTTGCGGCGCAGTGCATCTTTGGCGATACCCGGCGTCACGCCACGCCGCACCATCAGCTTGTGATAAGCCTGCCAGCATTCGCGATAGCGCTCGTCTGACTCCGGGTTGACGACGTCAAAATCGACACCCGGTTTGATGCGCAGCTTGGCCTTTTCCAGACGACGCTCGATGACATCCGGACGACCAATGAGGATCGGACGGGCGAATTTTTCTTCGATCACGACCTGAACGGCACGCAATACGCGCTCTTCTTCGCCTTCCGAGAAGATAACGCGCTTGCCCTTGGCCTGCCGTGCGGCCTGGAAGATGGCACGCATGCCGACGCCGGTGTGATAGACGAATTCAGACAGTTTGGCGCGATACGCCACCCAATCGGTAATCGGCCGCGTAGCGACGCCCGAATCCATCGCCGCCTGGGCGACGGCCGGCGCAATCTTGACGATCAGGCGCGGGTCGAAGGGCTTCGGGATCAGATATTCCGGGCCGAAGGACAGCACATGGCCGGGGTAGGCCATGGCGACTTCGTCGGTGACTTCGGCTTCGGCCAGTTCGGCGATGGCGCGCACCGAAGCCATTTTCATTTCCTCGGTAATACGCGTGGCACCGACATCGAGCGCGCCACGGAAAATGAATGGGAAGCACAGCACATTGTTGACCTGATTCACGTAGTCGGAACGGCCAGTGGCGATGATCGCATCCGGACGGACTTCCTTGACCAGTTCCGGCATGATTTCAGGGGTCGGGTTGGCCAACGCGAAAACCATCGGTTTGTCGGCCATGGTCTTGACCATGTCCTGCTTGACGACGCCGGCGGCAGAGAGGCCGAGGAAGATATCGGCGCCGACCATGGCATCGGCCAGCGTACGCTTTTCGGTATTCTGGGCGTAACGGGCCTTGGTTTCGTCCATGCTGCCCGGGCGACCGATGTAGATGACGCCCTTGGAGTCGCAAATGGTGATGTTCTCGCGCTTGACGCCGAGATCGCACCACAGGTTCACGCAGGAGATAGCGGCCGCGCCGGCGCCAGAAACGACGACCTTGACCTCGTCGATCTTCTTGCTGACGACCTTCAGGCCATTAAGCATGGCGGCCCCGGAAATGATCGCGGTACCGTGCTGGTCGTCATGGAAGACTGGGATATTCATCCGCGCCTTCAGCTTCTCTTCGATGTAGAAGCATTCCGGCGCCTTGATGTCTTCGAGGTTGATGCCACCGAGAGTCGGCTCCATGGCCGCAATCATGTCGATCAGCTTGTCCGGGTCGTTCTCAGCCAGTTCGATGTCGAAGACGTCGATACCGGCGAACTTCTTGAACAGGCAGCCCTTTCCCTCCATGACCGGCTTGGCAGCGAGCGGGCCAATGTTGCCGAGGCCGAGCACGGCAGTGCCGTTGGTGATGACGCCAACCAGATTGGCGCGCGAGGTCATCTCGGCGGCCATCGAAGGATCTTCGACGATCAGGTCGCAGGCGGCGGCGACGCCGGGGGAGTAGGCCAGCGCCAGATCGCGCTGGTTGGTCAGCCCCTTGGTCGGGCGGACGGAAATCTTGCCTGGGGTCGGCCAGCGATGGTATTCGAGTGCGGCTTCGCGCAAATCCTTTTCCACGAAATCTCCTCTGTATTTTGACTGTTGGGAAACCTTGTAGATTACCGGAAAGCCCTTGGCCGGGCAAAGCGTAATTATGGATTACGCTCAGAAGCGATACGAGAGCGTTACCCGGAAAGTTCGCGCTTCCGCAGGATGAATGTGGCGATCGAATACTGGAACGTCTTCGTTCGCCAACTGCGAGTCGTACCAATATTCGACGTCATTGACCTGCTTATCGAACAAATTGTAGATATCGATGGCCACCCGGGTACGCGGGTCGAAGCGGTAGCCGAAGCGCAGGTTGGTCAAGGCCGAGCCCGACGAGCGAACCGAGTTGTCCTCGTTCAGCGGACGCGGGCCGAAGTAGCGAAAGCGCAGGGCGCCAAACCACGGCCCGAGGCGGTCGATAGTCAGGCCTACGTTGGCGGTGGTGGCCACGGCGCCGGGGATGTACCCCCCCTCCGGCGCCTGGTCACGGAAGCGGGCGTGTGACCAGGCGAAGTCGGCGTCGATGGCCAGCCAGTCGGTCGGCGTATACAAGTTTGTCCATTCGACCCCGTAACGGCGCGATGGACGCGACGCTTCAGTCGTTCCGGCATCACCGACGAACAGGAGTTCCGATGCCGATTCGAGTTGCCAGAGTGCCACGGTCGACTGCCAGCCAGAGACGATTTCCGTGCGCAGGCCGAATTCGTAGCCGGTCGTCCGCACCAACGGCTTGACTCGGCCCACGGCAGTGCCCGGGTCAGCGGGGTCGACCGTGATCGTCGTGCCGCGCGCATCGTTTGAATGAAAGCCCTGACCGTAATTCAGATAGAACTCACTGCGCTGCCAAGGGCCGAAGACCAGGGAAAACTTGGGCAGGAGCATCTGGTCGTTGGCCGTGCCGGAATTTGCCGGAAGACTGGAATCGACCGTGAAGTCATAGGCCTCCCCGCGCAGGCCGGCGACCGAGCGCAACCACGAGTTCCAGCGAATTTCGTTTTGCCCCCACAGCGACAGGCTGCGCTGGGTGACGTTGTCCTCGCGGACCGTGTTCCACGTCGTGCGGGCGCTGGTGTTGTAAATGCCGACCGGCCGGATGCGGTCGACGCGGCCCTGAAGACCGAAGGAATGGGCCACCTCGTAGTCTCCCCAGCGATCGAAGAGGGTATGCGAAGCGCCAAAGCCGCCGGCCTGGCGGCTCTCCGCCTGCTTGAACTGGTCACCCGTCGCACAGGTGCCGCTGGCGGCGAAATCGTTCAGGCAATATTGAAAATTCGACCACAGATCGAGGCCGGACTTCAGCCACCAGATTGTCGCCTTGCTCTGGCTGGCCTCACCACGTTTCGCCCACTCGCCGGCCAGACTATAGCGGTAGGTCTTGCCGCCGGTCGTCGAATCGAGCGTTCCAAAGCGGTCGACCGCACCCGTATCGATAGCGCGCTGAGCGATCTGGTCGGTCGAATTCCAGCGGCCACGATAAGCCATACCGGTCAGCGAAATTCCGTTGTTGCGCGAACCCTCGCTGTAACGCAGGACGCCGTTCACCTTGCGATAGTCTTCCGGCACCTCCCACGGGCCATCGTTGTGGAACAGTTCCAGGCCATAAAGCAGATTACCGGCACCGACCACCGGCGAACCGGCGAGCAGCGTACGGATGTAACGATTCTGGCCAACCGTCACCTGCGCCAGCGAACTCTCCATCTTGCGGAAATAGTCGATGTGCGCTGCCCCGACCGATGAAAAATCGCCTTCGTCGGCGAAATACGGCCCCTTGCGGTAGGTGATGCGGTCGACCAGCTCGGGAATCAGGAAATTGAGGTCGGTGTAGCCCTGACCGTGGGCATGCGTCGGCATATTGACCGGTACGCCGCCCACCCAGGTGGCGAAGTCGGTGCCATGGTCGAGGTTGAAGCCGCGCAGGAAATACTGGTTGGCCTTACCGTCACCGGCGTGTTGCGTGACGATCATTCCCGGCACCATTTCGAGCACTTCTGCGGGGCGCAGCAAGGGTATGGCCGCCAGGCGCTGGCTGGAAATCACGCCCTCGCTGGCAGCGGCCGCGATGCCTTCAAGGCTCTCGGCACGCGCACGGACTTCGACTGTGGACAACTCCACAGCGTCCTGCGCCAGTGCCCCGACCGATGCTACGACGAGATAAGAATAAATTATTTTTTCTCTTAATCGCATCGCAAAAAATGCCGGTCGCCCGGCATCATCTCTCAGGATTCAATCAGGTCATCGCCGGCTGGCGCGTCAGGCGAACCGCTGCAATGAAACTGATGGCGATTATCGCCACCAGCGAAAAACCGAACGCCAGTTCCTTACCCTCACTCCAGGCATCGACCGCCGGCGACAACAGCTTGGCTGCTCCGAAAGCCGCCACCAGCAGACTGACCCCCGAAACCACCAGGCCCATGACGCGCGACGCAATCAGCGCTACCTGATCGGCACGGGCGATCAGGCGAGCGATCCAGAAACCATTGATACCATCGGTCAGCAACATGCCGAAGGTAAAGAGCAGACCCAGCATCAGGGCATGTTGCCAGCCGCCGAAACGGGTCGCAGTGAGCGCGAAGAAAGCGGCTTGGGAGAGGGTATCGAAGGACAGCGCGAATAGCGCCCCAACCAGGGCCACGAGCCAGGGCTGCGAAACCTTACCAAGCCCCCCCAGGAGCCGCCCCTTAATACCCACCGGCTGCACCACCTCCTGCGGCCCGGCGCGCAGCACGGCGGCGAGGTTAAGGCTGCCCAGGGCGACGAGGAAAACAATGGAAACCAGTGCACCAAGCACGCCGAACCATTCCGGCACCGCCCAGCGTTCGGCAATCAGCGAGACGCCGAGGGCGATGCCGACCACCACGGCACCGTGGCCGAGCGAGAAGAGCATCCCGCAATAACGAGCCAGACCCGGCCGTGCACGGGCGTTGAAGCGGGCCAGGCCATCGATGGTCGCCAGA
>Ga0154020_10009799_pt1 | contig 11011 bp, 10 predicted proteins | sample Klosneuvirus_201_FD_109709 | JGI IMG/M metagenome (GOLD analysis project Ga0154020, IMG submission 109709) | Active sludge microbial communities from wastewater, Klosterneuburg, Austria - Klosneuvirus_20160825_MG | ecosystem: Engineered > WWTP > Aerobic digester > Activated sludge | place...
AAGCATGCCGCTCGACTCGGCAGCCGAGAGACGAACCGCCAGGTTGATGGTGTTGTCGATCGAGCCGAACGAAAGCCCAATCGCACCACCTTGCCCGGTGCCGACCGCGGCAGGCAGGTTCACTGCGAAGTTCGGGTTCGAGACGGTGTTCGAGAACGGCGAGAGACCGGCCGTCGGCGCGTTGGCATCGCTCGCGCCACCCACCACGCCCACCGAGTTCGGGAAGGCGAGCCCGGTCGGGTTTCCGGTGGCCGCGCTGAACGAGGCGTCCCCACCCCACTGGATGCCGACGTCGCGCAGATAGCGGCTGGTGGCCTCCACGATCCGGGCCTCGACCAGCACCTGCGGCGTCTGGGTGTCCAGCGAGCGCGTCAGCTCTTCGATCTGGTTCAGGTTGCCGGCCACGTCGCGCACGATCATCACGTTCGTCCGCTCGTCCACCGCGATGGATCCACGTTCCGAGAGCAGGTCCTTGGCCCGCGACTGGATCTCGGTGGCGTCGGCGTAGCTCACGGGGATCAGCCGGGTCTCGATGGGCGCCAGCTGCATCTCTTGCTTGCGCCGCGCGATGGCCATCTCGCGCTCTTTCTCCAGGTCGGCGAGCGGAGCGACGCGGATCATGTTGCCCTGGCGCACCATGCCCAGGCTCTTGGCCTGCAGCACCACGTCGAGCGCCTGGTCCCAGGGGACGTTGCGCATCTTGATGGTCACGCTGCCGGTCACGTTGTCGGCGGTGATGATGTTCACGCGGCCGATGTCGGCGAGCAGGCGCAAGACGTTGTGAATGTCGGCGTCCTTCAGATCCAGATCCATTCGCCGGCCGGTGTAGCCCGCGCGACGTGCCTGTCCGAGCAGGCCGGGCGTCACGGCGCTGGCCTGGTCGGCCTCGGCCGACTTCTCGGTGCCGCCCCCGGCGTACCCGGCATGAACCGCCGGGATGTCTGCGTAAGAGTCCTCGACGTGCACGGTCTGCGTCTTGCGTGCGGCGCCGCCGTCTTTGGCCACCCCGGTGCGCGTCGACGGTAGCGTGCCGGGCTTGTAGAACGACCAGACCACGCCGGAGCCTTGCCGGGAGATCTGCGCCACGGTGCCGGCCTCACCCTCGACCTCGACGATCACGTCCCCGGTCTTCGCGTCGACGAAGCTCGACACCGCGCTGACCAGGCCACCGAACGCCGACACGTCGAGCTTGCGCACCAACGCCTCGGGCAGTGCCGCGCCCTCGATCACCAGCATGAAGCGGCCACGCCCGGCGGCGCTCTGGCGCAGCTTGGCGCCGGAAGACAGATCGATCAGGACCTTGTCCTCGAGCTTTCCATGCTCGAAGCGCAGGTCCGAGATCCGCGCCGAGCCCTCGGCGGCAGGCGCCACGTCGGGGCGGTCGACGCGCTTCGCGCGGGCCGCATCCATCGGGCCGCTCTTGCCGGGGGCCAGGCTGATGACCAGCCGGCCATCATCGGCCTTGATGGCATACTGGGCCTCTTCCAGCAGGGTCACGAGCAGCCGGGTCGTCTTCCCGGAGCCGTTCTTGAAGGCCTGAGCCATCACGCCACCGACGACGCCGGTCTTGCGGGTGATGAACGCCGGCGCGCCCTTGATGTCGGCGTCTGGGACGTCCACGATCAGGCGCCGGCCATTCTGGTCGAGGCGAGCCGTGAAAGTGGGTCGCGAGGTGAAGCTCACGACCACGGACGCGCCGCCGGAATCGGCGGCGCTCACACGAATGTCAGTGGCGAAGCGCTGGGCTTCGGCCGCCTCTGCGACGCGGGGAGCCGCGAACAGAGAGAGCTCCAAAGCTGCAGCCATCACCAGCGCGAGACGGAACGAAGTCGACCTCATCCTCAGGCTCCGATCGTCGGTGCGAGCGAGCTGGCTCCTTCCTGCTCGATCACCCGTCCGGCCATCGTAGCGACGGCGATTCGAGACGAACAAATTCCAGGCCGAAATCGGTGCGCTTCATGAAGCGCCCGAGGCGCCGGTGCTTCGATAACCGCGGGGCGAGCGCGACTCAGGCGCGGACGTCGAGGACCAGATCCAGGTTCTGGTCGTCGGCCGCGCGCCCCAGCTCGCGCCGCAAATTCGCCAGGGAAACTCCGCGCGGAACGTGCAGCACCGCCTCCAAGAGGAAGGTGGGCGTGCCGCTGAGGGGCTGGTGAATCACGCTGGTCTCGAGGGAAGCCACGTTCACGCCCAGCTCTGCCACCACGGTCGTGACCGCTTCCACGATCCCCGGCTGGTCGAGGCCGGTGACCCGAAGGTCGCACGCCAGGCTCCCCGGCTTCGCCTCGGGCACCTCGGTCGCGCGGAAGTGGCACTCGACCCCGAGCGGCGCGAGGGCAGCGCGCCCGCGCTCTTCGGCCGAGGCCAGCTCCGCGGCCGTGCCCGAGAGCAGCACCAGCATGGCGAAGTCGCCGCCGAGGACCGCCATGCGGCTGTCTTCGAGATTGGCACCCGCCCGGGCGATCGCGGCAGAGATCTCTTTGACCAGACCGGGGCGGTCCGGCCCGATGGCGGTGAGCACCTTGAATCGCTTGGCCATGGCCGAGACCATGGCGCGCCCTGACGCGGGGCGCCAGACCCTGGCTGCGGGCCCTCAGGGCTGGTCGGAAACCACCGAGCCCTCGGGGCGCAGGGGGATGACCTTGGTCGCGCTCGGGACGTCCGGGTTCTGAGGGTCTTCCCGGACCAGGACGACGTCGCCGTCACGGATGCGGTCGACTCGCCAGTTGATCTCGTAGGCCCGCGCGGTGGTGGTGCTGGCTTGGACCACTTCGGCGCGGCCCAGGAACTGCCCGCGGTGGACCACGTGGCCCTTGCCCGTGGGGTCCACCAGCATCGCCTTCGCGGGCTCGATGCCGGTCACGATTCCGACCAGCTTGAGCTCGTCGACCGAATAACGGTCGAGCAAGACCTCGCGCTGGGACTTGACCTTGCCCCGCGCCTCTTCCACGAACATGGGCGCGAAGGAACGAAACGGATCGCGGCTCTTCTCGTTCTCGGCGAACTCGGCTTCTTGGAAGTCGATCTTCGGCGGCCCCGCCGCGGCGTCGCCGGCTCCGGCATCGGCAGCGGCCACCACCACCGGCGCGGCCGAGCTGGCAGGAGCCGTACCTTTCGAGGGGGCCCCCGAGCCGCAAGCCACGGCCAGGGCGGCCAGGGCGGCGGTCAGCGGCAGCATGCGGCTCATTTCTGGCCTCCGGGCTGCTGGGCGCCACCGCGCTTGTCCTTGCCCGCCTGACTCTCGTCCAGCATGCGGAAGGCGGTCGCGAGCACGTCGACCTTGATCATGACCTCGTTGCCCTCTTTGACCTGCGGCTCCGTCGCCGAGATGTTCTCCATGTTGATGATGCGATCGAGCTGCCCGACGCCGTAGAAGAACTTGGCGACCTGGTGGAACTTCCCGTTGAGCTCCAGCTTCATCGGCACCCGCGAGTAGAACTTGTCGGGGCTCTCTTCGGTCGGCGTCCAGGCGGTCAGGGCCACGCCCGACACGTTCGCCACCGCCTGAATGGCGCTCAAGAACGACGGGTACTCGGTGCTCTTCGGCAAGATCTTCTCGAGCTCACGCGCCCGTTGTTCGCGCTCGGTGAGCTCGGCCAGGTCCTTCTGATAGGCAAATTCGGCCTTCCGGGCCTCGGCCAGCTCCTCGCGCAGCTGGCGCTCTTTGCCCTGCGCGGCTTTGATCGAGCTGGCAAGATCGCCGTAGAACACCACGAAGTAGGCCACGGCCACCAGCACCAGCAACCCGGCGCCGATGCCGATCTTGGCGACCAGGGGGAGCTTGGCAAGGCTGCTTTCTTTGGCCATCAGTACCTCACCTTCGCCTCGAGCTCGAAGCGGACCACTTCCATCCCGGTCGTCGCGTCTTTCTGGGTGCGCGCCGGCAAGAGCCGCACTTCGTAGAAGAAGCTCGACAGACCCATGCGACGCGCCAGCTCGCTGACGTCTTCACCGTCCCGCGCGATGCCTTCCAGCCGGACCTTGCGTTGCTGTTCGACGAACTTGGTCAGCCACAAGCGGCGCGCGTCCCAGGCCGGGTTGTACACCGCGAGCGGGTTGTCTTTGCGCAGCTGCTGCAGCCGGTCGGGGTCGACGCTGGGGCCGCGCCCCGGGGTGAGCAGGCGCGCCAGCTCGAGCATGACCGAGGTCGGGCCGGTCCGCGCGCTCTGGAGCTTCGAGATGGCGTCTTCGCGGGCGCGGAGCTGCTCGAGCTTCTCTTTGACCTGCGCGTGGTTGGCCACGGCCTGCTTGGCCTGCTCGATCTGCGTCTGAATCTCCGCGTTCTTGCGGTTCTGGTCCTTCAGCTCTTCGTTCTTGATGCTGTGGAAGACGAACAGCGCCACGACCTCGAGCAAGAACGCACCCAGGAGGGCGATCAGCCAGAGCTGGCTGCCCTCGCTGCGTTCTGCGCGTCGCTTCTGCGGGAGAAGGTTGATTTTTATCACTGGCGCGTCTCCCTCTCGTGCCGAAGCGCGAGACCGGCCGCTACGGACAGCTGTGCCGCCCTGAGCTGCAGCATGTTCCCGTCCACCTCACGGGCCTCGACCTGCAGGCGTTCGGCAGCGGACCAGACCTCGGTGGGCACACGCGCACGGCGCTCGATGGCCTGCGCCAGGTGCACCAGCCCCGACGTCCCTCCGGTGACGTAGATGCGAGAGATCTCACCCTCGCCGCTGGTGGCCAGGTAAAAGTCCAAGCTGCGCTGGATTTCGGCAGCGATCGAGTCCGTCACCGTCTCGACCACCTGCACCACTTGTTGCGGCACCATGCCGGCTCGGAACGGCTCGCCGGGGTCCGCCGCGCCACCGCACTTGTAGGCCTCGGCCTGCTCGTAGGGAACGCCCAGGGCCTTCTGGATCTCGTCGGTCACCACGTTGCCACCGTTGGCAATTTCGCGGGTGAACGCGCTGACCCCGTTGGCGATGATGTTGAGCGAGCACAAGCTGGCGCCGACGTTGATCAACCCAATGGTCTGATCGGGGGGCAGCCCGCGCGAATACTCGAACATGTTCTGCACCGTGAAGGCGTCGATGTCGCAGATCACCGGCTTGAGCTTGGCGTCGCGCGCGAGCTGGGCATAGTCGTTGATCTGATCGCGCTTGGCCGCGACCAAGAGCAGCTCCATTTGGCTTGTTTCCGGCTTCTTCCGCAGCACCTGGTAGTCGACCTGCACGTCCTTGATGTCGAACGGAATGTGCTGCTCCGCTTCCCAGTGGATCTGCTCGTTGAGCTCTTCACGAGTCATCATCGGCACGGTGATCTTGCGGATGATCACGCTCTGCCCCGAGACGCTGATCGCGACCTCTTTCTGCTTGATCTTGGCGTCGTGGAAGACTCGCATCAGCCCCTCCACCACCGCCGACGCATCCATCACCTGTCCGTCGACGATGGTCTGCGGATTCAGTGGAGCATAGCCGAGGCGTTGCAGGCCCAGACCTCGGCGGCTCTCCTTGATTTGAACCACCTTGATCGAGCTCGTCCCGATGTCGACCCCGACCAGATTCTTGCCTTCGCCCATGAAGCCTCGAGGAGAGAAGGGCTTCCGCGAGGAAACCCGGCGCAAATGGTTGCACCTCTGGGTCGCCAGCGCCAAGAAACGCGGAGTCGTGGGTGGGCGGGCACTTACGCAAGTAATCCGCTGGCTGCACGTGTGGTCAGATCTCCCCCATTTTTTTCGCCTTCCGCCGAAGACCGGTAAAGGCTATCGAGGTGTCGACCCGCATGCCCCGTTCGGTCTCAGCCCTCGTGTGCGCCGCCGCCCTGACGCTGGGAACGGCCGCCGCCGCCACGCCCACGCCGCGCGTTGCCGCGGCGCCGCGCGTCCACGTGGTCTACCCGGGGCAGACCTTGGCGATGATCGCCAAGCGCTACAACGTGACGGTCGACGCCCTGTGCAAGGCCAACGGGATCACGCCGAAGAGCGCCATCCGGCCGAAGCAGCGGCTGATGCTCCCCGCTCGCGACGGCGACGTGGTTCCAGCGTCGCTGGACAAGCCCGTCCTCGATGACCCCAAGTCGAAGTCCGGCAAGGCAGACAAGGCGGACAAGGCGGACAAGGCGGACAAGGGCCAGCGCGGCAAGCGCGAGGCGGCGGACGACAAGCCGGCCAAAGGCAAGAAGGGCGCCGTGCTCAGCCTGCAGAGCTACACCGGGTCGTGGCGCGGGCAGGTCTACAAGAACGGCAAGGTCACCGACGCAGCCCGGACGGGGATCGAGAAGGTCCTGGCCGCTTGGCGTACCGGCCAGCACCAGCCGATCAACGACCGCCTGATCCGGATGCTGGTGCGGGTCAGTGCCCACTTCGGCGGCAAGCCCATCCGGGTCGTGAGCGGCTTCCGCCCGTACACGCCCAACCAGTACACGCCCCATTCTCGCCACAACTCGGGCCACGCCGTGGACTTCAGCATCCCGGGCGTGAGAAACAGCGAGCTTCGCGACTATTGCCGAACGCTGGCCAACGTGGGCTGTGGCTACTACCCGAACTCGAGCTTCGTGCACCTGGACGTGCGCGAAACCAGCGCGCACTGGGTGGACTTCTCTGGTCCGGGGCAGGCCCCGCGCTATGCCGACGCCCAGGGCCGCGACCCGGGCGCCGAAGGCGAGCGCGAAGAGCCCGCTGCCGGCGCGGGTGACGGCAGCAACGACGACGAGCAGACCTTCGAGCCGGACGCGATCTGATCGAGCGGCCCGACCCGGCTGCCGGTCAGAACTCCTCGTCGTCGCCGGCCTCGAGGTGGCGCGTGGCCCGGATGGCGACCACGAACACCAGCGCTATCCCGAAGCAGACCGCGGCGACTTCGACGCCCAGCAGGCCGGGCGGCAAGAGCAGGTGCTCGGCCGCCAGCTCGGCCGCGAAGAAGAAGGTGAAGTAGCCGACCAGGCGGCGAGGCACCTTCCAGGTGCGGAACCGAAAGGCAAAGATGGCCGTGAGCGCGGCGGCGATGGAGCACGACACGACGACCGCGATCAGCATCAGCGCTCGAAGTCGTCGCCCAGCCGGACGGCGTGCTCGACCAGCTGGGGTACGCGCTCGGGAGAGAGGCCCCGCCAGAAGACGTGCCACCCGGGCAAGCGCACCAGGCCGTCGCACACCGTGGCGTACCAGGACGAAATCGAGTTTTCGGCGCGGGTGCGCCAGAACAGCGCGGGGAAGTCCCGACTCATGGCCTGCCACAGATCGCGCCCCATGCCTTCGCCCTGGGCCACCGGGTCCACCGCGAACTTGGCAAGGTAGGGGCCCACTGGGGTGTCGTGCACGATCGCCGCGCCGCGATAACCCTCTTCGACGTACACCGCCGCCGGCGACACGTGGAAGAAGGCGTCACGCAAGGGGTGGCCGAAGCTCGCTTCGATGCAGCCCTGAAGGCGCGCGACGTCCAGCTCCGCGTACGCGCCGAAGCGACTGATGGCGGTACCGCGCTTCACCAGCGTACCGGCACCCTTGGTGGTGAACAGCTCGCGCAACAGGTCGAGGGGCGAGGTGATGCTCACCAAGAGCTTCTCGTCGGCGCACGCCTCGAGCAGCTGCTTCACGCTCTCGAACAGGGTGGCGTCTTCCTTCCTGAGCAGCTTCTGGCCGACGAGCAGGGGCGTGTCGGTGCGCAGGTTGATCAGCGACAGCTCGCTGGCGTCGACCGAGAGCAGGTTGCGCTCGGCGATGGTCAGGCTGCGCTCGCTGGTGAGCTTGAGTGGGCCGCGGCGACGAAGCAGCACCAGCTTGCGAGTGTCGAGCCGCTCCGCCAGCTGCCCCAGCCACTCGAGCCGACTCCCGACGGTCGGCGTGGCGGCCTCGGTCAGCTGCACGATGGGCCAGCGCCCCGCTCTGAGCTCGGCCCTCAGCGTGTCGCTCGGGTCGGCCTCGCCTGGAACGTGGACGGCAAAGTCGAGCTGCGCGGTCTCGAGCCGCTTGAGCAAGCGATCGCGCGCCGCTTCGGCTTGAGCCGGGTCGAACAGGCCCAGCACGATGGGCGCCGCCAGCCCCAGATCCGACAGGAACCGCAGCTGCTCGGTGAACGACCCCTGGCCCTGGCGGATCACCGGGGCCCCGGGGGCGATGATGGCGAAGCTCTCCTTGGGCAGGCGCTGGAACAGGCCCAGATACAGCTCGGCCTCGGAGCGCCGCCCCACGCTCTCGATGAAGCGCAGCACGGCCTCGGTGGCCCGGGGCAGCGCCGTCACGGCTGAGGTCTCGCTCATCTGGCAGAGCCCTCTAGCACGACCGGGCGGCGCGCCGGGAAGCGCGACGACGGCGCGTGGCCAGGGGCGAGCGGACGAGTATATTGCCGGCCATGCACGTGGGCCTCGTGACGCCGCCGGGAGTGCTCGGGCAGTTCGTGGCGCGAGCCATCGAGCCTGCCGGGCATGCGCTGTCGGTGGCGCCGGACCTCGAGGCGCTCTCCGAGCAAGCCGGCGGCAAGCTCGACGTGGTGCTGTTCGCGCCGGTCGTCGCCGGCGTACCGGCAAGCCGCGCCCTGGCCGAGGCCACCACCGCCGGGGTGGCGCCCGAGCGCGCGGTCTATCTGGGGCTCGACGCTGCGGCCTGTGAAGACGCGCGACGCGCAGGCTTCTTCCGCGCGCTGTCGATCCCGTTCCAGACCCAAGAGCTGCTCGCCACCATCGAGGACAGCGCCCGCGGCAAGCTGGTCGTGCTCTTGGCGGACGACAGCGACCTGATCCACAAGCACACGGTGCCGCTATTGACGGCGGCGGGCTACGACGTGCGCGAGGCCTGGGACGGGGAAGAGGGGCTGGCGATGGTGCGCGCCCGGAAACCCGACCTGCTCTTGACCGACGTCGAGATGCCCAAGATGGACGGGTATTCGCTGTGTCGCGCGGTGAAGACCGACGACGCCCTGGCCGACCTGCCGGTCGTGATCTGCTCCAGCCTGGGAGAGACCGCGGATCTGGAGCGGGGTTTCGACGCCGGCGCCGACGAGTATCTGGTCAAGCCGGTGGTGCCGGAAGAGCTGGTGAGCCGCCTGCACTCGCTCTTGGCCACCCGCATGGTCAGCGCGCGCGAGCGCGTGCTGGTGGTGGACGACTCGGCAGCCATCCGCCACCTGGTGGCGGACTGCCTGCGCCGGCAGGGGTTCCGCGTCGAGACGGCGGTGGACGGGCAAGACGGCCGCGACAAGGCCGTGGCCACCCCACCCGATCTGGTGCTGACCGACTACGACATGCCCCGCATGACCGGCTTCGAGCTGGTGCACGCCCTGCGCCGCGACGCCAAGACACGTGACGTACCGATCGTGATGCTGACGGCACGCGACACCAAGCGCGACCAGGCACAGATGCGCGCCGCGGGGCTGACCAGCTACTTGGTCAAGCCCTTCGGCACCGACAAGTGCATCGCCATCGTCGAGCGAGTGCTGGCCGAAGCGCGACTGTCCCGCTACAAAGAGGCGTCGCGGTTGTACATCAGCGAGGGCGCGATGAAGGCCGCCGAAGAGATGAGCCGCGAGGCCGGCAGCGACCGCGAGGTCCGCGCCAAAGAGGTGGACGCGACCTTGCTGTTCAGCGACATCTCGGGCTTCACCAACATGAGCTCGAAGATGTCACCGGCCGAGGTGGTGTCGATCTTGAACGCTTCGTTCGACGCCCTGTGCGTGGTGATCAAGGAGCAGGGGGGCGACATCGACAAGTTCATCGGGGACGCGATCATGGCGGTTTTCGAGGACCGCCCAGAGATGGACGAGCCGCACGCGCTGCGGGCCGCGCGCGCGGCCTGGGGAATGCAGCAGGCGCTGGGGCGTTTCAACGAAGGCACGGAGCACCGGCTCACCATGCGGATCGGGCTGAACTGCGGCAAGATCGTGCGCGGCGACATCGGCTCGCGCCACGTGCGCCGCGACTACACCTGCATCGGCGACGTGGTGAACCGCGCGCAGCGCCACGAGGGCAAGGCGCCCCTCGGCGGGGTGCTGATGAGCGTCTCGGTCTACGAGCGCATCCAGGCCCACGTCCGCGTCAGCGAGATGACCGGGCTCACGTTCAAAGGCATCGACGAGCCGCAGAGCGCCTACGTGCTCGAGGGTTTTGTGTCATGAGAAGAGTCATCCCCATCGTCAGCGTGATCTGCGCCGCCGCCGCGGGTCTCTTGGTCGGCGCCCGGCCGGGCTCGGCACAAGAGGCCAGCCGTTACCCTTACGACCCGGTCTGCCCCTGGGGCCGGCTGTCGAACGGAAAGGGCATGCTGGTGCGCTGCATCGCCGAGGGCGAGGCGCGGGCGCTACCCGAGAAGGGCACCTCGCCGCCTCCGCCGCCGGCGCCCTCGGCCAGTGCGCCGCCGGCGCCCTCGGCCAGTGCCGAACCGCCTCCGGCGGATCCCCTGAAGGCGTTCGCGCTGCGCGGCATCACCGTCACGGCCGACGAGGGCAAGCTGCCCGCCGCCGAGAAGAAGCTGGCCCAGGGCAAGGACAAGATCCTCGAGTGCGTGGGCAAGCACGGCGGCCTCGAGAAGAACGAGGGCGAGGCGCACGTCCGCTTCCTGGTCAGCGCCCGCGGGCGGGCAGAGGGCGTGTCGGTCAAGAAGCGCGTGGGCATGAGCGCCGCCGCCGCGGACTGCATTGCGCACGTGGTCGATCGCCGCTGGGTGGGGGAGCCCCCCGCGCCGATGGTGGGGGGCACCGCGGTGATTCGCGTGGGCAAACAGAAGAGCTGAGCCCCAACCTCAGAACGTGCCCGAGACGCTTCCGGGCCCGAACGACACCCGCGGAGACGTTCGCGCTGCGCGGATCGGCTCGGCCTCGAAGTGCTCCCAGTCCGTGAACAGCCAGTACCAGACCGCGGTGCCTGCCGAGATCGACAGGTACATGGCCGACGCGCCGTACCAGAAGCCCTTGTTCTCGTCGTCGGTGGCGCCCTTGATCAGGGTCACGGTTCCGCCGATGGCGCAGGGGATGCCGAGCCCGTAGAACGTGATGGCGCCCCACAGCGGACCGCCCCGCTCCGGGTAGTACTTCGCCCGGGCGTTCGACCCGGGAAGGTTGCCGAGGCGGTCGGGGACCTTCAC
>Ga0154020_10009800_pt1 | contig 11010 bp, 9 predicted proteins | sample Klosneuvirus_201_FD_109709 | JGI IMG/M metagenome (GOLD analysis project Ga0154020, IMG submission 109709) | Active sludge microbial communities from wastewater, Klosterneuburg, Austria - Klosneuvirus_20160825_MG | ecosystem: Engineered > WWTP > Aerobic digester > Activated sludge | place...
CACTCCTCGTGCTGATTTGCGCTTGGCGGCTCATGTTCGTCCCTTCAGTTCTCCCGGAGGGGTTATCGAGATTATCCCGGCGTTTCAACGCCGGGTTCCAGACGGCATCCGAGCAAGTCCCGAAGGGACGGTTGAATCATTCCCACAAATAGCGCTCGTCGAACTCGATCCGGTGCTTCTTCAGCAACGCGACGAATTCCTCCTGAAATGTCATCGTGTGATGATGCGGCTCCTGATTCCCAATGTAGTCAACGATCTTGTCCACTTGCGAGACGCTCACGCTGAAAGCGCCGTACTTGGTTTGCCACGCAAAGGCTCGCTGATCGGGAAAGGTGTCGTGCACCCACTTCGAGGAACCCCCTTTGATCAGTTGCATGGCCTTGGCTATGGGCATCGTCGCAGGCAGCGACAACAGCAGATGAACATGGTCTTCGATGCCTCCGATACTAAGGGCTGTGATCCCATTTTCTCGTGCAATCCCGCCGAGATACGGCCAAAGCCTGGCCTGAAGCGCAGGTGTAATGAACGGCCTTCGATCCTTGGTGCTAAACACGCAATGCGCGAAAGTGCATATGTAGGACATGGGCGGATTCAGCCGTCCCTCCGGGACTGGCGCAACCGCAATCGCCGACCCGGCAGTAAACTGCCGGGCTATTCTCAAGACTCCCTCCGGGAGAGGACATGACCTGATTGGTCACCAAAAAGCTCACATGACCCACACCCCTCTCGACAGCCTGCTCGCCACGGCGCAGGAATACAATGCGTCGGACCTGCACATCATTGCGGGCGTGCCACCGGCGTTTCGCGTGAACGGGGAGATCATCCTCGCCGAGAGCGATACGTTGATGGAGTCGGACGTCGATGAGATGGCGTTTCAGATGTTGAACGAAGTGCAGCGCGATACGTTCGAGCGCGAGTGGGAGCTCTGCATTTCCATGCGTCATCCGATGGTTGGCCGCGTGCGGGTGACGTTCTACAAGCGCAACGGCCATCCGGAAATGAGCTTCCGCTTCTGCGGCGAACGCATTTCCACGCGCGAAGAGCTCGGTCTGCCGGCGAAGATTGATGAGCTGGTCCGCCGGCCGAATGGGCTGTTTCTTATCACTGGCCCGACTGGCGCGGGCAAGACCACGACGCTCAATTATCTCGTCGACCTCATCAACCGCGAGCGACGTTGCAAGGTGGTGACCATCGAAGACCCGATTGAGTTCGTGCACCAGAACAATCGCGCGATCGTGGTGCAGCAGGAGGTTCTCACCGATGTGCATTCGTTCAACCGCGCGCTCATCCATGTCCTGCGCCAGGATCCGGATGTGATCGTCGTCGGTGAAGTGCGCGATGCCGAGGCGATCTCGACGGTGCTGACCGCGGCGGAAACCGGTCACCTCGTGCTGGCGACCATGCATTCGCCGAACGTGGCGCATGCGTTGGAGCGTATCACTGGAATCTTCGAGGGCAGCGCCCAAAGACAGGTGGTGTTGCAGCTCGCGAATTCATTGCAGGGGATCATCGCCCAGGATTTGCTGCCGAGCGCGGACCGGACGCGTCGGGTGCTGGCGTATGAATTGATGATGGCGAACAATGCGGTTCGGAATCTGATTCGCGAAAATCAACTGCACTTCCTGGAGAACACGATGCAGACGGCGGCGAAGGAAGGCATGATGCTGATGGATAATTGCCTCTACGATCTCTACTGCAAGTGCGCCATCAGCTACGACACGGCAATGAGCCGGGCGCGGCATCCGGACCGGATCAGCCGCAAGAAGGATTGAATCATGGAAATGTCACTACGCATCGCGTGGGGAGTTTTCGTTTTGCTGGCGGTCGCCACCGTCGTGGCGTGGATCATCTGGCGATTGCTCAAGAACAGCACGGATCCGGCGGCGCTGCTGTTCCGCTGGGTCATGTCCGCGGTGATTCTTGGTGGCGGCTTTTATTTCATCAAATGGATGATGGGGCCGAACCCGGCAGCGCAGGAGCAGATCGCCGCCGTCCTGGCCGGAGCGGTGATTGGCCTCATCTTCGCGATTCTCTGGCTTCCGGCCATCATCGAGAAAGTCTCTGAAACCATTGGCACGCTTTTCACCGGTGGAAGTGAGCCTCCACCGCCGGAGCCATTTTACTCGCCGGCCATCGCGATGCGAAAGCAGGGCAAGTTTCGCGAGGCGACCTACGAAGTGCAGCAGCAGCTCGCGCGGTTTCCGAACGATGTCACCGGACAGATGATGATGGCCGAGATTCAGGCGGCAGACCTGAACGATCTGCCGGCGGCCCAGTTGACGATTGAACGTTTGTGCCACCAGGCAGGCCATTCCGCGCCGCAGATTGCGAACGCCTTCAATGCGCTAGCGGACTGGCATCTCAAGGCTCTGAACCCGGATGCGGCGCGCATTACTCTGGAGAAGATTATCGCGCGGCTGCCCGGCACCGAGCAGGCGCTTCTGGCCGAGCAGCGCATCTCGCACCTGGCCAGCAAGGAGGCTTTGCAAGCGGCGCATGAACATCGCCCAATCGAGCTGCGAGCGGGCATCAAGGACATCGGGCTGATGAAGGATCCGCCGAAGGTTCTCCGTGCCGAGCTGAGTCCCGTGGAAGAGGCGGCGGAGTTGGTGAACAAGTTGGAGTTACATCCCACTGACAACGACGCGCGCGAAAAGCTGGCGATGATTTATGCCGAGCATTATCAGCGGCTGGATTTGGCGCTCGATCAGCTGGAGCAGCTGGTGTCCGCTCCGAAACAATCCGGCAAGGAAGTGGCGCGTTGGCTGAATGTGATGGCGGACCTGCAGCTGAAACTCGGGGCCGACTACGACACGATCCGCGCGACGTTGCAGCGAGTGATTGATTTGTTTCCCGAGCTGGCGGCGGCGCAGCTGGCCCAGCAGCGCATTGAGTTGCTGCGGCTGGAGTTGAAGGGAAAAGAAAAGAGCCAAGTCGTCAAACTTGGCTCTTACGAAAAAGATATCGGGCTGAAGAACCCGCCGCGCGCCTAGCGCTTCGTGGGAGTGGCGGGAGTCAGGTTGCCGCTGGCGAGGCGAACGGCGATTTGCTTGTCGATGAACGCAGCCATTTCCATGTCTGCGCCGCCGGCTTTCCCGCGGGCTTGAACGAGGATGCGAGTGGTCTTGGTGTCGAACTCCTCGACCTTCACCCAAACGCGGCGCTCGTCGATGCTGGCTTCGAGCACGTTCTTCAAAGTGTCTTCACTCACCAGAGTCCCCTGATGCTTGAGAACATCCTTGGCAGCGGCCCAGAGTTCGGCAGGAGTGCGGTCATAGCGACCTTCGACGCGGTCGCGAACCATCGGCACACCGGCGCGGTGACGACCGTCAATTGTCTCCACGCAGCCGGTCAAACCGAAGGCTGCAACGGCAAGAGCCAGCGAAAAAATCCATTTCAATTTCATGGCAGGTGATGTCAGCAGAAAGTGCCGAGCCGTCAAGCATCGTTTTGAAAACCGCGAGGAAACGCCTGTGGAATCAGGCTGGAACAACTCAGGAAGTTGGCTCGTCGGTTGCCTCCGGGGTTCGCCGGGGCAGCATGAGGACGGCGTTCTCCGGGGCGGGGCAGACCTGCTGGCAAATACCACAACCGGTGCAGACCTCGGGCACCACCATCGGGATGATCTGCGAGGCGTGCAGGGCGCCGGGTTCCGGACAGCGCTCGACGCAAATGGCGCAGTAGTTTTCGAGCGCGAGACAATGGCGTCCCTGGATGACCGCCACCATGGGCACAGGCGGATTGGGGGCGTTTGGTGGTGAGCTTCCGGCGATGGCATGACCGACGGCTTTCGCTCCGTCGCCGGTGGCCTTCAACGGCCGGGCGAAGAGCGAGAAGAGTCCGCGTCTGGTAAAGCCTGAGCTCATGACCACGCCGACATTGCAGGGAAAGTGTCCGAGTGGCGAGTTCGGAATCGGATTGCGTGTTGCGTGAACGCGATGGTTCGCGCGGGGCTCTGCCGCGATCCATCTTGCCTTGAGTCGGTGGAGTCCTAGACTTCGCGCACGCCGCTGACGTTGCGGAGCAAGTAGTTCCCTGCGCCGCGGCGGACACAATCATGATCCGCTCATTCGCGTTCACGACTCAGGGCAAACTGCACAGCAAGGACATTGAGACCTTTCTCATGCCCACGCTGCTGGCGGACACGAATCTTTTTCTGTGGGTCGATCTGGAAAAGCCGACTCCGGAGGAAAGCCGGCTGATCCTCGAGGAAATTTTCCACTTCCACCAGCTGTCGATCGAGGACTGCGTTTCCGTGAGTCCGTCACCGAAGGTCGAGGAATACGTCCCGAAGGATGAGGACAAGTTCTCGCCGTACCTCTTCATGGTGATTCACGCGGTGGACTACAGCCGCAAGGACGGAGTCTTCGCGACGAGTGAGCTGAATTTTTTCCTCGGGAAGAACTTTCTGGTCACGTTTCACGAAGTGCCGCTGCGCAGTGTGCAGCAAACCGAGGAACGTTGCTTGAAGAGCACGGTTCACATCGCGCGCGCGCCGGATCGGGTGGCGCATACGTTGTTGGACGGCATCGTGGAAAACTACAAACCCGCTCTCGACGAGCTGGCGTTTGAGATCGCCGAGCTGGAGCAGAGGGTGATTGAGCACCCGTCGCCCCGGTTACTGAACAAGATCATTCAGATCAAAAAGGAGGTGCTGCATCTCCGGCAGATTATTGGCCCGCAGCGCGAGGTGTTGTCCCGGTTCGCCCAAGGCGAGTTCAAGCTCATCCGTTCTCATTTGGTACCATACTACCGCGACGTCTACGACGGATTGTTCCACATCGCGGAACTGGCGCAGAGCTACACGGATTCGCTCACCGGTCTGCTGCACATTCACCTGAGCATGTCGTCCAACCAGACGGGCGAGGTGCTGAAGGTGCTGACCCTCATCACGCTGATTACTACTCCCGTTACCATCGTGGGCACCTGGTATGGAATGAACTTTGGCGAGAGCATGCCGGAGTTGCACCTGAAGTATGGATATGAACTGGCGATCGCGATCACCGTGGTCTCGACCGCGCTGATGTGGTGGTGGTTCAAGAAAAGGAAATGGTTCTGAGCGGTGCTTTGACGGGCGCGAACATTTGCTGAGCTCATGCCTCCTCCGAAATCCAGCTTCCTCGACAAAGTTCTCGGGCGCATCGGGCGCCTCGACAAGGAGGGATTGCAGACGGTGGTGCAGCGCCTGGCGCGCGAGCGATCGTTTCTCGAAACGTTGTTCAACACGATCGAGGACGGCGTGCTGGTGGCGGATGAGACGGGGCGCGTGCTGTATTTCAACCAGGCGGTCACGCGACTGCTCGGGATGCAGGAGGGGCAGTCGGAAGGACAGCACGTAAACCAGTTCCTGCCGGATCTCGACTGGGAGAAGCTGGCGAAGTTCGACAAGACCGGCGGCGTAAAAGTGACGAGGCACGAGTTCGAGGTGGAATATCCCCGGCCGCGACTGTTGAGCCTGTACGCCGCGCCGCTGGATGGTGAGGCGATTGGCAGTTCCGGTGTGGCCTTGATTTTACACGATGCGACGGAGGCGCGGCAGAAGACGCACGAGGCGATTGAAACGGAGCGCATCCAGGCGTTGACCTTGCTCGCGGCCAGTGTGGCGCACGAGATTGGGAATCCGCTCAACGCGCTGCACATTCATCTGCAATTGATGGAGCGCGAGTTGAAGAAGCTGGGCGCGGTGGTGGGCGAGCCCGCGGCGAACTCAATTTCTGGACGAAGGAAGCCCAAGGGTGAATCAACGGGCGCGGATGCGGCGGAGACTGCGCACAAGCTGGAGAAGTATCTGGCGGTCTCCAAGGGCGAGATTGTGCGGCTCGATTACATCGTGACGCAGTTTCTGCAGGCGATTCGGCCGTCGGTGCCGCAGCTTCGGCTGTCGTCGTTGAACGATGTCGTGCGCGAGACGCTGGAGTTGCTGCGGCCGGAGATCGAGAATCGCGGAGTGACCGTGAAGGAGAAGCTGGCCAAGCAACTGGCGGCGAGTCCCATCGATCCGGCGCAGATCAAGCAGGCGTTGGTGAACTTGATCAAGAACGCGGTGCAGGCGATGACCAAGGGTGGCGTGCTGAGCATCACTACGGATTCCGGGGTGGACGGCGTGGTGGTGAGCATCGCGGACACGGGCGGTGGGATTCCGCAGGAACAGATCAACCGAATCTTCGAGCCATTCTATACAACGAAGAAGAAGGGGAGCGGCCTTGGGTTGATGATTGTGCAACGGATCGTTCGCGATCATGGGGGGCGTATTGATCTGGAGAGCCACGTGGGGAAGGGGACGACGTTCCGCATCTGGCTTCCGCTTTATGAACGGCGGACGAGGCTGCTGGAGGCGAGGCATGACTGATTTGCGAATTTCGGGAATCGTCCTACGCTCCGACCAGTCCAACGGATTCATCGAGACACAGGATTACTGATGGCCATGAACAAACCAATGCTCCTCATCGTGGATGACGAGAAGCCGACGCGCGAAGGGTTGCGCGCCGCGCTGGAGGATCGTTACGACGTCTACATCGCCGAGGATGCGGCGGCTGCGATGACGTTGTTGGAGCAGGAACATTTCGACGTTTTGCTGACGGACTTTCGGTTGCCGAACGAGGACGGGATGAAATTGATCGCGCGCGCCAAGTCACTTTCGAAGCCGCCCATCTGCATTTTGATGACGGCCTATGGTTCGGAGGAGGTGGCGGTGCAGGCGATGAAGAGCGGTGCGGATGATTACATCGCGAAGGGCCGGATGCAGATCGACGAGCTGGAGATGCGGATCGCGCGGGCGATGAAGGGCCAGACGCTGGAGAAGGAGAATGTCTCGCTCCGGCAGCAGCTGGATTCGAAGTTCGGCTTGGAGAATTTAATCGGCGAATCAGCGCCGATGCGGGCGGTGGTGGACAAGGTCCGGCAGGTGGCGCCGGCGCGGGCGGCGACGGTTTTGATTCTCGGTGAGAGCGGCACGGGCAAGGAATTGATTGCAAAGGCGATTCACCAACTGAGCCCGCGCTCGAAGCAGTCGATGGTGACGGTTCACTGCGCGGCCTTGTCGGCGACGTTGCTGGAAAGTGAGCTGTTCGGCCACGAGAAGGGATCCTTCACTGGCGCGCACGAGCGACGCATTGGGCGATTCGAGGAGGCGAATGGTGGAACTCTGTTTCTCGACGAGATCGGCGAGATCGACGCGAGCACGCAGGTGAAGCTGTTACGTTTCCTCGGTGAACGAACTTTTGAACGGGTCGGTTCGAACAAAACTTTGACGTCGGATGTGCGCTTGATCACGGCGACGAATAAGAACCTCGCTGAAATGGTTAGGGCCGGAACGTTTCGGGAGGACTTGTACTTCCGCTTGAAGGTGGTGGAGATCAAGTTGCCGCCATTGCGCGAACGTCGGAGCGATGTGCCGCTCTTGGCGGGGGCGTTCTTGCGCGAGTTTGCGCGTGAAAATCAGAAAGTGGTGAAGTCGATCGCGCCCGAGGCGATGTCGCTGCTCACGAATTATTCTTGGCCGGGCAATGTGCGGGAGCTGCGGGCGGCGATCGAGGGTGCCGTGGTGCTGTGTCGCGGCGATGTCGTCACCGTCGAGGATGTTCAAGACTACGTTCGCAACCCGGAACTGATGAACGCCGGAACTTCTGTTTCCGGGGCGAGCGGTCCGATTGAGACGGTGAAGGATGCCGAGAAGCAGCTAATAGTGCGGGCGCTGAAGGAGGCGGAAGGGAACAGGACGCTGGCGGCGAAGCGGATTGGGATGAGTCGCCGGACTCTGCACCGGAAGATTCACGACTATCAGCTGGAGCATTTGTGAGGTGCGCCTCGTTTGGCGCGGCTGGGTTCAAGTATTTTTCCCGGATTCTGAACGGAATCGGCGAAATTCAATCAAAGGAGAGTAATCCACAGGCTCAGGCTGTCTGGAAATCACGCCGATGAGTTCTCGTGTGCCCGGAAACGGGATTTAAAATTTGACAAGCCCATGCTGCGTCCATACAAACCGTGGCGATTTGCCGGGCCGGAATTGGGAATTTCTTGAAGTACCGTGATTTGAACATGAAGAGAGCCGTCGTTGCCGCCGGGGCGTTTGCCTTGGGTGCGGCGGGGCTCTACGGGGCGAGTGTCACAGATGCGCTGACGGCTCAGGAAAAAGACAAGAGGTGGCTTCTGTCTGGATCGCTTCGAAATTTTTTCGACGACAACATGTTCAACTCGCCATCCGTGACTGCGGAGTCGAGTTTCGGAGTGGAGGTCAAGCCGGGCATCGCTCTCAATCTTCCTCTCGAGCGCACGTTGCTCACTGCTTCGTACGACTATACGATGAGCTTTTTTGAGGCTCGGAATGACAACAAGGTGGACCAGACTCATCAATTCGAGGGTCGGCTGGACCATAAATTTTCCGAGCGCTATGAACTCAGCGTCACTGAAAACTTTGTGGTTTCGGATGAACCGGTCGTCAGCAGCGGTCCGCAGAATGTCTTTCGCAGCCGTGCTGATGCCAGCAACACTCGAAATACTTTTGGGGTGGAAGCGACCATCCTAACCAAGCCGACATTCGGCTGGCTGCTGGGTTACGGCCAATACTGGCAGGATTACTCAACGAGCGAGTATTCCATGACCCTCGATCAATCCACGCACCGGGCAAATATTGATGCCCGCTGGTTTTCGGGGGAGAGCACTCTTTTGTTTACGGGTTATTTGATCGGGATTACGGAATATACCTATGCTCGATTTTTGGCTTGGGACCAGGGGCAACAGGTTTTTGCAAGCATCAAGAACAACAGCTTCCATCGCTTCTATTTCGGAGCGAGGCATAAATTGAGTTCGCAGACAGACCTTTCCGGACGGGTCGGCTTCCAATACACGGACTATTTTAACCAATCCGAGTCTGACATCAGCCCGTATGTTGATGGGAGCGTCAGTTACAAGTACTCCCAGAATAGTACGGTTTCATTGGGTGCTAACGTGGAGCGATACGCTGCCGATGTTACCGGTGCGCTGGATCAATTGATCGCCAGTGGTTATCTGAGCGTTGCCCATCGGATTACTCCGAGAATCACCGGGTCGGCGGATTTCAGGTTCCAGCGCGCCACGTTTAACGGCGGCGGAACAATCGATGGTGAGTCAGACAACTATTACACGATGACCTTTGGCGCCGAATACAGGTTTCGCGAATACCTCTCTGCGACCCTGAGCTACGCATGGAGCAGGCTGTCATCCGGCCGAGGATCTTCGGATTTTATCAACTTTAGCCGGAATCAGGTTTATTGGGGTATAAAGCTTTCGTATTAGTAGTCGGCCCGCGGCGGATGCGGGCGTTAATCAGCTTTTAGCAAGTATATGGAAACGACAAAGTCTTTTGAAACGCCTGAAGAGGCTAAACTGCATTTTCTGGATTACTGGCGCATTGTCCGGGTGCGCAAGGCGGTGGTGCTCGCGGTGTTTCTGCTTGTTACGATCACGACGACCTTGGTCACGTTCATTCTCCCTCCGACGTTTGCCAGCACGGCTCGTATTTCTGTTCAACGTGATACGACGGACGTGCAAGGTGTGAATCTCGGTCAAGGGTCCGGGCAGAGCTACAGCGTCTACGACTTTGCGTTCTGGATTCAGACCGAGTTCGAGAAGATCCAGTCGAAGATGATCCTTTATCCGGTGATCACCAATCTCGATTTGCACATCAAGTGGGGGGAGAAATACAAGGAGGGTGCGCTGCGAATGGACACCACGTTCGCCATGCTGAAACGAAAGATTGATGTCACCCAATCGCCTCGTACCAGCTTGATTGAAATCAAGGCATTCAGTGACGATCCAAACGAGGCTGCGGCCATTGCCAATCGAATCGCGGATGTTTACCGGGAGTCGCGAACCAACCTGTGGCTCGAGATGTCTTCCCGCGGATTGGAGGCATTGAATGCCGAACTCGCCAGCCAGACGGCGGTGATTACCAACCTCCAGAAGGAAGTGTACGACATGAAGGAGCTGTATGGGATATCGGATGTTGATATTCAGCAGGGCATGTCGGTGGCGACTGTTGAAGCTGGTATTTTGCAGACGCTGGATCGACTGCGGATCGAAACCCTGAAGGAGTACGAAAAACAAAATACGACCTACAACCAGCTTACCAACTATACCCGGGTGGAACTCAAACGGTCGATGTTGACGGTGGTTTCTGACAATCTCCTCATGAGTCTGCTTCAGCAACTATCTGTCGAGGAAGGGAAGCTGGCGCAAATTACAAATTCCCTTTCATTGGACCATCCTGATGTAAAAGGGATACGCGGGTCGATCGGTGTATTGAACGATCAAATTGATGGGAAACTGGACGGAATGATGCGCGGACTGGAGGCGAACGTTAATGCCAAACGTGCCGAACTCAACGCTGTGACGCTGGAGCGGGAGCGCGCGCTCACCAACGATATTTCGAAGGCGGTTGCCCGTAGTCCGTACAATCAGAAAAAGCGGGAACTGGAAAGCTTGATGGTTGCCCGCGATAAACTCAAATCGCGTATCATCGAGGAGAAGGTCCAGGCAGCGATCCCGAAAACTGCGATTGTGCAGATGATTGATCGTGCCGAGCCGGAGATGAATCCGGTCAAGCCTCGCAAGATGCTCAATATCGCTCTCGGCGTGATTGTGGGCCTTGCCATGGGTATCGGCGTTGCGTTCTTCATCGAGTATCTCGATACGAGTGTGAAGACGATCGACGACGTGGAGCGCGCGATGCAGGCCCCGGTTCTGGGCGTTATTCCGCAGAATGTCGGTTACCTCATCTCCGAGGGGCCGGACAGTCCTCATGCTGAAGCCTACCGTGTATTGAGGACGAACATCCTGTTCTCGCTCAAGGATCCGAAGCTGAACACTATCACGGTGGTCAGTGCCGGCGCGGGTGAAGGTAAATCAACCACGATCTTCAACCTCGCGACGGTGTTCGCCCAGAACGGTTCCCGGGTGATCATTGTCGACTCCGACCTCCGCCGTCCGAGCGTCCACAAGATTCTCAAGGTTTCGAACTCGGTTGGTCTCACG